>ENA-UOXR01000043-UOXR01000043.1-bioreactor-metagenome-genome-assembly--contig:-NODE-43-length-150846-cov-6.680498_pt1 | contig 150846 bp, 143 predicted proteins | sample MGYA00238164_ERZ764825 | MGnify/ENA primary metagenome ERZ764825 (study PRJEB28920, sample SAMN05720171) | bioreactor metagenome | isolation source: Anaerobic biogas reactor | place: USA:Washington... | reverse complement strand
GAGCTCACCCTGGGGGCTATGGGCTTTGCCACCTTGTTTGGCGTCTCCTTTGGCATCATCGCCGCTTATCGGCACAACTCTGCCCTGGACGTGGGCGTCATGCTGGTGGCCTTGTTGGGCGTCTCGATGCCGATCTTTTGGCTCGGCCTGATGCTTGCCTATGTCTTTGGCTTCAAGCTGCAATGGCTGCCGCCTTCTGGGCGCCTGCAGGTGGGCATCGAGTTGCTGCCCCTGGCGCAGGCGTGGGGCCTGAGCGACTGGGCCGCGACACATCGCGTGGGGCGCAATCTGCTCGAGTTTTTCTCGGGGTTTAACATCCTGTCAGCAGTGCTCACCGCTAACTGGGAGGCACTCTGGAGCTCGATCAAGCATCTCATCTTGCCCTCGATTGCTCTGGGGTCCATCCCCATGGCCATCATTGCTCGCATGACACGCTCCAGCCTGCTGGACACGCTGGGCGAGGACTATATACGGACGGCGCGCGCCAAGGGCCTCAAAGAGCGGATGGTGCTGTGGAGGCATGCACTGCGCAACGCTCTACTGCCGATTACCACCGTCATGGGGCTGCAGCTCGGCTTTTTGCTGGGTGGAGCCATTCTCACCGAAACGATCTTTTCGTGGCCTGGGCTGGGGCGGCTGGTGGTCAACCGCATTCTGGCACGCGACTATCCCGCTGTTCAAGGGAGCGTGATCTTTATCGCCTTTGTTTTTGTGCTGGTCAATCTGATCGTCGATGTCTCTTATGCCTATATGGACCCGCGTATTCACTATGAGTAAACTGAGACGAGTGCTAGAGTCATGATGACAGCGAATCCAAGCAAGCGACAGCGGGCTGGTGTTGATAAACCCTACCGCAGTAGCCTGTTCCTCGACGCCATACAGCGCCTCATTCGTGATAAAGTGGCCGTGGCAGGCCTGGTGATTATGGGCGTCTTTGTTCTTGCGGCCGTTTTTGCACCGCTGCTCGCCCCCTATGATCCTATCGCGCAGACGCTTACCCTACGGCGCCAGCCGCCATCTCTGGCGCATCCTCTGGGCATGGACGATCTGGGCCGAGATATCCTCAGTCGTATCATCTTTGGTACACGCCGCTCACTGCAGGTGGGCGTGCTCTCGGTGGGATTGGCTATTGTCGTGGGCATGCTGATCGGGGCGCTAGCAGGCTTTGTGGGCGGCTGGCTCGATACCGTCACGATGCGGTTTATGGACGTTATGCTCGCCTTTCCGGCACTGCTGTTGGCCATCGCCATCGTCACCATTCTGGGGCCGGGCCTGATGAACATGCTCTATGCCATCGGTATAGTGTCCATCCCCGCCTATGCGCGCATCGTGCGTGCTTCGGTGCTCAGCATCAAGCAGCAGGACTATATTCTGGCCGCACGTATGTTGGGGGTGCGGAATCTACGTATTCTGTTCAAGCATGTCTTGCCGAATTGTCTCACGCCGCTGATCGTGCAGGGCACGTTGGGCATCGGCACCGCCATCCTCGATGCCGCTGGTCTCTCGTTCTTGGGGCTCGGCGCCCAGCCCCCCGACCCCGAATGGGGCGCCATGTTAGGGCAGGGCCGCTATGCCGTCTTTACGGCGCCGCACATCGTGCTCTTTCCGGGCATCGCCATCATGTTGACGGTCTTGGGCTTTAACCTGTTGGGCGATGGCCTGCGTGATGCCCTGGACCCGCGCCTGCGCATCTAGTCGCTCAGCCGTGATACAGATACGGGGCCGCCATGACGGCCCCGTTTGCTCTGCTGCCACGCTCAGCTCGCCAGAATCTCTTCGATGGTGTTGAGCTCCTCGTCGCTCAGCGACAGATTCGTCAGTGCTCCCACATTGTCCTCGATCTGGGCTGGCGATGAGGCGCCAACGAGCACCGAGGTGACGACCGGCTGTCGTAGAATCCACGCCACTGCCATCTGTGCAAGCGTTTGACCGCGCTCTTTCGCCAGATCGTTGAGCAGCGCCACCTTCTGCAGCTTGTCTGGCGTGATGTTGCGCGCCTTGAGAAAGCCCCACGGCTTGGCCGCTCGCGAGCCCTCGGGGATGCCGTCCAGATAGCGATCGGTGAGCAGCCCCTGAGCCAGCGGTGAAAAGACGATCGCACCGATGCCCTCATCTGCCAGCACGTCTAGCAGGCCATCCTCGACCCAGCGGTTGAACATGTTGTACGAGGGCTGGTGAATCAAGCACGGTGTACCCAGGTCTCTTAGAATCGCCGCTGCGCGTTGCGTCTGCTCGGGCGTATATGATGAAATGCCTGCATAGAGGGCGCGGCCCGAACGCACGATATAGTCCAGAGCGCCCATGGTCTCTTCCAGCGGTGTGTCTGGGTCGGGGCGGTGCGAGTAAAAGATGTCCACATACTCTAGCCCCATGCGGCGCAGCGATTGATCGCAAGACGCCACCAGATTCTTGCGAGAGCCCCACTCGCCATATGGTCCCGGCCACATGCGGTAGCCCGCCTTGGACGAGATGATCAGCTCGTCGCGAAAAGGCGCGAGATCTTGCTTGAGCAGCACGCCAAAGCTCTCTTCGGCAGAGCCTGGCGGCGGGCCATAGTTGTTGGCAAGGTCAAAGTGGGTGATGCCGAGATCAAAGGCGCGCCGCACCATGGCGCGGGCATTCTCGAGGGTATCGACACCGCCAAAGTTGTGCCACAAGCCCAGCGAAAGGGCCGGCAGCATCAGGCCGCTTTGGCCACAACGACGATACAGCATGTCTCTGTAACGGTCTTCTGCTGGCTGATACACCATCGCTCACACCTCCATAGAAGCGAACACGGTCACGGCATGCGCCGCTCGCCGAGCAATCTGATACAACCAGTATAGCGCGGCACGGCCCCCAGGCGCTAGTGCCCGATATGGTTGGCAGGCGGGTGTGCTCTGGGCTATGCTGCGAGCCAGACAGGGAGGAGGCCAGCGATGAACCACATTCGTGCGTGTATCGAGGTGCTGGACGATCGTGATCTGCAGCGCATTCATGAGGCCACGCTGGACGTTCTATGGCGGACCGGCTGCAGACTGCCGCACCGACGCATCCTCACCCGTCTGGCCGAAGCGGGCGCCGATGTGGATTGGGCCACAGGAGTCGTGCATCTGCCGGCGGCACTGGTCGTCGAGGCGATGGACGCGCTGAGAGGAGAGCGGCTCTCTCGCGAGGAGCGTTTTGAGCAGGGGGTGCTGCGCGGGCGCCGGCTGACCATCGGCCCCTGCAACGAGGCCAACATCGTTGACTATGGCGCGGCTGAGCGCCGGCGCGGCACTACTGAAGATGTGCTCAAAGGCCTGGTTCTGTGCAATAAGCTATCGCACGTCGGCAGTGCCATGCCGCTGGTGACGCCGAGCGACTGCCCTGCCGCCATGGCCGATGTGTACGGCTATTACCTGTGCGCTCTCTATTCGGCCAAGCCCTTTAGCGTCTACCTCATGTCGCCCGGCGCGGCTGATGCCATCATGGCGTTGTCAGCGGCGCGCTATGGACCCGAGGCGCGCCGACCGGCCTACTTGCTCGAGCCTAACGGCGCTCTCTCTTACGACGACATCAGCCTGGAGCTGGCATTGCGCTTTGTCGAGGCGGGTGGCTCCTTCCATATCGGCCCCATGGCCATGGCGGGGCTCGACGCGCCGGTGACCCTGGCCGGCACCCTGGTGCTGCAGAACGCCTATAACTGGATCGGCAACGTGGTGGCCTTTCTGTGGGGCGCCTCTGGCTCGTGGGGTGGAGGCGCGCACGCCGCCGACATGCGCTCGGCGCTGTGCTCGTTTGGCTCGCCAAACCAACTGCTGTTGGGCCTGGGCGCAGCGCAACTGGGGCAATGGTATGGCTTTGCCGTGAGTGTGAACTCGGCATTGACCGACGCCTGCGTGCCCGACTTTCAGGGCGGCTTTGAAAAGGGTGTGTCAGCCCTGACAGCCCTACTGGCGGGCGCCAGCTTTGGGGCACAGGGCATTGTGGGGGCTGATCAGGGCTCGAGCCTCGAACAACTGGTCATCGACAATGAGTGGGCCAGTTATCTTGACCATGTGCTCTCGCACGGCATCCCGGTCGATGATGCAACGCTGGCTGTCGATGAGATCGATCGCGCTGGCATCCTGGGTAGCCATATCGCCAGCGAGCATACTGTGCGCCATATGCGCCAGACCTACTGGCGCTCATCCATCTTTAACCATGAGGGGTTCGATGCCTGGGCCGAGCGGGGTGCCCACGACGTCTATGCTCGCGCTCATCAGCAGGTCGAGCAGATACTCGCCGAGCACTATCCGCCAGCGCTACAGGTCAGCGACGCAGTGCGGGCCGAACTCGACGCTATCATGGCAGGCGCGCGCGCCCACCCCGAGCGCTTTCGGGCGGAGCGCTACACGCCGTAGCGCACGCCGCCGGGTAACGAGCGAAACTCGACCGGGCGCTCAACCTCATCGGCGAGTATCTTGCGCCCGAGCTCGTCGCCATACTGCGTCAGGAGCTGCACCTGGGTGGCATCATCCATGTCGATGGGCGCTCGCAGGTCCACCTGGAACCGGCGAAAGTCGAGCTGATCGTAGAAAGTATCCACCAGGTGCACCTGCTGATCGTCAGCCGAGTGCTGAAAAGCCCCCAACGCCGGGCCGATCCAGTCCCATGGCCACAGCCGCTCTGCCTCGCCTTCACTCAGTGCAGATGGGGCACGGCCCGTGCCCACGCTGATGAGCGTTGTCTCAGCAGGGTGCCAGTGCAGCACTTCTTGTAGCTCGAATGCGGCGAGGTAGCACGGGTTGCCGTATGAGCCCACGCCGCCGTCGACAAAGCGACCCGCCACCACCGGAAAGTAGGTAGGCACCGCGCAAGAGGCCAGCACGGCCGTACGTAGTGGCAGTCGGGCATACTCGGCCTTCCATGGCTTGAAGAAGCGGGTGCGGTTCTCGACCAGGTCAAAGGCGGTGATGACCAGGTCCATACCCTTGCTCCTGGTCCACAGCTCGGCCATGGTGATATCGCCCACCACACGTTGCAGCGCGCCCTCTAGAGGCTCGAGGGGGTACTTGAACCGCACCAGCGGCCATAGCCGCGTGCGCCAGCTCTTGCGAAAGACGGCTGACCCCATGGCCACGTACAGCTCGTACATCTGCTGCGCAGTGAGCCCCATCGCGAGTGCCGCCGAGATGATCGCCCCTGTTGAGGTGCCTGTGGCCAGGCCCACTACGCGATGCAGGGGTTGCCGCAGGTAAGACTCGACGATGGCCAGTGCCCGCGTCACCACGATTCCCTTGATGCCGCCACCGTCGATTGAGATGGCTACATTCTTGCGTAGAGGTCTCATGAGCGGACTCCTTGGATAGCCTATCGCTGTCAGTCTATCAGCGATGATAGGGCGGGGCGCAGCGACCGTCAAGGTGATTCATACTGAGCGCCGCTGGCATCGTCTCGTGATGAGCGGCTTGCTCCTATGCTTGACGGATGCTCTACCCTGACGCAACATCGCAGCCAGCCTGGCCGGAGGAAGTGGCATGGAAATCACCGATCTCAAATGCGCGCTCATTGGCGACAATCCGATCGTGCGCGTGCTGACCGATGAGGGGCTTGACGGTTTTGGTGAGGTCGAATCATCGAAACCGTATCTCAAACCGCATGTGCTGTTCTATCGTGACCTGATTCTGGGGCTCGACCCGACCGATGTGGAGAGCGTGATGCTGCGCATCCGCAAACTGGGGAGCTTCAAGCCCTGGGGCAGTGCGGTGAGCGCCATCGAGATGGCTCTCTGGGATATCGCAGGCAAGGCGGCTGGGGTGCCAGTGTACAAGCTACTGGGCGGCAAGGTGCGCGATCGTGTGCGCGTCTATAACGGCTCGGTGCGCTTTCACATGCAGGGTTATGAGCCCGAGCATTTTGCCGACGTCATGGCCAAGATGAAAGCGCGCCCCGAAAAGTTCTCGCTCATCAAGCAGGGCATCTCGTTTCACAGTCGCATGCCGCAAGATCGGCCCGAGTTCTTTGGTTTTGACGCGCGCCCGGGGGCACGGCATTTCGCTCGCGGACCGCTGAACGAGCGTGGCCTCAAGCATATCGTGACCTGTGTCGAGGCGATGAAGGCTGTGCTGGGCGACGAGGTGGGGCTGGCGCTCGACTGTGGCCCTGGCTGGATGATGCCCGATGCCATCCGCCTGGCGCGCGCTCTGGAGCCGCTCAACATCGCTTGGCTCGAGGACATGCTCACCGGCGATTATACGCCCTACGTGATGGCCGACATGTATCGCGAGCTGACGCGTAGCACCACCACGCCCATCCACACCGGTGAGCAGATCTATCTACGGCACCACTTTAAAGAGTTGTTCGAAAAGCAGGCTGTGCGCATCGTGGGGCCAGACCCGTGCGATGTGGGCGGCATCGCCGAGCTCAAGTGGGTAGCCGAGTATGCCGATCTTCACGGCATCATGATGGCCCCTCATGGCACCAACGATGGCGTACTGGGGTTGGCCGCGCTGGTGCAGGTGGCCGCCACGTTGCCCGAGAACTATATCGCCTTCGAGTACCCGATTGGCAAGCCCGACTGGTGGTATGAGATCGTCACTGGCTTGCCCGACCCGATCGTGGTCGATAGTCACATCACCGTGTGGGATCGGCCCGGTATGGGCGTCGAGCTCGTTCCCGAGGCTGCAGAGCCGTATCTGGCACCCGAGGACGCTGGCTTTTTCACGTGGTAAAGCCCCTAGGCAAAGAGAGGGCGCCCTCGGACGCCCTCTCTTTGCGTTGATCGCCGCTACTCTTTGTTGAGGTTGTACTTCATAATGCCCGCGTGCTTGCCGCCCTTGACGCGCTCCAGTCCATAAACGGGGCCAAGGGGCCCGGCGGCCTGCGCGATGACGGCATCGATGATGGCCAGATCATCGGCATCAAGCGCGAACTGGAACAGTTTGAGTGTGTCAGACAGGTGGCGGGCGTGGCGCGCCCCCACGATGGCCGCAGCCACACGCTCTTGCTGCAGTACGTAGCGCGTCGCTACTGTGGCGATGCTGGCGTCATGTCGATCTGCCACGGTACGCAGGCTGCGCAGTAGTCCCTGGAACAACTCCCAGCCGCCAAAATCGTCGATGATCAACTTGTACTTGACCAAAGAGCGGTTCTCTAGAGGTCCTTGCGGTTCGGGCGCGTTCAGGTAGCGGTCGCTCAGAAAGCCGCCCGCTACGGTGCCATAGCACAGCAGCCAGATGCCGTGCTGGTTGCACAGCTCGACCAGCGCATTGCGAGGCCGCCGGTCGAGCACCGAGTACTGCACCTGGCACGAGCGTACCTGTACGCCTGCTGCCAGGATCTCTTGCAGGTGCTCGGCGTCAAAGTTGGTCACCGCCACATGCTTGACCTTACCAAGCTCGTGTAGCCGTTGCAGGTGTTGCGCCGCTTCGACATAGCCTGGCACGTCATAGTCCCACCAGTGGAACTGGACCAGGTCGACACGCTCTATGCCCAGGCGAGTGAGCGTGCGTTCAACGATGGCCGCTGTATCGGCGTAGGTGAGGTGGGCTAGTGCGCCGAGGTCAGGCACATACTTGGTGTGCACCTGCACGGCGGGCAGCTCTCCAGACCGAATGGCCGCACCGTAGCGCCCGAAAAAGGCGCCGATCAGCTCCTCGACACCTGTATAGATGTCTGCGCAGTCAAAGGTAGTGATGCCAGCGCGCACATAGGCGGCCATATCATCAATGGCCTGTGTCTGGTCGACTGTGCCATGCCCGCCGGCCAGCTGCCAGCCCCCCTTGATGACGCGCGAGATCTCGTGCTGCTCGGTCAGCCAGAAGCGTTCGACAGGGGCCATATCACTCCTCTCTCAAGGGCACCACGGTGACGTCACCGTGATGAAAGGTGCGTTTGCGCACGCGTTTGATCTCAAACAGCCCGCCGCAGTTGGGGTCGGGGCAAGCGATGAGCGTATCCGTCGTCATCCAGTCGTTGGCGTGCGTCTCGCGCTGTTTGGCGGGGATCAGGGGCAGCAGCGCCGCCAGCGGATAGATGGGAAAGCTCTGCCCCGGCGGCAGCGATAGCTCTTCGCCGCTCACCTCGAAATAGCTGCCGATGGGATGGTTGCATACCATCGACTTGCCTGGCTGGCAGCCCACCACCTCGACGCGGATGTCATACAGCTCAAAGGCGCCTTGACGCTCGTGATCAGCTGGCATGCGCAACCTCCTCCTGGGTAGCGGGGGCAGGATCTGTGATCGACAGAATGACACCGATGCCGATCATGATCAAGATCGCCATGGCCCAGAACACTGGCTTGAGGCCCCATATCTGGGCGAGCAGTCCGAGCAGAAATGGTCCGCCGGTCGAGCCGATGCCACCGGCCGTTGAGTAGACGCCAACCGCCGTGCCGCGCAACTCGTCAGAGAACTGATGGGTGACGAACGCTTGTCCTGAAGTGAGAAACATGCCATAGGCCACGCCTTCGACGGCCAGCAGCGCCGTCAGCAACGGCGCCGCGCTGGTAGCTTGGATGCCGATGATGGCCGCCGCTGCCAGTGCCAGGGCAATCACCATCAGGCGTCGCGCCGACAGGTGCCCGGATGCCAGCCCGGTAGGCAGACGAGCTGCCGTGGACATGACGGCGCGCAAAGCAAACATGCTGCCGATGGCGGCTGTGCTGATGCCGAGGCTGTCGGCATAGACTGCGAAAAAGCTAGCAACCAGTCCGCTATACCACATATTGTTGCAGAGGTTGGCCACGCTGGCTGCCAGCAAGGGCTTGCTGTGGGTGAGTAGGGCCCAGGCATCGCCGCTGGCCTGTCGCCCGGTTGTTGTGGCTTGAGCGCGACTCGATCTACTCTGCAGCCCCCAGGCGGCTATGCCCGCGCCCAGCGCTGCGATGCCTGCGGCCAGATAGTAAGAGCCCTCAAAGCCCCAACGGGCCGAAGTGCTGCCCCCGATGGCGCTGCCCAACGCAAACCCAGAACCCATGAAGGTGGCGTACAGCCCGATGGTCAGTCCCCTGTCGCCGCTGGCAACTGTGTCGCCGATGTAGGCCATGCCCATGAAGAACGTCGACACCATGGCCACGCCCACCAGGGCCTTCATCGGCAACAGCCAGAAGGCGTTGGGCACGATGGTATAGCCCAGCGCCGCCAGGCCGAACAGCAGCATGCCCGCCACCAGCACGGGCTTGCGCCCGTGTCGGTCAGACAGCATGCCAATGGGCACCGACACAAAGATACGGCTCAAGCCCTCGATGGCCGTAAGCACGCCCACCAGTGCCATGGTGGCACCGATACCGGTGGCGTACAGCGCAAAGTTGGGGGCGATGATGCCCGCTACCGTATCTGCAGCCAGGATCATCAAACACAGCGACAGGATGTCTTTGCGGGCCAGCACCCGCAGCAGTTTACGCCAGGTCGTGTCCAAGGGTGCACTCCTCCATATGTGTCTGACGCACAAACGCCGCGGCCCGGCGGCCACGGCGTTTGGTAAAGCGTACCGATGCCTACAACCTGACGAGCCAGAGTTCCTTTTGCGGGGGCACCAGCCACTCGGCGCCGTGCTCGCGCAGCACGATCATCTCTTCGATGCTGATATAGCCCCACTCGGTGCGCACGCCAAACTCGAGCGTGAACACCTGCCCCGCGGCCACGCGCCCAAACGGTTTGTTGCCATAGCGCTCCCAGCGCGGATAAAAGCCCACGCCACCGTCGTGGGCATAGCGACCCACCTGATGGCCCAGAGCATGCGGATACTCGGGGTAGCCCGCATCGACGATGAACTTGCGGGCTACGGCGTCCACTTCCCAGCCCTGCATGCCAGGCTTGACGGCGTCAAAGGCTGCCTGAATGCCATCACGCACCGAGGTAAAGGCGTGCTTGACGCCTTCGGGCGCGTCGGTCTCTCCCTCGCGCATAAAGTACCATACGCGCTGGTTGTCAGAGCAGAAACCGTCTTGCTTGACGCCGAAATCCATGTTCAGTGTAACGCCGGGGCGAACGACTTCATCGCTGGCGCCAAAGTGCCCCCAGGGCGAGTTGGGCCCCGCATTGAGGCCGGGGCAGTGAGCGTCGTCCCACGAGTTCTCGAGCCCCATATCTCTGACTTGTTGCTGCACCCGGGCAAAGATCTCTTTTTCGCTCATGCCGTTGCGCAGCCAGCCGGCCATGCCCTCAAAAATGCTCAGCGCGCTCATCCCTGCAGTGTGCATGGTCTCGATCTCGGCGGGAGTCTTGCGGCTGCGTACGGCCTCGCACAGATCCTCGGCCGAGACCAGTCGGTCGGCATAGGGCGTTTGGGCCAGGTAGCTTTGCAGGTTGAGCAGCATGCCATAGGTCAGGCCGTCGGCTGAGACGTCGCTTTGCGAGTAGTTGACGCCGATCGACTTGGGCTGCCACTTGTCCAGAACCTGCAGCAACGGCTCTTTGATGCTGAGCTGGTAGGGGATCACCTCATCGAACAGGCCTTGCGAGCGAATGGCCTCATCATCGCCCAAGCCGGTGATGGCAATGCGTTCGCCAGAACGGTGGAACATAAAAGCCGCCGACCAGACGGCACCCAGGTGACCTAGCACCTTGAGCACCGGATCGGTGTGCTCGGCGGTCTCGCGCACAAAGATCAGCCACATGTCGAGGTCAAACTCGTCGAGCAGCCCGGCAACCTGTTGCACCTTTTCTTGATAGACAGACATGGTCCTCTCCTTTGACAGAATGGTGCCCCCGACAGCGGGGGCGAGTTCGAGCGAAATCAGAGCTTCATGCGTGGATCGAGGGCGTCACGCAGTGCGTCGCCCATAAAGTTGATGCACAAGGTGCTGAAAAAGATCATCAAGCCCGGAAAGGTGGCCACCCAGGGCGCCGACCAAATCACGTCCTGGGCGTTCTTGAGCATATTGCCCCAGCTTGGGAGTGGCGGCTGGATGCCCAATCCCAGATAGCTCACCGAGGTCTCGGTAAGGATGGCCGAGCCGATAGACAGCGTGGCCGCCACCGCCAGCGGCGCAATAGCGTTAGGCAAGATGTGCGTCCACATGATGCGGGCGTTGCGAGCGCCCACGCAACGCGCTGCGGTGACAAACTCTTGCTCCTTGAGCTGCAAGAACATCGAGCGAACGATGCGCGCCACCGTCATCCAGTTGAGCAGGCCGATGGCCAGCACAATGGTCGAGACCGACGGGCCAAAGAACACCGATAGGGCGATGATGAGAAAGATGCCGGGGATGCTGAGCATGATGTCGGTGAATCGCATGATGATACTGTCGACCACGCCACCAAAGTAGCCGGCCGTGGCCCCCAAGATGGTGCCAACTGACAGGGCAACGACCATAGCGAGCACGCCCACCGTTAGCGAAATGCGCCCGCCATAGATCAGACGGGCCAGAATATCGCGGCCTACCTCATCGGTGCCCAGAACATGCTCTGCAGACGGCGCGTTGTTGACCAGTAATGGGTTGGGCCGGAATGCCGCGTCGTAGCTCACAAAGGTAAGCGGCCCCAGAGCGACGATCAGTACGATCAGCAGAAAGACCGCCGAGGCGATGACGCCGGCTCGATGTCTCAGGAACCGTCGTAGCGCCAGCCCCCAAATACTGGGGGGGTTCTTCTGTTGTCCGTTCAGGCGCTCAAGGGCAGTTGTCGATTCAGTCATGCTGTGCTCCTGACTGCAAGGTTATCGTATAAACGCCGCGGCGCGTCTTTGCGTCGTGGGCGGCTAGCCGTCTACGCGAATGCGCGGGTCGATGAGCGCATACGATATGTCGGCGATCAGGTTGCAGACCACTACCAGACTCGAAACCAACAAGATGATGCCCATCAGCACCGGATAGTCCACCCAGTTCGCATGTTCCCAGTACATGCGCCCCATGCCGGGCCAGGCAAACACCTGCTCGGTGATCAGCGCGCCACTAAACAGGAAAGGAATGTCGAGCATCACCAGGGTAACCAGAGGGATGATGGCGTTCTTGAAGGCGTGTCGCCACAACACCACGCGCTCGCTGAGCCCCTTGGCTCGCGCGGTACGCACATAGTCTTGCGAGATGACCTCGAGCATGCTCGAGCGCAGGTAGCGTGTGTACTTGGCGACCGAGCTCAACGATAACACGGTGACCGGCAAGACCAAATGCAGCAGCAGTTGCCCAAAGTTGCGGTCGCCCCGAATAGGATACATGCCTGCTGCCGGCAGGTAGGGCAATCCCGCTTCTCGCGCTTTGACCGCAAAGATGATGATGAGCATGAGTCCAAACCAGAACGTGGGCATGGCATAGCCAAAGAAAGAGAACCCGGTCACGAAATAGTCGCTGAATGAATACTGATGCGTGGCGGTATAGATGCCGAGTAGAAGCGAGATGGTCAGCGTCACCAGCAACGAGGTGAACATCAGAATAAGGGTGTTGCCCAGGCGCTCGCCGATCATGGTAAAGACGTCTTGATGCGTCAGGAACGACTGTCCCCAATCGCCTTTGAGCGTGTTCCGTAGCCAGTAAAAGTACTGCACGGCCTTGGGCTTGTCGAAACCGTACGTCTTTTCGAGGCGGATGAGGTCTTCAGAGCTGATATTGGGGTTGGAGACATAGATGGCCATCGGGTCGCCAGACGCCTGCACCAGGAAGAACGCCACCAGTGAAACGCCTAGCAGCACCGGGATAGAGATCAGCAGGCGCTTGACGATGTATCGGAACATGCATGCCTCCGTGTTGATAAGGGTGGTGAGAGGGGGCCTGGTCGGCCCCCTCTCGAGAGCCGCAGGTTATTCGACGACCTGCCACTCGGCGTAGCTGTAAGAATGCCCACCAAAGACGGTGGGGTTCACGCCTGTGACGCGGTCAGAAACGGCGAACACGTCGAGGCGATCATACACATACAGCGTAAAGTAGTCGTTGTAGATGGTCTCTTGCGCGGCCTTGATGCACTCGACACGCGCTTCGGGGTCGAGTTCGTTCAAGGCGCAAGCCATCTGCTCGTCCAGCGTCGGGTTCGAGTAACCCCAGGCGTTAGAGCCGGCGGGGTTGGTCTCGCAATCCTTGATCGACGAGGTCAGGAAAAAGTCAGACCATTCCTGCGCCAGGTCGATGCTGGCCGGGCTGTTGGTAAAGCCCATCACGTCAAAGTTGCTGGTGCCAAAGATGCCATCGGTGGCGCAGCCGCCAAAGAAGGTGGCCGACTGGTAGTTGTCGATGATCATCTCGACGCCGATGTCCTTGAGGTTTTGCTGGAAGAGCAGCTGCAGGTTCTCGCGCACCTGGTTGCCCGCGGTGGTCGAGTGCCGGAAGCTCAGGCGCACGCCATCCTTAACGCGGATGCCATCCTCACCCATTACCCAGCCGGCCTCATCGAGCAGGGCGGCCGCAGCCTCGGGGTCGTAAGGCACAGGCTCGAGATCAGTGTTCTGCCAGGGATGGTTGTCGAGCTCGGTGATGGCCACCTCGCCATAGCCCTGCAGAATGCCCGACACGGCAGACCAGCGGTCCATGCCCATCATGAGCGCCTTGCGAACATTGATGTCGTTAAAGATCGGGTGTGGCTGCGTCAGGTCCTGAGGATCGCGCAGGTTGAAATAGTACCGCTCGATGCTCAAGCCGGGCAGGGCGATGACCTCGACGTTCTGCATCTTGACGATGTCAGCGATCTGGGTCTCGCGCAGATCATAGGCCACATCCACGTCGCCCGTGCGCAGCAGCGCCAGGAGCGTGTTCATGTCTGGCACGAACTTGAAGATGATCTCTTCGACCTTTGGCGGGATCGGGGCATCCGGGTTGGCCTTGACCACGATACGGTCGCCAGGGATCCACTCTTGGAACACAAACGGGCCGTTGCCCAGCGGGGCACGCGCAAATTCGCTGTTGCCCGGATCTGCCACACCCTCGAGGGCGTGCTTGGGCAAGATGGGGAAGACCAGCGTCGAGGCCACGAACGGCACATAAGACTCGGAGAGCGTGACCACGGCGGTGAGCTCATCGATCACCTCGACGCTCTCGATCATATTCCAGCCCGCCGTCGTCTGCGACACGGTGGCCGGGTCCATGATGAACTCCCAGGTGAACTTGTAGTCTTCGGCGGTTACGGGCACGCCGTCATGCCAGGCAAAGCCGGGCTTGAACTTGAGCGTGATCGTCTTGCCGTCCTCAGAGACGCCACCGTTGTCGACTGTGGGCACCTCTTCGAGCATCTGAGCGACCAGCTCGTCGTTCTCATCGGTGGTCACCGGTGTATAGTACATCGATGCACCGAGGTCGTTGGCATGGGCATCATAGAAGATGTTCCAGATCAAGCCCTTGGGCTCTTGCCAGACACCCACGACAACGGTTCCCTTGGGGGTGGTGTCCTCGGCCTTTTCGACCTCGACCACCTTCTCAACGACCTTTTCGACCTCTTTTTCGACGACGACCGTCTCTTTGACGACCTTTTCGACCTCTTTTTCGATCACCTGTGGTTCGGGCGTCGTGCAGGCGCCGAGCACCAGGCTTGCCACCACGAGCATGGCAACGATCAGACCGGCTCTCTTGGACATTCTGTCTTCACTCCTCTGATTATCCACTGTCCAACTCGAGTTGTGCGACGGGCCATTGACATCATTGTCTGGGCAGGCAAATGATGCGCTCCTTCACCTCCACTTTGAACAGCATGGTCTCAAGATCAAGCAGCGATAGCGGTCTTGTGCGCCGCCGCTACCCCCTCTCGACAGGACGAACAAGCATGAGTTCGCGTTGGGGGGGCCAGAACCATTCGGCGCCCTGGGCGGTGATGAGCGCCTCTTCCTCGAGGCCGAAATAGCCCAGCTCACAAGTGATGCCCAGCTCGAGGGTGAGCAGCTGCCCCTCCTCTAGCGGCGTATGCGCCTGCTGGCCATACGATGGCCACGGCGGCGCCAGCATGGCGATGCCACCATCATGAGCATAGGTGCCGACATTGTGACCCAGCGCGTGCAAATACTCGGGATAGCCCCGCTCGGTGAGGTAACGCCGCGCAGCCGCATCTACCTCTTTGCCAGGGATGCCCGGCCGCAGCGCGTTAAACCCTGCCTGTATGGCGCCCACGACCGCTTCGAACGGCTCCATGACGTCAGCAGGCGGCGCCGTCTCACCAGGGCGCAGCAGGTACCACATGCGCTGCTGATCGGACGAGTAGCCATTGAGTTTGACGCCAAAGTCGACATTGAGGATATCGCCCGGCTGGATGATCACATCGGGCAGCGGGCCCACATGGCCTCGGCCCGTGTGAGGGCCCGCGTTCATGTTGGGGCACATGGCCGCCTCCCATGAGGGGCCAACGCCGAGCTCTGCCATGCGCTCGCGGAAAACGCCCGCCATCTCGGTTTCTGATAGGCCCGCTCTCAAGCGGGCGCCAAAGTAGTCGAACACATCTTGCGCCAGACGGCAAGCCTCACGGCAACGGTCCAGCTCGGCGGGCAGTTTGCGTTGGCGCAACCGCCCGATGAGTCCTTCGGCGCTCACGAGACACGTCGCACAGGGTGTGCCCGCCAGCATGGCCTCGAGCCTCAAGAACAACCCGTGAGACAGGCCATCGGCGGCCACGTTGTCGCTCGAATAGTTGAGGGCGATGCTCTTGGGGGCGAGCGTTTCCAGGATGGCGGGCAGCGTCTCCTCGACCACCTTGGTAAAGGGAACCACCTGCGTAAACAGCCCCGATCGCTCTAGAGTGGGCACATCGTGAACCACAGCCGTGGCGATGCGCTGCCCGTCAGCGGTGATCACGAATGCCGCCGGCCAGATCACCGCGAAATCCCACAGCAGCGCGGTGACAGGGTCAGGGTTGAGGGCTGTCTCGCGGACATAGATCAGCCAGGCATCGATACCGAGCTCGCGCAAGATGCCCGAGGCCTGTTCGAGTTTGCCCAGGTGCAGCATGTTGTCACTCATTGTGCGCGCTCCGCCAGCCGTAACGCTGTGGCGGCCATCACGGCCACGCCCAGCACCAGGCCCTGTTCGTCGAGGTCAAAGGTTTCACTGTGGTGGGGGCGCAACGGTCCTGGCAAAGCCACACCTGTCTGGAACATGGCTCCCGGCACCGCTGCGGCCATCAGGCTGAAATCCTCGGCGCCCATCGAGGGCTCCATCGATCCCACAGCGCCTTCGCCGGCCAGCTCACGGGCAACTTGCACAATGGTCTCGGCAACAACGGCATTGTTGTGTGTGGCGGGGTAACCGCCGTCGATGCGCAGTGTATAGTCGCCGCCCAGCGCGCGCGCCACGCTCAGAGCACGGTCGAGCTCGCTCCAAAGCAGATCGCGCACGGCGGGGCTATAGGCGCGCAACGTGCCGGCCAGCGTCACCCTCTCAGGGATGACATTGCCGGCCAGGCCGCTGTGCACCGCACCGATGGTCACCACCGCTGGCTCTTGTGGTTTGACGCGTCGCGCCACGATGCCCTGCACAGCAGGAATCACCTGCCCCAGCAGAAAAATCGGATCGATGCTCTGATGGGGGTAGGCTCCGTGGGCGCCGCGGCCTGTAATGGTCGCCTCAAAGGCGTCGGCCGACGCCATGATGTACCCTGGTGAGATGCGAATCTGGCCCACAGGCACGTCGCTGTGGACGTGCTGGCCGATGACATAGTCGAGGCCTTCTAGGGCGCCCTCTTCGAGCATGCGCATGGCGCCGCTCTTTCCGTCGGCGTCCTGGTTCTCTTCGCTGGGCTGCAACAGAAAGCGAAACTCGGCGGCAGGGCGGTCTGTCAGCTCGGCCAGCAGCCGCGCAGCGCCCAGCACAACGGTCATGTTGCCATCATGGCCGCAGGCGTGCATCACTCCCTCGCGCCGCGAGGTATGCGGCATGTCGTTGGCTTCGACGATGGGGAGCGCGTCCATATCGCCCCGCAAGCCAATGGCTGGCCGGCCTGTGCCCAAGGCGCCTACCAAGCCGGTCTTGGCCACACCAGTGCGCACTTTGACACCCACGGCCTCAAGCGTGCTCGCGAGGTAGGCGGCTGTCTCATGTTCCTGAAACCCCAGCTCTGCCCGCTGATGCAGGTCTCGTCGCCACCGAAGCAGCTCGGGTGCCAGGGCCTGGGCCCGCGCCATCAATTGTGCAGGTTGCATATCTCTCCCTGTCTGCAGTGGTCTGATGACCATCAGAAGGATACAAAGAGAACAGGCCCCTCAGATGGGGCCTGTGCCACGCAGAGGATCCAGCCAGTGACCGCCATCCGAACCGCTGCTTTGCGGCGCACAGGCGCTGGTTGTGGCCTGTGGGGCTTGCGCTGTCACTGCGCTACTTGGTCACCGTCAGCAACCGTGGCGCGGCGTTGACGATGACCGATGGGGTCAGTCTAGCGGATTGCAGAGGGGGCGTCAAGTTGCGGCGCACAGCTACAGCCAGTTGCCTCCGCGCTTTGGCCGTTTCAGGCTGGCGCAACGAACGAGACACCCACCATCCCCGAGCCGGTGTGCACCGAAAGGCCTGGCATAAGCTCGCAGATCAGGATGCTCTCGGGGCAGTTGAGGCTGGCGCGCAGCTCGGCTTCGAACTCGCGCGCATCGTCAGCGGCGGCGGCATGCAGCACGGCCATCTGGGCTGGACAGCCACCGTTGAGCCGCTCGCTGGCCAGCTCGATGACGCGCGCCCACGAGCGTTTGCGGGTGCGCGACTTTTCGAGGAGATCGAGTTTCCCGTTGCGCACCGTGAGGATGGGGCGGATGTTGAGCACCGTGCCCGCCATGGCGGCGAACTGACTCACGCGCCCCCCCAGGGCCAGATACTTGAGTGTGGCAAGGGCTCCGAACAGATGGGCATGCGCGCTGGTCTCCATAGCGGCGGCCAGTGCCTGTTCAACCGAGGCGCCCTGCGCGGCTGCCCTGGCAGCAGCCAATACCATGAACCCCTGGCCCATGGAGATCTGCCGCGTGTCTACCACGGTGATGTTGCGCCCACTGAACTCGCTGGCGGCGAGTTGTGCGGCCTGGCAGGTGCCACTCACCTCTGATGAGATATTGAGGCAAAGAATACCGTCGGCCCCACCTGCCAGCGCCGCCTCAAAGGCAGCGGCAAACTCGCCGGGCGAGGGCGCGGCCGTCTGCGGCAGGCTGCCTTCGCGGTCGATGCGGGCGAACAGGGTCGTAGCGTCGATGTCGTAGCCATCGCGAAAGGTCTCGTTGCCAAAGCGAATGCTGATAGGCACCTGCACGATGCCGTGCTGCTCTGCCACGTCAAAGGGCAGGCTGCTGTCAGTGTCGGTGATCACGGCGATCCTGGGCATGGTTTTCCCTCGCCTAACGTGTTATCGAGCTGTATATCCTAACACGCCGCGCTGCGCCGGGTTACGACAGGGCTCTAGACCCTTCGTGCCACCACGATGTCTCGCGGTGTTTCGACGGTTGGCTCCAACGCCATCTCTCGCCCGTAAAAGCCCAGTGGCTCCAGGCCGGCTGTGGACAACATGCGGCGCATTTCGGGCACGGTGTGGCAGCGGATGCGCTCGTCGGCAGTATAGTAGCCCGGCTCGGACGAGGGGCGTAGCATCGTGCCGTCGTCCTGGATGATGGCAATCCATCCGCAGCTGGTGCTGGTCTCATAGTCGAACCAGTCCTCAGTCAGCTGCAACCCCTGCCTGACGCGTCGCCAGGAGCGCTCGCGCCGTGGCCTGGCGGGCGGGCATAGATACATGATGAACGCCCTGCCGCCCGGCTTGAGGGCACGTGTGATCTTGCATAGCAGCGCCTGGTCGCCCTCATCGCCAAAGAACCCGAACGAGCCCGACAGCACCAGCACGGCATCGAACTCGCCGTTAAAGGCGATCTCGCGCATGTCGTCGCAGATGAACTCACCACGCAGCCCCTCACGCTCAGAGCGCTCACGGGCATAGGCCACCAGCGGCGGCGCGATGTCGAGGCCCAGGACGTCATACTCTCTCGCGGCGAACAACGCCGCCTGGTCGCCGCCGCCGCAGCCCAGGTCGAGCAGGCGCATGCCGGGTTGCAGCTCGCAGGTCTGCTCGATAAAGGCCACCAGTTGCGCATCCCAGTCAGAGATGCCAGGAATGGCGTGGCGATGCTCTATTCGCCAGTAGTAGGCCCAAAAGTCGCCCCAGCTTTGCTCGATCACGCGCATGAACTCGCCTCCAGCCAGCCCAGTGGCACGTGCAACAGAGTGAGTGCCGCCATGGTAAAGCGCTCATCGGGCGCCAGGCCGCGCTCATAAAGGCAGAGCACGGCATCAACACGCTGTACAGCCAGGTCAGCATAGCCAGCAAGGCCTCTATCGAGTGTGCACGCCACAGGCCAGGTGGAGCCCTCGTCGTATGATGCCCGCAGTGTCAGGTTGCTGCGAGAGTGAGCCTCTTGCCCGAGGGCGCTTGCGTCGGGGCTGACGAACAACAAGCACCCCGGCCTGTCATCGGTCGGCAGGCTGTGGCGTACCATGCTGGCAAAGCAGCGCGGTTCATACAACGCCTCATCGAACCCAGGGGGCGACCAGTGCTCGCCGCCGTCGTCACTCAGAGCGACGGCCCGTTGTCGCCGCTCGCTCAGGTGGCGCATGTTCAGCAGCAGGCCGCCGTCGGCCAGCTCGACCACCGTCGCCTCATTGCAGTTGGGGATCGTATCTGCCACCAGTCTGCCCACTTGCCAACTCTGGCCATGGTCGTCAGAGTAGATGGTGGCCGTGCGGCTGGGCTGATGCGCCTGGGTGTGCGACAGCGATACCCAGATGGGCGCTAGCAGCCTGCCGCTGGTCAGTTGGATGCCATGGCCGGGACCAACGGCCACAACGCCCCAGTCATACTGGGCGCGCAGTGGCTCGAGCGCCGCGGTGATCTCGACCGGCGCCCCCCAGGTGTGCCCGTCATCTTGGCTGATGCGTTGATACACGCGGCCATAGCTGTGGCAATAGAGCAGGTGCACTCGCCCGGCCTGCCTGTCGGCCAGACAGACCGGGTTGTTGCAGGGCCCGGGCCCATGCTCGCGCCACGACGCCAGGCGCTGGGCTGCGCCCCAGGTGTGGCCGCCATCGTCGCTGCGTCGCAGCAAGATATCGCTGTTGGCCCAGTCGTTACCATCGCCGCGCCTGGCCTCGCAATAGGCTAACAGCGCGCCCTGCGGTGTTACGCATAGCCCGGGGATACGGTGATGCCAGTAGCCGCCCTGGTGGGCAACAAACAGGTCGTGGGCCTCGGGGCCGCCTGGCGCCAACCGTGCCTCTCCCAGACGAACCATCAGCACGCACCAGCCTTACCAGCGATCATGGTGCACGATCTGGTCCAGTGGCTTGCGCAAGCGGGGCGGTTTGCGTGCCTCGCTCGAGGGATAACCAAGCGGCGTCATGGCCACGGGCTCGACGCCCTCGGGCAGCCCGAACTCTTCGCGCGCCGCGGCCGGGTCAAAGGCGCCGATCCAGCAGGTGCCCAGTCCCTCGGCCGTGGCCGCCAGCACCAACGTCTGAAAGGCGATGGCTGCATCGACGTCGGCATAGTTCTTGCCGTCAGAGCGCACCCAGGCGTTGCCGGGCACGGTGCAAACAACGGCCACATATGGGGCGGCCGTGAACCAGGCACGACCATAGACGCGCTTGAGCGCTTCCTCGCGACCGGCCGTCTTGACGAGCAAGAGGCCTAACGACTGGCGGTTGGCGGCTGTGGGCGCGGCGTTGAACGCTGCCGCAATGCGGTCCAGGGCTTCTGCCGGCACCTCACGGCTGGCATAACTGCGTACGCTGTAGCGGGTCTCTAGGATGTCATACAGGTCCACGATGTCTTCCTTTCGGCATGTCTGAAGCTACTTTTGACACGATAGCCACTGGCTCATAGTGGAATCTCAAGGTGAATATCAAGGGGTTCGAGCGCCATGAGTTCAGCGTCCACCTCGTGGGCCAGGCGCGCCCCCTGGCCATGATAAAAGGCCAACGCCGAACTAAGCGGTGTCGCCGAGATGTAGAGGTAGCGCGCGCCCCGCTCTCGAGCCGCTGCCATACACTGCGCCATCAGCTGTGCGGCGATGCCCCGGCGGCGATAGGCCCGGTCGACCAACAGGAAACAGAGCTGGATGGTATCATGCTGGCTGCCGCGCAGCCGTGTGCCTACCTCGGCAACGCCGACCAGCTCATCGCCCGCAGACGCGCCGTACAAGATGGCCCCATCGTCGAGATGCCCGCCAATCATCTGCAGCGTAGACTCTAGCCATTCGCCCGACCACTGCGGAATCTGGATGATACGCTCGTCGGCCACCAGCTCGCCGTCACGGAGCGCATACTCGGCCGAAACGGTCTCGCTGCGGTCGAGCGCCGCGATGCGTGGATGCCAGCTGGCATCTAGCACACGGTAGGCGATCTCGTCCATGGCGCTCACCTCCAGTGTTGCAGCTCGATCACGTTGCCTTCCGGATCGGCCGCGTAGCAAAAACGCAACCGGCCCGCGCCTACGATGGTAGTCTCGACCATGCTGCCCACCAGCTGGCCACCTGCAGCAATCACAGCGGCCGCACCAGCATCGACATCATCCACGCAAAAGGCCAGATGTGCAAGCCCGGGCTGGTTCACGCCGCGCGCTGGCCGAGGCAGCTCGTGGCTGTAGGCAAAGATCTCGAGAGTGGGGCCGTCATCACCCCAGCCGGGCAGGCGCAGATGTACGCCCTGTACGCGTACATCGTCAATGCCCGTAGCGGCAGAGAACCAGTCGCCATGTAGATCGCGCTCCGGCGGCATAGGCGTGCAGCCAAGCGCCTGGCAGTAGAAAGCAGCCAGGCGGCGCCAGTCGCGGGCCACGATGTTGGTGTGTACGTAGCGGATCGGCATCGTTGCGCTCCTTACTCTACCTGGACGGTGGCTAGCGCCAGCCGACCATCGTCACCCGCAGCTGAGCTCAGCCGCTGTAGCGTTTCAGCGTCGTAGAGCCCCACCAGCAGCTGATATTCGCCCGCTGGCAGGTGTGATGGCAGGGTCAGGTACTGTGGGTCGCTGACCACCTCATCCGCGAGCCAGCCCGAGGTGGGGCGCGTCCAATCGACGGGGGCGGCGTCGCGCTGCGCGACGATGGCGCCCGTCGCATCCACCAGGTGCACGAAGACTTTGTGGTCACTGGCCGGCTGTACCTGAGCCTGCCAGTGTAGCGTCAGTGGCAGCACATCACCTGCTCGGTAGGGGGCGGCTGGCAGGCTGTAGCCCAGCAAAAGGATCTCGCTGCCGAACAGGACGTCCACCGCCGCATCCATGGGCGGCTCTTCAAATGAACGTTCTACCGCGTCGATGAGAATCTCGCCCAGCGGCCTGGTCGCTGCGCCCACATGCAGCACGAGTTGGTACGGGCCTGCTGGCGCGTCGCGCAGCGAGAGCGCATAGCGACCCTGCACCACCTCCTGGGGCTGCCACTGCGACGTGGGGTAACCAGGCGTCAGTGGATACGATTGTGCCCATGTCTCACGGCCGTTTGCATCAAGCAGTGCCAAAGTGATATCGACATCGCCCTCTGGGGTAGCCAGCGCCTGCCATAGCAGCTCTGTGGTGATGGTATCGCCTTGGTGCGCCGACACGGGTGGGGCTTTGTGCTCGATGAGGCGCAGTACGCCTGGCAACATCTCTTCGTAACTGGCCTCGTGGGGTGCTTCGATACTGCCCCCCTCGGGCGTGAGTGTGAACCAGCCGAGATCGACGTACGAGCCCGTCATCTCGCCTGCAACTACCACGGGAAAGGCCCCCAACCCACCCTCGCGACTCATCAGTAACCGCGCCTGATAGCGTCCGGCAGGGATGCCCCGCGGCAACTCGAGCTCGTAGAGCTGATAGACGGTATCGCCCGGTTGCCACTGCTCGGGTATGTAGCCCAGTGAGGTCTTTTCCATCCAGCGCAAGCCCTGCTCATCATAGATGTGCAGCGACAGCACCCGTCCCGCGTCGGGGTGGGCTAGGGCGCGCCAGTGCAGCAGCAACCGCAATGGCTTGGTGCGCGGCATGGTGCGGTCGAGGCTCCAATCCAGCACTGCCAACTCATTGCCAAAGGCGGCATGGGCCGACAGCTCGGCCTCGGCAGCCAACACATCGGGCGCAAGACGGAACACCCTGACCATTTCGTCGCCCCAGGGGCTATGCAACGGCTCCTCCTCTTGAGCCATAGCAAAGAGCCGATCGCGCAACTCTTGCCGCAGAGGGCTATCGTTGTAGGGCCAGAGGTAGATCACCTCGGCGCCGCCCCGGTTCGGTAGGGGCAGGGTCTTGTCGCCCACTGACCAGACCGCGTCCAGCGAGCGTGGCAGCAGATAGGCGCTGGTGGGGTGCTTGTAGTGCTGGGCAATCACCACCGGCACGCGACCGGCCTCCAGCTCTTGCACGGCGCGGCTGGCCACGAGCTCATAGGGGCCGTGCTCGTCGATGTAGACGTCGCTGCGTCGCGCCCATACGCCAAAGTAGTCTCGCGCAGCCACGGCGCCATCAAAGATCAGCAACAGCGCCACCAGGCCCGTCGGTAGCCAGCGCTTTAGGGCGGGCTGGCAGCGTTCGAGCAGGCGCCAGGCTTCGTCGAGCCCGAGTGCCACCAGGGCGAACACTGCGGGCATGATGCCCGACATTCGCTGCGACTGCGGCATGGCGTCATCAGTCAGAATGGCGGGCAGACACATGCCCAGCAGCCAGATAGGCAGTAGCACGAGTTCCGTGCGTCGCCAATGGCGCAGGGCGCGCGCCAGTCCCCAGAACAGAAAGGGCGCCATCCAGAGCATGAACGTGGGCCGCCCTGGCAGATTAAAGGTCGTTCTTGGGTCGCCCTGCACGACGAGGCCGCCCAACGTGGCCAGCAGGTTGCGCCCCAACAGCGCAGGGATCTGCGCGGGGGGCGTCTGGGTAAACACCAGCACCTGGCCGGCCCGCTCGAGGAAATCCTCAGGGTGCAGGTAAAAGTGTGCCCCCAAGGGCGCGAACACGGCCAGACAGGCCAGCACGGCCAACACCCAACCCTGCCAGCGCGACAACGTGTGGCGCGGCTCGATGATCAACGTATAGAGTGCCCACAGCGCCACGGTGACAGGCCACAAGCGTGCGGCCAGATAGGTCCACAGTACGAGTCCGATAAAGGCGCCACCCAACGCCATGCGCCAACGCGAGCCAGCCCGATACCCCGTTAGCAGATAGTACGCTGCCAGGCATTCGACGGGTGGAATGAGCACGTTGGGATAGCCCGCGCGACTGACCGAAAGATGCCAGTAAGAGATGGCCGTGAGCGTTGCCGTAAGCAGTCCCATGCGCTGTCCATACAACCTGGCAAAGAGCAGGTAGGCCAACGGAATGGTGACGATGCCGATCAGTGCCGAGGTCAAACGCAGGGTCCAGTCGCTCGACTCTAGCAGCGCAAAGATGCCCGCCATGATGTACATATAGAGCGGCTCGCGCCCTGTGTAGGCCGAAAAGTAGACCGGCCAGTTGCCAGGGCCAATCTCGCGGGCCATCAGGCCATAGACGGCCTCGTCGAAATGGAGTGCGGGCGGCGCCGCTGTCAGCGTGACGAGGCGCAAAAAGGCCCCCAACGCCGTGATCATCGCCAGCCAAAGCCCCGCCCGCGCCACTGCGCGTGGCTCGATCTCTTTGAGCATCGCTCGCTCCTCGCCCGAGTTCACCCCTCAGGATAGATGAAAGGGTCGGCGGCGGCAAGGTTCGGCCCCATTGCTCGCCCTTTGACAGAGACGTACTCGCGGTCATAATGCTGACTAGCTCGACACAAGAGGAGTGTCATGACCAACCTGGTCCTCCTGACGATCATCGGCTTTATCCTGTTCATGTCGCGAGGCGTGGTGGGCCCTGTCAGCTCGCTTTACGCCCAGGAGCTGGGCGCCAGCTACGTGTTGTTGAGCGTGCTGGGCACGACCACCTCAGTGTTCACCGTCATCGCCTCGTATATGTGGGGGCGTAGCTCTGATGTGATGGGTAGTCGCAAGACGTTTATGCTGGGCGGCCTGGGCGTGCTTGCAGTCGAGTCTACGCTCACCGCGATGATCCCCGTCTTTGCCCCTCTACTGGGCGCTGTGCAGCCCTTTGTCTGGCTTTTTCCACTGCGGCTGCTCGGCACTATCGGCACTGCCGCCTACTCTACGGCCAACCTGGCCATGCTGGGCGATCTGCTCGAGTCGCACGCGAGCGGGAGGGGCCAGCGTATGGGCTGGGTGCGGGGCAGCTCATCGGCCGGTTTTGGGTTGATGGCCTTTACGGCCGGCAAAATCGCCGACACCTTTGCCATCAACATCCCCTACTATATCTCAGCAGCGCTGCTGGCGCTGGCCTTTGTCCTCGCGGTGGCGCTCAAAGAGGAACGCTTCAAGCGTGAAAAGGCGGCGGGAAGCTTTGAGTGGCATTCGGCGTGGCAGGCATTTCTCGCGCGCTTTCGTGATGCCTGGGCGGTGATCGCCGGCAACGACGACGCTTTTGACGGCGATACCGTCAGCACGGGCCCCAAGCTGCCATTGGCGCCGCTGTTGATCTCGTCGTTCCTGTTCTCGCTGATGATGGGCTCAGTCTACGAGGTGTGGGCCAACTACATGAAGCACGAGGCGGGGTTCACTACCACCGTGGTGACCATGCTCTGGGCCACTGCCTCGACGTCCGAGTTTCCCTTTATGATCCTGGGGGGCTGGCTGTCTGACCGGGTAGGACGCCTGCCTATGCTCAGCTTGGGCTTTTTGGGCTGGGCCATCGTGATCACAGGCTATATTGTGGTGCCGGTGATGCCCTGGATCGTGGTCATACAGCTCATCCGCGGCCTGGCCTTCTCAGCAGTTACCGCCACTGCCATGACCTATGCTGCTGAGGCCCGCGGACGATCGCAGCGTGGACAGGTGGCGGGCCTCTATGGCGCTATGGGCGGTGTGGGCTCCATCCTGGGAGCAGCGATGGGTGGCACTCTGACAGCGTGGGTGAGTTTTCACTTTATGTTTGGCGTGGCCACAGTAGCGATGCTGGCCGGCGCCGTGTACTTTGCCGTGGTAGAGTGGCGGCGGCGGCAGACGGCCTTGACCGCGCCTGTTCAGTCATAGTAGGTCGGCCAATGTCTGCTGGGCAGTGGATCACGTTGGTGGCGGTAGGGTTTGCCGGGCTCTGGTTCGTCTGGTGGTGGCGGCACCGCGGCGAGCAGGATGTGTTCATGCCGCCTGTGGGGGCTGCCACCCCGCCGACCGAAGAGGGGCAAAATGGCGATGAAACAGCTGATGCCTCGGCAGTCGAGGGTGAGTGAGGGCGCATAGCGTAAGAGGTGGAAATGGCCGCTGTGTTCGAGCTCGTGAGACTGATCGACCGTATTCTGCCGCCCGAGCCTTGGGCTGAAGGCGACAATATCCCCTGGGATGAGCCCGAGTTCAGCCAGCGCATGCTGGCCGAGCATCTGTCGCAAGCGCACGATCATGCGAGCCGCCGTGCTGCCAAGATCGACCTTCAGGTGCAATGGATACACCAGGAGCTGCTTGGCGGCCGACGTGCGCACGTGCTCGACCTTGCCTGTGGCCCTGGCCTCTATGCCCTGCGGCTGGCTGGGCTGGGGCACACCTGCCATGGCATCGACTTTAGCCCCGCTTCCATCGCCTATGCCCGCGAACAGGCGGGCGCTGCGCCCTGCGAGTACGTGCTCGGAGACGTTCGCCATACGCCCTATGGCGGTCCGTACGATCTGGTGATGATGCTGTTTGGCCAGCTCAACGTGTTTCGGCCCGACGAGGCCAGAGATATCGTTGAGCGCGCCTATGCCGCCCTGCGCCCTGGTGGGCTCTTGTTGCTCGAGCCTCACACTTATGAGGGTGTGGTCAGCATCGCTGGCCACGGTGGCGGACGACGAGACTGGTCGGCATCGAACCGAGGTCTTTTTTCCGCCCAGCCTCACCTGCTGCTCACTGAGGCGTTCTGGGACGGCGAACAGAACGTCGCGACCGAGCGATTCTATGTCATTGATGCCGCTACCGGCCGCATCACGCGCAGTGCGCTGAGCACGCAGGCCTACAGTAGCGAGCAGTACATGGCGCTGCTCGAGGGCGCCGGGTTTGTTGGGCTGACATTCTATCCCTCGTTACTCGGTGAGCCCGATCCCGAGCAGAGCGCGCTCCTGGCTATCACAGCGCGCCGCTCGGCCTGATCACCATCTGCTGTTGGGAGGTCGCGATGCACAAGACACCTCGTCTGGCCGGGCCGTGGGTCAACGTGTACCAGCCACAACCCGCCACTTATCCGGGGCCCGATTCGCCCACCTTTCGCGCTGGCCAACGCTACGAAAGCTGGGTGCCCAACGACTTTACCGTGCTCGCCGGCCCCGACGGCCGCTGGCATGCCCTGGGCATCACCCATCCCGAGGGCGGCGCCACAGTGCACGAGGCCGAGTGGCTTGCCTTTCACGCGGCCGCGCCGGTGGGCGCCTTTGCCGAGCATTTGCACGTGGGCGCCTGGGAGCAGATGCCTCACCTGCTGCCACCCGGCGAGCGGCCCGGCGAGCGGCCAGAGCTGTGGGCGCCTTTCTGCTATGCTCACGAGGACACCTACTATCTCTACTATGGGCCCACCGAGATGCGCCTGGCTACCTCGAACGATCTCTATCACTGGCAGCCGCAGGGCGTGGTCTTTGGGGGAGAAGAGGGCGCGCGTGACCCCTGTGTGGTGTGGCACCATGGGCGCCATCTGATGGTGTACATCGCCGGCCATACGCTCTATGCGCGCGAGTCGGATGATCTGCGTCACTGGGATGAGCGACGGGTCATCTATACGCTAGACCGCCCTGGCTCGCCCGAGTCTCCCTACCTGGTACTGCGCCCCGAGGGCAACTATCTCTTTTACTGCATCTACGATGGCACCAATACCGACTATGACGATCGTACCAGCGTGCTGTTCAGCGAGACGGTCGACTTTACGCAGGCCCCGGTGGTGGCCGAACTGCGCGCTCATGCCCCCGAGGTGATTTGCGACGAGTGCGGCGACTGGTACCTGGCCAGCGTCGAGCGGCCCTATCGCGGTGTGAGTGTGGCACCATTGGCCTGGGTCTGATGGCACGGAAGGAGAGATGGCTGAACGATCGCTCCGTGGCTTGCCGCGCAACATCTGGGCGGTGAGCCTGACCAGCTTTTTCATGGACGTCTCGTCAGAGATGGTGCTGAACGTGCTGCCCCTCTTTTTGAGCACGGTGCTGGGCACGCCCACGGCTATCATCGGGTTGATCGAGGGGTTGGCCGAGGCGACGGCCAGCGTGCTCAAGGTGTTCTCGGGCTGGCTGTCTGACCGGCTGGGCAGCCGCAAGTGGCTGGCCGTGGCCGGGTATGGCATCTCGGCACTGTCCAAGCCATTCTTTTACATCTCGGGCAGTTGGAGCACGGTGCTGGCCGCTCGCTGGAGCGACCGCGTGGGCAAAGGCGTGCGCACCGCTCCGCGTGATGCGCTGGTGGCCGATTCGGTGACGCCGTCACAGCGCGGCCTCGCCTTTGGCCTTCATCGCGCAGCCGACACGGCCGGCGCCATGCTGGGCCTGCTCATCGCCTTGCTGGTGGTGTTGCTGGCGCGCAACCCCGGCGGCGAGCTCACCCGCTCGACCTTCCGGACGCTGGTGCTCATCAGCCTGGCGCCCGCCGCCATCGCTGTGCTGTCTCTGGCGATCGGCGCTCGCGAGGTCAAGCCTGAGGGGCCGCGTGCGCGCGTCGCGGTGAGCTTCAGAGGCTTGGGCCAGCCCTTTCTGGTGTTCATGCTGATCGTGGGCCTGTTCGACCTCGGCAACTCCTCAGATGCCTTCCTGGTGCTGCGCGCCCAGGAGCGTGGCCTGGAGCTGCCGGGCATCTTGGGCATGCTGATCACGTTCAATCTGATCTACACTCTGGTGTCGGCTCCGGCCGGGGCCCTCTCAGACCGGGTGGGGCGCCGCAAGCTGATCGTTGGGGGCTGGCTGGCATACGCGGCGATCTATCTGGGCTTTGCCCTGGCAGGCGCCGGGTGGCACGTGTGGGCGCTCTATGGCCTCTATGGCATCTACTATGGGCTGGCCTATGGCACGGCCAAGGCTATGGTGGCCGACCTGGTGCCGGTGGCGCTGCGCGGCACAGCCTTTGGCGCCTACAACTTTGTGCTGGGCCTGCTCGACCTGCCGGCCTCGCTCATCGCGGGTCTGCTGTGGCAGGGCGCGGGGCGCTGGTCGGGGTTTGGCGCCGCTGCGCCTTTTTACTTTGGCGCAGGAGCGGCGCTGCTGGCCAGTCTGCTGCTCATGGCATGGAAGCCACCCCAGGCCGTGGCTCCTCAGTCGCAAAAGCAGTCTCTAGCGGAGGTATCGTGATGACCGTGAAACTGGATGCGCAGCGGCTCGAGGCCGCCGCGACCCCGGCGCTGCAGGCTCTGATCGATAACCAGACCTACGCAGGCTTTGGCGCGGCGGTCTGGCAAGGGGGCGATCTTTTCTACGAGCGCTACCTTGGTCGCAGTGACCGTGAGGCCGATGTCGCCTGCAACCACGACACCATTGTACGCATCTACTCGATGAGCAAGCCCATCACCGGCGCGCTGTTGGCCATCTTGTGGGATCGCGGTCTCTGGCAGATCGATGACCCAGTCGCCCAGTACATCCCCGAGTTCGCAGACACGCGCGTGTATGTTAGCGGCGGGCCTAGTGACTATCGCACTGAGCCTGCCACGACGACGATGACGTTGCGGCACCTGTTCACGCACACGGCCGGCCTCTCGTACGGCTTTGACGAGAACGATCCGGTCGATCAGATCTATCATGAGGGGGCTCCGGCAGGCTATCTTGACGGCAGCTACAATCCCGACCTGAGAGAGTTTGTAGCCATGCTGGCGCAACTGCCGCTTCGTTCTAACCCCGGCACAGCGTATCACTACTCATTCGCCATCGATGTGCTGGGGCGCGTAGCTGAGGTCATCACGGGGAGCTCGTTCCGTAACCTGCTGCGCGCCCTTCTGTTCGAGCCGCTGGGCATGGCCGACACCGATTTCACCGTCGATGATGCCAGGCTCGCCCGGTTTGCTCCCTGTTACAGTCCTACCGCCAGCGGCGGTCTGACGCGCATGACCGGCCAGGGTGACGCACGCTACCGCCCCGGTTACCGTCTCTGGTCGGGGGGCGGCGGGCTTACCTCGACGCTGTACGACTATGGCCGCTTTCTGCGCATGCTGCTCAACGGCGGCGAGTTGGATGGCGTCCGCGTGCTCAGCCCAGAGGCGGTACGCTACATGATGACTGATCATCTGCCCTCGGCGCTGCTGCCCTTTGAGGCCAACAGCCCGGGTGTGGGCTATGGCCTGTGCGGTTCGGTACGTGTGGCCCAAGACCCCGCGAATCCCTGGGAACCCGTGGGTGTCTATCGCTGGGCCGGCGCTGCCTCGACTACCATGTGGGTCGATCCCAGCAACGGCATCGCAGGTATCACCACGCCCCAGTTGATGCCGGGGAACATGGCGGCTGGCGACATCTTGCGGCAGAGGGTGTACGAGTCTGCCTGAATAGGTGCGACCTGTGAGCCCAGGATGTAGGGCCACCCCCTTGAGGGTGGCCCTGTGGGTTTCGTCGCGCTAGAGCGCCTTTCTGCCTAGATACCAGGCGATGCATTCGTACCTCTCGTTGACCCGCGCCTCGGCCCCGCCTGCGAGGCGCGGCGGCACGACCACCTTATCGCTCGCACGCCAGTTGACGGGCGTGGCCTCGCCATGGCCGTCGCTTGTCTGCAAGGCGTCGATCAGCTTGCGGATCTCGTCCACGCTGCGCCCATTGCCCAGAGGCTACAGATCATGGTGCGGAGCACGCCCTGATCATCGCTCACGAACACGGCGCGCATTGTCTGTGTTGGCATGGCGCATCCACGCGCCATGCCATACTTGCTGGCCACCTTCATGTCGATGTCGGCGATCACAGCAAAGGGGATACGCCCCCTAGCTGGTCTCGATATGACGCACCCAGGCGATGTGGCCGTGATCGCTGTCGATCGACAGCCCCAGCAGCTCAACACCGCGTTTCATCAGCCTGGGGTGGATCTTGGTAAAGGCGATGGACTCGGTGTGGGCCGATGCAGAGTCGACCGGTGCGAGCAAAGCACCAGCCACTTGCCGCCATAGTCCGAGAGCTTGATGGGCCCATGAGTAGTGACGGTCTCGAACTTGGACGCAGGCTCTTTCAGCAGGGGCAGGTGCGCGCGCTCACAGCCACAACCCTCGTGGCAATCGCGATCCGTCTGTGCGGACATGATCATGGCCACCAGAGATCACGTTATAGTCATCAGCACCTCCTGACGAGAAGAGCAGTATTATGCAGCGGAAATATAAAGAATAGTAGGATCACTCGACACCGGATGGTTTGCCGGTGAGCGTTGCATTGACTAGACTGCATCCCCTTGTGTCGAGCGACCAGTTGGAGCCTGGAGGTGGCCGTATGCAGTACCGTCGATTAGGGCGTACGAGTTTGCGCGTCAGTGAGATCGGCCTGGGCACCGAGTATCTGCTCAATCAGCCCGCTGAGGTCATGCGCGATGTCCTCGCCGCGGCCACAGCGGCCGGCTGCAACTACATGGACATCCTCTATGTCACGCGCGCCTTCTGGCGCGACTTTGGGCCGGCGCTACGACCGTTCCGCGACAAGTGGCATGTACAGGCCCATTTTGAAGCCGAGGGGGGTACGTGGGGACCGCCCGATCTCAAGGCATCGGTAGAGACCTTTGACTGGCTGCTATCGGAGCTGGGTGGCTATGCTGATGTAGCGATCTTGAGCATGATGGACTGGGACAAGCTCTGGGATGGCTGGGCACAAGAGGCGCTGGCGCTGCTGCAATCTTACCAGGCTCGTGGCCAGGTGGGGCACATCGGCGTGGCAGGGCACCATGCCCACGTGATGCGTCGCGTTGTTGAGAGTGGCAAGGTCGATGTGGTTATGTACCCCATCAACCTTGCCTCACATGCCGTCGAGGGCAACCCTGCTCTCTATGAGGCCTGCCGTGCCCATGACGTGGGCCTCGTGGCGATGAAGCCGTACGCGGGCGGCATGTTCTTTGTGGCCGATAGCTCGGTATTCCTCCACTGGGTGCAGGCCGGTGGCCAGGCGTTGCAGGTCGACAAAGTGGGCAAGATCACGCCACCGCGCTGCCTCTCCTATGTGCTCGAGCAGCCGGTGGCCACCATCGTACCTGGCGTCAAGAGCGTCGCCGAGTTGAACGAGGCTCTGGCCTACTATGATACGCCGCCCGCCGAGCGCAGCTATGACGAGATCATCGCCCATATCCACCACTTTACGCCCGGGCAGTGCGTGTACTGCAACCACTGTCTGCCCTGTGTGGTGGACATCAACATCGGCGAGACGCTGCGCCTGCTCGACGAGGCCCACCTGGGCGTCACGCCCGAGTTGCAGGCGCGCTACGATGCCCTGGCGGTCAAGGCATCGGCCTGCACCGCCTGCGGCGACTGCGAGATGCGTTGCCCCTATGAGGTCGGTGTGGCCGACCGTATGGCCGAGGCCGTGGCGGTCTACGAACAACAGTAGCGGTAGCAGGCGTCCCACAGGGCGAGCCCTGCGGGACGCCTGGCCGTTTCTCCCCCAACGCTGCCTGCTACGTCTAGAGCAGCGAGCGCCCTTCCCATTCGTCGGGGGCAGCGAGCCCCGCGAGTGCAGCGATGGTCGGCGCTATATCCAGAATCGATACCTGCCCATTCAGCCTGGCGGGCGCCAGGCCCTGGCCCGCCATGATTACAGGGATGGTCATGTCCTCGGGCGCCTCGGTGCCGTGGCTGCGCTCGTGGCCGCCATGGTCTGCCACCACAAACGCAGTCCAACCCGACGGCAGCGCCGCCAGCACCTGGCCGATGCAGGCGTCGGCATTGGCCACGGCGGCCGCATAGTAGGGCGAGAGCCAGCCGTCGCGGTGACCGGCAGAGTCGGTATGCCCCAGATAGACAAACGCCAGGTCATATGGCTCCGCTGAGAGCCGCGTAGCGGCCATGTGCGCGATGCTCCGATCGCCCTCGGGCGTCTTGTTGTCGTGCCAGTAGCAGGCGGTCTCGACTGCTCCCGGCCGCCAGAGGTCGCGCAGCTCTTCCCAGTTGTAAAAGGCAGCCGCCCTGAGCCCCGCCTGTCGCGCCACATCGAACAGCCCCAACACTGGGCGCACTTGCGGCGTCCAGGTGTTGGTGGTTACCCCGTGGCGGCCGGGGGCTACACTGTGAAAAAGCGACATGTGGCAAGGCAGCGTCACCGAGGGCATGACGGTGCGCGCCGTCATGGAATTGCGTCCATGGGCCATCAAATCGGTGAGCACGGGCGCACTCTGCGGCGAGAGCGCATCGGGCCGCAAGCCGTCGACCACAAAGAGGATCGCAGGGGCCATAGCAGACCTCCAGGTTGAGTTGCCTGCAGCATAGCGGTGCCGAGCGGCCAGTCAACTCGCCGTCCGCAACACGGGCGCTGTGTTGTCGTAAGGATAGCTGAGGATCATCGACATAGACGGCTACGCTTTCGTCGCCGTGTAGCGTCAGCAGGAGTAGTAAATATGGGCTTGTTGGGTAATCTGGTCTGGCTGATCTTTGGCGGGCTGATCGTTGGCCTGCTCTACATTGTTGGGGGCATCCTCTTGTGCCTGACCATCGTAGGCATCCCTTTCGGGCTGCAGTCGATCAAGCTCGGTGCGGCGGCCTTGACGCCCTTTGGCAAGGCGCTGGTGGTCTCCAGGCAGGCCGGCGGCTTGAAGGTGCTGTTCGATATTGCCTGGCTGCTTCTCTTTGGATGGGAGATCGCCATGGCGCATCTCACGTTTGGCCTCATCCTGGCTATCACCATCGTCGGGCTGCCCTTTGCCAAGCAACATTTCAAGCTGGTGCCGATGGCGCTGATGCCTTTCAACCACGACCTGCGCTAGGCGCCGCGGTATCAAGGCCGCGCTCGGATCGTCTCGAGTGCGGCCTTTGCGCGCCCGGGCTGGCTGCACGATAATGTCGGCAACTAGCCCGGAGGCTCCTCATGTTCCTCTTCAAAAAGATCGTCTCCCAGTTTCTGATGCCACTATCAGCCAGCACGCTCCTGATCCTGGGCGGACTGCTGCTGCTCTGGTTCTCTAGGCGTCAGCAGACCCTTGGCAAGGTGCTGGTGAGCATCGGCCTGGCCCTGCTGCTGATCTGTTCGTATGTCTGGCCGGCCGGCTATCTGCTGCGACCCCTGGAGCGCACTTTTCCTGCGCTCGATGTCGAGCAACCCCTTGATCCGGCGCCACGATATGTCATGGTGCTGGGCAGTGGTAACATCAGCGACCCCGCTCTGCCGCTCACCAGCCAGCTTGACGAGGCGGCAGTCATCCGCCTGGTCGAGGGCGTACGTATCCAGCGGCGCTATCCTGGTAGCCGGCTGATCGTCAGCGGTGGCGATCGTTATGACATTCACGCTCATGCCTCACAACTGGCGCGGTTAGCCCAAGACCTGGGCGTTCCCGCTGAGGAGATCATCCTGCTCACAGAGCCCGACGACACCGAACAAGAGGCAGCGCAAGCGGCTGCCATCGTGGGGTCTGAGCCCCTTGTGCTGGTGACCTCGGCCAGCCACATGCGTCGTGCCATGGCCATCTTTGAGGCGGCTGGTATGCAGCCCGTCGCGGCTCCAACGGTCCATCGCATCAAAGAAGGGCCGATAACCGAGTTCTGGCCTGGCACTGCGTTCCCACAGCCGCGCAACCTGGAGAATGCCACCCGCGCTGTGTATGAGTATCTCGGCTATGTCTGGGGGAGGCTTATCGGCGCACTCTAGCGCCACAATTCAGCCATTCATCGACATCGAATCCGAATATCGGCTTGATTTTGACCGCCCGCATCCTGAGTGCTAGAATATACCCTTGTGCATGGCACACAGGATCGTATGACATGCGGTGGGAGATTTGCCTAGGCGTTGGCGTATGAAAGTGAGCACCCATGAGCTTCTTACAGTCAGACAGTCTGGCGGTGAATGTCGTCCTCGGCCTGGTTGCTATGGCGGTACTTGTCCTCTCGTCGGACCAGGCTGTGAAACGCCTCGAGGGGTTGGCTGCTTACTTTCATCTATCGACGACCTTCATGGGGATGACCGTGGTGGCATTGGCCACCAGCATACCTGAGATCAGCGCTCACCTCACCGCCTCCGTCGGTATTCTGCGGGGCTCGCTAGACCGCGAGATCGCCTCTGCCGTCGTGCTCGGCGCCAACATCGGCTCCGATGTGGTGCAGCAGACCTTTATCCTAGGGCTGGTCGTGTTCCTGGCCGGCTCCCTCTACTTTCGACGCTACTTTATGTTCAAGAGCATGCTGCCGATGATCGGCTCGACCATCCTCTGTATCGTGCTCGGCCTCGATCAGGAGTACTCGCGCTGGGATGGCCTGATCCTCTTTGGCACCTTTCTCGCCTACACCTACTACCTGTACATCGACGAGCGCAAGCACTTTCGGCAGGATGCTGCCCAGGAAGAAGATAGTGATGCGCCCCAGTCTGGGCGTGAGGCCGCTCTCTGGGCGCTGATCGCGCTGGCCAGCATGGCTCTCACGGTACTCAGTGCCCAGATTGTGCTTCAGATCACCGAGTTCATCGTCAAGGTCACCGGCATCGGTGGCTCGCTGATCGGCGTTTTAACGCTGGGCGTGGCCTCGGCCCTGCCCGAGCTCACTACGGCGATCTCGGGCGTGCGCAACCGCGAGCATGGCATCCCCCTGGGCACGCTTATCGGCTCGAATATCACCAATCCTCTCGTGGCCATCGGCGGCGGTGCGTTAGTCTCGACCTATTGGGTGCCGCGCCCTCTGGTGGTGTGGGATCTCCCCTGGGAGACGCTGACCGGGCTGGCGCTTTTCGCTATTGCCTGGTTCCGCAAGGGCAAGCTGGGGCGTGGCGGGGCCATCTATCTGATGTCGCTTTACTTTGTCTACCTGTTCATCCGTGCCTGGCTGTTTAGCTCCGATAGCTACGAGCCTGGCGCCGGATTGCTGCAGATGCTTGGCTGGCTCTAGGCTGGCGCACTGGCCCCCTTGCGCCGTGTCTGTAGGGTGGGTACAATCGGGCTATGAGCGAGTTGCTGTGGGCCAACGAGCCCATCCCGTCTCTGGGCCGCGATCCCTCTGTGCTGGTGGCGGTGGTGCCGCGCGCGAGCGATTGGGCGCACATCGTCGAGCAGGGCTGGTATCACATACCAGTTGGGCGTGCGCCGCGGCGCATCGCCGCCGACTTTGTCGCCTTCTATTTACCCGGCTGCTTTGGAGAGCTCGGCCATGCCGTCCGGCACTATGCCGAGGTGCATGGCTATGACATCTTGAAGCGGGCCGAGTTGTTCCCCCACGAGCCTGACCATCCTCGCGCCAACGTCTCTTACTACTGCCTGCGCCTTGGGCCGGTGCAAGAGCTCCCCTGGCCGGTGCCAGCGGCCCGCCTCAGACGCATCACCTTCATTCGCACCACCTGGCAACGGCTACTGCAGGCTGACGATGTCACCGAGCTATGGCTGCACGAGCCCAAGAGCGCTCGCTTGGCCGAGTTGCGCGAGCCACGCCTGCCCTACTGCTGCCCTGCCTGATATCAGGCCGCCACTCTCTCGCTGGCCATTGCTCCGGGCGCTCCTCCTCGCGCTACCGCTGCCGCTTTGCTGCGTAGAGGGGCTGTGTTGATGTTCGAGGAGCTATGCCCATGCTGAGCGAGACTTTGAGGCGCCTGCTGCGCGTCTTGTCCTTCAGGACTGAGGTTTTCACCGAGATTCGCGACGACAGCGCAGCCCTACCCCAGGCTGCCATCGTCGTGGTCGCCACGTCGGCCCTGTGGGCCCTTGGCATCGGAACGCGCACTGCCCTCTGGGTTGGCCTGCTGGTCGGCCCTCTGGTGCTGTGGCTGCTGTGGACCTCAGTGGCCTGGCTGCTGGGGACGCAGCTACTGGGCGGGCGGGGCACCTGGCTGGGCCTGGCGAGGGTGCTAGGCTATGTGGCAGCCGCCTTTGCCATCGGCATTCTGGGCATCATCCCCTGTGGAGGCCTGTTAGCGGCGCCCGTCTCATGGCTTTTGGCCGCTGCGCTGGGCTATCTCGCCATTCGCGAGGTGCTAGAGCTCTCGTCGGAGCGGGCTTTGCTCACAGCGCTGGTGTCCATCAGTGTGGTGCCCATCGCCTGGGTGCTGCTGCGCCACCTGCTATAGTGGGCGTCAACGCGTCGACACCTTTTCCAGGCGAGCATACTGTGTCAGCAGCCGCTTGATGCCCTGGTCGGCAAAGGCCACCGTTACCTCTTCGTCGCTGCCCACCACGCGGCTAGACACCACCGTGCCCTCGCCAAAGAGGGGGTGCCGCACCAGATCGCCCGTGCCAAACGCTGCTTCGTGTCGCGCGGGCGCGGGACGCTCAGCTGGAGCGGTCGTCGCCCGCGGCAGACGCCGCTTCTCGGTTGGCGCGCCGTACTCGGCTTGACGACGCCGGATGCCCTCGCTCTGCTCACGGCGTCGCTCGACCCATGAGCCCGCCGTGGTGCCTCCGCTCGCCGGTCGCCGCTGCATAGTGCCGCCCGCCGTGCTGCTGGTGCTCATGCCGCCGATTGAAGGGCGCCCAACCGCCAACCCGCTGGCCAGTACACTGCGAGGGATGTCGCTCAGAAAGCGCGAGGGGTCGCGCACCTCGGCGCTGCCAAACAGGGTACGCCGGAATGCCCGCACCAGATATAGCCGGCGCTTGGCACGGGTGACCCCAACGTAACACAGGCGCCGCTCCTCCTCCATCTGGTCTGGGTCTTCGAGTGAGCGCACATGCGGGCAAATGCCTTCCTCCATGCCCACCATAAAGACGGTGTCGAACTCGAGGCCCTTGGCCGAGTGTAGCGTCAGCATGGTCACGGCATCTTGATCCCAGTTCGTCTCGTCGGTGTCAGAGACGAGCGCGGCATCCTCCAGGAAGCTGCGCAAGGCGGCCTCGGGGGGCAGGGCGCTGTAGCGCTCAACGGCGGTAAAGAGCTCGCGCACGTTGCTGATGCGCTCCTCGCCCTCTTCGGTGCCATCGTGCAGGTAGCTCAGGTAGGCGCTCTCTTGCAGCAACCGCTCCAAAAGCTCTGGCAGGGCCAGTTCGTCGCGGGCGCCCACCAGGCCGGCCAGCATCTGCCCAAACCCTTGCAGGCTGTTGGTTGCGGCGGTCGAGAGCATGCCGCTCTGGGTGACCTCGCGCTGTGAGCGGGCATCTGCCAGCTCGAGCAGGGCGCGGCCCATCGACAGCCCACGAACGCCGGCATGGTCCTGTAGTTGCTCTATCGTGCGCTCGCCGATCTTGCGGGTGGGCACGTTGATGATGCGCCGCAGACTCAACTCGTCATCGATGTTGTGGATCAAACGCAGATAGCAGAGCACATCCTTGATCTCGCGTCGCTGGTAAAAGCGCACTGCGCCCACCAGGCGATAGGGGAGATTGTGCTGCATAAAGGCGTCTTCAAGAGCCCGCGACTGGGCGTTGGTGCGAAACATGACAGCGCACTCACCTGCCGTCACCTTGCGGCTTGAGACGAGCTGGCGCAGCTCTGTGACCACATAGGCCGCCTCTTCGCGCTCATCATAAGCCTCAAAGAGCTGAATCGGGTCGCCGGCCTCGGCCTCGGTCCATAGTGTCTTCTTGGTGCGATGCTGGTTGCGTGCGATCACGCCCTGCGCCGCGTCGAGGATATTCTGCGTCGAGCGATAGTTGCGCTCTAGCAAGACCACCCGCGCCTCACCAAAGTCTGCCCGAAAGCGCTGCACATTGCGATAGTCGGCACCGCGCCACGAGTAGATGCTCTGATCCTCGTCGCCTACCACAAAGACCTGCCGATGCTCGCCGGCCAGGTGCAGCACCAGATCATACTGGGCGCGGTTGGTGTCCTGGAACTCGTCGACCAGCACCTGCTGCCAGCGGCGCTGATAGCGCGCGCGCACATCGGCATGTTCGCGCAAGAGCTCCTCGGCCTTTTGCAGCAGGTCATCGAAATCGAGGGCGTTGTTCTCGTGTTTGTAGGCCTCATAGCGCGCAAAAACCCGCGCCACGGCCTCGTGCCAGTAGGTGGGGGGCGCATACGTCTCAGGGGTGAGCAGCTCGTTCTTGGCCCGAGAGATGGTGTTGGCAATGGCGCTAGGGCGATACTGCTTGCTGTCCAGGTCGAGCTCTTTGACCAGGCGCGTGATGACGCGGCTCTGGTCATCGGCGTCATAGATGGTAAAGTCGGTGCCAAACCCTACGTGGGGCGCCTCGCGCCGCAAGATGCGCACGCAGATGGCGTGAAAGGTACCCACAGTCAGTTGTGCTGCCACCGGACCCACGAGCTGGCGCAGGCGATGGGTCATCTCTCCCGCCGCTTTGTTGGTGAACGTGACCGCCAGGATGTCGCGAGGCGGTACCTGTAGTTCGTTCACCAGGTAAGCGATGCGATACGTCAACACGCGCGTCTTGCCAGACCCGGGCCCGGCCAACACCAGCGCTGGCCCTAGTGGGGCGGTGACCGCCTCTACCTGCCGATCGTTTAGCTCATCTGCCCATCGTCTACCTAGCGACACCTCGTAGCACACCCCCATGCACCGATCTGCTGTGGCTCGTAAGCCTAACACGCCGCCCTGGGTGTGTCAAAGCCGCGGGCGGCGCGCTCTGCAGCGATGACTGCTCTTGACACCGCCCTGCGCAGGCGACTAGAATAGCAGCAACTAGACTGGACAAGGCTACTAGCGCCTTGACGCGAGGTGACTCAACCATGCTCGACAAGCGCCGCCTGTTCATCCTGATCGCCGTGCTGGTGGGTTCTATAGCGGTGGCCTTTGCTCTGCAGGCCTGGCTGGTGAGCGGGCCAGGTGACGTGGCCGCATCGCCACTGGTCAAGGCCCAACAACTGCTAGCCTATCGACAGGGCGGCGATGTCTGGCTTGTCTCGGCTGCCGACCAAAGCCGTTGGCGCATGACGGACAACGGCGATGCGCGCGATCCCGCGGTTTCTCCCGATGGCACTCGGCTGGCCTACGTGGTGGTCGACCAGGGGCGCTCTGGCGCTATCGCCCAGCTCTGGGTGGCCAACCTTGCCGAGGGTAAGCGCAGGCTGGCGGCCGAGGGAGAGATGCCCTGGGCAGCCCCCGTTTGGTCGCCTGACGGCCAGCGCCTTGCCTGGGCCGCCGGTTCATGGGTGGTTACTGTGCCCGCCGATGGCCGCCCGCAGACGCTGCTCAGAGACGCTCAGCTCGGCGTGGCGGGGCGACCGCAGTTGGCCTGGTCGGCCGACGGCAAGACGGTGCTGGCGATCCTGATCCGCGGCGAAGAACGAGGGCTCTACGCTCTGCCCCTGCGCGGTCATGCTACCCTGCTACAGGCGCTCGACATCGCCGGCCCGGCACTAGTGGCCACCTCTCCTGTTACAGAACAACTCGTTCTTTGGTACGAGGGTACACTCGCCCTCTTTGCCGATGCCAGCGGCAAGGGTGAAGCGACGCCCCTGGCAACGGATATGCTGCCTCCCGATGTAACCCAGATCGGCTTCTGGGGCGATGGTGGTGGAATCCTGTTGGCAACGGCCTACTCGGGCCTCTGGAGCAGTCGCCTCGACGAGTGGCAGCTGGTGCCCACCGAGGCCGACGAATTGGCGTCGGCGCCTGTGGGCGCCCTGGCTCTTGGGCCGCAGAGGATGGCCTTACGCCAGGCCCTTGGCCCCAATGACGAGTCTCTGGCGCTTGTCTCGCCCGATACGGGCGCGTTACAGTGGCTGGTGCCGCCTGTCGTGGCCGAGGCCGCAGCGATGCCCGTCTGCAGAGACTGCGCCGGCACAAGCGCACAGGCTCGCGCCGATGACTGGTATCGCTATCAGGGCGCCGCTGAGAGTGGCCCGGTGGCCCACAGCAACTGTGGGCCTACCAGCGTCGCCATGGCGACGCAGTTCGCCACCGGCCAGATCGTGCCCATCGCTGACATCCGCGCCTACATCGGAGGCGGCTCGTGGACGAGCGTCAACGATCTGATGCGCGCTCTCAAGCACTATGGCGTGGCACATCAGCGGCTCAGCTCAGTGGCCGCCGTCGAGGCCGCGATCCGCGACAGAGGATCGGTAGTGTTGGCGCACCTGTGGATGCACTGGATCACCCCCGGGCGCGACCTGCAGGCGCCGTTCAGTCCGCCAGAGCTGAATGCTGGCCGCTACTATGCCTATGATCAGAGCCGCTGGGTTGTGCTGCGAGGCTTTGCCGCCGACGCTAGCGCCTTTGTGGCCTACGACCCTAACGTGTGGGATGGCAATGGCGTCTACTGGTATGCCAACAAGGCCCCCAAGGGCAAAGATAGGCTCTATCCCTACGCGCAGGTTGCCGGCTCGATGGCCGCCTATGGTTTTGAGGTGATCGAGGTCTTTGCAGACGAGGCCGTGGCGCCCGCGCCTCAACCGACGTTGGAGCCTACCCCGGCAGCCGAGCGCACGGGCGAGGGCTTTTGGTATCGCGTGCAGCCGGGCGATATGCTTTACCTGTTGGCCCAGGAGCATGATGTTGCGGTGGCCGCTATCGCGGCAGCCAACGACCTGGGCGTTGGCAATCTGATCTACATCGGCCAGCGTCTCTGGATCCCCCAGGGTGGGGCGATGCGGCCCGAGCCGACGCCAACCAAGGAACCGGTCATGCCGACGCCCACAACGGCGACGTTGCCCACGCTCGAGCCCAGCTCGACAGCCGCCCCTGAGACACCCACCGAGCCGACGACCACGCCGCCCGAACCGACGGCGACGGCGCCTTCGCCTGAGGAAGGGCAATGGCACGTGGTGATGGCGGGTGAGACCATGGCAGTCATCGCGGGGCAATATGGCCTCTCGGTCGACGAGCTGCTGGCCGCCAATCCCGACGTCAACCCGCTGCTGCTGCAGGTTGGGCAGCGCATATGGGTGCCGGTGCCTGCCACGCCAGAGCCGCCGACGCTTGAGCCAGGGCCTGACGAGTTCGATAACGAACAGGCGGAGCCTGAGGTGGCTCTCACGCCAACTCCCGCAGGCGAGGGGCTCTTACATGTGGTGTTGCCCGGCGACACGCTCTGGAACCTGTCGCTGCACTATGGCGCCACGGTTGAGGAGATCGCCGCGGCCAATGGCATCGATGCTGGTGCTCCCCTGAAGGTTGGCCAGACGCTCATCATTCCGCGCTGAGTGTCGCGCTACAGCCAGAGAGCGGGGAGCCTGGCTCCCCGCTCTCTTTGCGTCTGGCGTTGCCGGCCATCACTTCAGAGGTTCGTACTCGAACCAGTCGAAATCAGCGGGCGCGACTGTCGCTTGGCCATTGCCGGTGGCGTACATGGCGATGTACACGCCAGTAAACCCGCCTGCGACCTCGGTGGAGAGATAGCGTGTCTCGCAAGTGGCTAGCGGTTGCAGGGCGTCGTCGTTGGCGGCATAGCTGAGGGTGTAGCTTGCAGCGTCTGCCGTCATAGATAACGTTACCGGCCCGGCGGGGAGCTCGCGGATGGCCACTACTGATCGCAGGCTGCCTATCTGTCGTCGCATGATGATGCAGCGGTGGCCGCCCGTGCGACGCACGGCGATCTCATAATGGTGCTGGTCGTTCATGAACACGGTCAGGCCCGCCTCGTCATGGTCATTGGCAGGGTCGAACAGCAATCTGCAGGTAGCGCGGCAGGCCATATGCTGCTGACGCCGACCAACAAAGGCCGGCGCATCCACATCGCTCAAGGTCAAGGCCGAACCCTGCAGGCGCAAATGGCCCGGTCGTCCTGTCAGCGACCAGGAGCCTGGCTGCGGGTTGCGCAGGTGGTTCCAGCATAACGCCAGCGTGGTGTGGCCGAAATCATCGCGCACGGGGGCCGCCGGCCAGGGCGCCAGCGGCAGCGGCTCGATCTCGATCTCCGCGGGCACATGGCCCTCGAGGCCTACCACGGGCCAGCCGTCGGCGGTCCATTGCACGGGGGCCAGGTTCGTCTCGCGGCCCAGGTGATGCGTCATCGGGAACGCACCAACGGGTCGAATGCCCAGGAAGGCCAGCCACCAGGAACCATCACCGGCGTCTATCAGCTCGGCATGGCCGGTGGCCTGCAAGGGCAGGTCGCTCGAACGATGCGATAGGATCGGGTTGTGTGGGCAGGGCTCAAATGGCCCCCAAGGGCTCTCGCTACGCGCTAGGGTGCACATATGGCCCAGCCCGGTGCCACCTTCGGCTAGCAGCAAGTAGTACAGCCCATTGATCTTGTAGAGATGGGGCGCCTCAGCCCACGCGCCGCCGGTGCCCGACCATATCTGACGCACCTCAGACGTCGGCTCACCACTGGCGATATCGATGGTGCATTGCACGATGCCCTGCCCCCAGCCCGTGCTGGTAAAGTAGACCTCTCCATCGTCGTCAAAGAGCAGTGAGGGGTCGATGCCGCGCAAGCCGGTGTCTATCCAGATCGGCTCTGACCATTCGCCGGCGGGGTCGTCTGCACAGACGTAAAAATGGCCGCCATGGGTCATGTTGGTGGTCACCATATAGTAGCGCTCGTTATGGTGGCGGATGGTGGGCGCAAAGATGCCGCCCGAGGGCCTGCTGTGCTCCAGCGGCAACTGCGACGGACGCGTCAGGCAGTGTCCGATCTGTCGCCAATGCAGCAGGTCGTGGCTGTGAAAGAGCGGCACGCCTGGAAAGTACTCAAAGGAGCTCGTCACGAGATAAAAGTCGCGCCCGACACGACAGACGCTGGGATCGGGATAAAAGCCGGGGATGATCGGGTTACGTAGCTGCATAGGGTCTCCTCGATGGCGTGTGGCCTGTCTGGCCGATGCATGTCTCATGGCCGATGCTAACGCAAACGCCGCGCCTCGCGCGCCAGGCGTGCCAGCAGTTGCTCATAGCTGGGCGGTGGGCCGGTGCGCACAGGGCGCCCGTTGATGTAGAGTCCATCGCTGATGCCCCAAGCCAGGAAGGTCTCGCGATCGCCCGTATCGATACCCTCGAACACCACCGGCTCTCCAATCTCCGCAGCGGCACGTCGTGCCCGCTCGTAGGTGATTGCCTGTGCCGGGCACCAGCCATTGACAAAGGCGGTGACCTTCACCTGACCCGGCGCCCGCTCGGGGGCGCGCACTGCTTTGATCCAGCGCGGCGCTTGCGCTTCAGGCTCAAAGGCCTTCCACAGCAGTAGGCTGATGCCGTCGCGTTCGGCAGGGCGGTAGCCGTGCCGGCGATACCAGCGGGCGCGCATCCATACGGGGATTGTCAGCCCCCAGGCAGACATGCCTTTAGCGCCCAGAGTGCGCGCCTCATCTTCGGCAGCCTGCAGCAGCATGGCGCCCAGCCCGTGTCCCTGCCGTGGCCCAACACCCGCGCGATGACCATGCACCCAGGTGCACAGAATGTGATACAGGCCGCTGCCCTGAACGAAAGATGCCTCGATGGGCAGGTACTGTATCATGCCCGCTACAGCGCCATCGTCATCCACGGCCAGCTTGACGCGCAAGCCCTGGTCCTTCATGCGGGCATACCAGCGTGCCTTGTGAGCGCCTGCCTCGGCCATCTCGGCCGACCAATCCTCGAGGCAACAGAGGTAGAGGGGTTCGTGAGCGATGTCCAGATCGATGGTGTGCATGGTGTACCCTCCACTTACGCCAGCCCCACAGCGAGGGCTGGGACCATCATACTATCGTCGCCGTTTCGTCATCAACGGCTGGAACCGCGGCGCTAGAACCCCTGCCGTTGCCCTTGCCAGGGGGGCGGTTTCTGGTCGCGATGCTCTTGCACACTGGGGCCGCGCAGCTGTCGCAGCCGCCATGTGCCGTAGAGATAGCTCGCCACCAGCACGGCCACGGTCGCGGGCCAGCCGGTGAACAGATTGAACAGGCCCAGGGCGGTGGTGCGTCCCTCCCGATAGATCAGGTACTGAGCCGTCACCTTGAGCGCGAACAGCAGAGCCCAGGCCAGCGTCACCTCGCTGTATGCCGGCCTGACGCGGTCATGCCAATACCAGCTCAAGGGCCAGCCACGCGCCAGGTGCGAGGTCAGCGCCACTAGTGGTCGGCTTACTATGACGCTGCCGAGACAGGCCAGGCAGGTTAGCGCGCTCGACGCGATCTGCGCCAGGAAATAGTCTGCCGCGCGACCCGATGCAAAGGCCGAAAGCACGGCCACGCCCGTGCCCGCCAGGCCACCCACTACATAGGCCAGCCCCTGTTGCCGAAACAGCCGCCAGATGGCGAGAGCAAGACTGATGCCCAGAGAACCGATGAGCGCAGGTCGCAGTCCCAATCCCGCGTTGAGCGCCACAAAGCCGAGCGGCGGCAAGACTGCATCCAGCAGGTTGTTGCGTCCGGTCGCCACGGACCGTAGCTCACCCCAGATCTCTGCCAGGCGCACGCGCCAGTTCCTCATCTGAGGAACCGCAGCAACAGGGCGACGTCCATCTCGTGGTGTGCCGCTGGGGTCACGGCAAGTTCAATGGCGTTGGCGGCGCCAAAGACACTATAGATTGCCCGCAGTTCGTCAACCGAGGGCCCCACCGTTTCGTTGTAAGACGCCGAATGATTCTCAGGCCCGGGCACATCCAGTTCGCCATAGTGCAGCAAGATCGGTCGCGGCGCGTTCAGCCCAGCGATGTCGCTGCGGTCGAGCCACTGTAGCGCACCGGGGATGGCATGCGCTGGCGCGTTGTAACACTGGTCAAAGATCACATCGAAAGAACCTAGCGTGCCGCTGGCCATGATGCGATCGACGCGCTGGCTAAACACCGGATAGGTGAGCGCCAGGTCGCCGCCATACGAGATGCCGGCCACGTCGAGGCTGGTAACGCCATGGGCTTTGGCCAACCAAGCCTCCCAGCGTAGCAGATCGGCCACGGTGTCGCCGATCATCGTGCGGCCATAGAGCAGACCGGCGGTCACCAGCGAGTAAGCCTTGTGGCCGGGCCATGCCCAGTAGTCCAGGCGTCGCCCCTCGTCGTTAGCCGCCAGATCGACCAGCGCGCCAAAGCCGCGCAGTTCGGGGCACAGCACCAGATGACCCGCCTGGGCGAGGCGCAGAGCAAAGCAATGATGATAATCGTCGGCCTGGCCCACGGCTGGCTCGACGCGCCCGTGCCCATGGATGGCCATCACCGCGCTGGCAGAGGGTTCACCCTGAGGGCGCAGCAGGTAGGCCGGAAGGCTCAGGCCGTCTCCAAGCGCCATCACCAGGGCGTCGATGCGCACCCCCTGGTGCTCGGTGGTGCGCAACTGGGTCACACTCGATTGCCCCGCCCCGGGCAAAGCGATCAGCTCTGCCAGCTTGTCGCGCGCCGCAGTGCGCCAGGTGTCGGCATCCCCGCGCCACCGTCTAAAGGCCAACCGCCGCTCGGGCGCCGGAAAGCGAAAGCAGAGGTCCAGCTCACTACGCTTGACAAAGAACGCACCGTCCATGCGCCCTGCCTCCCTCTTGTGACTGGTAATGATTGTAGCCGTCTCTGCTGGTGGCGACCAGCGGCGTTTGCGCAGGCCCCTACCCCCGCCTACACTGAGGACAGTCGCCGGTGTCGAGGGAGCCGCCCATGCGCATTGTCCCCGTCGAACTACAGAACCGTCGTCAGGTGCGTCAGTTCTTGGCTCTGCCATTTGACCTCTACCGAGATAGTCGGCAGTGGGTGCCCCCTTTCTGGAGCGAGGCCAGGGCCATGCTTGACCCCACACGTCACCCCTTTTACGACCACTCGCAGGCGGCCTTCTGGCTTGCTCTCGAGGGCGACACTGTGGTGGGGCGCATTGCCGCATTAGAGAACCGCGTCTACAACGGCTCACACAACTGCCGCAAGGGCATGTTCGCTCTGTGGGAGCAGCAGAACGATGAATCGGTGGCGCAGGCCCTGCTCGACACTGCCGAGAAGTGGTGTCGGCACCGTGGCCTGACGCATATCGTTGGCCCCATGGGGCTATCGGCTCTGGATGGTTTCGGTGTGCTCATCAAGGGCTTTGAGCACCGGGCTGCGCTGGGCATGCCCTACAATCCGCCCTACTATCAGACATTGATCGAGGCGCGCGGTTATCAAGTCTTTGAGGATGCCCTTTCGGGCTACATCGACCCGCACGCGCCCTTTCCGGAGCGGGTGCATCGCGCCGCTGAGACTATCAAGGCGCGCCGACGCCTCACTGTGCGTACTTTGCGGCGTCGCGCTGATGTGATGGCGCTCTTGCCAGCCTTTCGTGAGTTGTACAACAACGCGTTGGGCAACACCTATGATATGATGCCTCTCACCGAGCGTGAGGTGCAGGTGCTGGCCCGGCAGGTGCTCTCGTTTGCCGACCCCAGGTTGATCAAAGTGGTGCAGCGCGGAGACGAGCTGATCGGCTTTGTGCTGGCTTACCCCGATGTAGCAGTGGCCGTGCAGCGCTGCCGCGGGCGGCTCTTCCCGCTGGGATGGCTCTGGCTGCTGCGCGAGACCAAGCGCACGAACTGGGTGAACGTGAACGGTATGGGCATTGTTGAGCAATACCGAGGGCTCGGCGGCGCGACTATCCTGTTCAGCGAGCTGCAAAAGAGCATCGCGTCGCAGCCTTTCGATCATGCTGAGGTCATCCAGATTCGGACCGATAACGAACGCATGCTGGCCGAACTGCGCGCTATCGGCGTTGACTTTTACAAGGTACACCGCGTCTACCAAAAAGCGCTCTAGCGAGCCGTTTGGTAGCTCAAAAACATCGATCCACGGGGGGATATTATGCCAGAGACCATGACCGGCGCCATCTTGCCGGGCAACAGCACCGTCGAACTCAAAGCGTTTCCTGTCCCTCGGCCGGGGCCTGGGCAGGTGCTGGTCAAGATGAAGGCCTCGACCATCTGCGGCAGCGACATTCGCGCCATCTACCGGCAGCATCTCGGCACAGGGCCTGAGGGCTACCAGGGCGTGATTTGTGGGCACGAGCCCTGCGGGCAGATCGTTCAGGTCGGGCCGGGCTGCAAACGGTTCGGCGTGGGCGATCGGGTGATCCTCTACCACATCGCTGGCTGTGGCGTGTGCAACGATTGCCGCCAAGGCTACATGATCTCATGCACCAGCCCATTGCGTGCCGCCTATGGCTGGCAGCGCGATGGCGGTATGGCTGACTACCTGCTGGCTGAAGAGAGCACCTGTGTGGCGCTCAGCGAGCCCCTTACCTATCTGGATGGTGCCAACATCGCTTGTGGCTTTGGCACGGTATGGGAGGCGCTAACGCGGATCGGCGTCTCAGGACGGGACCACCTGCTGGTGGTGGGCCTTGGGCCAGTTGGCATGGCGGCGCTGCTGCTGGGCAAGGCGCTGGGCGCGCTCAAGGTGATCGGCGTCGAGGCATCGCCGGCGCGCCTCGAGATCTGCCGGCAAAAAGGTCTGGGAGACCTGATCATCCCTGCCGGACCCGATGCGCTTGAACAGATCATGGTGGCCACCGGCGGCGAGGGTTGCGAGCGCGCCATCGACTGCTCGGGAAATGCTGCCGGCCGGCTGCTGGCTATTCAGGGCACGCGGCGTTGGGGGCGGATGGTCTTTGTAGGCGAGGGCAGCACGGTAAGCTTTGCGCCCAGCGAGGACATCATGCACAAGCAGATCACCCTCTATGGCTCGTGGGTCACCAGCCTGGGGCACATGGAGGATCTGGTGGCATTTCTGGCCGAGCGAGAATTGCACCCCGAACAGATCGTCACGCATCGTTTCGGGTTGGCCGAGATCTCTGCGGCCTTTGATCTGATGGACAAAGGTCAGTGCGGTAAGGTGGCCATTCTGTTCGACGACCCCGCGGCGGCCTGACCGAGGACGAGCACAAGCGCTCCCGCCCTGTTAGCGGGAGCGCTTGGTTTGTCGGGCTCACTCAGGCGTGATAATGCTCATCGCGTATGGCTTTGAGCCGACGCAGTGCCGCCAGCAGGCAGCCGCTGTCAAAAGAGCTGCCCAGATGGCCCTCGTCCATGCGCTCGCTACGAACGCACACCGTGAGCAGGCGGCGTATCGTATTCAGGTCAGCCTCGTCGAGCAGCTCGGGGTTGGCGTGAAAGCGCTCGGCGGCCGGGCTCCAGCTGAGCCAGTCGCCGCTCTGCAGAATGCCCTGCTCATACAGCAGGTCGATAAACTCGCGGGCTTCGGGACTGTAGCGAAAGTGCGGGATAGCGCTCCCCCCGCTCACCCAGCGGCCAAACTCAAAGCCATCGTGCTCAAAAAGGGGCAGAAAAGCCACCACCGCGTCTAGCTGTTGCTGAGACAGGCCGAGATCCGATTCAGGCATATGCTCATCTCTCCCCATGGCGATCGGCGATAGTTTGTGAAGGACAGCACAAACTGTTATTCATTATCCTCGCCCGTGGAGCAGTCGTCAAGTCGTCGGTGGAGATCCGCTCAGTTGCTCTCGGGGGTGACGTCGAACCAGATGCGATGCTCGCGCTCGTCGGCGCTGATCACGACCAGACACTCGTACCGACGGTCACCGCGTCGCTCGTTCTCGGTGCGGCCCAGCCGCCAGTTCCGCCCAAAACAACAGCGGGCATAGCGCAGCATCAGATCATACTTCTCAGGCTGCTGCGCGGCCTGTCGCAAAGGGATAGCCGTCTCAGGAGAGCGGCCGCCCACGTCGGCGCAATCGATAGTGAGCAGTTGTTGGGCCAGCCACCAGCGCAGACGCGCTGTCGCGCGTATCCTTGTGCGGTTCAGACTCGAGCCTACACTCTCCAACATCGTCAGATCCTTTCGCTAACTGCCAGAGCCAGGGGTAGTGGTGAGGTCTCGACCTTTGCGACGCCCTGGCGCCAGCGCTTTTTCGAGCTTGGACACCGTCAATACCATGCTGCGTACGGTGTGGTAGCAGATCTTCCACTCGTGCCCGGCATAGTCCCACAGCACGTTGCCCGCCTCGTCTAGCAGCGGGAACCATTCACCTATCGGCCAGTTTATCATCTTTCCAAAGACAAAGGTGTGAACATTGCGGAAAGCAGAAAGAAAGGCTGTCTCGCCGGTCAGCAAATAGGCGTCCAGAAAGCCGACCAGCGCCTCGGCCTGTTGCCAGAACTCTTTATTGCGTTCGGTGGGGCCGCCAGAGCGCTGCCCCTCGACCCAAAGGCCACCATGCCCCCAGTCTACGCCATGCTCGAGTGTATGGCGCATTGTGCGTACTGCGCGGCAGCTTTGCGCCTGCCGCTCACGTCCCAGGATATCGAGGGCATGCAGATAGAGCCAGGCGAGTTCGATGTTGTGTCCGTACGATGTGATCTCGGGCGACTTGTCGCCAGCGAAACGATCCGAGCCCCACACGGTCTCAAGCTCGACGTTAGCGATCGGTGTCCAGTCTGTCCGAAACATGCTGATGCCGGCGCCTGTGGTAGGTTCCACCATGCGCGTCCATAGCAGCTCAGCCACCTCGTCGAGGGCGGTGCGGTGTTGCGGAGCACCGGTCAGCTCATAGAGGGTGGTGAAGGCCTCCATCAGGTGCATGTGCACGTCGAGCGACTTGTGTAGTGGCTGATCTCCCCGTGCTCGCCTGGGGCGCCAGTCGCGACCAAAGTGCTCGACATAGCCACCATGCAGGTCATCGCGGCAGCGCGCCTGCATCAGGTCGAACAAACGCACCGCCTCATCGGCAGGTTGCTGCTCACCGGTCAGCAGGGCCAGCTCGGCAAGAGCATAGATGACGAACGATTGCCCATAGAGCACCTTGCTGTCATCGACGGCATTGCCGCGCTGGTCGACGATCCAGTAAAAGCCACCCTGTTCCAGATCGCGGCAGTGGTCGAGCAAAAAGGCGAGCCCTCCAGCGAGCTGTTCTTCGGCATTTGCCCAGATCAGCCCCTGGCGGCGGACAAAGGCGATGGTGAACAGGCTCCGCGCCTGGCAGAGCAATGTTTTGACGTCTGACGGCGTGCGCTCGCCATGGCGATTATAGTTGGTCTGAAAACCACCGTACTGTGGCTCATAGATGCGCTCGGCCCAGAAGGGGATCAGCCGCTCGGTGAGATAGGAGCGGGTCTGTTGCAGCACCTGGTCCAACGACAGCTCTTGCCAGTCGATCATGCGTGCATTATGGCAGGCAGTGAACGTCCTGTCGACTCACAGCTCGCCGCTCGGCCTGAGGTGTCATTGGCACGGTAGCAGGGCGCGCAAGCCACGGCACCGCTCAGGCCGAGCGATAGCGCCGTTTCCCTCAGAGCGTAGAGCGTTCTACAATGCGGGCATCATCTTTTGGAGGCATGCCATGCCGCTCACAGCTCCGCTTGCTCGCGCCTACCCGCCTGTCGACGCCTACCGCCAACGCATCTTGCCCTTGAGGCAGCGCGTCGATGTGGTCAACGCCTGGCTGCGCGATCGCTTGGACAACTACCTGCCAGAGTTGATGGCCCGTGAGGGGATCGATCTCTGGGTGGTCAACACACGCGAGTACAACGAAGACCCGATCATTATGACACTCATGCCCGCGCCGGCCATGAGCGCGCGACGGCGCACCATTCTGGTGTTTGCGCGCAATGCCGACGGCACCGTCGATCGTTGGGCTGTGGGGCGCTATGGGCAAAAGGGCTATTACGAACGGGTGTGGGACCCTGCCGTCGAGGAGCAGTATGCTTGCCTGGCGAGGGTCATCAGCGAGCGTAACCCACAGCGCATCGCCATCAACACCTCGTCGACGTTTGCCTTTGGTGACGGTTTGAGCCACAGCGACCATGACGAGATGGCCGCTGCGTTGGGGCCCGAGCTTATGGCGCGCACCTGCAGCGCCGAACGGCTCTGCGTGGGGTGGCTCGAACATCGCACCGCTGCCGAGCTGAACGTGTACCCCGGAATCATCGAGATGGGCCATGCACTCATCGCTGAGGCCTACTCGACCCGTGTGATCCAGCCTGGCATCACCACTACCGAAGATGTGGTCTGGTGGATGATGCAGAAAATGAGCGATCTGGGGTTGCGGCCCTGGTTCCCGCCGTCGGTCGACATTCAGGCGCCCGGCGAGGGGTTTTCGATGGACTTTTCAGAGCACAAGACGCCGCGAGAACTGATTCTTCCGGGTGATGTGCTGCACTGCGATGTCGGGTTCAACTATCTTGGTCTCTGCAGCGATCAGCAACAGCTGGCCTATGTGCTCAAGCCGGGCGAGAGCGATGCCCCAGAGGGCCTGCGCGCCGCCCTGGCTCAAGGCAACCGCCTGCAAGACCACCTCTTTGCAGCGATGCGCGTGGGGCAGACGGGCAACCAGGCGCTGCTCGAGGCGCTCGAAGCGGCGCGTGCCGAGGGGCTCAATCCCCAGATCTATACCCACCCCATCGGTTACCATGGTCACGCCGCTGGCCCCACCATCGGTCTCTGGGATCAGCAACAGGGCGTGCCTGGCAATGGTGACTATCCCTTGTTCGACCACACCGCCTACAGCATCGAGCTGAATGTGCGGACTACCGTGCCCGAGTGGAACGACCAACCGTTTGCCGTGATGCTCGAAGAAGAGGCTGCCCTGGTCGATGGCGCCATGCGCTGGCTTGATGGGCACCAGGAGAGCTGGCATCTCATCGGGTAACGTGGTGCGGACCTGAAAAGCGGCGGCCGTAAGGCCGCCGCTTGTTGATCTGCGCCTAGTCGAGCAGCGTTGTGTCGACCTGTGAGACCCCTGCGCTGGTGCCAACCCAGAGTACGCCCTGGCCATCGGTTGCCAGAGCGGTCACCTGCACGCTGGCGGGGCCATCGCTGGCTGCCCAGAGCGTCCAGATGCCATCGGCATAGCGCGCCAGCCCCTCGCCAGAGGCGCCCATCCATAGCCAGCCCTGATCGTCGAGCAACGCCGTGGGGTTGCCCTCGGGCAGGCCATCGTCTGGTGTGAGCAGCTCCCACGTAGCGCCGTCATAGAGGGCCAGCTGCCGCTGAGTTGTGCGCGAGGCGCCATAGCCCAGCGCGGCTCCCTCGCCGCTCGCTGCGATGCTCGCAGGCGGCACGGCAGGCAGGCCTGCGTCTGCTCCAAAGATGGTCCAGCGTTCGCCCTGGTAGCGCGCGATCTCGCCGCGCGAACCAGCCACCCAGACCACCGACTGACCGCTGGCATCACCGCTCGCCGCCACCAGCGTCAGCGCGTTGGTGGGCAGCCCTTGCTGAGTGGTGAGTGTGCGCCAAGCGTTGCCGTCCCACACCGATAGCCCCTTGAGGGTGGCCACCCACAGCGAGCCGGTGGCATCGACCGCCAGGCCGGTGATCTGCGCCGATGCGATGCCCTGCCGTTCGCCAATCAGCCGAGCCTCATCGCCCTGTACCTGCCAGAGGCCCTTGCCGGGCTCTGCGGCCCAAACCAGGCCGTCGGGCGTCTGCGCCAGCGACGATATGTTGGTGGGGCGGGGTTCAGCAGGGCTGCCGACCTCTTGCCACCGCGCCCCGTTATAGACCGAGAGTGGTCGGCCTCGCGCTGCTGCCCACAGCACGCCGTCCATGTCGTACAGCAGCGCGCGGATATCGTTGCCTGCTGGCCCGCCGCCCACCTGGTAGGCACGCCAGCCATCGCGTAGCCGCTCATAGATGCCCTGGTCGGTGCCCAGCAGCAGGCGCCCATCGCTCAGGGTGCTAAAGCGTCTCACCGTCGACACGGGCAAGCCCGATTCGGCGTTCAACTGCTGCCATCTACCGTCCTGAACGAGCCATGCGCTGGCCTTCTCGGTGCCCAGCCAGAGCTGCCCCTGGGCATCTTGCCAGATGTCGCGGATGGCGTACATGGCTTGCCCTGGAAAGGCGTATGGCCTGAACGTCTCGCCGTCAAAGCCCACCAGGTCAAAGGCGGTGCCCAACCAGAGCTGTCCATCACCAGTGGCCTCGATAGCCAGAACGCCATTGCCCGTCACCGACTTGTCTGTGAACACCTGCCACGTCTCGCCGTCGAGCCGCGCCAGGCCCATGCCGCCGAACCAGACACGCCCCAGCGCATCCTCATACAGGCTGTAGACGTTGTTAGCCCACGCCTCCGTGCTAAAGTGCAGTGGCTGCCATGTCTCGCCGTTGTAAAGTATGGCCCCGGCGCCCAGAGTGCCCACCCAGAGGCGCCCTTGCCGATCAGCGAGCAGCGCCTGAATGTCAGCGCTGCCGAGCACGGCCGTGCCCAGATGACCCACCACGCGCTCTTCCTCATAGCGGGCCAGACCAGCCGAAGTGCCGATCCAGATGGCGCCGTCAGGTGTTTGGGCCAGGGCGCGGGCGTCGTTGGCTGGCAGTCCATCCTCAACGCGCAGGGTGGTATGGCTGCCACTGGCCAGATTCCATACCACCACGCCGCCGCTCGTGGCAGCCCATATGCGCCCATCGTTGGTTTCGAGCAGGTCGTTCACATCGTCGAGGTTCGAATGCGATGTCCAGGCCACAGGCTCGCGTGTGGGTTCGATGGTAGGCGCGAGGTTGCTCTCAGGAGCCGCCACAGTAACGGTTGCTGTGGACTCGGCCGTTGCCTCAGTGGGCTGCACCATCGGCATCAGCGTCGCTGCTGACGCCACCGTCGGCGCCAGCTCGGCCGTCGCGGTGAGCGGCTGCTGTGGCGTCACGGTAGGCGTTTGCCTGCCACAGGCGCTCAGCAAAATGATGGTCAACAGTAGCGCAATCGTTCTCTTCATGCCTGTGACTCTGCCTGACCTTTACACTCGGCTGTCTGGGTCTGGTCGCCGCTGCCCCATGGCAGGCCTGGCGGAAAGCGCAGTGCATTGCGCGCCATCTTGGTGCGAAAGGCCTCACTCAAGTCGATGCCGGCAACGTTGGCAAACTGCAGCAGGTAGATGAGTACGTCGGCCACTTCAGCCGCCACCTCGGCACGCACCGCCTCATCCTCTACAAGCGCGAGCGATTCGGCACGATCGAGCCACTGAAAGTGTTCTAGCAGCTCTGCGGCCTCAATGGCTACCGAGGCCGACAGGCTCTTGAGATCGTGATTGCGAGACCAGTCACGGGCTGCCACGAAATCGGCGATGTACTGCTTGAGTTCGGCAAAGGTCGTCGTTTCGTCCATCACGGCCTAGCCAAGGCGCGGTTTGGCAAGGATCTCGCGCACTCTCAGATCCAGGTAGGTGCGCGGATAGGCAGGCAGGCAGACGATGGCCGTATCGGCGCCCTCGCTGCTGCCGGCAATGCCGATGACCTCCTGCTCCATATCCAGCAGGCCTGCCTCGGCGGCCATGAGAATGCACTCGACCGCGACCTTCATCCCCTGGCAAAAAGTGTACAGCGTCTGCCGTACGATCTCTTCGGGGGCGCGTCCGCCGTGTTTCTCGCTAAAGGCAGAGCCGATTCCATCGCCCAGGGCGTGGATGCCTGTAACCACCTGCACACCGGCCGCCTCAACCTTGGCGCGCTCCTGCGGCGTCATACACCAGCCCAGCGAGTCCCAACCATGGCCGATGGACACGGCGATAACCTTGATGCTATGAGGGCCAAAGCGAGTCGCTGCCTCCAGGGCAGTGCCTCCGTGCGATGAAGCCACCACCACCTGCTTGATGCCCAGAGCCAGGGCACGCTTCAGGGCGTGATCGAGCGTGGCGGCTGTGTTCTGCGGGCCACCCTCCTCAAAGCACAGTGTCTCTAGTTTCATCTTTGCCTCCTCGTGACTATACGCCGATGACCGATTCGGGCAGAGCATACCACGGCGTCTGCAGGCTCACCAACCGCCGCTCTCCCTCGCGCGACAGCGGCGCCAGCATGGCCGCTTCACGCCCGATCTCGTACCAGCCATCTCCTGAGATGAGGCGACCCAGCGCCTTGTCGCTCTCGGGCACCAGGATGCGTGCTTCGGCGTCGTCGGGCAGGCACTGCAGCAGGGCTCGGGTCCGCTCGAGACCGGGCCCACCGGGTTCCCAAGCCAGATCGGTGACCACGAGCGAGCGGCTGCGCTCACCGATGACCGGTGCGGCGCATAGATTCACAGCCGCCACGACAGCCTCATCGATCTCACAGAACAGTGTTTCTGACGGCAAGACGGCCGGGCGTTCGGCCCGCCGCCAGCGCCACAGCGTCTCATCGAGCGGCACATAGCCCTCGTGGGCGCCATAGACATGGTTCCAGAAGGTCAGCAGGCGGGCGGCATCACTGGTGCTGGCCGAGCGGACATCGCCAGCTTCAAGCCCTATGCCACGGTGCGTCAGACGTGCGCTCTGACGCGCCAGACTTGCGCCCCGGCGCGCCAGACTTGCGCCCCGACGCGCCAGAACTCGGATGTGCTCCACGGGCATAAAGCCCAGTGTCTGGTAGAACCGATAGGGCATCGAGCCGGGCACCGTGAACAGCAGCGCTGCGTCAGCGCCCGCCCGTCGCGCCGCCTCGAGCGCGGCGGCAAGCACGCGACGCGCTAGACCATGCCTGCGATACTCCGGGTCGGTCATCACCGTGTCTACCAGGGCCACCGGCGCGAGCTGCCCGCCGAGGCGCATCTGTTCGAGGGTGATATAGACGCTGCTCACCAGCTGGCCGTCGGCCGTCAGGGCGCCCATCGATAGATCGCGGCGCATGCGCGGGCGGGCCAGATACCAGTTGATCTTGCCTTCGCTGGGCAGGGTGACACCGGCATAGCCGGCAAAGGCCACACTGGCCAACCGTAGCGCCTGTGCGGGCAGATGGCCCACTTGCGTGTGCGGCGCGATGGTGAACTCGGCAGACCGACAGCGACGATCAGCCATAGGCGGCCAGCAGTCGCAGCGGCTGTGGTGCCTGCCAGTAAGGCTTCCACTGTCGCCCTGCAAAACGACCCTGGTACAACTGCTCGCCTACGATGGCCCAGGCATCGCCGCGGGCGTCAAAGACGACGTGGTGCGTGTCGATGTTGCCGCTGGTTGAGGGCACAAAGCCTTCTACCACCTGCCGCCAGTTATAGCCGCCATCCTCGGTGCGATAGAGCTGGCCGTGGACATCGTCGCCAGTGGGGCCGTCACTCACCGAGGCGAGCATCACAGCCGGATCTTTGGGGTGCACGACGATGGCACGGCCGTAGCGGCCGCCGAGACGGTCGCCCACATACACCCAGTTGTCACCACGGTCGCGGCTGATCCAGACGCCATTGGCGGTGTTGGCATAGACACCCTTGGCTCCACCGGCGCTCACGGCTACCTGGTGTACATCCTGATGCAGCGTGGGCGTCACGGGCTCCCAGATGATGCCGCCATCGGCCGACCGCATGATGCTGCCCACATGAATATCGGCATACACCCAGCCGTCGCTGGTCACCGCCAGTGAGCGCACCGCCGGCGGCCCGCCCCATGGCGTATGCCATTGTGCACGTGCCGGCAGACGATCGAACGACATGCTGGCGCGCGGTTCGCTGACGCCAGGCAAGAGGCGGTAGATGCGTGGTGGCTCTGTGCCCAGGATGAGCGTCAGCGGCTGCTCTTGCAGGATGGCCACCGCCGTGATCATTTCCTCGATGCCGCTGGCCAGCTGGGCCGTGTCATCGCCCGACTGAACCAGCAGCGCGTTGTCGGCCGTCACAAACACGCGATGCCGCCGGCCTTCGGCCGCCAGGCGCAAGGAATGCCCCTTGGCCACCATCGCAGGCAGGGTTGGCGGTGGGCCTTGGGGGTTAAGCGGCAGATGATAGGCCGCATTGGGTGCGATGATGAGCATCAGAGCCTTCCTTCCGGCAGGTTAGTGTCGCGCCGATTCTAGAGAGGCCGCAGAAGGCTGTCAAAGCGCGGCTCGCGCCGTCCTAGCCCATATATTGCCCACCGTTGATGTCTAGCACCAGGCCCGTCATATAGGCCGACAGGTCAGAGGCCAGAAACAGCACCACGTTGGCAACGTCTTGCGGCTGGCCCAGGCGGCGCAGCGGGATCTGCGCCACATACGCATCCTCATGCCCGGCCACCTGGCGCTGCACAGGCGGTGTGGCGATGATCCCAGGCGCAATGGCATTGACCGTGATGCCAGCAGGGCCGCACTCTTTGGCCAGCGTGCGGGTCAGCCCGATAAGCCCCGCCTTGGCGCTGGCATAGTGAACGCCAACCTCGATGCCACCCACGCGTGCTGCCAATGATGCACTGTTGATGATACGCCCCCATCCACGCCGCTTCATTCCCTCAATCAGCGCTCGACAGAGCAGGAATGGCCCGCGCAGGTTGACGTCCAGCAGGCGGTCCCAGGCGGCGAGGTCCACGGCGCCGATGCCGGTGTTGTAGGCGATGATGCCTGCGTTATTGAACAGGATGTCGGGGCCATTCGTCTCGCGCTGCACCCAAGCTGCCATTTGCACGACCTCGTCCGGATCGCCCAGATCGCATTGCAGGGCGAGGCCATCCTGGCAGCCTGCGGCCGTCTTGAGAGCACCCTCGAGATCGAGATCCACCACCGCCACGTGTGCGCCTGCCTGGGCAAGGGTGAGCGCCGTCACACGCCCGATGCCACTGGCGCCGCCAGTCACCAGTGCGGTCTTGCCGCTGAGATCGATGCCGTACATGCCTCTCTCCGCCTGTGATCTGACCTACCACTGCTTCCTGCACCGAGATGATAGGGCGGCCACGGGGCATGGTCAACCCGACACAGATCTGCCCGATGTTGCAGGAATTCCACAAAGGCGAGTATCTGGCACGCGTTCTGTCGCCTCTGGTGCACGCCTTTTGCACGTCAACGACTAATAATGCGGGCGCCTGCAGGGGAGCAGGCGCCGTCTAGTATTGAGTGGGAGGACTCTGATGCCGTACGCTTTCTGCCCGGGCTGCGACCAACGGATTTTCTTGCGCAAAGACCCCAAGGTTGGGGACATGGTCTACTGCCCCAACTGCGAGGATCAGCTCGAGGTTGTTGCCGTCGATCCCATCGAGCTCGATTGGCCGTGGGATGAGGATGAGGAGGAGACGGCGGAGTGGGACGACGAAGAGGAAGAAGAAGACTGGGAGGATGACGACGAGGACGAATAGCCTCTCTGCCTGATTAGATAGATCTGTTCAGGCCCTCATCCACTGTGTGGTGGGGGCCTGGTCGTCTCTGGAGAGTTGGCGCTGGCGCCGCGCCTGCCTACAATGCCGCTGAGGGGGAGGTGCGGGCCATGCATGCGTTGATCATCTGTGATGACGAGGACGAAACCGCTCTGCTCAGCTTTGTGCTGCAGCGCGTGGGCGTGACGCAAACCAGCGCCACCGATCTTGAACGGGCTCTGCAGCGTTGGTCAGAGCGGCCGGCCGATCTGGTGCTGCTGGCCACCCGGCCGCGCGTGCTCGACGAAGACATCCGCTCGGTGCGACGCATCACCGAAGCGCCCATCACGCTCGTGACCGAGCCGCTCAGCGAAGACCGTTACTGCGCTTACTATGATGCCGGTGTCGACGTGCTCGTTGTGCGACCCTTTTCGGCACGGCTCTTGGCAGCCCAACTCCGCGCCCTGATGCGTCGTGCCAAGGGGAGCACACTACTGGCTTTGCCTCTGCTGGCGGTGGGCGATTTGACGCTCGACCCCAGCACCCGTACGGTGACTGTCGCCGGCCGACAGAGGCGACGATTGACGCCGCTGGAGTTTCGACTGCTCTACACGCTCATCCTCTATCGCGGCCAGACGCTACCCACCGCGCTGCTCGTCGAGCGCGTATGGGGTTATGAGGGCGATGGCTCCACCGACCTTGTCCGTGGCCTGGTGCGCCGCCTGCGCACCAAGATCGAGCTAGATCCCCGTTTGCCCAAGCATGTGCTCACGGTGCCTGGTGTTGGCTACCGGCTGAACATAGGCGCCGAATAACACTCCGCCTGGCCATTTGGTCAGGGGTTCTTCTCTCTCATGGGTCAGGCCAAAAACTCGCCGTACTACTGGTTGTTTGTCGTATTTTGCGTGCTAGTATGCCAATGAAGTTGGCACTGTAAGCAACGAAATAGCGTCAACCTCGTATGGATGGTGAATGGCCTGCACCACGGTCTCTCGATCGGCAGAGGCCGGTGCGGTGGGTTAGGAGAGGAGCCTGTGATGTTGACATTTGATCTCGAGTATGTGATGCGCGAAGTGTATCAGGATAGATTGCGTGAGGCCGAGAAGGAGCGCCTGGCCCTCAAGGCCAGGACGATTGTTCGTGCTAGCAAAGCGCTGCATCAGGCCATCCTGGTCGGGGTAGCGGCGCTGTTCAAGAACGCATAGGCCGCTCACGATGCAGAGCACAGCCAGATCTGTCTCTGTCTCTGGACAGAGGCTACCACTGTCGGGCTCGAGACCGGGCCAGGAGAGCCCGGTCTCGACAGGCCGTTCCACCTCAAACCAGGCCGATGGCAGCTACGTATGCCAACGGCAGATGTATGGCGAGGAGAGCAGGGATGACGGATAACCATAGCCGTTCATGGGCGCCGCGCTTCTTTACTATCTGGACGGGCCAAGCGCTGTCTTTGCTGGGCAGCTCTGTGGCCCAGTTTGCAGTGGTGTGGTGGCTCACCGACACGACTGGATCGGCAGTGGTGTTGGCCACTGCCTCGCTGGTGGCCATGGTTCCACAGGTGGTATTGGGGCCCTTTATCGGCGCACTGGTCGACCGGCTCGATCGACGTAAGGTGATGATCGTCGCCGATAGCGCCGTGGCCCTGCTGGGCCTCATGCTGGCCGTGCTCTTTTGGGTCGGGCGCGCGCAGGTGTGGCACCTGTATGTGATCATGGCGCTGCGATCGTTGGGCGGCGCCTTCCACTGGCCCGCTATGCAGGCCTCGACAACGCAACTCGTGCCCAGTGAGCAGTTGCCCCGCATATCCGGACTCAACCAGGCGCTGCAGGGCACCTCGCAGATCATGGCGCCGCCGCTGGGGGCACTGTTGCTGGCTCTGCTGCCGCTGCACGGCATGATGGGCCTCGATGTGGTCACCGCGATCATGGCCGTATTGCCGCTGCTCTTTGTGCAGATCCCCCAGCCCCATGGCGAGGGCGCCGACGCTCCGACTGGCGCCTCTAGCATCTGGCACACGCTGTGGGCTGACACTCGTGAAGGGCTGGGCTACATCTGGAACTGGCGAGCGCTGCGCTACCTGGTAGGCACCGCTGCTATCCTGAATCTGCTCTATGCCCCCGCCTTTACACTGATGCCTCTGCTGGTCACCCGATACTTTGAGCGGGGGGCACTCGAGTTGGGATATCTCCAGGCGGCCTGGGGCGGTGGCATTGTGGTAGGCGGGCTGCTGCTGCTGGCCCTGGGAGACGGCAAGCACGGCATGCGCACCGCCGTGTACGCGCTCGTCTGCCAGGGGATGATGCTCTTCTTACTGCCCAGCTCACCCAGGAGCGCCATGTGGCCTGGTGTCGTTGGGCTGTTCATCGCGGCGGTGATGAACGCCATCGTCAATGGGCTGCTGATGTCGTTCATGCAACGGCAGGTTGCCCCCAGCAAGCAAGGGCGCGTTTTCACGGCCCTGTCGAGCTTCTGCGGCGCCATGATGCCGCTAGGCATGGCTCTGGCTGGCCCTGTTGCCGAACTCCTGGGCATCCGTGTCTGGTTCTTTGCCGCGTCGATCATGACGGTGGTGCTGGGCCTTTGGGCCATCGGCAGCTCGATGCTCAAGGAGCTTGAGCAGAGCGAGCGAAAGCAGCTCAAGAGCCGTGACGACCGTGCTCTGGTGGCAGCCAACGCCGAGTAAAAGCTTATTGCTGACGACATGAGCGGCGCTCTCAACGGGCGTCGCTCGTGCTATAATGGGCGGCAAACGGAGGTAGCATGGCCGACCAGATCGTTCCGCATGCGGTGCCGCTCCTGGAGTATGATCCCACAGAACGTGGGGTCATCGACGCCAGAGATTTTGGCGCTGGTGCCGCGTTGCCATCTCACGCGGTGCTCTGCTTCTTTGGCGATCGTCTGCACATGCTGGCCGAGCGAGGCGAGCTTTGCCATGTGGACGATATCGGCACCGAAATGGGCCCCTTGCCCATCTATATCCTCGAGCGCCAGGGAAAACGTGTCACAGTGATGCAGCCTGGTGTGGGCGCGCCCCTGGCAGTCGGTGTTCTTGAGGAGCTATGGGGCCGCGGCTGCGACCGCGTGATCGTTTGTGGTGGCTGCGGTGTGCTCGATCGACAGATTGCCGCAGGCCATCTGCTGCTGCCCACCGAGGCCCTGCGCGATGAAGGCACCAGCTATCACTATCTACCGGCTGCGCGGTGGGCCGAACCTACGAGCGGCGCTCTGCGCGCCTTGCGGGCTGAGCTCGAGGCGCGCGGCCTGGCCTACCTCAACTGCAAAACGTGGACCACCGACGCCTTTTATCGCGAGACGCCTGCCAAAGTGTCTTACCGCCGCGAAAAGGACGGTTGTCTTGCTGTAGAGATGGAGGCATCGGCGCTCTTTGCCGTGGCGCACTTTCGGGGCATCGAGTTGGCGCAGGTGCTCTATGCTGGCGATGATGTCAGTGGCCACGAGTGGGATGCCCGCGCCTGGAACGGCCGGCACGATCTCCGCGAGGCCTTGCTCTACCTGGCCGCCGATGCTGTCTTGCGCCTGTAGCAACCTCTGACCTGGAGGCGAGATGCCCATTTGCGACGAACCGTACGTACATTCGACGGCTGGCTTTGCTGAGATCGAGGGTTTCCTCAAGCGCACGGCTCGCTTTGGCGATATGCCAGCCAACTGGCTACATGGCCAGCTAGAGAACTGGGCGTATGCTGGCAAGCCAACCACGCTCTTCTACGGGGACAATGTGCGCCTCTGGCGCCACAACAGCGGCACGCTGGTGGCCTTTGCCATCTCTGAGAGCGGTGAAGAGCTGCACTTGCAGGTGCACCCAGCGCAGCGCGAGATTGAGGCCGATATGCTGCAGTGGGGCATTGAGGTCTGGGGCCAAGGGCGTACGCACATCGATGTGCTCTGCCTCGTGAACGATGCCCATCGCAAAGAGCTGCTCACCGAGAGGGGGTTTGTCGATCAAGGCGAGAGTGGCCGCTTGCGCCAGTATGATCTGATGGCGGCTGAGGCTCCGCCTCAATTGCCAACGGGTTTCAGCATGCTATCGCTGGCCGAAGGCGGCAACATCCCTGGCCGCATTCGCACCGAGGCGTTGACCTTCCAGAGCGAGGCCATCGATGCCGCCTGGTTTGCTGGCAAGTCGTCGGCGCCTGGCTACGATCCGTCGTGGGACCTGGGGGTTATGTCTCCCTCAGGCGAATGGGTGGCCTTTGCCCTGGCCTGGCCTGACCATGACAACGCTTTGGCCGAGATCGACCCTGTGGGTACGCACCCCGATCACCGCCAGCGCGGCCTGGCCCGTGCGCTGCTGCTCGAGCTATTCGCCCGCCTGCGGGCAGCCGGCATCCGCCAGGCCTATATCGGCTCGGCCGCCGAGCCCTACTATGCCAACAGGCTCTATGAGGCGCTGGGCCCAGCTCGGATGCAGGTGCAGCATCGCTGGCGCCTGGCGCTGGATGGGCGGCAGCCATGACCGCTGAAGCGATCTATCGCCCGATACCCGTCATCACGACCGACCGTCTTGTGCTGCGCCCCTTTGCTCTCGAGGATGCGCCCAAGGTGCAGCAGCTGGCAGGTGCTCGTGAGGTCGCAGCCGTCACCTCGCATATTGAGCATCCCTATCCCGATGGCGCCGCCGCGCTGTGGATTGCCACCCACGCCCCCGAGTTCGATCGCGGCGATGGCATCGTCGAGGCGATCACGCGGCGCGCGACTGGCGAGCTCATCGGCGCCATCGGCCTTACCGTCGAGCCGCCGCACAAGCGGGCCGAGTTGGGCTATTGGATTGGCGTGCCCTACTGGGGTCAGGGATACTGCACCGAGGCCGCACGGGCGCTGCTGGACTATGGCTTTGGCGTTATGGGGTTACGGCGCATTTATGCGCGGCACTATGGCTCCAACCCCGCCTCGGGCCGCGTGATGCAAAAGCTGGGCATGCGCCCTGAGGGCGTGTTGCGTGAGCACGACCTCAAGTGGGGGCGAATTGAGGATGATGTCTACTATGGCTTGCTCCGCAGAGACTGGGAACAATCGACGGCGTGACGCCCGCGAGCCTCTGGGCGCATGTCGCGGCCACTTGACCTGCAAGTCGGCCAGCAGCCATAATGATCCTGGGGAGTGGTTGAGATGCCGCTAAGCCTGTTCAGAACTGGCTGTCATCTGAGTGCCGGCGAGCCCATCGAGGCGCTGGGCTGGCGTATCACGCCGATGGCGCGAGCGTTGGTCTGGCGAGGACGCGGTGGGTTGGTGCGGCTACGGCCTTGTGCCGTGCACACCCAGCGGCCTGGCGAGCGGGCCCTGGTGCCTGTGCCCGACGCCACGCTGCAGTGGCAACTGGGCGCCTTTATCGCTGGCCTGCTGGCGGCTCTTCTGCTGACCCGCATCGGACGTACGAGGGCTTGCCGATGAACACAGTGAACGAGCAGGCAGCTGCGGCAGCGCTGTTAGAGGGCCAGTGTCAGGCGCTTGCCAACGCTGATCGCGTGTATGGCGTGCCGTTGGTGAGTGAAGGCTTCGTCGTGGTGGCCGGCAGCGACCGCCTGACGCTGTTGCGTCCCGATGGCGCGGTGCAGTGCGACCACGAGCGACTGTCTGTCGTGATCAGCCTCACGCCTGAGGGTGTCGAAATCGAGCCCATCGTCGATCGCAAACGGGTGCTGCTGACATTCCTGGCCACGCTGGCCATTGGTTTGCTGGCGCGTCATCGTTAGTTAGGGGGATACATGCTGCAATACCAACACACACTCACCGCTGATATCGTGCGCCGGTTGCTCGAGTTGCTGCGGCTGGTTCGTGCCGTGCTGATCGCGGTGTCCGTCGTCGGCGTGGGCGGCATGGGCGCTCTCGTGGGCGAGGCGGTGGGGCTCGGCCTGGTCGGTGGCGGCTTTCTGGGGCTGATCATCGGCCTGCTGCTGGGAACCTTTGCCGCTTCGCTGGCCACTATCGCCATGGAGTGGATGGCCCAGGTGTTGGTGGCACAGGGGATGATCATCTCAGCGCTGCAGGGGCGTTCGGCGCCAGAGGCCTGACGGTGCCTCGCAGAGCGCGCGCCCAAGAGCGTGCTGCCAGGCGACGAATTCTACGCCGCCGTCGGCTGGCAGTTGGGGCGTTGCTCGCGCTACTGGTGGGCGTGGGGCTGATGGTCGCCGTGGATCATCTGCTTGGCATCGCCGTGGGCATGCTGGTCGCTCTGGCGGCGGTCTATCTGGCTCAGCGGGCTTAGCGCGGCCAGTTGGCGCGCAACCAGGCATACATCAAAACGCCGCCCGCTACAGCCACGTTGAGAGACTCAGCTTGCCCCACCATCGGCAGGCTGGCCCAGGCGTCGATCTCGACACGTAGATCGGCCGAAAGCCCTTGAGCCTCGTTGCCGAGCACCAGAGCCACGCCTCCTGGCCAGGGGCGCTCATCCCACGGCTGACCCAGATGGGCGTCAGCGCCCACCACGCGCAGACCCTTTGACCGCACGTGAGCAAAGAACGTCGCCAGCTCGCTCACCTCGAACAGAGGCACATGGAACACGGACCCCATAGTCGCGCGCACGGTTCGGGGGTCGAATGCGTCGACGCAAGGCGTGACCAGCGCCACCGCTGCAGCACCCACGGCATCGGCCGTGCGAATCAGCGTGCCCAGGTTGCCAGGGTCATTCAGTCGATCGACCACCACCAGCAAGGCATCGGGCGAGAGCGTCAGCGTTTCGAGTGGACGTTGCAGTAATGCAAAGGTGGCAACGAGCCCCTGCGGATCGGTGCGCTCTGACAGGCGGTGCATCACATCGGACGACACTGGCACGGCCTCGCCACCCAGCGCGAGTGTCCGCGCCAGCAGGGCGGGGGCTTGGTCACCCGTAAAGAGCGCCTCGCAATAGAACAACTCCAGCGGGCAGAGGCCGGCATCCAGCGCCATATGCAGTAACTGCAGCCCCTCTACGGCGAAACGACCTTGCCGCTCACGGTGCTTGCGCTGGTCGAGCTTGCGCAGCGCCACGATGCGCGGGTTTCGCAGGCTGGTGATCGTCACGGGTGGCTCGGGCATCGCATTGCCTCACGTGGTTGGTCTTGGCTCAGATCATTCTGCCTTGGGCAGCTCTCGCATCTCGAGTACCTCGCCGTCGGGGCCGTAAAAGTAGGCCACCCAGACGTTTGGGCGGATCTCGGTGGGTTCGCCCATGAAGTGCAGCCCGTGGGCGCAAAGCGCCTCGTATGCTGCCCAAAAGCCTTCCACCCGCAAGCCGATGTGGGTGATGCCATGGGCCCACTGCGGTGCAGCCTCGCGCGGCGCCCCAGCTGGTGTGCGATACTCGAACAGCTCGATGACGCCGTCGCCGAGCATCATGTGCACCACGCGTACATCGGCCTCGCAGATACCCAGAATGCTCGCCATGCCAGCGGTAAACACACGGTCAAACACCTGCTCAAAGCCAAGCAAGTCGCGGTAAAAGGCGATACTGCGCTCCATGTTGCTGACACAGACGGCAACGTGATCCATGCGAGTGAACATGCGCTAGGCCTCCAGATCGAGCAACACCTTGACCGAACGACCGCTGCGTAAGAGCTCAAAGCCCTCGCTCCACTGTGAGAGCGGCAAGATGTGCGTGGCCAGTTGTCTCAGGCGCGCTTCCTCTTGGGGTGCGGCCTGCAGGGCGAGCTGCCAGGCGCTTGGCGGAGAGCTAAAACAGCCCACCAGGTCCAACTCGCGATATAGGAACTGGTTCCACGGCACGCTCGCCAGCGCTGGGCCCACCAGGCCGATCAAGACAACTTTGCCGGTCTTTTTGACCAGGCTCACGCCGCTGGAGATAGCCGCTTCTGCGCCCGAACACTCGATCCAAGCGTCGGCGCCGCGTCCGTCGGTGAGGTCGAGCACCACCTCTGCCAGGCTCTGGCGCTGCACATTGACCACCGTGGTAGCACCCATAGCCGGTGCCAGCGGAAAGCGCACCTCCTCATCGAGGCTCGTCCCGGCCACGATGATCTGCTCGCAGCCCAGGCGCGCTGCCCAGATCGTGCTCATCAGTCCCATAGTGGCCGCACCGGTGACCAGCACGTTGCCGATCCCGGCTGATAGCCCTCCTCGCTCGATCAGGCAATGACCAGCGATGGCAAAGGGCTCTGTCAGTGCCGCTACCTCGGGCGCCACGGCCGTTGGGGCGGCATGCGCTAACCATGCTGGTAGCGTGAGATACTCGGCAAAGGCGCCATGGTGCCGCGAGCCGAGCGCCTCTTTGTGGTCGCAGATGTGCTGATGACCCGCGACGCACAGGTGGCACTGCAGGCAGGCGCCGGTGTGCAACTCTCCGACCACGGGCTGGCCCAATGGCCAGGCGTCGATGACGCTTCTCCCACCGCCCGCCACATGCCCATAGAACTCGTGCCCCATGACCACGGGAGGGTCGTTAGGGAATTCATCGTCATGGATGTGCAGGTCGGTGCCGCAGATGCCACAGTACTTGACCTTGATCAGCAGCTCGTCGTCTGCCGGCTGGGGCAGAGGCATGTCGACGAGCTGCACATGGCCAAAGCCTGGCGCAGTTTTCACGAGTGCTCGCATAGCGCCTCCTAAGGACAATGGGCGCTCAACCACGCTAGTAAATCGGCTACCACCTGATCTCGCCGTGGCTCGTTGAGCACCTCGTGCAGCATCCCTTCGTACAGATGCAGCGTCTTGTCGCTAGATCCCACGGCTTGCATCAGCGCGCGGCTGCCTTCGGCCGGCACAATCGGGTCTGCCAGGCCCTGCAATACCAGCAGGGGCAGCGTCAGGCGCCCGAGCTGGGCCTGTATACGCTGAGACGCATCGCGAAAGGCCAGCAGCGTTGCCGTGGGCAGCCCCCCGCGATACACCAATGGGTCGCTGTCGTAGGTGGCCACAATGCCCATGTTCTGTGATAGGCCACGCGACCGTAACTTGAGCAGGGGCAACCCTGGAGCCAGTGCGCGCAGGGCACGCAGTAACACCAGCAGGAAGGGCGGCGCATCGAGCCCAGCGCACACCGCCGGCGCGCTCAGAACCAGGCCATTGAGCTCGGGCTGCCGTTCGATGGCGTAAAGCGCAGCGATCTGCCCGCCCATGCTGTGCCCCATCAAAAACAGCGGTTGCCCCGCCGCACGGCTGCGTGCGCGTTCCATGAACAGGGCGAGGTCGCTCAGGTGCGCATCGAACGAGCGCACCAGGGCCCGCTGCCCCTCAGAGCGCCCATGCCCTCGCAGATCAAACGCCGTGAGCGCATAGCCGGCGGCACATAGGTCGTGCGCTAGCTGATCATAGCGCCCAGTGTGCTCGGCCACGCCATGCACCAGCGCCACCACGCCGCTCACACGGCGAGGCTGCCACGTCTGCTCAAGCAGCTGGATGCCATCTGCGGCGTGGAAGAGGCCTGCCTGATGGTCGATGCGTTGCTGATTACTCACCCAGTGGATCTCCTGAGGGGCTGCAGAGAGCTTATTCTGGGTAGCCTCGATCGTCAAACCGTGCTGCGTGGGCGCAGTGCTCGTGGGTAGGGGCACTTGGCGAGACCAACGAACCGAAGCATCATACGTGCAGGCATCATAACCAATCGGAGAGGCGCCATGACAAACGAGCAAACCAGCGATCAGACGGTGGCCGGTCAGATCGAGCGACGTACATCGTTTTCAGATCTGACCATTACGCCTCCGGAGCGTGCTGTGCTGCGGGCGCTCGCCGGTGCTGTTGGCGATCTCGCCGCGCGGCCGATTGAGGCTGAAAAGCGGCGCCTGTGGACTGGTCATAACGATCTGCATCCCGAGCGGCCGATGGTGTTTATCGATGTCGAGAACGGGTGGAATGAGATCATCACACAAGATCAGCTCCAGTGTCACACTCCTTTGCTGCGCCACTGGGAGATGCTCTTGCGCAAAGAGATCCACTGGGGTTCGGTGCTGTGCGACGATCGGGTGATCGAGCCTTTCTTTAACGTGCCTTATGTCTATACAGATACTGGCTGGGGGCTCACCGAGACGCAGATCCGTACGGGTATGGCGGGGGGCGCCTATACCTGGGATTACCCTCTCAAGGATTATGATCGGGATTGGGCCGCACTGCGCTATCCCGAGGTCATCATCGACTGGGAACAGACGCACGCCCTGTTCGCTTTCGCCGATGACCTGTTTGGCGACCTTCTCACCGTGCGGCATCGGCACGCCTGGTGGTGGTCGCTGGGCATGACGGCCGACTTTATCAAGCTGCGCGGTCTCGAGAACCTGATGCTGGACATGTACGATCACCCTGAAGGCGTCCATCGCCTGATGGCTTTTCTGCGTGACGGTAATCTGCGCAAGATCGAGTTCCTTGAGAAGGAAGGGCTGCTGACACTCAACAACGACGGCAGCTATGTGGGGTCGGGGGGCTTTGGGTGGACAGAGCAGTTGCCGCAGCCGGATTATGCCGGGCGCGTGCGCAACATCGATCTGTGGTGTCTGACGGAGAGTCAGGAAACCGTGGGGGTGTCGCCTGCGCTGTTCGCCGAGTTCATCTATCCCTATCAGCGCACGATTGCGGAGCGCTTTGGGCTCAACTGCTACGGGTGTTGCGAGCCGGTAGACCAACGCTGGCAGGTGCTGCGTGGGTTGCCCAGGCTGCGGCGTGTGTCGGTCTCGCCTTGGTCCAGTGTATCGCGAATGGCCGAAAACCTGGGGCGCGACTACATCCTGTCGCGCAAGCCTTCGCCGACACCGCTTGCTATGCCCATGATGGATGAGCAGGCCGTGCGAGCAGATCTCTGTCAGGATCTGAACGATGCCCGTGATACCGTGCTCGAGATCATCATGAAGGATAACCACACCCTGGGCGGCAATCCCCGCAACGCCCAGCGCTGGGTCGCCATCGTGCGCGAGGAGATCGACCGGCTGTGGGGCTAGGCTGCAGCCCTGCTTTTGGCGCGCCCTGCAGCGCGGCTATAATGCGGCACACATGGTGAAGGTGATCAGGGGAGGTTGAGGCAATGGCTAAACGGAACAAGACGCGAGTGGCAACGGCGCGCCGCCGCCAAGAGGCTGCCAAAGCCGAGCCCCCCCCCGCCAGGGTAGACCTTCACGAGGAGTATCGCTACGTCATCGCCGATCTCAAGCGTTTTGGCCTGCTGGCCGTGGCGATGTTCGCTTTGTTGATCGGGCTGGCGCTGCTCTTGTAGGGCGGCGGCGCCACGCGAGACTATGCATCAACGCGCCTGTTGTCGTAGCTGTGGCGCATCCACGCCCGAATCGCCCCGTTGACCCCTACAAGCAATAGCCGCGCCGCCACCGCAGCCCAGACGCTCTCGGTCATGATCGTCACCACCGTAGCGGCCACGTCAAGGGCGCGTGACAACCACCAATTGGCGCGTTCGACCTGCGACTGAGGAGCGCGCATCGCTGGGAAGCACCACCCGGCCAACGTGCGCAGGGCGACAGCCCCCCAGGCACCCCAATAGGCCCCCGCCAGCGGCGCCAACACGCCCCGTAGTACCATCAACAACGCCTCATCGCGCAGCGCTTTGGCCAGTGGCGCCACTGCGCCCTCTCGCCCGATCCCCTGAGGGGCCAATCGTCGCCATAGGCCGCCCCACAGCAGCCCGATGCAGAGCGCCATGCCGGCCACAAAACCTGGCAGCCATGGTAGCGCGGCTTGCCAAGAGAAGGGCATCAGACCAACATCCTCGGCAGAGAAAAGGCCGGCGATCAGACCAGCAACCAGCACCGCGGCCACGGCAACGAGTGCGAGCGGGCTGGCCAGCCAGACCCAACCTGGCCGACGGCCCTCATTGGCGATACGCCACCGCACTGCCGCCCACTCAACGGCGTACCATACGGCCAGCAGAAGCAGTCCGGCGACTGTCTTTGGAAGCCACAGTTGCACGTTAGGTATCATGTCGCGATTCTAAGGTAGCGGGGGGCGCTGTCAAACCTGTGAGCCCGGCTTGGCCGTGGCGCGCGCCTGGGGCATACTCGTGCAGGAGGTGCCTGGGAGATGGTCTTGCTGCTGGTGGCTGCTGGCGCTCTGCTGAGCCTCATGCTCGGCTTTTGGCACTGGCTACGCGCCGAGGCGCTGACGGCCTTTCTCCTCTACCAGGCGGCGCTGGGTTTGGCCGATCTTATGAGCCTCTGGCTGCGTGGCCGCCAGCACCGACGCCAGGCAGCGCTGGCGGCATGCCTGTGGCTTGCGAGCATGCTTTCTCTGGCCATCTGGCCCCGCCCATGGCCGGCGCTGGCCGCCGTGGTGACGGCCGCCATGCTGGCTGCTGTTCACCGGCTGGACGTAGCGCTGTTCGCCGCTACGACCTTGCCAGTTTCTCTGCTTCTGATCGGTACCGCTCTCTGGCGCAGTAACCCCTTTCCTTTTGGCCTGCTGCTTGTGCTGGTCGCCATGGCCGGCGTGCTCTGGTGGCGCCGTCGAACGCAGCCTACGCCAGGCGGCGCTGACAAGCCACAGTCTCGTTGAGGCGCGTCACCCGAGGCCTAGCCACCAGCATGCCCGTCGCTCAGCTGACGATGCACCGTGTCCAGGTGTCTGGCTCGGCCAAGAGGATGGCTCGCGCCCAGGCACAGCCCCCATGCTGCCGAGCCCAAGGACAAGCCCGCAGCGGATGCCTGGCAGGCGATAGTCCCCACAATGCCAGCTGGCGATGCAGGTGGCACAGGGGCAGCCCCATCACGTTGGCATAGCAGTCGCCATACTCTTGCACGGGCCTGAACTCGGGATGCTGACAGGCGTATGCGCCGGCTTTGTCGAGCGGGTCGCCGCTGGCCACATAGTTGGCGATCTCATCATCGCTGTACGGCCGCATTACCACGGGCGATGAGGCCAGTTGCAGCGCCAGTTCGCCCTGATGACAGATGGCGATGCCTGTGTGCACCACGTGAGCGCGGCCTCGCAGGGCGCAGAGCATCTCAGTAGCCTCAGCGGCATCGCGCGGTTTGCCCAGCACGGCGCCATCGAGCACTACCAGGGTGTCGGCCGCAATGACCAGTGCCTCTCCCCTCGTCGAGCAGGCCGCACGGGCCTTGATAGATGCCAACCGACACGCCATCGCCGTGGGAGATTCACCTGGCAGCGGCGTCTCGTCGACGTCGGCGGGGACAATAGATGGCTGCATACCCAAAGCGCCCAAGAGCTCGGCACGGCGCGGCGAAGCTGAGGCCAGAACAATCAAGCCCATCACCTCTCTAGAGAGATGATGCGATTATAGCAGCAATGGCCGCTGCGGCCCCTATGGCGCAATCGGCGCAAATGTGAACGTGACCTCGCCTTCGACCACCGCTAGCCGAGCACTGGCAACCCAATAGGCCTGCCAGGGGCAGATACCTTCAGGGTCTCCCTCGACGACGGCCTCATCGGCCTCTGGGCCATTGACGATGCCATCCGCTGACGGCGTAAGCCGCGCAATCAGTTCGCCACCGCGGTAGAGAGCTACTGTCACGCAGCGCAACTGCTCATCGGGCAGACCGGTAATGGTCACACGAGTAACCAACGGAGCGAGGATGTCCTCAGGAGGGGGAGGCAGGTCGGGCTGAATGGCGGCTACGTTGATCTCCACCAGGCGCTCGCTGTTGCGATCGGGGCGCGCCATAATCCGTAGCCCCTGCCGACGCTGCTCGTGTGTTTGCCCCGCAAGCGCGGCATGAACCGCCATTTCAGCCCAGGTCGAACCATCGGCCCAATTGGGCAAGATGACGGTCATCAGCCGCTGCGCCAGCGCAATGCTTTGCGTCTCAGCCTCTGCCGTCGGGGCCGCCAGGCTCAGGTTGATAAAAACGAGATCTTCCTCTGGCCCCACCAGAGTGAGCGTGCCCTGACTGTCTTGTGTGGTGCCCACTACAGACGGGTGGCCCATGCGCTCGCTGGATCGAGCAAAGCTGAGCCGTAGCTCTGGAGGCAGGCCCTCGTAGGCCCATTGCAGCGTCTGCCGAGAGAGGTCAGTGCCCAGAATGGGGTCATACAGTCGCAACTCGCCAGGGTTGGGGGTAGACGAGCACCATAGCTCGCTGAGCTCGATCGTGGCTCCTCGCTCGTGCGGTAGCACGTTGACGCGCACGGCCTCGGTAGCCTCAACCTGCGTCGGGAGCCCGTTGGGATCACCTGCCGCCAATGTCTCGTGCAGCCAGCGCGTGCTCTCGGCCCAGTTTGGCAGAGCGTGTGTCAGCAAGGCGGCTAGAGCGCGCTCGGTGGCCGTGTCGTCGTCGTTGAGGCGCACCTGGATGCATACAATCTGGTCGTCGCGCAGGGTGACGCTGACCTTGGCGGTCTGGTCGGCGTTAATGGCCTCGAGCCGACGCAAAGCGCCCAGGCTCCCACTCTCAACAGGAGACAGCCGTCCATACCCCAGCTCGTCAAAGAGAGCCCACAGCTCCTGCAACTCCACAGCCAGCCCGACGGCAGGCGTGGGTGTGAGCGTTGGCGTAGCAGTGGGCGCAGGCGTGGACGTAGGCGGCGGCGTGAAAGTGAGAGTAGGCTGTGGTGTGGCGGTCGATGCTATTGGGGTAGCGGTTGGTTCAGGCTGAGGCGTTGGGGTGCAGCCAACCAGAACCAACACCCAACATAGTGCGACCACAGCAATGCGTTGTCGCGAAGCAAGCGTCATAGTGCCTTCCCGTCGTCGACTGGCCCGGCGTGGGTTGCTCTCCGCAGGGTGCGCTCGCATATGTCCTTGAGCGAGGACATACGTGGCCCCCGTGCGCACGGGGGCCACGTAGCAAGGGCACTAGAACGGGAAGAGAATATCTTTGTTCTCTTCGGTCAGCGGCGAGCCATACTCGCTGCCTTCATAGACCTCGACCGCGACGGCAGCGCGGCCCCGCTCTTCACCATAGCGGGCGACCAGCTCTGCCCGATACTTGTCAGCCAGCCTGAGCGAGTTCTTGTGATAGTACTCGTGCAGCCAGGCGTTGCGCTCGGCTTCGCCCTCGGGCACCTGTTCCAGCTCCCGACGGTTGTAAGGCAGCCACTCATACATCTGTGAGATGTGGCAGCCGAGTGCGTCGATCTTCTGGTCGAGCACCGAGCTGATATCTACCACCACATCGGGCTGGATGGGGTAGGGCTTTTGGAAATGGTCGTAACCATAGGCGATAACGGGCATGGCGCGGAGGTGCTCAACGCGAGACACCACGTTAGGCACGGTGGCCATGTACATGGCGTCCACTACCACGGTGCCACAGGCACGGTGATCGGGGTGATAGTCCCACATGCGTGGCGAAAGCACCAGGTCGGGCTTGAACTCGCGGGTGATGGCGATGACCTGATCGCGCACCTCTAGGGTGGGCATCAGCATGCCGTCGTGGCTGTCGAGGGTGATATATTCGCACCCCAAGGTCTTGCCCGAGTTGGCAGCCTCGGTACGGCGCCGCCATGCCAGAGGCGCACCGCCTTCCCACATGTGGCCGGCATCGCCGTTAGTCAGCGAGACCATCTTGACGATATGACCTTGCTTAACGTACAGCGCGGCCGTGCCACCTGACTTGCTGTCAGGGTCGTCGGGGTGCGCGCCAAAGATGAGAACGCGCAACTGCTTTTTCTCTGCCATGATACCTCCTCGGATCCCGTTGAGTACTCTCGCCTGCGATGGCGTCAGCCCTATCCTAGTGCAGAGTACCGCAGACTGTCAACTCGCGTCTCTGCCGAGGCTCTTGCCAGGCATCATCGGCCTATGGAACTGAGGGCCAGCTAGGCTCTCGCACTGGCTTCAGCCTGTCAACAAGCTGGCAATTTTATTGGCTAACAGGCACTCGGTAGACAAATATCTTGACATTTGGAACAATATCTGATATGATCCACATGAAAGGAGACATCCTATGCGCAAACTACTCGAGCGATGCCCCAATTGTGGCGGCGATTTAGAGATCACCGAGGTGCGCTGCACCCAGTGCGATACCACCATTCGTGCCCACTACGCTCCTTGCAGCTTTTGTCGATTGGATGAACAGACGCTGCTCTTTATCCAGGAATTCATGCGTTCTCGCGGCAATCTGCGTGAGATGGCTCGCGAGAGCGGAGAATCGTACTGGGCGTTGCGTGCCAGGTTGAACGAGGTGGTGCGAGCGATGGGTCTCGAGGCTGAAGAGCCTGAGGAAGAGGACCAGCTGGCCGAGAAACGACGCGAAGTCCTGTTGCAGGTGCAGCAGGGCAAGTTAGCTGCCTCAGAGGCGGCCGCTGTGCTGGCCTCGTTGAGCGCAGAGAACGAGTAGAGAAGGGGTCGTGAGATGAACGAACAGGAGCTTCAGATTCTCGAGCTGCTCTCGCAGGGCAAGCTAACGGTTGAGGAGGCAAACGAGTTGCTGGCGTCCTTGAAGCGCGAAGGGGCTGCTGACTTGGCCGAGGTGACACCCGATGCGCCGCTTGAGACGAGGCGGTTGACTACTGAGGCCACAGCGCCATCAGAGCAGTCGCCGCTCTCGCGGCCAAGAGAGACGACGCGCCTCGGCACAGCGTCTGCCGCTGAACCTGAGGAACCGTCAGAAGGGGCCGAGCCGTTCGGGCTGGATGATGAGCAGGCAGCACGCCATGAGCAGGCGGCAGAGGATTGGGGTCGTGAGGCAGCGTCGACAGCCGAGTCGGCAGCGCGCTGGGGTGAGCGGCTGGGCGAGCGTGTCGCCCAGGCCATCGAGCGCCTGATGGACGGCCCTGATGGCCTGGCTACACGGCTCGACCGCGCCTTTGCCAAGTGGGAAGAGGTCGAGCCAGCCGTGCAAGATACGGTGCGGTCGGCCATGGGCTCTGCACAGGCAGCGGCTGAAGCGGCCGCTCAGGCGGCTACCGAGGCGGTCCGCGATGCCTTTGAGGGCCTGGACGTAGGCGAGGCCCAGCGTGTACAGGGCAAACGACTGGCTGGTATCGACCTGAGCGGTCGCGATTTGCGCGAAATGGACCTACGCGGCGCTGACCTGTCACGTGCCAATCTCTCAGAGTGCGATCTCCGTGGCGTCAACCTAAAGGGCGCTAACCTCAATCGTGCCAGGCTGCGTGGCGCTAACCTTGAGGGCGCCATGCTCAAGCACGCCAACCTCATGGGCGCCGACCTGACAGCCGCCAGGCTCAGAGATGCCGAGGTGACACATGCCAACCTTCATGGCGCTCGCCTGCAGGGCGTGGTGCTCGACGGGCTCGATCTGTCGCACGTGAACCTGCATGGCGCTAATCTGTCAGGCGCCAGTCTCAAGGGCGTGCCCATGGACCACGCCAACCTGCACGGCGCCGCAATGCAGCAGGCCGATCTCAGAGAGGCGGAGTTGTCTCATGCCAACATGGCAGGCGTCGATCTGACCGGCGCCAAGGTGGGCGGCGCCAGCCTCGAATGGGCCAACCTGATGGGCGCGGCGCTTGCTGAGCTGGACCTGAGCGGCCTGAACCTGGACCACGCCAATCTCGCTGGCGCGAATCTGCAGGGCGCCAGGCTCGACGAGGCCAACCTGGATCACGCCAACCTGTTAGGTGCGCAACTCTCGGGCGCCAGCCTGCGCGGCGCCAATTGCGAACATGCCAATCTCATGGGAGCGATCCTGAAACAGGCCGATTGTCATGAGGCCGACTTTGGCAAGGCCAACCTCGTGGGCGCTGACCTGAGCGGCGCAAACGTCAGCGGCGCCAACTTTGAAAAGGCCAGCCGCCTGGGCGCGAATATCCCGCCAACTGGCTGAGGCAAGCCGGCGAACAGACGGGCGGCCCCTACCAGGGGCCGCCCGTCGCATGTCTCAGGGCCTGCCATGGCCGTGCTATAGACGTTCGCTCGACAGCAGATCGATGATGAACTCAAGCGCAGCAGCCGCAGTGAGCCACTTGTTGCCCTCGCGGTCGCTCTGCCACAGCCGATGTAGCACCTCGTCGCCCTGGGGCGTGGCCAGCCCGATGTAGACGGTGCCTACTGGCTTGGTAGCAGTGCCGCCCAACGGCCCCGCGATGCCAGTCACAGCCACGCCCACCTCTGCGCCAGTGGCCGCGCAGGCGCCGCGCGCCATCTGCAGGGCCACCGGTGCGCTGACGGCGCCGTGGGTCGCCAGGTCTTGGGCACTGACGCCCAGCAGCCCTTCTTTGACGCTGTTGGCGTAGGCAATGATGCCGCCCAGATAGTATCCCGAGCTGCCCGAAACCTGTGTCACCAGGTGCCCGATCAGCCCCCCCGTGCAAGACTCGGCTGTGGCCAGCGTGAGCCCCTGCGCCACCAGCACCTGGCCTACCGCCACGGCGGCGGCCTCGGCGCGCTGCCTAAGCTCGTACATGGGCCCCTCCCCGGTCGCCTGTTTGCCCTGATTCTATGGTGCGGCCTGCGTGTGTCAACGCAACGTTTGACAGCCACTGCCCCGCTGTCTATGCTGCGCCGGATCCCATCCCCGAGGTGCCGCGATGCGCGACAAGGCGCTGCGCGTGATCTGGACCCTGACTGGCTGCACAGCTTTGGCGCTCCTGGGCGATGCCACGCTCTACGCCGTGTTGCCCACCAACTATGCCGCTGTGGGGGTCACAGCCATGCAGGTGGGCTGGTTGTTGAGCATCAACCGTTTGGCGCGCATCCCGATCAACTTGCTGTCGGGCCGCTTGTGCACTCACTGGGGGGCGCGCTGGCCCTATATCGTTGGCGTTGGTGTGGGGGCGCTGTCGACGGTGGGCTATGCCCTGGCGAATGGCTTTGCGCCGCTGCTGGCCCTGCGCGCTCTCTGGGGCGTCTCGTGGGCGCTCCTGGTGGTGGCGGCCAACACGCTGGTGCTCCAGGTGAGCACCGAGGCCAACCGCGGGCGCAACTCGGGCATCTACACGCCCTATTCCTTCTTTGGGGGCGCCCTAGGGGCGGTATTGGGTGGCGTGTTGGTCGATCATCTGGGCTTTCGACCGGCCATGGCGATTCTCGGAGCGCTGACTGGCATTGGTTGTGCCTTGGCGTTGACCTTGCCTCACGTCGATCCGCCGGTACGCACGAGGCCGGCGCGCACCTTTCGTTGGGACGATCTGCGCGGGCTCGACCGACGGCTGGTGCTGGTGCTCGGCACCATCTTTGTGCACCGCCTCTTTTTCGCCGGCGTATTCTACGCGACCTTTGGTTACTATCTCCGCTCCCGCCTGCCCAACGGTGTAGCGTTGGGTGTCTGGGTCATGGGCGGCGCTACGCTCACCTCGGTGCTGTTGTGGCTCAAGGACCTGGTCACGGTGACGGCCGGCCCCACGTTGGGACGCCTCTCTGATCGGCTGCAAGACCGCCCTCTGGTGCTGGCCCTCTCACTGGGGTGCGGCGTGGCGGGTCTTTTGCTGCTGGCCTTCGGCGGCCACATCCTGTCGGTGCTCGTCTCGGTGGCACTGGTGGCCGTGGCCTACGGCATGCTACCGCCGCTGTTGGTGGCGTGGGTGGGAGACATCACCCTGGCCGAGCGCCGCAGCAGTGTCTTGGGCGTCTTTCAGGCAATGGGAGACCTGGGCTCGGGCCTGGGGCCGCTCTTTGCCTACCGTCTGGTCGAATCGGTCGATATTGGCGTGGTCTATGGGGTGTGCGCCGTGCTGCTACTGTTGCTGGTGCTGCCCATCCTGAGGGCACGGCAGCAAAATGCGGTCAGCAGCGGCGTTTGACCGCCCCCAAGCTCGGCCCTAGGTGCGATAGTGGGCGTTGATGCTCACGTAATCGTGCGAGAGGTCGCTGGTCCAGACGGTGGCAGCGCTCTCGCCATGGCCCAGGTCGACCACGATCGTGATGTCGCTCTGTTCGAGAATCTCGCTCGCACGTGTCTCGTCGAGGTCATAGGGCTCGCCGGCTCTCACCAGCTGCAGATCGCCCAACCAGAGTGAGACTTTGGTCGCGTCGAGCGTGATGCCGCTATAGCCCACTGCGCAGAGAATGCGCCCCCAGTTGGCGTCACGGCCATAGATCGCCGTCTTGACCAAAGACGAGGTGGCCACCGACATGGCGGCCTGTTTGGCCTCTTCGCGGCTGCGTGCCCCTTGGACGGTGATCTCGATAAAGCGGGTAGCGCCCTCGCCATCGCGAGCGATGTCTTTGGCCAACTCGACCAGCAGGGTGGTGAGCCCGGCGCGAAAGGCCATATAGGCCTCTTGCGACGCCTCTTCGATCAACGACATGCTAGCCATGCCATTGCAGAGCAGCAACGCCGTATCGTTGGTTGAGGTATCGCCATCGATGGTAACCATGTTGAGCGATGCATCGACCGCCTCGCGCAAGGCTGCCTGGGCCAGCACAGGCGCCACAGGCGCATCGCAGGTGAGGGTGCACAGCAAAGTGGCCATGTTGGGGTGGATCATCCCCGAGCCCTTGGCCATGCCGGCCAGCGTAAAGCCCGTGCCGTTGTCTAGCCGTACGTGCAGGGCATGCTCTTTGGGGCGAGTGTCGGTGGTCATGATGGCGCGCGCCGCTTCATGGCCTGCTGCAACGTCGGCGCCGAGCGCAGCGGCGGCGGCCTGCACCCCGGCGGCGATCTTGTCCATCGGCAGTTGCTGTCCGATCACCCCGGTAGACATGACCATCATCGAGTCTGCCTCACAGCCTGTGGCTTGCCCGGCCAGTGCTGCCATTTGCGCGGCGTTTTGCTCGCCCTGGGTGCCGGTGCAGGCATTGGCCACGCCCGCGTTGATGGCTACGCCACGCAGGCCGACGGGGTTCTTGGCGACGAGCTCTTGGTCGTACAGCACGGGGGCTGCCTTGAACAGGTTGGTGGTGAACACCGCTGCCGCCACGCAGGGGCTCAACGAAACGACCAGCGCGAGATCGGGCGCGCCGCTTTTCTTGAGGCCGCAGGGTACGCCTGCTGCCTTGAAACCAGGAACGCTGGTGATGCTGCCCTCGGTGATCGTCTCCAGAGTCCACGCCATGTATGCGCCTCCCAAAAGCCACTTGCGGCAAGTCTAGGCAGGCCGCGGTGCCCTGTCAATATCGCGGCGCTCACCGCTTGCCGGTCAGTCGCACAGGCCTATAATGCGCCCAGCGTGAGCCCCCTGAGGTGGACGATGCCCAAACATGTGATTGCTCTGCTTGCCTCTCGTCAGAAGCGGAATACCTACGGCCTCTTGAGCCAGGTGCAGGCGCTTTTGTCTGAGCAGGATATTCACGTAAAGATCGTCAATCTGCACGATGTCGATCTGCATGACTGCCTCGGCTGCCTGCATTGCCTCGAGAAAGGCGGCTGCGTCTGGCAAGATGGGTTTTCGCCACTGTGGGATGAGATCGAGGCGGCAGACGGCCTCATCCTGGCCTCTCCAGTGTATGTAGCCAACTATGGGGCCACGCTCAAGCGCTGGGTAGATCGTGCCTTTGTGTATGTACACAGGCCGGTGTTGGCCGGCAAGCCGGTGCTGGCGGTGTGCACCACCGGTGGCGCCTATCTGGCGACTGTCTGCCGGCAACTCCTCAACGTCGGAGAGATGATGGGTATGCGTCGCGCTGGCGCAGTGGCTCGCAGCAGCATGAGCCTCGCCAAGCCAGTGAAGCCAGGCGAGTTGCGCCGTTTCGTCCGCGCTGTGCATCGTGGGCCGCTGGGGCAGAGCCCGACTCTGACTCAGGTGGTCACGTTCTTCGGCGCCAAGCTCGTTTCTAGCTTTTCGCCCGTAGATCAAGCTTTTTGGCGAGAGCGCAACTGGGACCGCATGCTCTACGTGCACGAGCAGACGCTGGGCTGGAAGCGCCCCATCGCTTGGCTGTTGGATCGACTGCTACTGCCGCTCGTCAGGAAGGCGTTCTAGCTTGGCGCCGAGGGCGCAAGCTTTGGTGAGTCTCGGCTCGCGCCTATAATGCGCCCATGATCGCTCTCCTGGTTGCCACTCTGTTTTCCGCCGCCTTTGGCCTTGTGCTGCGCTGGGCACAACAGCGTCGGTGTAACGTGTTCGCCGTCGGCCTTGTCAACTATGTCATCGCCACCCTGTACCAGGCGGCGCAGCTGGGCATGGCGGGCCCTCTCGAGCAGGTGACCCCCGTGACGGTGTGGCTGGGCGCCATCGTTGGCGTCATCTACGCACTCAACTTTGGCATCTTTGGCCCCCTGATCGCCAAACGCGGCGTGGCCATTACCACTGCCATCGTGCGCCTGGCGGTGATTGTGCCCATCGTGGGCGCCATTGTGCTCTGGCGCGAGGCACCTCTGGCCATCCAGTATGTTGGCATCGCCTTGACGCTGGTGGCCATGCCGCTCATCACGCTCAAACCCAACGTCCCCGGTACGATAGAGGGCAGCGCTGTGCCACTTTTGGTTGCCATGTTCATTGGCAATGGGCTCTCCATGCTGCTCTTTCAGGCCTATGAGAACCTCTCGCTACCCGGCGAGGATGCTCTGTTCCTGGCTTGCCTGTTTGGCGCTGCAATGGTGGTTACCGCCATCGCCTGGCGGTTGCGTCCCAAGGGCAGTTCGCGTCGAGATCTCTTCCCCGGCGTCGTTCTGGGGCTCACCAACGCGCTGGCAAATGTCGCACTGCTCGAGTCGATGCACCAGCTGCCCGGCGTGATCGTGTTTCCCTTCTATAGCGCCGTGGGTCTGGTGATAGCCGTCGTGGCAGCGCGCCTTTTGTGGGGTGAGCGCATCTCGCGACGCGAGACCCTGGGCCTGGGCCTGGCCATCATTGCCGTAGCGCTCGTGAACATCGGCTAACGATGGCCTGTGGCTACACGGGGCGCCCGCTGCGCTTGACGGCGTAGCTGGCCGCCGATATGCTGTTGTGCAGCGATCGTTCGCCCACGCACAGCGAGGTGCACGAGATGGCCAAGGGCAAAGAGGCGGCGCCGGACGAGTCCTCTCTCAGCGCTCAGCAGGTCATTCGGCTCGACAAAAAGACGTATGAGGCCGAGTTGCAGCGCCTGCACGTCGAGTTGGTCAAGCTACAGTACTGGATCAAGGACCAGGGCCTCAGGGTGGTGGTGCTCTTTGAGGGGCGCGACGCTGCCGGTAAGGGTGGTGTCATCAAACGCATCACCGAGCCGCTCAACCCGCGCAACGTGCGCGTTGTGGCTCTTGCGGTGCCCACCGAGCGCGAGGCTTCTCAATGGTATTTCCAGCGGTACGTCGCGCAGCTGCCGGCCGCAGGTGAGATGGTGCTCTTTGACCGTTCCTGGTACAACCGCGCTGGCGTCGAACGAGTGATGGGCTTTTGCACCGAAGAGCAGTATCAAGAGTTCCTACGCTCTTGCCCCGAGTTTGAGCGCATGTTGATCCGCGCGGGCATCATCCTGATAAAGTACTGGTTCTCGGTCAGCGATGACGAGCAAGAGCGGCGCTTTCGCGAGCGCATCCAAGACCCCACCAAGCGATGGAAGCTCAGCCCCATGGATCTTGAGAGCCGCACCCGCTGGATCGAGTACTCGAAAGCCAAAGACGAGATGTTCAAGTTTACTGACACCAAGCAGTCGCCCTGGTACGTGGTCAATGCCGACGACAAGCGCAGTGCGCGGCTCAACTGTATGGCGCACCTGCTGTCGATGATCCCCTATCAAGACCTCACGCCTGACGCTATCGAACTGCCGCCCCGCCAGCGAGATACAGGCTATGTGCGGCCGCCCATCGAATATCAAACCTTTGTGCCCGAGCTGTACGTGCCCCGCTGATGGCCGCTGGCTCAAACAAAAAGGCCGCCGGCTAGCCGGCGGCCTGGATGCGCAAGCGCAGGACCCTAGACTTCGGTGCCTGTCTCGATGACGGTTCGACCGATAAGGTTGGCCGTGGCCACGCAGAGCCAGGGCGTCGTTACCAGAATACCGATGCCGCAGGCGATGCTGCCCACCAGCGAGGCCACAAAACTGGCCGCCCAGATGATCACCGCGGTGATGATCCACTGGTTCAGGTGGGGGTTGAGCAGGTTCCACGAGTTGACGGGGTTGATCGCTCGCACAAAGTCGCCGGTCTGTGCCAGGATGATGAACGCGCCGATGATCAAGAACGCCACGGGGATAGAGGCGATGACGCCGAGCGGATCCCAGATGGCGCCGAGGATGGCCACGGGGATGTACCATGCGATGGTCACGCCCGCGAACTTGAGCCCGTCAGCCAGAAAGGCGGTCCAGCCCTCCCAGCCTGGGAGCTTTTCATCTGCGCCCTGAATGACACGGCGGTAGGCTTCCATCGCCCAACCCGCCAGCGCCAGGCCGCCCACCACGAGAAAGCTCAGGAAGGCTGCCAGAGCACCCAGACCGATCTTCTGGACCCACTTTTCGTCTCTGGTGACAAAGGTTACTGATTCGACATAGTCCATCTGGATCCCTCCTCAGAGTCTGTCGCGGACCGTGCCGCACTGCCCAAAACTGCTGGATAGTACACTGTACGCCATCAGAGCGCAAGCGCTACAGCTCAACACCGGTCTCTACAAACGTCTGGCCCAACAGGTTCCCCTGAGTGGCTGAGAGCCACGGCATGGCGACAAAAGCTCCCACGCCACACAGCACAGAGCCGATGGCCGAGAGGATGGCTCCAATGACGACCAGAGCCAGCGCGGTGAGCACCCACTTGCCGAGATCGCGGCTGAGCACGTTCCAGGCGTTGATGGGGTTGATCGCCTGACCCAGATTGCCGGTCTGTGCCAGGATGACAAAAGCGCCCAGGCTGAGGAATCCGACGATAAAGGCATAGACCATCGCGAGCAACCATAGTACGATGCTCATGCCCATCATGGCAGCCTCGCCCGTTGCGCGGCCCGATGACGCTGCCGCTGCCATGGCTCCACCAAAGATGGCCACGAGAACGATCATGGGCAGGCTCCACACCAGCGACACGACAAAGTACTTGAAACCTTGCCCGATGTATCCGCCGAGATCGTCCCAGCCAGGCAGCTTTTCTTCGGCTCCGTGCGCTACCCGGCGGAACGCCTCCATCGACCAGCCCGAGAGCGCCCAGCCGCCAACCAGCACAAAGCTGAGCAGGCCCATCAGCACGCCCATGCCGAGCTTTTTCAGCCAGTCACGATCTTGCGCCACATAGGTCACCGACCCTACATAATCCATCTTGCTCTCCTCAATCCCCAGTTGGTGCCATCATAATCGATACGTTGCGGCGCGTCTAGCGTTTCGCTCAGCGCAAGAACAGGAGAGGCACGGACTAGCCGCGCCTCTCCTGTGACCTCACTGCTTGGACGACTTGGGTGCCTGAACAGACTGTCTAGGGCTCGTCGACCTGCAAGCGGAAGACGATGGCAGAGCGCCTGCGGCCCGTTCCATCGGCTCTTGAAATCACAGAATGGTCCATGTATCTTAGTCGGCAGACGTACCTCCATAGCCCATGTCCAGCATCTTCGAACAGGTGCAGCGACTTGTTGCTCTGCTCGTGATCTCGCACTGCCTTGTTGCCGCGCACAAACTGCATGTCACCGTGCTGGCCCTCTCCGGTGAACCGATAGATGTCTCCCTCTATCCAACCGTCGTCATAGCCCCACGCTTTGCCCTTTGGCGAAGAGAATAGGAGCACAAACGACGCACCGGCTGGGGTAGAGATGCCGCTCTGTCTCTGGCCGCCATAGCGCTCGTGCAATACTGAGCGGCGGTAAGCCTTTCCAGGAACGAATCCCGGCGATGTCAGGTCTACCGCAGGTCTTCTCGTTTCAGTTGACCCCAGGACGCCCATCTGCACTCAGCCTGTCTGGTCTGCCTCACCAGCCATTCCAGTGGGCGCGTTCTTCGAACGGTCGACGGCCGTGGTCCTCGAGAGGCTCGGCTGGCACACCGATGGGCAGCAGCACGCGCACCTCTTTTTGTGGTGGCACGCCGAGCAGATCGCCCACCAGTCGGGCCCGCCCCTCGCTGCGCAGCACACCGTCGAACCACACTGAGGCATAGCCAAGTGCCGTGGCTGCCAGCAGCATGTTCTCAACGGCCGCAGAATAGTCCTCGATGCCAAAAAACGTCCGCCCCGCCGGTATCTCCTCGGGGGCGTCCATCACCACTGCGATCAGAGCGGGGCAGGTGGCCAGCGCCTGCGTGTCTGGCGCGATTCGCCGGATGGGCTCGAGCAATGCGGTGTCGCTCACCACTACAAAGCTCGTGGTCTGCCCGTTGTACCCTGACGGCGCCAGGATGCCTGCCTCGACGATCAGGCGCAGATGCTCGTCGGGCACGGGGGTGCGAGAGTAGGGCCCCCGATAGCTATGGCGCGCTTGTATGGCCTGCAGGCAGTCCATAATGCCTCCTAGCGGATGATCGAGCGCGGGCTCGGCTCGATACGCTTGACGACGATCTCTTGCACCGTGTCGCCCAGCTGCGGTTTGACCTCGTTCAGCCAGCCGTCAGACTGGTAGACGGTCTCGTACAACCTGATGCGTTCCTCTTCGCTCTCAAAGCGTCGCATCCAGTAGTACAGCGAGGGGTCTTCCTGGTCGACCCAGGCACCCACCACGATCATGCCTTTGCTCACCTGAAAGGGGATAACGACCGTGTCCATCAGCTCGGCAAAGTGGGCGCGTCTGGAGGGGTCCATCTTGTATTGGCGAAACTCGAAGAACATCGCAGTCTCCTTTTGCCTGAACCATGATGCGGGGCATTATGGCCTCAAGGTGAGGTGCGTGTCAATCGTGGCCTCAAGCGCGCCGCTCGGCCCATGGCTCGCCCGGAGCCCACCAGCAGGCCAGCGCCGCAAACATCATCGCCAGCCCGGCGTGCAGCTCGAGGGTCTCTTCCCAAAAGGCGCCCGGTCGTATCCGTACCATGCCCAGATCGACCAGGGCTGCCAGGGCCAGTAGCAGGCCGGCGAGTAGCACAAACTGCCAGGGCAATTGCTGCAGGCTATGCCAGATGCGTCGACGGCCGCAGACCGCCGAGAGCAGGACGCCCACCGCGACAACGCCCGTCAGTACTGTGGCCAGCAGGGCGTACTGACGGTACTCGGCACGGGTGAGTGCCCGATATGCTACCTCGACGAGATCGTGAAAGGAATCGAGCTGCACATTCAGCAGCCGTGGAGGCGTTAGGCCAAGGCGCAGCACAAAGCTCCATTCCTCCATGATGCCCAGAATGCTCAAGGTCGGCACAATCACAGTCGACCGCGGCATGGCCCTCTGACGCCACGCTGCTCCTAAAGCGACAAAGGCGGCGCCAAGATAGGCATAAATCGTCGCCATCTCAACGCCGCGGTGCTCATGGGTTAGCTCAAGGCGCCATGCGGGCAGCCAGTGCCAGATGGCGCGCAACACAGCGGTGACTGCTATAAAGGTGATGGCCCAGCCGATGATGAGGCGACGTGAGCATTTCTGTGACATGAATCCCCCCATGGTGTTTGCGGGATTCTAATGCAAATGAACATCATCGGCAATGGCGCTCAAGCTGCCGCCTGCCTACGATAGGCGGCAGCTTGAGATGCGTTTTACTCGGTCGACCAGGCCGTGCGAAAGTCAGGGTAAAGCGTCAGCCCGCCGTCCACGTACAGGGTTTGGCCGGTGATATAGGCGGCTTCGTCCGACGCCAGAAAGGCCGCCGCAGCCGCCATCTCTGCAGCCTCGCCTGCGCGCCCCATAGGGATGTGCCGTTCGACCTCAGCGCGTTTCTCCGCATCGTCGACCCAGGCACGGTTGATGGGCGTGACGGTGGCGCCTGGCCCGATGCCGTTCACGCGGATGCCTTGGCCCGCATACTCTAGCGCCAGCGTGCGCGTCAGGTTGCCCAGGCCGCCTTTGCTTATCGAGTAGCTGGCATAGCGCGGCTTGGGGATGACCTGGTGCACGCTCGACACGTTGACAATGACGCCTGGCTGGGCCCTGGCCAGCCAGTAGCGAATGGCCTCTTGGGCGCAGACAAAGGCCCCCCGCAGGTTGACTGCGATCACCCGATCGAACTGCTCCAGCGTCATCTCGTGCGAGGCCGCCCCGATGGCAATGCCTGCGTTGTTGATCACGATGTCTAGCCCGCCGAACGCTGCGACCGCCTCTGCCACCAGGCGTTGAACCTGTTCGGGCTGCGAGACGTCGGCGTGCACCAGGATGTGTCTCCCGCCACAACCCTGGATACTGGCAACGCAGTCATCGAGGGCTGCCTGTACCAGCGCCTCAGTCTCGGCTGCGCTGGCCTCATCACGGCGATAGTTGATGGCCACCAGAGCGCCCTCGGCGGCAAAGCGCACCGCCATTGCCTGGCCAATGCCTGAGGTGCCGCCGGTGACCAGTACGCGCCTGCCCACTAACCCTTTCATGGTTCGGCGTCGACCTCGGGCGGGCTATAGGCCAGATGCTTGTCGACCACATTGATCAATGGCTGGCCTGCCAGGTAGCGCTGCAGATTCTGCTCAAAGAGAGCAAAGGCACGATCTTCGTAGGCGGGTGTCGAGCCCGAGTAGTGGGGCGTGATGATCACGTTGTCCATGTCCCACAAGGGCGAGTTGGCAGGCAGCGGTTCGGGCGTGGTGACATCGAGGCCAGCGCCTGCCAGGCGGCCCTCGCGCAGCGTGGCAATGAGCGCATCCTGGTCGATGATGGGCCCGCGCCCGATGTTGAGGATGCAGGCAGAGGGCTTGGTCACCGCCAACTCGCGGGCGCCGATCAGGTGTCGTGTCTCGGGCGTGAGCGGCGCGGTGATCACGATCCAGTCGGCCTCGGGCAGCACCGTCAGCAGCTCATCGGGCCCTACCGTACGGGCCACGCCGTCCGCGGGGATGGCGGGGTTACGCCGCACACCAATGACGTGCACGTCGTGGGCGTGCAACAGGCGGGCTGTGCGCCCGCCGATGGCGCCGAGGCCAATCACTACGGCCGTGCTTCCGGCCAGCTCGCGCACTTGCTGTCGCTCGGGTCGGCGCCACTCATGGGTGGGTTGACGCCGGATGACCTCTGGCAGCCGACGCGCCAGGGCCAGCATCATTGCCACGATGTGCTCGCTGATGGGGATGGCATGGATGCCCGAGGCGTTGGTGAGCACAAAGGGATGCGCTACAGCCTCGGCGTCGTTCATCAGCCAGTCGGCGCCGGCGCCCCATTGCTGCATCCAGCGAAGATTCTTGCCTTTGGCCGTGAGGCTGCGCGGCACGCGCGCTGCGGCGATTTCAATGTCGTCGAGCACGGCCTCGATCTCGGCGTCATCCACGGTTACGAGCAAGCGGTAGTCGGGCGCCAGCGCGCGCACACGCGCTAGCCGCTCGTCGGCGCGGTCTTCGGGGGGCAGCCCCAGCAGGATGGTCTTCATCGTTCTAGCTCCTATCGATGGACGATGGGCGCAATCGCTGCGCCCATGGCGGATTGTTAAGCTAGATTATCGCCTATTCTTGACTAATCTGTCAAACAATACCCACGTCGATGGTTTGACACTCCACTCAACGTGACGCATTATTGCCACAATTCGCAATAACAGGGGCAAGGGTGATGGCATGTGAGGCGGCTTTTCGTGATGAGCTGCGGCGGCGCGGCCTCCGCATGACACTCCAGCGCGAGCTGGTGCTATCAGCGCTGCACCAGGCCTCAGAGCCCGTTTCTGCCGAGGAACTGCATCAAAGCATAGCTGCCCAGAGCCCAAACGTGGACCTCTCTACGGTCTATCGCACGCTTGGTCTGCTGCAAGAGCTGCGCCTGGTGTCGGGCTACGACAGCGCCGGCGAAACGCGTTACGAGCTGCTGTCGCTACATGGGCCTCATCTACACCTGCTCTGCCAGAGCTGCGGCTGCATCGAGGGCGTGCCGCCTGATGACGCGCATGGTTTTGTGTCGGCCCTGGCCGAGCGCTTTGGGTTCGAGGTGCAGATCGAGCAGTTGGTGATTCCTGGCCTCTGCCAGCGTTGTCGTGAGCGAGGCAAAGTGGCGCGCCCGCCCTGGGTGCGTTTTGTCGATCCCGCCTGAGGGCGCTGGAGCTCTAGTGGTTGCCACAAAGCGAGGGGCGCTGGACCAGTGCGCCCCTCGCTTTGTGAGAGAGGAGAGAAGCGCGACGCCCTCTGGGTGCGCCCCAACAAGGCGTCGTCTATCTGACGCCTGACAGGCCTTGTGGGTTCCCGAAACACCAAAAGGGGAGCGTGCTTTACGCCCCCCTTTTGCCGAGCACGAACTAACTCAGTTGACCTTGGTGAAGCGAATCGATACCACCGGTGTCTGCGGGGTGTTGGCCCCCATGGGACCAAACACCATACCCTGCATATCATCATAGTATTCGTTCGCGATCATGGCGCCATAGCCGCCCGCGGCATAGGCGCTCGCCAGGCTATTCCACACCGCCGGCTGCATGTAGACCTCGGCCTTTAGTTCCGCCTGGGTGGTGTCTTCGACCACGTTGTCGTAACAGCTGGGGTTGCTGCCGCACGAGATCCAGCTCTGCGACCCGCGGACGACGATGCGCATGCGCCAATTGGCGCCGCTACGGCCCGCCTGCGTCCAGGCGGCCTGCATCGCAGCCTGAGAGTCGGCTGTGGTGAAAAAGCCCAGCTCACACTGATAGCGCCCTGCAGGCGTATCTGCAAAGACGCCGTCGCGGTGCTCGGCCCAGACGTTGTTGCTGCCATAGGCGCCGTTGCTGACGGTCAGGGCAGTGCCAAAGCTCAGCGGCTGTGGCGTGTGCGTGGCAGTGGGCCCTGTGGTTGGCGTTTGCGTGGGCGCTACGGTCATCGTCGGCGTCGCTGTGGCCGGGTGCGGTGTGAGCGTAGGTGTTGAGGTAGGCGTAGCCGTTGGCGGCGCAATGGTGGCCGTCGGCGTGGCTAGAACCACCTCGATGATGGTGGGATCCCCATAGGTGGCGGTGTCGGGGTCATCGCTCAGCACCACCTCTGTCGCGTCGCTCATGACCTCGGCCTGCGCCGACACCTGCGACAGCGGGCCGCTGACGCCCTCACGCAGCCGAACATAGTACTCGATCCACCACTCAAACCCGGCCTCGAGCCGCGGCAGCGTCACCACCACATCACGGTCGCCAGCTCCGCCGCGCACGACGCGCCCCGAGCCGACCTCGACGTCGCCCACCAGCTCGACAGCATCATCCAGCCTTGAGGTGAGCACGACGCCAGTTGCGTCGCTTTCGCCCGAATTGAGCACACTCACGCGATAGCGCACCACGTCGCCAGCATCGAGTATCGCCTTGGCGCCGGCATCCTGGGCAAAGCGTGCCTGAAGCTCGACGCTCAGGACGGGCGCACCTGGCGCAGGTGTGGCGGTAGGCGTATAGGTGGCGGTGGCGGTCGCTGTCTCTTGCGGCTGCACGGTGGCGCTCAACGTGAGCGTGGGTGCAACGGTGACCGTTGGCTCACCGCTGGGCGCTTGGTCGAGGCCAAAGAGCCGCGTAGCAGCCAAATAGCCCAACCCCACGACGAGCAGCGGCCCCACTACGGCGATCAGGGCCAACAGCCAGCGCGGCAGGCGTTTGCCGCCGCCTCTTGCGCCGCCCCCAGCTGGAGACGACGGTGGCGGTGGTGACGCGCCCCCTGCAGGTGGTGAGCCCAGGCTATCCTGGCGCAGGTCTACGTGGCTGGGCGGTGGCACTGCACCGTACTTTGAGACTGGGGGCGGAGGCGCGCTCATGGGCACAGGCTGTTGCAGAGCTGCTGCGGCTGCAGGCGCCACTGGCGATGGCTCTGGCGCAGGGGGCTGGTCAGGGCGGCTCGCTGGCGGCTGGCCTAGAGGCGCCGGCGTAGCGGCGACGGGCGCAATCGGTTCGGGCGGCGGCGCGGGCGGTGTGTCTATCGCGGCGTCGGCCTCCCAGGCTGCCATCTCCTGGTCTAGCGCCGCCTCATCGCTCAGCACCGTCCTATCGTCGCGGGCCTGGGGCTCGTCGGGCGCAGGTTCAACCGTGCCAGACGCCTCTGCAGGCTCACCATCTGGCTGGTCACTCGTGCCTGCGCGATCGTCGCTCGAGACCGTGTCATCGGCCGAGCCAGCGGCGTCGACCTTGCCCTGGTCTAGCTCATCAGCCTCGACGGGCGGTGATGGCTCAGACTCTTGCACCAGCGCCCCTCTGGCGCCCTGGGCGAGCGGAGCGATCAACGTGGCGTCAGGCGTCGGTTGGGTCGCCGACAACTGCTGTTCATCGACTTTCGGCCTAGTCGCGTCGAGCGAGATCAGGCTGTCGAACTCGGGCTCGTCCAACGGACTCATGGCCTCGGGCGCCAATCCCGTCGATGAGGCGCTGGATTGGGGCGGTCGCGGCGCAGTCTCTATCGGCGTCTCAGGTGTCGGCGAGGTAGCAGGGGCCGGCGGTAAGGGCGGTTGCGCAGCCAGGGGCGCCTCAGGTGCGCCGACGCGCTGGCCGCAAATGCCGCAGAAACGGGCGCCTGGCTCGAGTTCCGCGTGGCAGTTGATGCAGAGACGTGGGCCATCCGTCGGCACAGACTGGCCGCAGTTGCCGCAAAAGCGTGCCCCTGGCAGCAGCGGCTCCCCGCAGTGGGCGCACGTTGCGCTGCTGGCGCCGCTCGAGGCGGCTGCAGGGCGTGCTCCAGAGAGGCCGGGTGGTGTGGTCTGTACCATCTGGCCGCCCTGCCATACGTACCACAGGCCGTCGCGCGCGCCGATCATCCACCACTGCCCCTGTTCGTCACGCAGGGTGAGCTCGCTCACCTGATCTAGAAACGCGTCCTCACTGAGCTGCCCGGCCTGCATGGCACGCAGCAGCTCGCGATACCTGCGATCTATCGCCTCGAATGACATGATCGCCTCCCTGGCTGAACCTGTTGCGCGATTGTAGCACAGGCGGCCGGCGGCTGCTATCGATGCAGCGCTTGCGCTGCCCGCCTGCGTCGGCGACAATCGTTGCCAACAGATCGTCAGGAGGCAAGCATGATCACTCTGCATGACAAGATTCGCGGTTGCATCGCAGGTTCGTGGGTGGGCTCGGCCATGGGTGCGGCCGTCGAGGGCTGGACGCACGAGCGGATCGTTGAGGCGTACGGATGGCTCGACCGGTTATTGCCCTACAAGCACTATACCGCTTATACCGATTGGCAGCGCCCCGCTGGCACCACTGAGGATGGCATCGAGCGGCAGAAGCTAATGAATACTACCGCCATCGCAAAGGGCGGCCGCTTCACCGCCGAAGACCTGGTGGCTGTCTGGGTGCGCGATCTGCAGCCCGAGCGCATGGTCTACAAGCAAGAGCCCTTTGATCAGACGCTGCTCGAGATGGCGCGTTCTGGTGTGCCAGCCCGTGAGCTGGGCCGTCTGTGGCCGTTCAACAACGTCAACTCCCTGGCTCGGGCGGGGCACACCATCGGCATCGTCAACGCGGGCGATCCAGACGGGGCTGCCGCCGATGTGTATGATGTGGGTCTGGTGTACGCCAGTGCCCAGACCTATGCCCTGCGCTGGGCCGCGCTTTACCATGCCAGCATCGCCGCCGCCCTGCGCCCCGATTCCACGGTGGCGTCGGTGTGCGACACAGCTCTGGCTTATGCCGACTACCATGCCCAGCACGACACGCCTTATGCCCGCTACGACTCGGTTAAACGCGAGGTCGAGCGCGCTCTCGAGATCGGCACTCGCCATGTGGGCGACCCAATGGGCATGCTGCCCGAGTTCGATGCGCTCTACTATGGCGGCACGCACTTTGTCTATGCCATGTCACAGGCCAACGAGGTGGTCTGCAAGGGGTTGGCCATTTTTGTTGCCAGCGAGGGCGATGCGCGCACCGCGTTGTTGGCCGCTGTCAACTATGGCCGCGACACCGACTGTGTGGCAGCGGTGACAGCGGGGCTTGCGGGCGCTTACTCGGGCGCCAGTGCGCTAGACGCGGCGTGGATCGAGCAGATCAACGCCGCCACGGCGATCGATCCCTATACCAACAGTTATCGCGACATCGACACCACCGCTGATGGCCTGCATGCCGTGGTGCTCAAGGGCATCGAGGCTCGCCGTGCCTATGTCGATCTCATGACGGGCAATCAGGCGTGGTTGGAGCGGTAACCAGCCTGGAGAAGTGACGATGCGTCGCAAGGTGCCGGTTTTCTGGCGTGTGATGGCCGCAACAGGCTTTTGCTTCGCACTGCTGGTGGGGGCCCTGCATTGGCCGCTACGGTGGTGGGTGCTGGTGTTGCGGGCCAGCGCAGCGGGCATGCTCTTTGGCGCTACTGTTGGGCTGATCGTGCTGCTCGAACGCTACGACCTGCCCAAAACGCTGATCCGGTTCCTCGGCGTGCCCGCCGCCGGCATTGGCCTGTACATCGGCCTGCAACAACTGCCAAACGGCGTCTGGGAGCGGCTGCCGATAACACCCAAGCCCCTGGTGATGGTGCAGATCGTCGATGCCTATCGCACGCTCAGCCTTGGCGTCACCGGACAATCGGCCGATGGCGCCACCTGGATGCTCGAGGTCGACGGCCCGAGTGGCGCACGGTGGGTGACGGTCGAAGATGCGCAAGTGACAAAATCTGGCGCCAGTGGTTGCAGCGAGCGCTTTGTCATGGCGGCGGCCCCGCGGCCGCCTGGACATGTGGTAGCCGCGGACGAAGAGATCGTCTGCGGGCCTGACTATGCCGGATACTATCGCGTGGCGCTCCTGGCTGACGGCAGCATCTGGTTCTGGGGTGATTTCGACAGCGCCCAGACCGAGCTGACGAGCCATCTGCTGGTTGCGCTGGTGGCCGTTACCTGCGGCATACTGGCCCCCTATGTGGGCCATTGGCTGGCGCCTGGAGGCTCACGCAGTGCATCGCGCTCGTTGTGATGCCGATGATGCGCTATTCTACCGTGACTGTTGCATTCAGTATCACCGCGTCGTCAGGCCAGCGAGTGCCGTCATCGTTCAAGGCTGGCAGTCGCGTCAGCGTGTTGGCGTCGTATAGCCCGATCGCCAGGCGGTAGACGCCTGGCGGCGCAGCGGCATCTAGCGCCACCTGATGGGCATCGATGATGATCTCGTCTTGCACCCAGCCCGACGTGGGTCGAGCCCCGCCCGATGGCCAGGCGTCTACCTGGCCGCGGACGCGCCCTTCTGCATCTACGAGATGCACGAATACCGTCAGGTCGCGTTGCTCCGGGCCGAGGGCGTTCCAGTAGAGGGTGAGGCTCAACGCCTCATCGGGCGACAGGCTGCTCGTCGATAGATCATAGCCCAGCAGGCGCGCCGTCTCACCCAGGGTGGCCCTCTGTGCATGCTGCGTCGTCGGTGGGCTGTACAGCCGCTCGGTGTGCTTCACAGTCAGATCGGTCAACGGCACGGGCTCGGGCAGCAACGGTTCACCCTCTGAGCCCAGAAGCGGATTGAGCACCAGGGTGTATACGCCGGTGTCTAGCTCGTCGGGCACCGGCACCAGGTGATGGATCTCGAGAGCCTCGCCACTGCGCCAGTGCTCTGACGCTTGTCCAGTGCCAACCAGTGGCTGTGCGGGTGTCCAGGTCACCACGCCATCTTGTGCGCGCCAACCGAGCGCCAACTGCACCCCTGGCATCAGCTGTCCGCTGGGTCGCATAAAGAGGGCCAGATCGGCCCGCTCGCCGGTGGCGAGCGCCTCGCCGTCCAGGCGGTAGCCCAGCAGCATCAAGCCGCCCAGGTCTATCCCCAGCACAGTGTGTTCGGCCAGTTCGCTGTCGGCGGGGGGAAGCAGCGCTGGCTCCACCTGCACCGTGCCCAGCGTCAGTTCGGTGCCCAACAGGCGCCCCGCATCGTCGACCAGGGCAAGGGGTTGATGGTCATCCAGGGCGTACAGCCCCATCACCACCCGATATTCTCCCCAGGGGATGCCCGCGCGCAGCGGGATGGCCGCATGCACCACCTGAGTATGCCCTGGCTCCCACGCCGCTGCCGGCAGGCCGCCGCGCTCAATCAACCGCTCGTCGAGGCTGCCCCATACGCGGTCCTGATTATCGAGCACTCGCGCATAGAGGTGCCAGTTCTCAGACTGTGGCGCTTGCGGCGAGAACTGCAGCGCCAGGCCTACCGACTGGCGATACTGGGCCGTCGGCGTCAGGCCACAGGCTTGCAGCGTCAAACCGCTCTGCCAGGTCGCGTCCAGCGGCGTGCTCGGCGTCACCAGGCGCGGCGGTTGCCCGGGCAGCTGCACATAACGGCGCGCCACGCCCAGTCTGAAGGGGCGCGTCTCGATCAGCAGCGCACTCTGGTCTAGCTGCGTCTGGATGGCGCGGCCTGCTGCGCTGTGCCAGTTGTAGCGCAGGTAGATAACGCTGTCAGCGTTGGCTGTGGCCAGGGGCAACGCCTGTTCGATGGCCGCTGGATCATCTGTCGGTAGCTCTGCCCAGGGTAGCTCGGCGTGTCGTTTGGTCAGCGCGGTGCTCATGTTGCTCACGATGACGGTCTGCCCCGGATAACTGCGCTGCAACCACTCGCTGAGGGCGGGGTCGTCGTTGGCAAACACCCAGGCGACAGGCACACCGGCGATGCGCGCCACATATTGTGCCGGCCGCACGCCGAAGTAGTAGCGATTCGCCGCGGCGTTCTCGTTCTGTGCATCAGCGATGTTTACGAGCACATAGTCGGCCTCTGGCAACCGCTCCTCGATGAGGGGCACGGTGCTCCCTGCAAAGTAGGGCGCTACGCCGGCGGTTGACCAGGTGGCCACTGTGAGGCGCTCGGCCCCGGGCAGCCCGGCCAGGTATCGCGCCGCCTGCGGCACTCCCTCACCCCAGCCCACCGGCAGGGTGACAGCGGCCCGCGCCAGCCCACCGGCCAGGGGATTGTAGAACGCCAGCAGATCAGCAGGATACAGTGGTACCACATACCCCAGCCAGCCTAACGCCAGCAAGAGCGACCCCAGCAGCGCCACACCCACCGAGCGCCACACCAGCCGCAGCACACCTGGCCGTAGCACGCGCTCGGCCACCAGATCGAGGGCCAGGGCCAGGCCAAGGCCCCCGAGCGTCTCCAGGGCCAGCAGAGCGGGTAGAGCATAGCGATCGAACTTTTTCTCCGCCAGGCCCAACATGGCCAGCAGCAGCGCAGCAAAGGCCAGCAACGCCAGGCTGAGGCGACGGCGGGCATCGTCGCGCTCCAGCGGCAGCCGCACAAGGACGGCTGCCGCCGCCAGCCCGCCAAACAGCAACGCCAGAGGCGTCATTCGGAGCCACAGCACCACCGGGTAAAACATGGCGCCGACCTGGTCGACTGGCTCACCCTGGAAAAAGGTCGCTGTGGCGCCGGGATCGAGCGTCGCATACTCGACCGACAGACTGAGTAGCGCACTCACGGCCCGCAGCGGCGATACCCACACGGCCGGCCACAGCAGAGCAAAGCAGATCACCCAGCTGCCTGCCCATTGCGCGAGGGCAGTCAACAGCGCAAGCGGCCGATGCTCGGCCTGGCGCAGCCAGTGCCACAGAATCACCAACGCAGCGGCGGGCGCCATGAATAGCCCCACTGAACGGGTCAGCGCTGCCAGCGCCGCCAGCGCCCCCGAGGCCAGCAGCGCACTGCGGTGCCCCTGCTCAAGGTGTAGCAGCGCCGCCAACAACGATAGCAGCATCAGCCCTGCCGTCAGCGCATCGAGGTGCAAGAGCCTGCCCAACGCCGTGTAATAGGGGCTGAGAGCCAGGGCCAGCCCAGCCACCGCGGCCATGCGACGCGTCAGCAGCCGGCTCAGCAGCAAATAGACGCCGATCACCACCAGCGTATTGCAGAGCCAGATACCTGGCTTGGCATAGGGCAGCAGCGCGGCCAACTCGCGGAGCGCAGCGGCATCGTGCAGTTGCTCGGGGAACTGGATACGCGCCGCGCTTTCGAGGGCGCTCAGATCGACGCGCCCCGTTACCAGGCGATGCCAGTTGAGTGAGAGCGCCCCTGCCCACATGGTGATCACGCCCGGATGGCCGGTCTGCAGGGTCTGGGCCAGGTCACCAGCCCGTAGCCCGAGCAAGAACCGCACCGAGCGTAACACCCAGGCGGGCTCATCCCACGAGACCATGGCCAACGGCGCCACTGCGCGCACGCCAAAAGTGACCGCGCCCAGCACGATGGCGATCAGGCCATCATACAGGCGCCCGATCCAGCGCGGCACGAGCCCTGCGACGCACGGATCGTTTTGATGATCTGGTGAGGATTGCATTGCGTGCAACTCTGTCAGGCGCGCCGAGCCAGGTCGCGGATCGCCTGCTTGACGCGCTCAACGTCGGGAAGAGCGGCGGCCTCGAGGGCGCGAGACACAGGCGGTGGCACATCGAGCGCTGTCACATGGGCTACAGGGGCATCCAGGTGGTCAAGAAAGCGCGCCTGTACCTCGTCGGCGATGCGTGCGGCCAGGGCCATGCTGCGCGGTGCAGATTCGACGGTGAGCAGCACGCCCGTCTTGGCCACTGAAGCCCCCAGCGCGGCATAGTCCATCCCCAGGTAGTCGAGGGTGCGGAGGTCGATCACTTCTACGCTGATACCCTCGGTGGCCAGCTCAGCAGCGGCCTGCAACGCCAGCCGGCGACCCAGCAGATAGGTGGCCACCGACACGTCATCGCCCTCGCGGATGGTGGCAGCCTGGCCATACGGTAGCAGATAGTCCAGATCATCGTTGGGAATGCGTCCCTGATCGGCATACATCAACCCGTGTTCGATGATCAACACCGGATCGGGCAGTGCCAGGGCGGTGTTGAAGAGCCCCACATAGTCAAAGGGGGTCGATGGCGCCACGACGCGCCACCCAGAGAACAGGCCGAAATAGCCGGCAGGCTCCATCGAGTGCTGCCCGCCATAGCCGTATCCCGTGGCCACGCGGGTGCGGACCACCAGCGGAAAGCTGGCCCGCCCACCATACATATGGCGCAGCTTGCCGATCTGGTTGAATAACTGGTCTGACGCCATCAGGGCAAAGTCGGGGAACATGATTTCGACGATTGGGCGCATGCCCGCGAGGGCCAGGCCCCCGGCCATGCCAACAAAGCCAGCCTCAGAGATGGGCGTATTGATCAGCCTCCAGGGATATACCTCGGCGATGCCTCGCGTGGCACCGTATGCACCGCCTCCCAGGTTGGCCACCTCCTCGCCCAGTAACACCACCCGCTCGTCGCGCACCATGCTACGCAACGTCACGCCAGCGATGGCATCCACCAGCCGCGCCTCACGGGTGGCAGCGGCATCGTCGGGAGAGGCATAGCGCACCGCGTCGAGGGTGGTGTCCTGGCTGCGCAGGTCGCGGCTGATCGTCTCTGGAGCGGGCCAGTATGGGGCGGGGATGAAACGTTGCCCATCCTGAATCGCCGTACACGCGGCCAGCGCCTCATCCACCAGGCGATCAGCGGTTGCGTCGACTCGCTGCTGTTCGGCCGGCGTCAGCAGGCCGGCGGCCAGCAGTCTCTCGGGGAAAGTCAGCAGCGGATCGAGCTCGCGCCAGCGCTCCTCTTCCTCACGCGAGCGATAGCCATACGCGCTGCCACGCTGTCGGCCGGCATGGTGATAATGCCGATAGGTCTTGGCTTCGACCAGAAAGGGGGCTGGTGTGGCGCGCATCCGCTCGGCCGACTGGCCGACGGCCAGGTATGTGGCCACAGGGTCCATGCCGTCGATGATCCAACTCGAGATCCCGTTCCCCAGCGTCCGCAGCGCCAGGTCTGCGATCGCCGACGACTCGGTGGCACTGGTGCCCACGGCATACAGGTTGTTCTCCACAAGATAGAGCACTGGCACGCCCCAAAGCGCTGCCATGTTGGAAACCTCATGGAAGCAGCCCTGGTTGATCGCCCCGTCGCCAAAGAACGAGACCACCACTGTGTCATGGCCGCGCAGTCGCTCGGCCCAGGCCGCGCCGGTGGCCAGGGGGATGCCACCTCCGACGATGGCATTCGAGCCAAGGTTGCCCGATTCGCCGTCATACAGGTGCATCGAGCCACCTCGCCCGCCGCACCAGCCCTGCTGCAGCCCCATGATCTCGGCCAGCGTGCGTGTCACGGCGCGCTGCATGGGTGGGGTGGCATCGTCGCGTGACGGGTCATAGCCGTGCGGCGCATAGTAGACCATGGCTTTTGCCAAAAAGTGGCCGTGGGCGCGGTGTGTCGAGCCGATCCAGTCGCCAGGACGCAAGGCCAGCGCCACGCCGGCGGCCACCGCCTCTTGCCCCACGCTGGTATGAGCCGGGCCGTGCACCAGGTCGGCCTCTTTGAGGTCGAGCACAATCTCCTCAAAACGGCGGATCAGCCGCATGAGCTGCAACATCCAGAGTAACTCGCGCCGCGGAATCTGCTGCAGATCGCCGGGTTGAACCGTGAACCGGTGGCAGGTGGCCGGGCTTGAGAGTGGGGTCAGTTCGGGCATGGCCGACCTCATCGATCGTGTTCGGGTGCAGAGACAAGTGGATTATAGTCGTGTGGGCAGGGCATGTCGATGTGTGCCCCCAGGCATTGACACGCTTCCTGGAGCGCCCTAACATCCGACCATCTCGCCCTGATGGGTTGGCTGCAAGGAGGCCGTTGATGAAAAAGTGGAAGATCGCTCTGGTGGGTGCGGGTACCATTGCCAAGGATCATTACATGCCGCAGATTCAGGCCATGGAGAACGCCGAGCTGGTGGCGGTGGCAGACACCGTGCCCGACGCGGTCGAGTACGCCCAAAAAGAGTTCGGCATCCCCAAGGGCTACACCAACCTCGACAAGATGTTCGACGAGGTCGAGTTCGATATCCTGGCCGATATCGCTGCGATTCAAGCGCACTATGAGATCAACCTCAAGGCGCTCAAGGCTGGCAAGCACATCTACACCCAAAAGCCCATGGCGCTGACGGTGGATCAGGCCACAGAGCTGATCGAGACGGCCAAGGCCAACAATGTCAAGATCAGCGCCTCGCCCATCCACATGCTGCGGCCCACCGTGCAGGCCACGCGCGACTATGTCAAGAACGGGCTGATCGGCAAGGTGCATTTTGCCAACATGCGCTCGTCGCATGGCGGGCCCGAGTACTATCAGACCTCGCGGATGACCGACGCATCCTGGTTCTACAAGCCAGGGGCTGGCCCCATCTACGACCTGGGCGTGCACGGCCTGCATCAGCTCACCGGCATTCTCGGCCCGGCCAAGCGCGTCACCTGCTTTGCTGGGGTCTCTGAGCCGATGCGCATGGCGCTGGGCTGTTGCGGCGATTTTGAGCGTGTGCCCTTTCCCGTCGAGACGCCCGACAACGTGTTGATGCTGCTCGACTTTGGCGATAGCACCTTTGCCTTCCTCGACTGCACCTTCTGCGTCAAGGCGGCCAGAGGCCCCAACCTGCAGATCTTTGGCAATCGCGGCACCATCGCGCTCGAGCGGGGCGACGAGAACATGTTCTTCCGTGGCCATCCCGACGATGGTGAGCGCGGCTGGTACCCGCTCGAGATGCCCGAGGAACTGCGCTACCAGTCGATCGGTGTCAAAGACCTGATCGATGCTATCGAGCAAGACCGCACGCCCGTCCTGTCGGCCGAGCAGGCCCGCCACGTTATCGAGATCATGGTCAAAGCCCCCATCTCTGCGCAAGAGGGCTGCGCCATGGAACTCGAGACGACTTTCTAGAGGGCTGCGCTCAGGCGCTTCAAGGGGCCGGTCGGCTGCGATCGGCCCCTTCTGCTATTCGGTCAGCAAGGCGGTGATCTGGGCGTACAGATCGTCTGCCAGCCGCCAGGAGGCAACCTTGGCCAGTTCGTGAGAGGCGCGTCGGCGTAACCTCAGGCGCACCGCCAGCGACACAGTCACCTGCAACAGCACAAAAGCCGCCAGCCAGACGGCCAACAAGGCAATGCCTGCGTTCTGAAAGTAGGTGGCAGAGAGGTACTGTGCGGTGGCAAACCCTGAGACAGTTTGATAGCCCACCCACGCCAACAGCGCCAACACCGGCCCATTGAGCACGATCTGAAGTAGCGGATGTGCCAACCGCCTGACGCTTACGTCTATGGCGGTACTCAATGCCACGGGCGCCTGCGTCAACAGACGTTCGCTGGCCGCCTGGGCCTCGGCCTGCCATCGATCCTGTTCGCGCAAACCCGTCCACCCGGCTGCAGATAGGGCGTCGGCCACAGGCGGCCACCGCATGGCATAGAGCCGCGCCAGAGCAGCTTCGATGCTCGCAGTGTCGACGAGGGGCGCTTCGAGGCTATCGGCCCCTCCGAGGAGCCTCCCGCGCCTGCCAAGGTTCGTCATCCAGGCGGCGCCGCGCACCAGCGCGCCCCAGATGGCCACCAGCCAGCCCACAGGCCCCCACCACCGCGAGCTCAGCTGACCATACAGCGCTGCGTGCAGGTCCAGTCCGCGCAGCTCGCCAGCGCGGTCTTCGAGTTCCTGGCGCAGGGCATCGCTCGTCGTCTGGGCAAGACGTTCCAGCTGCTCCTTGGCCCGTTCGAGCGCAGATCGATGCTGATCCAGGGCGCTGTCCAGGTCCTCGTGCACCAAATCGACCAGGCGCCGTGCCCGCCCCAGGCGTCGGTCTACCACCTGTGTGGCGCTGTTCAGGGCATCAAAGAGAAACCGACGCAGCGCGCTGAACTCGTTTACGCTATGAAGAGGCTGCTCGTCAGCGGCAAAGGCCATCTCTGTCAGGCTTGCGCGGGCCGAAACGAGGTAGATACGTTTGGCCTGCAGGCCCCACTCGGCGGCCAGCGTTTCCTGCAGGTCAGGCAGCACCTGCTCTCGCAGCTCATCGAGCGGTGCGCGATCGACCATGTTGATGACGGGCACCACGGCGTCAGCAGGCAGGTGCCGCATGTAGGGCGCCAGAAAGCGGATGTTGTCATGAAGACGAGGATTTTGGGCGGAAAACACGGCGATGACGACATCGGCGGTGTCGAGCACCTGGCCGAGTGCCACCAACCCTGCGGGGGTGGTGTTGGTGTCGGGCGCATCAACAAGGACCAGGTGCTGCAGGCCATGGGCGGTCGGTTCCGTCTGCACCTGAACCTCGCTAGCCCGCCAGCGGCTACGTAGTGCGTCGACATCCTGGGCATCAGCAGCGTAGGCGATGATGCTCTGGGTGGTGGGGCGCGTCAGGCCAGTGCGCGAGACCTCACGCCCAGCCAGGGCATTGAGCAGCGTCGACTTGCCTGCACCCGATGGGCCCACCAGTGCAACCACCAGCTTGCTGCTCCACGAGGCGGTCATCTGCTCGAACTGCTGCTGCACCCACGCGATCTCGGCCAACAACGGTTTGGCAGGGCGCCAGTCGCTGGCGCTCGCGAGGCGGCTCTGTAGCAGCGCCAGCTCCGCCGTCATGCCAGCCAGGGCGCCCGTGCTGCGCAATGCCAGCCGGTCATGATCGGTCCACAGGGCGGGGCTATCCATCCTCTGCCTCCAGGTGGCGCAACGCCTGTTGCAGGCGCTGCAGGCGTGCATCGTCAGTATGGGGCAACGCGCTCAGAGTCCGCGTAACGGGCGCGGCCACAGTATCCGCCAACAGAGCCACAACGGCATCGGTGCGGTTCCGTAACCAGAGCCTGAACACCGGGGCGATCATCTGCTGCAACTGTAGGCGATCTTGCTCGCTCAACCCAGCCGAGGCCGGAATGGATAGCAGCGCCCACAGGTCATTGACGCCAAACAGCCCCTCGAGTTGGATCAGCAGGCCAGTGCCGCCGGCGGCATCCGCGGTCAGCAGGGTGTAGGTGACGCCCAGCAGGGGCGGCAACGCCGACAGCGAGGCAAAAAAGGCCTCGCGCAGCCGCTGCCGCCAGCCCATGTCATGGCGGAAGGCCAGCACCGAGGCCGTTAGCTCTCGCTCAATGTCGCCCGGCAGCCCCACCAGCGAGCGCGCCGCCTCGCGCAGGCGGGCTGAGGTGCGCTCCCAGTCTTGCTGCATCAGGGCCGCCTCTTGCTCGCGTACGACACCAGGGGCAGGCACATGCAGGTTGTAGCGGCCATTGCCCAGCGCCTCGAGGGTGTATGGCATGGGCCCCTGGGGTTGAGCTTCTTGCAGCTCTGTCAGCAGGGCATCCTCGTGCGACACGGGCACGATCAGGTGGTCGTCGAGCAGTCGGTTGCGCAATTCGTTGGCGGCCAGCAGCAGCCCCTGCGTCACTGCGTCAGAGAGGTCGGGGGGTGGTTCGGCACGCTCGCGCAAGCCCAGCGCCTCGGCGCCGCGGTGCACCGCGGCCCGCGCCGCGCGAATGGGCGCACCTACGATACGGCCGGTACGCCGCATGGCGCGCACATAGCCTGGGCTGGTGGCCAAGAAAACGCGGGCGGCCATCGTCACCGCTTCGTTGACCGGGAATGCCTTCAGCGCCTCAATGCCCTGCAGCGCCATCAGGTGCTCCAGCGCTTTGGCATACACCTCACTGCCGTTCACTGATGCCTGCAGCTGTTGTAGATCGGCGGTCGCGCCGTCGCGGATTGCAGTCAGGTCGCTGGCGAACACCTGCCGCTTGACGGCGGCCACGTCGAGATCGGCCAGCAGCGTGGGCAACGAGCGCCCCTGCGATAGCGGGCCAACGGGCAGCGGCTCGGGCCGCGCCTTGCCCTGTGCCACACGGTCAGACTCGTGAACACGGTACACGCCCACTACCTGGGCGGGCCAGCCCTCTCGGGCGCCATACAGTCTTTGCGCCACATGCTGGCAGTGCTCGAGCACCACTTCATCTGGCGCTGTTCGCGAGATGCGGTATACCAGCACCATGGCCCGTCCGCCGATGCCACCCACGACGTCGGCCATGAATTGCAGATTCGACAAGTTATTGTAGACGGCGTTCGTAAAGAGATAGACGATCACCTCGGCGGTCCGCAGGATGGGCTCGGCGCGCTCGCGGTTGACCAGCCGGTCGCCCTCGCCGGTGTCGAAATCGGGCGTGTCGATCAGCATGAGACCTTTGGGCAGGGCCGGTGCGGCGGCATAGAGCGGCGGACCAGGTTGTGCTGCCTGCTCCGGCGAGCGCCAGCGCTCGGGCTGAGCCGGTAGCCGGTGCAGCAGCGCGGCGGCGGTCTCACCGCTCGCCAGCACCTCTGGGTGTCCGGCCAGGATGACCCGTTGCGTCAGCCCGGCGCGAAGTGCTACCTGTGAGAGCTCTCGGCCTGCCAGGGCATTGAACAGGCTCGACTTTCCTGTAGAGCCGCCGCCGCAGATGGCCGTCAGCAGCACAGGGATGTCGAAATCGAGCGCAGGCAACACGCTGCGCACGAGGCGCTCGAGCCAGGCTGGTCTCTCGGGCAGCCCGACGGCGGCTGCCAAAGAGGGATAGTCGTCGCGCAGCGAGCGCAGACTATCGCGCAGGGTGAGGGTAGCGACGACTGGTCGAGAGCGGCTCTTGAACATGACGCCAGTATAGGCCGCCCCCGACCCGGTGCAAGGGCTCTACCTCGCGCTGACCATGGCCTGGGCGGCGGCGCGCACTGTGTCGACTTTGTAGGCAGCGTTCCAGCGGTTGATGGCGATCAGGTCAAAGCGCCGGGCGCGCACATGGCCCAGCCAGCGCTCCATCTGCTCCAGGCAACTGATCATGCCTCCGCCCGAGCCGCCTGCTGCGGCTATGCAGATGATCGGCTTGTCTGCCAACGCGCTGTCGTCTCCACAGGGCGCCTCGCAGCGACGCAGGCGGTCGGTAAACGCCTTGAGAGATTCGCTCATCTCGCCCCAGTACACAGGTGTGACGAAAACGTAGGCATCGGCCTCGCGCACTGCCTGATGGAGGGCCTGAAAGTCGTCCTGAATCCCAAAGCACTCATGATGGGGTCGGCAGCCGCCCCAGCCGTCTTTGCACTGGTTGCAGCGCGCAATAGCCTTGCGAGCTATGGGCTCCAGCGTAGCCTGGCCGCCAACAGCTTGTATGCCCTCGGCGGCGGCCCGTGCACATGTGGCCGTAAGGCCCTCGTCGTTGGGGCTGGCCGAGATGATGAGTACCTTCATAGCTCCCCTCCTCATGGCGCCATATGACGATCTTGGCTATTCTAGAGGCGAGGCAGGCCGTCTGTCAACGCGAGGAACATGCTCATGCCAACCTGGTACCATGGATCGCCGCTCGAACTCGACACGCTGGCCACCGGCAGCACCATCACCACCGACCGCGAACTGGCGAGGCTCTTTTCGCACAAGCCTACGCTCGTCGTGTGGGAAGACGATGGGCGCCGCCGCCACGATGGCACTGTTGTTGGCTATCTGTATCAGATCGACGAGCCGGTAGCCGTAGAGGATGTGCAGCCGCACCCGCGCTCGTCAATGCCGCCAGACGCCGAATGGGTAACAAATCGGCCTCTGCGCCTGCGTTTGCTGAGCGTGACAGATGTGCGGGCAGGCGAGCGTTTGACGACGGCAGAGGTGGCGGCACTGCGTCGTCGAGTTGATGGGCTCTAGCGTGAACCTCTGTTTACAGCGTGGTAGCCGCCCACTATAATATCGCCATGAGCGACACGGATGCTCCAGGCCAGATAGACGCTCGGGGGGGGCTGGGCCAGGACGAAATCGCCACGGCCGTTCTGCGCACCCTGCTCTATGCTGACGTGTTTGGGTATCCGATGACGCTTGAGGAGATCCACCGCTATCTGGTGGGCGTCGCTGCTACGCGAGAGCAGGTGGCCGCGGCGCTGCACGGGCCGCTCCTCGGCCCGCGGCTTGTACATGAGCAGCCCTATTATGCGCTGGCCGAGCGCGATCTGCACTTTGCTCAGCGGCGCGAGCGTGGTCAGGCCAGCGGCGTTCTTTGGCCAATGGCCAGACGCTATGCTCATCTTTTGGCCATGCTGCCGTTTGTGCGCATGGTGGCCGTCACCGGCTCTCTGGCAGTCGATAACCCTCGCGCCGTCGCCGATGACCTGGATTATGTGATCGTGACGACCTCTGGCCGCACTTGGCTGGTGAGACTGCTGGCCGTTGCTCTGGTGAGGATCGCGCGGCTGTGGGGCGTCGACCTGTGCCCCAACTATGTCATGGATAGCCACCACCTGGGCATGACCGAACGTACGCTGTTTACAGCGCACGAGCTTACGCAGATGGTGCCCTGCTATGGGCTCGATATGCACGCAAGGCTCTTGGCTGCCAATGGCTGGGCTGAAGCGTTTCTGCCCAACGCGGTAGATGCGAACTTGAGCTGTTGCATCGGGCTGCTGCCGCTGGGGCGTGCCCTCAAGGGGCTGGCAGAATGGTTGCTGGGTGGGCGCCTGGGCGATCTGATCGAGCGACGTGAGCGCCGCCTCAAGATCGGGCAGCTCTCAAGTGAGGCGGTAAACGCGGGCACACTGGCTGCCTGCTTTGGCGAAGGGATCTGCAAGGGGCATATGCACGACTATGGTCGACGCATCCAGAGCGCCTATGAGGAGCGGTTGCGCGCCGCCGGCCTGGCGCCTATTCAGGTTGATGAGTGAAGGAGTAGATCAGGATGGCGGTTGACGTGCTGCTCTGCCATGCGTTGGTGTTGGCGCGCGATCCCGTCGAGCGTCGTTTGATGACGCCTTACTTTCCGCTGGGCATCCTCTACTTGGCTGCCACTCTACGCGAGGCAGGCTATGCCGTAGCGCTTTACGATGGGTGTTTCGAGCCTGATCTGGAGAGCTTTGAGCAGGCACTCGACGTCCACCAGCCGCGCCTGGTGGGCATCACTGCGTTGAGCACGGTGCGCGCTAATACGCTCGAGCTGGCAGCGCGCGCTCGCCGCCGTGGGTTGCCGGTGATCGTTGGCGGCTCAGACCCCACAGGGCGGCCCGAGCACTATCTCGTGCAGCGCGAGGACGGCTGCTACCTGGTTGATGTGGCCGTGGTAGGTGAGGGCGAAGAGACGCTCCTCGAGCTGTTACCCGCGTTGCTGGATGCACAGGAGACGCGCCCTCTGTCAGAGATACCGGGCATTGCCTACCGCCGCGATGGCGAGCCGATACGCACCGCGCCACGCCCGTTGCGGCGCGAGGTCGATGCCATTCCGTTGCCGGCGCGTGATCTGGCCGATCTTGACGCTTACCAAAGGGCCTGGAAGACAGCGCACGGCTATTCGTCACTGTCGATCATTGCCTCGAGAGGGTGCCCGTTCGAATGCGCCTGGTGCCAAAAATCCGTCTTTGGGCGTTCTTGCCGCCTGCGCCATCCCGAGGCGGTGGCCCAAGAGCTGGCGCTGTTGCGCGACACCTATCAGCCGGATCAGGTGCGCATCGTTGACGATGTGGTCGGCATTGATCGTCGCTGGGTGCGCGCCTTTCGCGATGCAGTGCTGGCGCGCGGGCCGGTCGTCCCCTTCGAATGTCTCTCTCGGGTGGATCTTGTTGATCGCGAGGTGCTCACCTGGCTGCAAGAGGCGGGTTGTGTGCGCATCCAGTTCGGCGCCGAATCCGGCTCGCAGAGGGTGCTCGACGCGATGCACAAAGGCACGCGCGTCGAACAGATTCACGCCGCGGCGCAACTGTGCCACGAGCTCGGCATCGAAACCTACTTTTTCATCATGGTAGGCTACCCCGGCGAGGAGTGGAGCGACATTCGCGCCACGGTGCGACTGCTCAACGAGACCAGACCAACCCAGTTCAGTTCGACTATCGCCTATCCACTGCCCGGTACGCCTTTTTACGATCAGGTGCGCGACCAGCTCGTGGATGCGCCAGACTGGGACTATACCGGCGAGAACCGCATGATGTATCGTGGCCGCTACAGCACCCGCTTCTACCGCTGGGTGCAGCGGCTTTTGCAGCATGAGTGGCAGTGGGCCCGGCGACACTCAGCAGGCTGCCTGACACCACCAAAGCTCCTACGGCGTCTCGCTACTCTTTGGTTGACGCGTATTGTGGTGTGGGTCTTGCGCCTCGAGCCGGCCGAGAGGCGCCCGATCGTCGAGCGCATAGCCTAGGAGGTTACATGTACCGGCGTGCCTTGTTGCTGCTCCTGCTCTTTACTCTGGTGGGTTGCCAGGGTAGCCCTGCCGCGCCGGTGAAACTCTTGTCGATGGGGCATCACTTTCGCGAGACCAAAGCGGCTGTTATCTCGTCGCCCGCAGTGGCCGATCTTGACGGGGATGGCATCATGGAGATCGCCGTTGGCTCGTGGGACGGCTACTTTTACCTGCTCGATGGGCGGCTCAACTCGCTGCCGGGCTGGCCAAAGTACAGCCCCCGTGGTTTTTTTGCATCGCCGGCGCTGACAGACCTCGATGGCGATGGCGAACTCGAGGTGCTGGTCTCATCAGAGGCGGGCAAGCTGCATGCCTGGAACAAGGACGGGTCAGAGGTGCCTGGTTGGCCTGTCTCGCTGGGGTACCGCTCCTGGTCATCGCCGACGGTGTTGCCCGATGGGCGCGTGGCCATCGGTGGCCTGCGCCAGACCATGGTGTACGAGCCCGATGGGAAGATGTCGCCAGGCTGGCCGCAGCCACACCCCAACTGGGCAGATGCCACCGTTGCAGCGGGGCCAGACTTGCTGGCAGTGACAACCCTGACGACCGGCCACGACACAGGCGGCGCCCTGGTCGCGTGGCATTTCGATGGCAGGCCCTATCCCTGGTCGCCACGGTTGCTGGACCAGGATTCAGACTCGTCGCCCGCCATCGCCGATCTGGATGGCGATGGCAGCCTCGAGATCATCTATGGCGATGATGCCGGCTACGTCTATGTAGTCGCGCTCGATGGGACTGACCGGCCGGGCTGGCCGCAGCGCACGGGCAGTCTCGTCGAGGCTTCGCCCGCCATCGCCGACCTCAATGGAGACGGCCTACTCGAGGTGGTGTGTGGTTCGTGGGATGGGCGTATGTATGTTTGGCAACACACCGGGCGGCTGTTGCCAGGCTGGCCGCAGGCTGCCGAAGATCAGTTCATCTCGTCGGCGGCGCTGGTTGACCTGGATGCCGACGGCAGGCCCGATATCGTCGCTGGCTCCAAAGACGGGCGCCTGTACGGGTGGACGCCCAACGGCGAGCCCTTGCCTGGCTTTCCCATCGACTTGGGACATCACGTCTTTTCATCGCCGTGGGTTGGCGATCTCGAGGGCGACGGCCGCGCCGATATCATCGTTGGGGCCAACAACGGCATCCATCTGCTGCGCGATGTGGGCAGCCTGGGGGCCGCGCCGTGGCCCCGCTTTCACCGTGACGCATACAACACAGGGCTGGTGCCATGAAACCGCAGCCCCCACCTGGTCATGCACCGCGGCCGTGGTGGGCGCTGGTGGCGCTGCTCATCGCGATGGCGCTGGGTGGCCTGGGGCTGGGGGCGGCGCTGGTGCTCTGGCAGACCGCCGCTGAGCTCGTGGAGCCGTACTGGACGCTACAGCTCTATGGCAGGCTCACCACGAGCAAAGAAGGCATCGAGGTGGCGACGGGCCCAGGGCATAGCGTGGTCCTCTACAAGGAGCCGAGGCCACACACGGGCAAGATCGCCTCTCTGCAAAAGGGTTTGATCTGGAAGGTCGGTGGCCAGCAGTTAATTGAAGAGGGGTACGGGTTCGGCGTGCCCATCGTTGTGGTGCAGGGACAGGCCCACAACGCACGCCACGCCTCGATTGCGCTCGAGCCCGTCGATGGCACGCTAACCGTCCGCAAAGTCTACACGATGGACACCGTTGATGCGCCGGTGCAGTTCATGCGCCGCAAGTATCGCCCGGTCGCGCCCATCGGTGAGGTTGCCGTCACCTACCGCCTCTCTGGCCCGGGCGTGATCGATGTCGAGGTCGACTTTACCGGGCTGGACGTGCCCTGGCAGCAGGCTTATCTCATGAACGAGCAAGGGGCGCGGGCCTTTCGGTTCTATCGCGATGATACCGGGCTGTTGCTAAGGGAGGATGAGATCGGCATCTGGGGCGAGACCACCGCCCTGCGCGGCTGTATGATCAGCCAGACGGCGGTTGCCCAGTTCTGCGTGGATGCAACGCCCGGTGGACGGCTGTTGTATGGCCGCGAACGTTACCTGCAGTGGAACTGGCGAGGAATCTACACACTCTCGTGGGCAGGGGTTGATATTGCGGTCGATGGCCCTGTCGAGCGCTATCGCTATCGCATCACGCTGCAGCCTGATGGGGCGGCGCCCTGATGTCGCGGCGCGATGCCATGGCGCTCGTGCTGCTGACCCTGTTGGGGGCCGCCCTGCGCTTTTGGCGGCTCGGTGCGCTGGCGCTGGTGGGCGATGAGGCGTACTACTGGCTCTGGTCGCGCCATCTGGCCCTGTCCTATTATGATCACCCCGCTGGTGTCGCTGTGTTGGTGCGCCTCTCTACAATGCTTGGCGGGTCCAGCGAGGCGGGCATCCGTTGGCTCAATGCGACGCTGGGGGTGGCTGCCATCCCACTGGCCTGGCAGCTCACGCGGCAGCGGGTGAGCACGCGTGCTGCCTGGGCCACGGCTGTGCTCATGGCGGTCAGCAAGCCTTTTGTGCTCATCTCGCGACACGTCTACCCCGATGCCCTGTTGTTGGCACTAGAGCTATTGGCGCTGCTTCTGGTAGATCGTGTCCTGACGTCAAAAGGCCGGCCAGCGTTGGGGCTGGCGCTGGGCGTGGGCGTCAGCGTGGGCATGGCGCTCGCCACCAAATACACCGCCTATCTTTTCGCAGGCGTGGTGCTGGCCTTTGTTCTGCTGGCGCAGCCGCGATTGGCCCGCGAGCCGCGTTTCTGGCTTGCCACCGGGGTGGCCGCGTTGGGGCTGGCACCAACGCTTTTGTGGAACGCACAACGAGACTGGGCCTCTTTCCGGTGGCAGGCGCAGCACCTGGGGCAGGGCGTGCTGTGGAACGTTGGCCCACTATCGCGAGCGGGCAACCTGCTCGACTATACGGGCTGGCCTGTAGTGTTGTTGGCTGGTTGCGGGGCGCTCTTCTGGCGTGAGCCACGCGCTCGCCTCCTGACGTTGATTGGCGTGGCGCTGTCGTTGGCAGTGCTCCTGAGCCCTGCTAACGCCCCACGCAGTTTGGTGGTGGCGTTGCCACTGTTGCTCGGCCCAGGCGTTGAGGGTCTTTGGCGACTGCTTCAGCACCGCGGTGTAGCGCGGCCCGCGTTGATCGGCTCGGCCGGCGCCCTGATCGCCCTGGCGGCGATGGCCGGGGGGCTGTCGGCGGCCACCATCCACCGCCACCTCGAGGCCGGGCCGTGGCCCTGGAGCGGCGCTGCCGAGCAGCGTATGGCGTTCGACGCCCAGGGGCTGCGAGCCCTGCGCACGTCTCTCCTAGACAACGGCGACACGATCGTGGCACTCGACTATTCATTGGCCGGGCAGCTCAGCTACTACCTTGGGCAACCAGTGGCCACCGCCTGGCCACAGTATGCCGAATGGGGCCTGGCCTCGCTCGAGCCGGCGTGGGTGGTTTCGGCTGGCTACATCGACCGTGACACCGTGTTGCGCGCTCTGAAGGCGGTCTATCGCACCGTATTGCCCCCAAGGCGGATCGTCGTCGATGGACGTGGACTGGATGTCTGGCGTGTCGACAAGCTGACGTCTACGCCTCAGCAGGCCCTGGCGCGGCTCGATCTGTTACGACTGGTGGATGAGGGGGGTGCCCCATGAACGGCGTGCGGGCGCTACTTGCGGCCCGTGGTGGGGCAGTGCGCATCGGGCGCAATGCCGTGTCTTTGGGCATCCTTCAGGTGGGGGGCAGCTTAGCCACCATGGCGTTGGCTGCCGTGTTGACGCGCCGGGTGGGCTTTGGCGGGCTCAATAGGACGCTGCTGGCCCTGAGCGCCGAGGCAATCGCAGCCGCCGTGGCCGATCTGGGCCTCAGCACCTATCTGATGCGCGAGTTTGCACGTGATGCCAACGCAGCTGAACGGCTTATCGGCCTGGCTCTGCCCGTCAAACTTCTCACCAGCCTGGCGGCCGCCACAGTGCTGGCCACTCTGGTGGGCGCCATCTTTGGCCCTCAACGCTGGCCGATGTTGGCGCTCGCGGCCCTGGCGTTGCCTTTCGAGGCGGCCATTGCCGTGACGATCGTCTGGCTAAAGGCCCGCCAAGAGATGCATGTATCCAGCGCCGCGCAACTGGCGTTGCGCTGGCTGTTCGCCGCTGGGGGCATCGTACTGCTTCTGCTGGGGCTCGATGAGCGGGCGGTTATCGCTACTTGGCCGGCAGCCAACCTGTTGGGCGCTCTCTGGGCCTGGCGTGTGCTGGTGAGGCGCGGCATCAAGCCGCAGTGGAGCCTGGCAACTGGCGCTGTGAGCCAGCTCTTGCGCTCTGCAACGCCCTTTGCGGTCACCAGCGTCGCGGCCATGCTCTACCGCCGGCTCGACCTGCTGGTGCTATCATTATTCCGTGGCGATGCCGAGGCTGGAGCTTATGGCGCTGCCTATCGCATGTATGAGCTGCTAACGCTGCCGACCGTGGCTCTGCTCGACGCCCTCTTCCCCGAGCTGGCTCGCCGGGCGGTGGCTGATGCCTCGCGGGCAGCCCTGCTGAGTGCCTATCGTTTGGGGCGTCGAGTGCTGCTATCGTTGGCCGGCGCCATCTCTTTGGCTACACTTGTGCTGGCGCCAACGGCGGTGCGCATCGTCTATGGGGCAGGTGCGCTGGCGAGCGATAGCGTTGCGCTGTTGCGCCTGTTGGCACTGGCACTGCCGCTTGCAGCTGGATACCTTCTGGCCGGTCATCTCCTGATTGTGCTGAACCGTCAGCGACGAGTGTCGCATGCGATGGTGGTGGCCACTATGGGGAGCGGTGTGTTTAATCTGCTGCTGGTGCCACGCTTTGGGCACTGGGCTGCGGTGGCCGTGTCTCTGTTGTGCGAACTGCTGCTCTTGCTGTTGCTGCGGTGGATGGTGCGGCAGGCATTGGCCGATCTGTCGCCTACGTTAGAGTCGCAGCGATGAGTGGCCCTTCAAGAGTGCTCATCGGTGTGTCACGGGGGCTATTTGTTGTGGCAATGGTGCTGTCCTATCTGACGCCCTCATGGCAGTATGGCACTTTTGCGCTGTGGCCACTCGGCACCCTGCACATTTTGCACTATGACTATGCGCCCGGCGCCCTGATGCTCTTGCCGCTAATGGTGGCCGCTACCTGGCTGTTGGGAGTGTTGTTGGGGCGACGCTGGCGCTCTTGGCGGCGCCCAGCCTGGTGGGTGGTGGGCCCCGCGCTCGGGTTTGGTGCGTTGACTGTGTTGCGCGTCTGGCCTGTGCACATTGCGCGCACGGCCTTTGTAGCCATCACCTCAGTCGGCTTTTTCTATGCCATCGGGCTCTACGCCCACACCGAGTTGCCCATTCGGCACCTGTCAGCGGCGTTGGCGGCGGTGATGGTGGTACAGGGCGTGCTGGCGGTGGCGCAGTTTGCGCTTCAAGGGCCGGTTGGTCTGCAGATGCTGGGTGAGTCCACCGAGTTGCCGTCGGCGCAGGGCGCCCATGTGCTGCTGGTGGCTGGACGAAGATTGCTGCGTGCCCAGGGGATGTCGCCACACCCCAACGTGCTGGGCGGTTACATGGTCATTGGCCTGTTGGTGGTGGGGGGAAGGGTGTTAGCGACAAAGCACCGTCTCGAGCGAGGGCTTTTAGCTGTTGCCATGCTGGCAGGTATCATCGGTCTATTGCTCTCCTTTTCACGTTCGGCGCTGCTAGCCCTGTCGCTGAGTCTGATGATCGGAGCCTGTCTGGCGCGTCACTCGCTCAGCGGTAGTTTGCCGCTGGTGAGCAGGCGCTGGCTGTGGGCTGCAGCGGGGGGCCTGGGGCTGCTTCTCAGCGCTGTGCTGTGGCTACGGCTGAGTGGCCTGGGCAATCCTCTAGAACAGGCGTCGGTGCGCGAGCGCCTTGAGGACTATGGACTGGCGTGGACGTTGATCCGTGCTCGGCCGTTGCTGGGCGTGGGCTCGGGCTACTATATCGCGGCGCTGTGGGCTGCGGTGGGCAACCAGATGGGGCCCGACTTTCCTGGATTTCGTACAGTTCATAGCATCCCGCTTCTGGCGGCCGCAGAGCTGGGCGTCGGCGGCGCAGTGTTGTGGGTGGCCATGTTGTTGGCCCCGGCGGCCATGGGGATGCACAAGGGCGCTGTAGGGCGCGATTGGGAGCTACTCGGCCTCAGTGCGGCATTCCTGGCGGCCTTTGCAGCCACGCTGCTAGACGTGTATCTGTATCTGCCCACCGTGTGGTGGCCGGCGTTGATGTTGGGCTCTACAGTCGGCGCCTGGTCGCGCCATGTGTCGCAGAGGCCATATGATGCCTACTGAGCGTGACTTGCCGGCGTTTGAGCGCGCCGCAGCGACCTATGATGCCGAGACTTGCAGCAACCCAGCGATGGCCTATATGCGTGCCATCAGCCTGGCTACGCTCGAGCACGTCTTTGCGCCCGGCCAGCGGCTGCTCGAGATCGGCTGCGGCACGGGCCAAGAGGCGGTGGCGCTGGCGCAGCGCGGCTGCCACGTGCTCGCCACCGATACCTCGCCGGCGATGCTCGCCCAGGCTCAGACAAAGGCACAGGCCGCAGGCGTAGCAGGCCGTGTGCACACGCAGTTGGCCAGTGCCGCGGAGCTGGCCTCGCTAACGGGACTACCACTGTTTGACGGCGCCTACTCCTCATTTGGGCCGCTGAACGCCTTGCCCAACCTCGCTCCTTTCATGGCGGCGCTCGCTACGCTGGTGCGGCCGGGCGGCGCGGTGGTGCTCTCGGTGATGAACCGCTGCTATCCCCTGGAGATCGGCTGGTTCCTGGCGCATGGTCAGGTGCGTCAAGCGCTGAGGCGATGGCGTGGCGCACTGGCCTCGGTGTCCACGGGCTCTCCGGAGCAAATGTGGACCTACTATCACAGTGTGAGGGCTATGCGTCGTGCCGCGCGCCCCTGGTTCGCCCTGCGGTGGTGCCGCGCCTTGCCGCTGCTGCTGCCACCCCCGTACCTGGCCGATGTCTGGGGAGCCCATCCATGGTTGGTGGCCCAGCTGCGTGTGATCGAAGAGCGTCTCGCGCCTCACTGGCCCTGGAACAGACTCGGCGATCACTGGCTGGTCGAACTCGAGCGAACGGCGGTAGCCTCATCTAGGCTATTTGGCGGAATTCGCCAGGAACGCCCGGCCAAAGGGTTGACATCGGAGGAACGATCTGCTAGTATATTGGCACAGGGTCACGAGAGATTGATGTGATCCGACCCAGACATCTGGTTGATAGATGATGGGAGTGGGGAACCAAAGGTAGCGAAAAGCCAACCAGAGGAGCCCACGGCGAAGAGAACAGAGAGCGTAAGCTCGACGGAAACAGAGCCTAGCGAGTAGATCGGCCAAGGCTGATTGAAAGTGATCCAGTTGTCGTCTAGGGAGAAGACACTCCATAAAAACGATGCTAGGTTGGAGGGCGGAGAAACAGGTCACTTGTGGCCCTGCTCTTTGTCTCAAAACTGGCCGCCCGATCTGAGGGCGGCCAGTTTTGTTTGGCCTCACCGGAGGCCTGCCTGCGACACGCCGCCAGCCCACAGCGTTGGCGCAGAAGCAGCCGCCTCCATCGGCTTGGCCGTCAACCGCCTAATAGGGAGCTAACCCAGACGCGCCCGATCGCTCGCCTATGGCGTCGCTGACGCTCTCTCTGCCAATCCTCGGGTGGCAACCACCGGCACGATCTTGACCGCGTGCATGCGTGGCTGTTGACACTCACAATAGGCCGTATAGACTGACGGCAGTGCACGCACGCAACCGAGACGCGCCACAATGAATCTATTGATACCCCTCTTCTCGCCGGCTACCGGCACCTGGGGCGGCCTAACGAGGGCCGTTGCCGTAGCGCACGCTGCAGAGGCTGCAGGGCATCGTGTGGCCTTTTGCGCCTCTGGCTATCTGGCGAGTAATCTGCGGCAGCGCGGCTATCGGGTCTATCCCATGCCCGCGCCCACACTGTTTGGGTTGCCCCGTTGGTGTGCCGTGATCGTAGCACGCGTCATCGCCAGGATGGCTCAAACGCGTTGGCTGGGGCGGTTGCTGGGGTCGATCTGGGGTGTGCTGTTCTTTTCAGGGGCCATCGCGCCGCGCTATCTCGAGCGCCTTGTGGCGGCAGAGCTCCGCGCCGCCCGGGATTATGGCGCCGAAGCGGTGTTTACCGACCTGGACCCAGGGGCATTCATCATCGCGCGATCGCTCGGTCTGCCCATAGCCACTGCCTATGCCACGCCGATGGCGTCGAATAGCCACAGTTGGGCCTGGCATCGCACCCAAAGGGCGGTGGCGCCGCTGCTCGCTCACTGTGGGCTCCCTCCGCTAGATCCGGACGCTCTCTTTTTCGGGCCCGATGTGCTCAAGCTGGTGCCATCGATCCCCGAGCTAGACGGGGCCGATGCTAATGGCGACGATATTCGCTATGTTGGGCCGCTGCTGGGCGCCATCGAGCCCAGCCCCGCAGAGGCCTTTCAGCCCGAGCCCGGCCAACGCTACGTCTTTTGTTACATGGGCAGTGGCTCGGTCTCGCCATCGGCGTTGCGACGGGTATTGCCGGCCGTGTTTGCTGAGAGCGATCTAACGTGTATTGTGGCCGGTCGGGCCGTCGGACGGCCGCACCAGCATGGCAATGTGCGCTACTGTACGTTTGTAGACGTGCGGGTGTTGCTGCCGCAATGTGTGTGGACCATCTGCCATGGCGGCCAGAGCACCATTGTACAGTCTCTGCAGGCAGGGGTGCCTCTGCTCATCTTTCCAGGCAATAACGACGAGCGGCACCACAATGCCAGGAGGGTAGAGCAGCAAGGGGCTGGCTTTGTGGGGCAGCCCAACGACTGGAACGCAGGCTGGCTACGATCGCACCTGGCGCAGGCTGTCGGGCCGGCCAGACAGGCCGCCGCTCTCGGTGAACGGCTTGATGCCATGGGAGGCTCGCGCCTGGCGGTGCAGGCCATCGAGGAGTGGATGCGGCGCACAGTGTGGCAGAGTGAGAATGGACAGATCGGTGGTTGATCGGCCCCGGCGGCGCCTTCTCCCCTGGTGCACGGCTCTGGGAGGTGCATGCTTTGACCGGTAACAGACACATCCCTGGCGGGCTGACCTATCTGGCAGTCGCTCTGACACTTACGTGGGCTTGTTGGCTACCAGCAGCCGCTGTGACGCATCCCGAGGTCTCGCAGGCCCTGCATTACCTGGGCGGCGTCATGCCGCTGGCCGCAGCGCTGTTCTTTCTGTGGCGCTGGCATCCGGCTGCCGCGCGCCGTGCCTACTGGCGCGGCATCTGCGGTAGTGGGCGCATTCGAGGGCGATGGTGGCTGGTGGTGCTGTTCTTGCCCGCGGCATGCACGTTGCTCGGCGCTGGCGTCGATCGGTTGCTGGGAGGCAGCGGCCCAGTCTGGGAGGGGCCCACTACGCCGCGTGGCCTGCTGGTGCAGGCGGCAACGCTGCTCGTCTTTGGACCTATCCCTGAGGAACTGGCGTGGCGTGGTTATGCACAGGGTAGGCTGCAAGAGCGCTTCTCTCCGCTCGTTGCCTGCGGAATCATGGGTGTGCTCTGGCTCGTATGGCATCTGCCGCTCTCAGCCGTTGAGGGGGCCTATCAGCACTATCTCGGCTTGGGGCCCCGATTCTGGTTGTTCTTGGCCGACAAGTTGCCGCTCACACTGCTGCTGGGGTGGGTCTGGCTGCGTTGCGAACGCAGCACGTTGGCCGCCATCCTGCTTCACTGGGCCGTCAACCTGACAGGCGAGCTACTTGCCCTTAGTGTGCGCGCTGAGATGTTTATGGTGGCCGGCTACTGGCTGCTGGCGGCCGTGGTGGTGTGGCGAGGCGGAGCGCGGCTGCGCTGGCCAAGCCGAACGGCCTCGGCCAGTCAGCGGCAGCGTCTGGTCTGGCGCTAGGTCTCACGCCCCTTGCACTGGCCTCGCCTGCGCCCCTATACTGGCGCCATGCACCATGAACGCTCTGAACAACGTTACAGCGCCGTGCCGGAGGCGTTGCGCGAACGTCTGCGCGCCTTTTGGTGGGCACATCCCTATAGATGTGTTGCGGTTGGGCAGACCACTTGGCGCTATCTCGATGGTGGGCAGGGGCAGCGGCTGGTGCTGTTGGTCCCTGGGGGCCACCTGCCTGCCCAGTTCTGGTTTGGCCTGTGCGAAGAACTGGAACGGGACTATCGCGTTGTAGCCACCGATGCCCCGGCCCGTCTGGGGCTGCTCGACCCGCGCGCCGTGGCCGACGGATTGACGGGGCTGCTGGATGCCCTGGGGGTGCTGGGTGCCGCAATCGTGGCACACGGCGAGGCAGGCCTCGCGGCGCAGCATCTCCTGCAGAGCTACCCTCACCGGGTGCAGGCGCTGGCGCTGGTCAATAGTCCGCTGCTAGACCCTCGCACTGGCAGCGATCGGGTGACTCGCGCTGCTCACTGGTTGGCCGAGCGCCTACCCTGGCGCTGGGTGGGCGCCAGGGTGAGCGCGGTCCATCCCCGGCCACTGCCTCACACCGTCTGGGCGCCCTACACGCGGGCGCTCCTTGAGACGCCTGGCGTGGCTGTGGGCCGTCAGGACTGGGTGGCACTCGTTGACGCTGTGAGCGCCGCCTGTCGGGCGACCCATCTTGACCGTCGCGCTCTCACAGGCTGGCAAGGCCGGAGCCTGATCATCACTGCGTCGGACGACTGGCGCTCGGCGAGCCACGCCGGCCCTTTGTCGCAGCGTTTGGGGGCGCCCATTGAATGGTTCACCGACGGTGGCCAGGCGCTCGCTGCGCTATATCCCGAGGCGTTGGCGCGCGCAGTGCGTAGCATGTTGCAGGCAGCCTGGGCCCTCGATGGCCTGCCGTTGGACGCCCCTTACCTTTTGGGCGCTGATGAGCCGTGAAACGCGCCGCTGACGGACCCGATGTGTGCCCGGGGTGCGATAGCCCTGACAACCAGCCCGAGAGGTGGCCGATGACCCCAGGCTTGCGCGTTGCCGTACGTGCCGTGATTGAGAGAGATGGCATGGTAGCCCTCGCCGCCTTTGACGATGAAGCTGGATACCACTACAACTGGCCAGGTGGTGGGCTAGAGGCGGGCGAATCAACCTACGAGGGCTTGACACGCGAGGTGCGCGAGGAACTGGGTTGTGAGGTCGTGATCGGCCCGCTGCTCCTGGTCTATGAGAACCTGCCAGGCGCAACGGTGCAGGTGCCCCCCTATGCCATCCATGGCCTCGGCCTGTTCTTTCTGTGCTCGCTTGTCGCCGGGGCTGAGCCGTACCTACCGCCCACGGCCGATGAGCATCAAATTGACGTCTGCTGGGTGCCGCTGGACCAACTCAAGCAGGCGCCACTTTTGCCGCAGGTGGGGGCCCAGATCGAACGTGCTCTGTCCGAGCGCAGGGCCACAGTCTGCCAAGAAGGTGTCGCACAGCAGAATGCCTTTGTGGTCGGAAATGTGCATACCTTTCCGCCCTGTCTGCCCACTTGGGTGCCTCTTCCGCCCACGGTCATCTCGACCGAGGCGCTCAAGGGCGGCTGCACCCGGTGGCCGTTCAACTGTCGACGGCTCACCCCCACGCTGTGGACGGGTGGCATGCCGAATGCTGGCCAGTTGGGCGCGTTGGCGCAGGTGGGCTGCCGTGCGGTGATCAACCTGACGAGCGACACGAGCGGGCCATTCATGTCAGGCGAGGCCGACGCCTGCGTGGCGCTGGGCCTGCGCTATGTGCATCTGCCGGTTGACTTTGAACAGCCCACAACGGCCGACTATATGCGCTTTGAAGAGCAGCTTGAGGCGCTCGACGGGCAGCGGGTGTTGGTGCATTGCCGCAAGAACTATCGCGCCAGTGTGTTGGCCTATCTGTGGCTAGTGCGACACGGCAAACCCGAGCTGCAGGCGCGCGAGGCGATGCTGGCGGTGTGGAGCCCAGACGAGGCCTGGTCAGCCCTGATCGCGGCCGTGTTGGGGCCTAGCCACGGATACCAGGCTTGAGGGTGGCCACAAAGGGCAGATTGCGGTAGTACTCGTTGGCATCGAGCCCATAGCCCACCACGAACTGATCGGGCAGCGTGAGCCCTACATAGTCGATGGGCACCTCGAGCAGCCGCATGTAGGGGCGCTCAAAGAGCGTGCATACCTTGAGGCTGGCCGGACGACGCGTGCGCAGGGTGCGCAAGAGATAGTCGCAGGTGAGTCCAGTATCGATCACGTCTTCGACAAACAATACGTGTTGGTCGGTGATCAGCAGGTCAAGGTCTTTGGTGATGCGCACCGTACCGCTGCGTTCACTGGCGGCATAGTGCGAGATGGCCATGAAATCGAGGGCCACCGGCACGGTGATGTGGCGCAGCAGGTCGGCCATGAACAGCACCACACCAGTAAGCGAGCCCACCAGCAGCGGATTGAGCCCGGCATAGTCGTGCGAGATGGCCGCGCCCAGGCGAGCCACCGTCTTCTGGATCGTCTCGGCATCAAAGACGACCTGGTCGATATCGTCGCAAAGCGAGCTAGATGGCGCGCTCATGGCCGCCGTTCAGCGCATCCTGGCCTACGAGTTGCGAGCGTCGATCGGTGAGCCCGTACTTGGTCAACAGGCGCTCGAAATCGCGACGATTCCATAGCCTGATGCGCACCTCGGGGTAGAGCGACTGTAGTCGCTGGATCTTGCGGCGCTTGATGCGCGTCAGGCTCTGCCGCATCGTGGTCAACTCGATGTAGCAGTCTTGGGCCACCAGGTAAAAGTCAGGGGTAAAGGCCTCGGTGACGGCGCCCTGTTCATCCCAGTCGATAGGAAAGACCATCGGCTCATAGCGCCATGCAATGCCATAAAAGTCGAGGAGTCGAGCGAACTCTGCCTCACTGGGGTGAGAGAAGACGATCTCTTCACGGGCGACAGGTGGGTTGGCAATCGGTCGTAGACGTTGGGCAGTCGTCAACGGGCTATCACTCCCGAGGTGTCGTCGAACCACTTTTGCGTATTATAGAACCCGCTAGCGTGCTGTCAACGTCCAGGCATAAAAGAGGGCACGCCCAGAAGGGCGTGCCCGATTGAGACAAAAGGCAAAGCCTCAAGTGACCTGCCAACCCTCGGTGCGCATCGTTGTTATGGAGTGTCTTCTCCAGAGTCTCGTCAGCTTGCTTTCGCCTGTTTCCAAGCTACTTACCTGGCGGCTACCAATCGACTGCTCTCGCCGCCTCTTGCTACCGCTGTCGGTTACGCCGACTGATCCTCACGTTTCAGGCGACCCACCGCATGCTGACGATGCTTTCTGCGTCTCCCGAAGAGTCTCATCAACCCCTCGAGGCTTTGCACCCATATAGTAGCATGGCAGGTCAAGCGTGTCAAGGGTTTTTGGGGCTATTTTCGCCAAACTGGGAGAATTCTCACTCGCCGCGATGATGCCCCATCGTAAGAGGTGGCTAACATGATGCCGGTGGCCCTGTCCGACGCAGGGCGCAGGCTGGCCATACGGTGTACATGTAGTCAGGGCCAGTGAGCGCCGCTGCACCAAGCGGCATCCCGATCATGCGCGCTGTAACCGCCCGCGGGCGATCAGCAACCGCGTGACCAGGGCGTAGAGCAGCACTGCCAACCCCGAGATGGCCGCTGAGGCCCAGAACACGGCCCTGTATCCGTGGCTGGCAGCCAGCCGGCCGCCGGCATAGCTGAGCGCGGTGCCACACAGGCCGGCGCTGGTGAACAGCACCGCTGACATCAGCGGGCGCTCGCTCTGGCGTACTTGCGCCATGGCAAACATCTGCGTCAATGGAAAGCGAATGGTGTACATCGCTGACGACACGACGCGGCCAAACACAGCCGCTGCCCAGTGAGCCGAACCGGCCATGGGCAAGAGCGTCACCACCATGCCCAGGCTGGTGAGGATGTCGGCGCGTCGACTGGTCATGCGGCGCGCCAGCCAGGGTGTGGCGCCAGTACCCAACACAGCCAGCGCCTGGCTGATGGTCGAAACAAGGCCGATGGCCTCGGTGCTGAGGCCAAGCTCTTGATCGAGGTATGGGGTGGCGAAGGTGCCCACCGCGCTGGACGCGGCCGGGATGAACAATCCGAAAAGACCCACCACCAGCAACGGCCGAATGCTCTGAGATCTGCCTGTCGAGATGGCGCTGATGACCTCGGTCGGTCGGTCGGGTAGCGCCACCAGCAGCGCGATGACGACGGCGCCAAAAACCAGTGCGGTGCTGATAGCGAGGCGAAAGCCGTCGTTGGTCGCCTCGGCGCTGCCCAGCAGGGTGGCAAAGCCGCGTGGGAGCATGCCGCCGATCAGGTTGCCCGCCAGGATGCCCAGGCCGTTCAGTGTGCTCGCAAGGCCAATGGCGCGGTCTCTGTTTCGCTCAGCGGTCACCGCCGACAGCGCAGGCACGGTGTTGACGCTGACAAAAGCCCAGGCGGCTGAGAGCACAAGATTCGAAACGATGGGCCAGTAGGGCCACCATGCCCTGGCAAAGAACTCGGTCAGCGGCATGATGCCCGATCCGAGCAAGCAGCCAACGGCGCCCAGACCCATCGTGCGTCGTGCGCCCAGGCGCGTACCCAGCCAGCCGGCACTGAGGCTGCCTGCCATAAAGGCCAACGAGCCTAGTGCCGAATAGACCCCATAGTAGGCCGGGCCCAGCCCCAACCTCAAGACGTACAGGGGGCGCAGCATCAAGCCGATGCCGCCGTAGCCAAACCCAAAGAGCGTCGTCATCACAAGCAGCAGGCGCGACTCGCGCGACAGCAAAGCGATGCCGCTCAGGCGCGTACGCAGAGACACAGATGGTGGACCTCCACGGTCGGGTGCTCACAGTATAGGGGCTTTTCGGCAAGAGCCTACTCACGCCAGGGCTCAGGCTCGCTCCAGTGTGCCTCTGGCAATCAGCGCCCGCGTCACCAGTGCAAACACCCCTGTGGCCACCGCCGTCACTGCAGCCGCAGCCCAAAAGACCGCGCGGTACCCCCGGGCCGCCGCCAACAGCCCGCCCAGGTAGCCAACTAAGGTGAGGCACAATCCTCCGCCGGTGAGCAGTATCCCCGACATGAGCGAACGGCGGCTCTGGGGCGCCTGGGCCATGGCGAACATCTGCATCAGCGGCATGCGCATCATGTTAAAGACACCCAGCACGATGCGACTGGCCACTGCCGCCAGCCACTGAGGAATGGCGGCCATGGGCAGCAGCGCCAGTGATGCGCCCAGGCCCACCACAATCGTGCCACCGCGGCTGGTGATGCGCCGCGCCACCCACGGGCTGATGCCCATGCCAAATACGGCCAGCGCCTGTCCTAGCGTGGTGACCAGGCCAATCGCCTCGGTGCTGAGGTGCAGTTCCTGGTCGAGATAGGGTGACGAGAAAGTGGCCATGGCGGCAGAGGCGGTCTGTATCAGCATCGAAAAGGTGCCGATGAGCAGCAGCACCGGGAGACGTAGCGGCGCCTGGCTCACCTGCACCTGGCGTTCGACCGGAGGGCCGTCTGGCACGCGCCACAGCAAGGCAATCAGCGCGATGCCCGAGATCAGTGCAACGCTGATGGCCAGACGAAACCCATCATTGCTGGTCTGAGTACTGCCCATCAGGGCCGAGAAGACGCGCGGCAGCAACCCCCCGATGAGGTTACCTGCCAGAATTCCCAGGCCGCTCAATGTACTGGAGAGGCCGATAGTCTGATCGCGATGTGACTCATCGGTAATGCCAAGCAGGGCCGGCACCATGGGCACGATGGCCAGCGCCCAGAACACCGAGAGCACGACGTTAGAGATGATGGGCAGGGGTGCCCACCATCTGGGGTCGAGCCATTCGGTGAGCGGTAGCAGTGCTGTCCCCACCAGGCAGCCGAACGCGCCCACGAGCATCGTCCGGCGTTCGCCCAGACGCATGCCCAGCAGCCCGGCGAGTAGGCTCGCCAGCATGTAGGCGAACGATCCGCCGGCCGCATACATGCCATAATGAGCGGCGCCCAGTCCGAGGCGCAACACATAGAGTGGTCGCAGCATCAGCCCGATGCCGTTGTACCCTAGCGCGAACAGCAGGTTGACAATGAGCAGCCTGCGAGCGTCGCGCGGGAGTGCGTGCCAGCCCGACATACGATCGCGTAGCGTCGTCATGGGAGATCTCCCTGCAGAGGTCAGTGGTGCAACATCGCTGCCTCAGGCGAGCTCAGCCAGATGAGGGCTGGGCTTATCTACGCCCACCCACACGGCCATCGCGTCCCTGCGGCGCACCCAGGGGTGATATCCACGCGCCCGCAACGCAGCTGTAATGCGCTCGGGCGGCCAGAACTGGCTCTGCATGAGCGCCAGCCGTTCGGCCAGGGCGATCAGCTTGACCCGCCATGAGCGGATATCGGGCTCCTCGATCAGCAGCCGCCCGCCTGGCCGAAGCACTCGTAGCAACTCGTCAATGGCGCCTTCTTGATCGCCAAAGTGATGCAGCGCATCGACTACCACCACGCGATGAAAGGTGGCATCGGCAAAGGGCAGCCGCTGTACACGTGCGCGCACTGGCAAGAGGCCGTCCTTGAGCGCGGTCTGGCGCAACATGCCGTGGGCTTGATCGGCAACCACGTAGTGGCCCACATGTGCGCGCAGCTGAGCAGCAACGCGCCCTGTGCCGCCGCCAGCATCCAGCAGCCAGCATTCGCCGCGTGACGGCAGTCGCAGTACGCTGCAAAGGGCCTCGATATCGGGCGGACGGATCACGCGCTCATACAGGGGGGCCAGCACGTCAAAGTGGTCTGGCATGGTCAGGTCGTCGCCATGCGCACACGTATCGTGACGGCCTCTTTAGGCCCCGCCTCGACGATGATGGCGCCGTCGTCGCCGATCTCCAGCGCCGAGACGGTGGTCTCATCCAGACGGCAACGTACGACAGAGAGCGGCACCGCCCAAAAGCTCAGGTGTGCGGAGACGGTTGCGGCGTTCCTGTTCCAAAAGCGCACGATGAGACCATCGCCGTCCTCAGCGGCCTTGACGGCCGATATCTCCAGCCCGGCTGGCTCGAGACGCACAAAGGCGCCCTGCAACGGCAATACGCCCGGAAAGGCGGTCGCCAGCGCGGCGCGCAGTGATGCGTTGTGCCCCAGCGCGAGCGCGATATCATCGTCGGGCGCAGCGCTGGCGGGCACCAGGCAATACCGGCAGGTGATGGGCCCCAGGCATTGCGCCGCGGGCGTGGGTACTTCAGGGCCAACGTGTGTCGGGCGCGAGGCCAGATCATCGCGCGAGAGCCAGCCGACAGAGCGCAGCAACGTGAGCGCCAGCTCAGAGCCATCGAGCGTGCGCAACGCCTCGATCTCGGGCAAGCCGCTGTTACCCAGCACCAGGCCAACGCCATCGGCCGCTAAGCGGCTCCAACGGCGCTGTGGATGTGTGCCGATGGGCTGTTCTACCCAATCGTCAGTTTCCAGCGGCATGTCAAGCGGCCGCGAGATAATGTCCCAGTGGCCCTCAGTGTCAAAGGTGTCAATCTCGATGGGCACGCCAAAGTGAGCGCGTACCCGGTGGTCGCGGGCCTGGTTGACGATCACTGTCTCAATATCGGCGCGGCGAACCCCCGGTGTGAGCGCAACGCTGCAACGGATGGGGAGATCGACCAGCTCGCTAGAGCGCTCCTCACGGCTGGCGCCCAGGCTGGCGGGCACACGGCAGCGCAGCTCGTACGAGAGGGTTTGGCGGCCACAGGGTTCGACCTCTACGTGCGCGCCCATCACCGTGGTGGCGATGACGTCATAGCCGTGTTCCACGGGGCAATAGTTGTACGTGTCGCCGCGGTCGCCGTCGTCGACGATGCGGTTTAGCCCACGGTACACCTGGCCGCTCTGCAGGTCGGTAAGGGTGAGGGTGCCGTCTTCTGCTAGCGTCACGCGCAGGAACTCGTTCTCTGCCGCGCCGTCTCGCTCGAACGGCGGGCGTGGTTCAACGATCTGAGGGACCACCTCATAGGTCTTCCAGCCCATGCCGGGCACGTCGCGCGCCACAAAGCGCATCACTGCCTGAGGCTCTTGATCGACGTGCATATAGAGTGTTGGTGGCTGAGAGGCCAGCAATGCCTGCGCGGCGCGCAGCTGCTCTTGTATGGCGTCGGAGTCGGTGGGCGCAGCTAGCCCGAGCCAGGCATCGATGCGTGGCGGGTCAGCCTGGGCTTGCACCGTGATGCGCTGCACCTGCAGGCCGCGCCAGCCCGCTGTGACCATGCCCATGACGAACTCTGCCACCCCTGGTGTAACTGCACTATCCCAAACCGGCTCTTGCAGGGTGCTGAGCAGTGTCACCGACTGCACCTCGTCGTCGCAGCGCATCGTCACTGTGGCGATATCTGGCGGCAACGGTACGGCGACTTGGACCACATCGGTGCGCGTGTCGGTCAAGGGGTTGAACACGGCCACCGATAGCGGGCCGGCGTCACGCGTATCCAGCAGGCCCGCCAGGGCGCTCAGGTTCTGCCCCACGAGGCGCTCTCCTGCCTGCTCGACACGGTCATAGCGCACATCCATCTCTTTGTGCACCTGATCGAGGCTGCAGCCACAGATCGAATCGTGCGGGTGGTTGAGCAGCAGGGTCTTCCAGATTGCCCGCACCACGCCGCGCTGGTTTGTGAGTGGCGTGTCGGCGCCCAAATGATCGGCGATGGCGGTAAAGGGCTCGGCCCAGTGCGTGAGCAGGTTTTCGCACGCGGTGTTGCGCTGCTTGAGCCACAGGCGAGCCGAGAGCACGCCTGGCAATAACGGCGCGGCCTTGCCCGAGCGTAGCTCACCGACGACGGTGGTCAGATCTGGGTTGGCGGCGCGCACCGCCGCTGCAAACTGGGGCAGTGTGCCATGTTCCAGCTCGAATTCGGGCAGGGCCTCTCTGGCATGGGCCAATAGCGTCGGCAGTTCGGCCATCGGTTCAACATGGTCAGAGCCATTCATGGCCAACAGGTAGGGCGTGGTAGCGGTGTCTGTCAGACTGGTGATGATGCGCTGCGTTCGCGCTACAAAGGCTGTGCGATCAGGCGGCATTTCGCTGGCATTGCCGTAGCCATCGCGTTGGTACAGCACCAACACCTCGCTCCCATCGGCGCCACGCCACGTGAACTCGTTGGGCAGGTCGGCCACACCTCGCCAAAAGGCCATGGTGTCCATGCCAAAGCCGCGCACGATCTGCGGCATCTGGCTGATGTGCCCAAACGGGTCGGGGATGTTGCCTAGGCGCATCTCGCCACCAAAACGGGTCGCCGTGGCGCGCCCAGTGAACAGGTTGCGCACTGTTGACTCGGGCGACACCAGGAACTCGTCGGGTAGGATGTGAAAGGGGCCGATGAGCAGCCGCCCGGCCGAGATCATGGCGCGCAGTCGAGCCTCATTCTCAGGGCGCACCTCGAGGTAATCATCGAGAACGATGGTCTGCCCATCGAGCATAAAGTGGCGATAGTCAGGGTCGCCCTCCAGAATATCGAGCAGACGATCGACCAGGCGCACCAACTTTAGGCGAAAAGCCTCGAATGGCTCGTACCATTCACGATCCCAGTGGGTGTGTGAAACAAAGACCAACACGCGCGGCTTGGCCATGGCGCGGCTCCTTCTGCAGACTGTGCCCGTATTGTAGCGCGAGAAGGGGGCCACAGACAACAGCGACTGCGGCCTGCTCGCACATCGCGGCAGGCCGCAGTCGCTGAGTGAACGACTAGCGTTCGATGTTGAGGGTGTAGGTCAAGGTGACGCCAGGTGCATAGTTGTGCACCTGCAGCACATAGTCGCCGGTGTGCTTGGCGACAAAGGTGTCCCACCAGTGGTGAGGGCGCATCTCGACGCCCTTGGCCGCCAGGCTACCATCAGGCCCGTAGACGCGATAGCCGATTGCGCGCCCAAAGGCGGGGTCAATGGGGAGGTTGTCCATGGTGATGGTCAGATCCTCGCCAGCCACCGCACTAAAGCGATACTCGGCAAAGCTGCCCGCGCGATTGCCCGCCAGGGCGCCCTGGAGCGATATGGTGCTATCTTCGCTCAAAGACACCTCGGCCGGTGCGGGCGGCTCAGGGGCCACGGGCTCGCTCAACAGGCTGGCGGAGCCGTCTGCGTCGGCTGCAAGGCCTATGACGGCCAGCTCGTAGGTGATCGCCTTGCGAGAGTAGTTGTAGACCTGCACCGTGAGCAGGCCTGCATCGGGTCTCGAATAGCCTACCTCGCGGTAGGCACCACCCGCTGTTACGCCCGCCTCTAGCGGCCCCGCGTAGGGCCGATACAGCATGAGGCCAAAGGCCTGTTCAGCCACCACATCCCCAGTCAGGCTGCGCAACCGGAACAACACACTGGTGTTGCCGCCCGGATATGCGACCTGATAGGTATGAACAGCGCCCGAATAGGGGTTTCCGCGGAGCGTGGCCTCGATGGGCGCAGCGCCCATCGGTTGGGCCTCTTCGGCGGCTATGGCTGGGCCGATCACCATGGTTGCCAGCAGCAACAGCACCGCCAGACCCCAACGACTTGGCTTCAACAGCATCTGCCCTCCCTTCGGCCGAGCCATCAGGGCTCAGCGACCGCATTCATAACGACGAGACGGCGCCTGCGAACAGGCGCCGTCTGCTCAGAGACATCTCAACTTGCGTCGCCTCTGATGAGGCCTTGCCTCACAGGCTCAGCCTGTGGATAGAGGCCGGCGCCTACTGGGACACCTTCAGGGTATAGCCCAGGGGCTGCCCGGCCGCATAGTTAAAGACCTGCACCAGGAACGACTCGTCGGCCGCGCCAAAGAAGCTGGCGCTGAACACGCCCTTGCCATCCGAGATGCCGCGCGCGACGGTCTTGCCCTCGGCGCCGTACACCACGAAACCACTGGCCTGGCCAAAGGACGGATCCAAAGGCACCGTCTCGAGCGTGAGGGTCACGGCCTTGTCGGCGCTCGTGGAGACAACGGTAGCCTCGTCAAAGGCGCCACCGCCCTCGCCAACCAGAACGCCCGTGGCCAGAACGCCCTCGGGCAGCTCGCCGGTCTCTTCAGTCACTGCTGCCTCTTCGGCAACTTCTTCAGCCGCGGCTTCCTCAGCGACCACTTCCTCGACGACGGCTTCTTCAGCCACCGCTTCCTCAGCGACCGCTTCTTCAGCGACCGGCTCCTCAGCCGCCGCTTCCTCAACGACGGCTTCTTCAGCCACCGCTTCTGCAGCGGCCGGCTCCTCAGCCACAGCCGGCGTCACCACCGTGGCACCGTCAACCACCAGATCGAACGACACAGCGCTGGCGCTGTAGTTGAAGACCTGTAGGTAGAGCGTGCCGGCATCACCGGTGTAGAGCACCTCCTTGTAGGCGCCATCGCCACGGGTGATATCTTTGACCGCGCTGCCGTCGGGCAGGTACAGCTTCATGCCGAAAGCGGCGCCCTGGCTGGCATCCTGATAGACGGGCGTCAGCGTGGCCGTCAGCAGCTCATCTCCTGCATATGACACGTCATACACGGCGAATGATCCCGCACCGGGGTTGCCAGGCAGCGTGCCGCTGAACGTCCCAACCTCAGCCACCTCGGTGACCGTGGTCTCCTCGGCCAAGGCTACCAGACCGCCCAGGCCACTGAGCGCCAACGCCAGCGACAGCACGATCGGCAAGACTCGGCGTAGACCCTGCTTATCCAAGATACTGAACATGTGGACCTCCTCAATCCGTTCTACGGGTGGCCTGTGTGCCACCACAAACGCGCTTCTATTATACACCGCATCTGTGTAGATACAATGAAGACCTCGGCTTTGTGAGGCTCAGATGCATTGCCCCTGCAGGCATTGCCGCCTGCAGGGGCCTGCACTGAGGAGAAGATGTGCGGTGTCGAGCATTTTCTGGTGCTCGATACTGCCCACGTATTCATGATACTCGCTCAGACAGCCCAAGGGATGTAGCAGAGGTCACCCATGACCCATGACCGCTGTCATCTGGCAGGGCGCTCATCCGCAGTGATCAGGCCCTCGATGGCGTAAAAGCGCATGCCCCAGGCTTCGGGCACGGTCTCTTGCGAGACCAGCACGCCATCGGTAGCCAACAGCTCGATGATCCATGGGTCTGTTAGAGATGTTCCATCTCCCATTGCCGTCAGTGTCACCGTCACCTCTGCATCGCCACCCTGCCACGTGCCGGTTTCGATGATAGCGTCCTCGCCATTCATAAAGTCGCTCACCAGGCGGGCTGTGCCATCGTGGTTCAGATAGAGCGTGATGTCCTGTCCACAGCATGATGCCGCCGGCAGGTAGGCCTTGTAGGCGCCGGTATACTCACCGGCCTCGAGGCGAGCCACCATAGACGTCGCGTCAAACGGCGGCTCCAGGCGGTCCCAAGCGAGCGAGACAAAAGCCGTCAGCACGGGCAAGGCGCTGTCCTGCGAGATGAGCGTGTTGCCATCAAGCTTGAGCCGGTACGTCTGTGGCTCAGCCAAAGGCTCGTCTTTCTGCGAGGTGAGCGCCACCGTCACAGTACCATCCGAGAACTGCCAGGTGCCGTCAAAGATCGTAGGCGGCTCCTCGTTGAGGTAATCGGTCTTGAGGTGTGCCTGGCCGTCCACGTCCAGATAGAGCGAGATGTCGCGCCCACAGCAGCCCGCCGAAGGGGCGGCGCCCTTGTAAGCCCATTCGGGCCCGGGCTCGGCTTCGGTAGCAGCGGCCGCGCCGTCGTCGAGCGCCAAAGTGGCCTCGGCCTCTACCCAGGTATTCGCTTGCAGGCGCAACGTCTTGCTCTGAAGCACAGTCGGGCAGCAGAGCGGGTCATCGGGACCGGCAGTGAGCATGTTCACGGTGACGAGGCCGTCCTCGGCCGTGATGTTCTGCAGGCCGACCCTGTCGCCCAGGGCATATGTGGCACTGTGTATCAGGCCGTCTTCCTGGCTCAGAAAGGCCTCTAGCGTGTAAAACGTCCCGCTGCCGCCCGGATCGGTGGCCATTACGGCTGCGGCATCCAGGCTGCCGTCCTCGTTCAGATCGCCATAGGTGGCGCTCAACAACGCGATCTCAACCTTGCTGGCAGAACCCTGTGTTTCTGCCACGCTCGCCCGGCCATCCACCAGGGTGACGTCCTGCTCGACCCACTGGCTGTTGAGCGTTGCCGTCTGTAGCTGTTGCCACAGCAGAGCATCGCCTGGCAGCCAGAGTCGCTGGCCAACCTCGATGCGGTCGGGGTTGGCGATGAGATCCACATCGCCCCTGGCCTCGGCCCGCGCTGTGGTGCTGGCAACGATCTCTGGGTAGCGGTCGGCCCCGCCGAGCAGCCTGGCCGCGATCTTACTCAGCCAGTCTCCTTCTTGAACCACGTAAAACCCGCTGCTGCCATCGGCTCGCGCCTGTGCAGGTGCGGCCAGCAGCACCAAGAGCAGAAAGAGTGTCAGAAAACGCCTCATGCCATCCTCCCACGATGTGATCTTACCAGGTGACGCGTCTCGCCGCCCAGAGGTTCCCGTTGCGCGCGCTGGGCTTTGGCGCTATGCTGCAGTTGTGCCTTCTCATGAGCACAATGGTGGAGCAAGAGGGGGAGCGATGAAACCGACGACGAGACGATGGATCAACGTGGGTGCGTTCCTGTTCGCTGCGGCAGTGAATGGGCTCGCCAACGTGTTGCGCTTTGGCGGCAACACCACTGGCCAGGTGTCGGAAGCGATTGATGCCGTGTTTACCCCGGCTGCCTACGTGTTTAGTATATGGGGGCTCATCTACCTCTGGTTGCTGGCCTATGTGGTCTATCAGGCGCTGCCCTCGACGGCCGATGCGCCGTTTCAGCGGCAGATCGGCGTGCTCTTTGCTGTGAACATGGTCGCCAACGCCATCTGGATGTTCTGCTGGCACTATAAATGGTTCGGGGCGACGATGGTTCTGATGGCCATCATTCTGGTGACGCTGGTGCTCATCTATATACGACTGGGCACGGGTGTGAGACAGGCCAGACCGCTGGTACAGTGGCTGGTGCGAGCGCCCTTTAGTGTCTACCTGGGCTGGATCTGCGTAGCGACGATCGCGAACGCCTCAACGCTGCTGATCGACCTCAACTGGAACCGCTGGGGCCTGCGTGAGACAGACTGGGCTGTTATCATGTTGCTGGTGGGCACTGCGCTGTCAGCGGTCTTTTCGTTGCTGCGACGCGACTGGCTGGTCAACCTGGTCGTTGTCTGGGCTTTTGTCGGTGTGTTTATGTCGAACAATGGCGTCGAAGGACGCATGGGAGCAGCCATTGTTGCCCTGGTGTGTGCGGTGTTGGCCGCCGCCGGGCTGGTGGCGGGGCTCATCTGGGGGAGGCGCCCCAAGCCCATCCCCGCACCGCAGAGTCTGACCGACGCGCCGTAGAGCCAACGACAACTGTGGCACTCTGCGTAAATTCTTGGCGCGTGGTACTAACGAACACGATCACGAATGATCTCCAAAGAGCCGCCCACGTGTTGTGGAGCGGCTCTTTTCTGTGGCCCACTTCTTGTGGTATTGCCGAGCGTGTCGCTTGAGAAACGTAGAGGGCTCGACATGCCCCTTGTCATCTCGGGCGGCAACTGGTATGATCAGGGCAATCTGGTGGCTGGCACCCAGCGATGGATCTACCGCCGCCGACAGCCCCTCTCGAGGTTGTGACTAGAGGACTCTGACGATCACCAGAGTCTTTGCGCAGGCAAATACGCCGTCATGGCTCGCGGTTAGGCGTGTTCTAACACTGAGGAATCGGCTTTGCCTACACCCTCTCGTCGCTATTGGCGCAGCCTTGGCCTATCCGCCAGACTGCCGCAGGGGCTTTGATCAAGTCTGGCGGCTATAGGGGCCGGAGCCCTCACGCATCCGGTCTTGTGTACCGTTTACTTTGTGGGTGTACACCTGTGTGATGGGCCAAGGTCGCTGCGGCACCATAGTGGGGGATGATGACCGATGGATGCATACCAGCTCTGGCAGGCAACGCTGGGTCAACTGCAGCTCCAGCTTGAGCGTCCCACCTTCGACACCTGGGTGCGAGATACACATGCCCTCTCGTACGAGGACGGTGTGCTGGTGGTGGGGGTGCACAACGCCTTTGCACAGGGCTATCTCGAAGGGCGCATGTACGGCGATATCCAGAGGGTGGCCTCTACCGTGGCGCGGCGCACCGTTACCTTGCGCTTTGTGGTGCAGCGCAACGGCCCCATCGATGAGGGCGAGACCGTTCCCGGGCCCATTTGGGCGGGGCAGCAGCCGGCAGCCGAAGCCGCTGCCCTAGGGGGGACGGACCCCAAGGACAGCCATCTCAACCCTCGCTACACGTTTGAGGACTTTATCGTTGGGCAGTCGAACCGCCTGGCCCACGCAGGTAGCCTCGCTGTGGCCGAAAAGCCCGGGCAGGCCTACAACCCATTGTTCATCTATGGCGGCGCAGGTCTCGGCAAGACGCATCTGTTGCACGCCATCGGCAACCGCGCAGTGGCGCGGGGCTTGCGCACGCTCTATGTCTCGACCGAGACGTTCACCAATGAGCTGATCAACGCCATTCGCCTGCGCACCACAGACGATTTCCGCGCCAAATACCGCACCATCGAGCTGTTGTTGCTCGACGATGTCCAGTTCCTGATCAGCAAAGACGCCACTCAAGAAGAGTTCTTTCACACCTTTAACGACCTCTATCAAGAGAACCGCCAGATTGTGCTGTCGAGCGACCGGCCGCCCAAGGCGTTCATCAGCCTCGAAGAGCGGCTGCGTTCACGGTTCGAGTGGGGCCTGATCGCCGATGTCAAGGCTCCCGACTATGAGACGCGCATGGCGATACTGGCCACCAAGGCTGAGAGCCAGGGGCTTTTTGTGCCCAATGAGGTGCTCGCGGCCATCGCCAGCCGCATCGAGTCCAATATCCGCGAGCTAGAGGGCGCTCTGACGCGGGTGACGGCCTACGCCAGCATGCTCGGCGAGCCGCTCACCATGGCCACGGTCGAGCGGGCGCTTGGCGAGACAGCCATGCCTGCACCGCGGGTGTCGGTTGACGACGTACAGCGCATCACCTGCGAATACTATGGTGTTACGCGCGACCAGCTGCTGGGACGCAAGCGTAGCCAGAACATCGCCCTGTGCCGGCAGGTGGCCATGTATCTGGTGCGCGACCTACTGGGACTCTCTTACCCGCAAATCGGCCAGGCGTTTGGCGGGCGCGACCATACCACAGCACTCTACGCCTGCGACAAGCTGACCACCCTCTATGATGAAGACGATGGCATGCGCCAGCAGATCATCGAGGTCAAGAACCGTCTCTCTGGCCGGCCCTCGGCAGCCACGCCTGAGCGGATCGATCGGCCTCGACAGCTCCACCGGTTGGGGGCAGCGTCCCGGCGCTGACCGCGGGAGCGTGGACACCCCTCCAGCCGCAAGAGCAAGCTGAGGCGGCTGGGTGACATTCGTTGAGCCCGTCGATGCTCATGCTCACGGCAGGCGGCACCAAACCGGGCGACCAACGGGCCGACGCCGATCGAGCGCAGACGCCGCGTTGCCACTGGTCTGGCAGCCCTGGCCGTAGGCCAGCCCTCCTGACGCGGCTTCACAGACTGGACTGGTTTACTCGCGCTCGTACCCCGCCGCGGCCTGCCGCGCAAAGTCGGCCACGCTTTGACGCAGCGGCTCGGGCGATAGCACCACGGCTGCCCCTCCCCACGGCAAGATGCGTGCGCGGGCGTTCTCGAGGCTTACAAAGGGGAGTGCGACGATCAGCCAGTCGTCAGTCTGGGCGGATCGCGCCTCATCCAGGTTCTGCCTCTGGCCGGGAAATTGCCGATGCAGCTCTGCCAGGAGCGAGACGTGCAGCCGCAGCCGAACCCAGTAGGGCCGTTGATCTGCCACCATGGCACGGCTGGCGCGCTGCCAGTGAGCCTTTAGGTCAAAGTCGGCGGGCACTGTCGCCGGTGAGTTCACGGCCTCGGCTGCCAGCAAGTGATCGACCCGAAAGACCACCAGATGAGCCGTAGGCTTTCCTGCTTCGCCAAGCCCTGCCACGAGATACCAGCGACCTGCCTTGGACACCAGCCCGTACGGATCGATCTCTAGCCACAGCGGTTCCCCATGCGGGCCAGGCCGGGCCACGCGTAGCCGTCGGCCAGCGTTCACAGCGTCATACACCTCGGCTAGCAGCGGCACCGCTGGCTGAGCCTCGTTATCCCACGGCTCGGGGTCGAGATAGAGACGCGCCGCCGGCAGCCCTGTACTCTGCGAAGCCGCCGCTTTGAGCAACGCCTGCCGCAGCGCCACGCCCAGACCAAGCTGCTCGAGTGGCGCGGGCACCGCTAGAGCGGCCAATGCGCTCGCCTCGGATGCGGTCAGGCCGGTCAGGCTGCTGCGGTAGCCATCGAGCAGGCTGCAGCCGCCGCCGGGGCCGCGCTCGCTCACCACGGGCACACCGGCCATGCTCAACGCTTCCATGTCGCGATAGACGGTGCGCTCCGAGACCTCGAGTTCCTCGGCGAGCATGGCTGCCGTCAACTTGCCGCGAGATTGTAGCAGCATCAGCAAAGCCAACAGTCGATCGGCGCGCATGGCTCCCTTTGTGTAGTCGCAGGCGATCTGGCCACGACGATATCATATCACAATTTCCTGACAGTAGATGTCAGTTTATCTATGGCATGATCTAGTTGTTGCGCAACAGCGTGTCGCACGTTCAGACGGTATGGTGCAGGAGGATGAGATGTCTATGCAGCTCAATGTACGTATTGTGACCCTTCCGGCCATGAGGGTGGCGAGTTTCTATGGCTATGGCGCTGAACCCGAGATGATGGCCCATCAGAAGCTGGCGGCCTGGGCAGGCCCGCGGGGGCTGCTGCAGCCTAACTCGGGGCGGCTGGTCTTTGGCTTTAACAATCCCAGCCCATCGTCCGGCAGCCCGAACTATGGCTACGAGTTCTGGATGACACTGGATGCCGACGAGGACCCGGGCGAAGGAATTGACGTCAAGCAGTTCGACGGCGGGCTATATGCTGTCACGCGCTGCGTGGGAACGCAGATCATCGGTGAGGTCTGGGAGCGGCTGGCGGCCTGGCGCAACGGCACGCACTATCGTTTTGGCAACCATCAGTGGCTCGAAGAGCACATCGACGTCTGGAACGACGATCAGTTCGTGCTCGATCTCTTTCTGCCCATCGTCGGGTAAGGCTGCGTCGCTGTCAGGGGCTGGCTGTGCATTGCCAGCCCCTGGCTCGTGTGCCTCTAGGTAGCCCTCTCGGGCGCTGGACTGCAGGGCCTGCGATACCCAGAATGCCGCCACCGCTCTGGTTGTCCACCGCCGCCGTTGGCCTGGCGACGCCCGGGTGGGCACATGGCCCGTCACCCGCAGGCCAGACGTGTCGCCAGAACGGACTTTACGTGGCTTCAGGGGCGCGCTACAGTAATCTGGGTACTTGGCGGCGCTGGAGACAGTGCAGGGAGTGATCACAGTGCAGACACTCGTGGTGTATGAGTCGTTCTTTGGCAACACAGAGCAGGTGGCCGGCGCCATCGGCGCGGCCATCGAGGGAGCTCGGGGTCAGCAGGGCGAGGTGGTGGTCCGTAAGGTCAACGAGGTGTCACGAGGCGATCTCCAGGGCATAGAGCTTCTGGTGGTGGGGGCGCCCACGCGTGCCTTTCGGCCGTCACCTGGTGTGGCGCAATGGCTCGTAGCGCTGCCAGCAGGAGCTCTGCAGGGCATGGCCGTGGCTGCGTTCGATACGCGTATCTCGCCTGACGATGCCAACTCGGCGGTGTTGCGATTCATGGTCAAGCTCTTTGGTTGGGCCGCTGAGAAGATCGCCAAACGCCTAGCGGCCCGTGGTGGGCGGCAGGTCGCGTCTCCGTTGGGCTGCTATGTGCTCGGGTCTGAGGGGCCGCTCAGAGAGGGTGAGTTGGATCGGGCGGCAGACTGGGCGCGGCAGGCGGCCGCGCAGGCGTAGGGCTAGCACTGAGAACGCAACACCTGTGGCCAGCACGGTTATCGTGCCGACCACAGGTGCCAGCTCATTCGCTCAAGAACGGGCGATCAGCCCACCTTCTTGGCGCTCATTTCGCCGCGCCGCTTTTCGATGATGTCGCCTACATCCCAGTCGTTCGAGGGGCTGATGTCTTTGGTGCGGCCATTCTCGAGCTGTAGCCGCGCATATCTGACGTAACGGTAGCTCACCGTTCCGTCGTCGTCGTCGGTTTCGCGGACACGTTTGGTGCCAAACTCGAGGATGCGCCCGCGCCACTGACCGCTCATCGTGAAAAAGCTGATGATGGCCGAGAGCAACACCGGAGCGATCATCACCTTCGGGATGTCGCCGTAGCCAAAATCATCCGCGAAGGTGGCGATCAAGACGCCGATGACGATAAAGATCAGTATCGCCAGCAGCAGTGCCTTGAGGGTGTTGACGAACAGCTTGCCCCACCCGCCCTCCAGCGGCGGCAATGCCTGGGGGCGTTGCTGCGCCTGGGCATAGGCTGGCGCACCTGGCGCTGCTGAGGGGGGAGCGCTGGGCGCCACGGGGTAGGGCGAGGCCGCCTGCCACTGACCATCTTGCCAGACGAACCAGCGGCCGCTACCCTGCTGCATCATCCAGGTGCGGCCGAGGGTATCGGTCACGCGAATCTGCGCGAGCTGGTCGCGGAACACCTCGGGGCTGATCTGCTGGGCGGCCAGCGCGCTGGTGAGCTGTTGATACTGCGCCTCGGCCTGGCGGAAAGGGTCGCTCATCTCGTCCTCCTGCATCGGATGTCAGCCGGCGCTATTCTACACACCATGTTCATGAAGCGCCAGTTGGCACCATGATGCTGGGCTTCGATCAGCCACGTGACGCTTGCCAGCAAGATGATGGTTGCTTAGCATGGGCGGCGAGGAGCAACATGAATCAAAGTTCTTCCAGGCTGGCCATCGCCCTAGTGGTGGTCGTTCTTCTGAATGGCGCGGCAGCCGATGCTCAGGCGCCGAGCCTCGGCGCCCCGCCGTTGCCCACGCCCACGCCAGTGCACAGCGTCACTGTCTGTGCGACAGGCTGCGACCATGACACGCTGGCGGCGGCTCTGGCGGCAGGGGCCGATGAACTCTGGCTACGTGACCCATTGTACACGGTGGCGGGGCTGATGATCGATCGACGGGTCATCCTTCGCGCCTCGGCTGATACGCGCCCCATCTTGCAGGCGGCCGAGAGGAGCGCAGCGGCCGATGAGCGGCTTTTCTGGGTGCAGCCAGGGGGACAGCTCGTGCTGCAAAGCCTGGTGCTACAGCATGGCCGCGCTACCGATGGCGCAGGCGGTGGGTTGGCGCTCAACGAGGGACGTCTGGAAGCCTATGACTGCGAATGGCGTAGGGGGCTCGCGACCATGGGGGGCGCTCTGCTCAACAAGGGCCAAGCGCGCCTGGCTCGCTGTTGGCTCTATGACAATGCTGCCGATGGTGCCACGCACGATGGCCTGGCGGGATCGGGCGGGGCGGTGCTGGGCATCAGTGGCAGCAGCCTCTCTATGCAGAACTGCACCCTCTCGCAGAATCGCTCGCAGGTGGTGGGCGGCGGCATCCATCTGCAGCGTGCGGCCAAGGCATGGTTCAGCAATCTCACGGTCACCGACAACGAGTCGCGAGGCGTCGTCGGCGGCCTGGCCGTCTTTGGAGAGGCGCATCTCGAACATTGCACTGTAGCGCGCAACCGTGCCGGCATGGCGGGCGGCGCCTATGTGGCCGGCCTGCTCAAGACCACAGCGGGGCTCTATGCCGATAACTGGGCCGGCGATCTCGTTTTGGCGCCTCGCAGCGGCGCTCATGAGGAGCTCAACCTGTTGCTGCAAGGGGCTAACCTGGTGGCCGATGGGCAGATCGATGGCGCTTTGTACGGCGCTGCGCGTCTGGGAGAGCTCAATGATGAGTGCGGCGCCGTGCCGGTGGTCCTCCTGTTGCCGGGCAGCGCGGCCATCGACCGAGCATCGTCCAGCGACACGACGCTACAGACCGACGCCTGTGGGCAGCCGCGCTTCTCTCGCTATCTCGGCCTCACTGGGGCGAGTAGAGGTGAGGGGGATCTGGGCGCCTATGAGCTACAGCCCGAGCGCGACGGCGCCTGGCAAGCGCTGGCCCGTAGCCTGCACCATGTGTGGATTCGTCTGGGTGGTCGATAGCCCTGCGCCGGGTTGATGCTCACCCTTTTGGGCGCTATAATGACCTTCGGTGAGGTCGTTGGGAGGTGATCATGGGCGCGTGGTGGACGAGTCTTTCGTCGCTGGCACAGACCTTTGCCGCAGCGGCGCTCTTTTTCAGCATTGTGTTTCTATGGCAGTTCTTTGCAGCCATCTCGGGCCTGGGCGGCGATGGCGGGGGCGACGCCGTTGATGCCGATGACCTGCTCGAGGTCTCTGGCACCTCTGATGCTGACCTGACCAGCGATGCTCAAGGGCTCGACGTGTTTCGCCTGTTGTCGATTCGCTCGCTGTTAGCCTTTGCGCTGCTCTTCAGCTGGGCCGGCGCGCTCTACCTTGGGCAGGGCCTCGCCGTCGGTGCGGCATTGGGGCGGGCGGTGCTCTGGGGCCTGGCTGGGATGGTGGTGGTGGCGGCGTTCTTCTGGCTGCTGCCACGGCTCACTGAAGAGGGCACCGCGCGAGCGAACAGCGCCGTGGGGCAGATTGGCGAGGTCTATATCGCTATCCCCAGCGAGGGCGTGGGCCAGGTGCGCGTGTTGATGGCGGGGCAGGTGCGCTTTGTCAAGGCTCGCAGTGCTGATGGCGCCGCCATGCCTGTCGGGCGCAGTGTGCAGGTGGTGGGCGTGGCCAGTGGCGCCACGCTGCTGGTGCAAGAGACGGTATAGGAGGCGATATGGGACCGACCGGCCTGATTCTCGCATTCATTCTGGCGCTGATCGTCATAGCGCTCTTTGCCACGTTGGTGGGGCGCTATCGGCGCTGCCCATCTAACCGCATTCTGGTGATCTATGGCAAGACTGGTCGAGGCGCTGCCAAGACGATTCATGGCGGGGCTGCCTTTGTCTGGCCTCTGCTGCAGGATTATGCCTATCTGGACCTGGAGCCCTTTGTGGTGCCCATCGAGCTCACCAATGCCCTCTCGCAAGAGAACATTCGCGTGTCGGTGCCCACGACCATCACGGCGGCCATCTCGATTGAGGAAGGGCTGATGCAGAACGCCGCCGTCCGCCTCTTGGGGCTGACGCAAGATGAGATCAAAAACCAGGTGCAGGATATCATCCTGGGCCAAATGCGCGCCGTCATCGCTACCATGGCCATCGAAGAGATCAACAGCGACCGCCAGGCGTTTATGGCCAAGGTGAACGATGCCGTTTCGACCGAGCTCGACAAGATCGGCGTGACGGTCATCAACGTCAACATCCGCGACATCGAGGACGAAAGCGGCTACATTCAAGCGTTGGGCCGCAAGGCCGCCGCCGAGGCGGTGAACCAGGCCAACATCGATGTGGCCGAGCAGGAGAGACGCGGCCAGACTGGCGTGGCCGAACGTGAGCGAGACCGACGACGCGCCGTGTCGGCGGCCGATGCCGAGGCTGTGATCGGCGAAAAGCTGGCCGAACGTGACCGGCGTAGCCGCACGGCCGAGTACGACGCCGAGGCGGTGCAGGTTGAGGCCGCAAACCTCGCCAAGCAAGCAGCATACCGGGCCGATCAGCAGGTGGCCGAACAAGAGGCTCGCCGCCGTGCCGAAGAGGCTGCGCGTGTGGCCGACGGCTCCATCCGTGTGGCAGAACAGAATGCCGAGCGCGCCGCCGAAGAGGCGCGCGCCGTGCGCGAAGAAGCGCGTCTGCGTGCCGAGGTGGTGGTGCCCGCTGAGGCCGAGCGCACCAGCATCCTGGTAAGCGCCGACGCTGAGCGCGAGCGCCAGATTCGCGTTGCCCAGGGCCAGGCTGAGGCCGTCAGGCTGCGACTGCTTGCCGAGGCCGAGGGCACCCGAGCCGTTCTCGAAGCCAAGGCCGAGGGATATCGCGAACTGGTCGAGGCGAGCGATGGCGCTGCCCAGGCAGCCTCGTTCCTGGTGGTTGAGCGGCTCGTGGAAGTGGCCAACGTGCAGGCTGAGGCGATCAAGAATCTGCCGCTCGACAAGGTCATCGTATGGGACAGTGGCAGTGGCGACGGCGGCCTCTCAAATCTGGGCAAGCGCGTCATCGGCGCTCTGCCCCCCATGCACGACCTGGCCCGTATGGCCGGGCTCGAACTGCCCGACTATCTGGGTAAGGTTCATGCTGAGCCCAAAGACGGCGAGAACGCTGCCACCGGGCCAGAGGCAGCAGCCACCGCCGACGACGCCAAGGGCGCCGACTAGCATCAACCAGGGCGTGCCAGGCACACGGCGTGGCACGCCCTGACCCTTCTCAGTCGTCAAGCAGGCAAGAGCGTGGACGTAGACAGTCGCCACCCTGGCCTTATCGTGCTCCGCTGATTGCCGACACCTCGTGATACCTGTACGACTGCACACAGCCTTCGTCTGGCCCAGGAGCGTTGCCGATGGACACCGCAGCAACCACGCGCAGCGTGGCCTCTGTTGTGGCGCTGCTGATTGTCATGCTCATGCTGCTGGGGCATGGCCTGCATGTTCTGCTGCTGCCGCTCGCGAGCATCGACAACGTGCCGCCGCTCTGGCTCTATGGGTTGGGCGGAGCGCTCATCGCCCTGAGCCTGCCGATCTGGGTGGCCGCGCTGCGGCTGCTGAGAGACTGCCGGCCTCGCGGCATCTTGCTGACCGAGGGTGTCTACCGTCTGTGCCGCCACCCGCTGTACGGCAACGGCATCTGCCTGACGCTGACCGGGCTGTGCCTATGGTGGCGCTCGTGGGTAATGTTGCTGGTCCCGGCTTTGAGCCTTGCGGCTGTGCGTCTGCTGGTGCGCCATGAAGAGCGCGACCTCGCCGGGCGATATGGTGATGCCTGGGCGCACTATGTGGCAGATACGCCCTGCCTTGTTCCACGGCTCTGGCGCGGGCGATTGCCCTTTGCTGCGCCTTTGCGCAGCGGGTGCGTGGCGCCAGGTGTATGGGGCATCCACAACTTGACGGCCAGCCTCTTTGTGGTAGAGACACAAGCCGGCTATCTCGCCATCGACGCCGGCCAGGAGCCACGCACGTTGCGGCGCGCTCTACGGCGTCAGGGTATCGACGGAGAGCGCGTTGCGGCGGTGCTGCTGACGCATAGTGACCCCGACCATGTGGGCGGCCTGGCCGCCTTTCCGCACGCGCAGGTGTATTTGGGGCGCCGCGAATTGCCGCTGCTCGATGGCAGCCTGGCGCGGACGCCAGGCCACCACAACGCTATCATCCTGCGGCCGCTGACTCTGCTCGACGACGGCGACGTGCTCGTCATCGGCGGTCGTGAGGTGCGGATTATCGCAGCGCCGGGCCACACTCCGGGCTCGTTAGCCTATCTGATCGACAACACGATGCTCTTTGCAGGCGATGCGCTCAATCTCAAGAACGGTCGCGCCTGTCGCGTGCTCAAGGTGTTCATCATGAACCTGGAGGAGCACGTGGCCTCGATTCGCAAGCTGGCGGGCGTCGAGGGTGTCGAACTGCTCTGCACCGCACATGGCGGCTGCACGGCCAATCTCGATCAGGCCTTTTGCGGCTGGCGTTAGCCGCTACGTAGTGCACATCGACGAGCCAGCTAGGCTCCAGCTAATAAACCGTTGCCCGCGCCACACCCGATGTTCAGTGTCAGCGCGCTGGGGCCGGCCAACCAGCCTGCCAGCGGCGGCACCATTCCGCGAAAGAGAGCCAGAACCGCCCAACAGGCTGCCCTGACAGCCAGGATAGGCGCCGCTGCTCTGGTGCGGGCCGAGATGAGTCAGTCATCTGGCTGACCCGCGGAGCCGCATAGCGCGCCGAGACCGCGGCTGCGACGCATCTACAGGACGGGGGGTGGTACCATGACGGGCACCGAGATGTCGGCGTGCTCGCTATCAGCACGCACCGTCAATGGCACGGCCAGGGCCACCCGGTGGATCAGACACACCGCGGCCTCATCGGCGCAGTAATACAACGTCAGCTCGCCGCGCAGCGTGCCCGTCCCGGCGGTGAACCGGGCGGGCGTATCGACTGGAAAAGCCCTGCCCTGCAGTGAGATGTCCCGCTCGCCCTCTGCGATGTGCAGCGGGTCAGTGACCTCTGGCTGCCACACCAGCCGCGACGCGGCCTGGGCATTCACCTTGTAGCCTGCGGGCAGGCGCAGCCGCAGCCGTATGCGTCCCGAACCGGGCCGTACCTCTTGCGGCGGCGTCTGCAGTATGGGCAGCGCCGCGCCGGGCACGGCAAGCGTCAGCAGCCCCTCGGGGTCGGCCAGCGCCAGGGTGCTGACCGATCGCGTGGCGAGGTCGACGATCCGTACCACATGGTTGTTGGTGTCGGCGACATAGAGCAGCCCAGCTGCCCCGCACAGGCCACCAGGCTCGCTAAAGCGTGGCGCCTCGCCATCCACCCACCCTGGCTCACCATCGCCCAACAGCGTACGCACCTGGCCAGCGCCCACGTCGATCACCTTGAGCTTGTGGTTATAAGTGTCGGCAACATAGAGCAGCCCCTGGTGGTGTGCCACGCCGAGAGGGTGTTGCAGCCGAGCATCGCTCCAGCCGCCGTCCACATCGCCAAACACAAACAACCCCTGGCCGATGACGGTGTGTACGCGGTCGTCGGGCTCCCAGCCGATGGCGCGGATGGCACTGGCCTCAGCGTCGGCCACGTACAGCCGTTCACCATCGGTGGTCAGCCCCGATGGTTGTGCCATGAGGGCGAGCGGCCGCGGTCCATCGTGCAGCCCCTCGCGCCCCGAGCCGGCAAAGGGGCCGATCTGGCGGGTATCGAGGTTGAGCGCCCAGAGCTGATGGGTCCCCGCCATGGCGATAAAGAGCATGCGCCCCACCCGCACTAGGTCCCACGGAGAGTTGAGGCGCGTCTCGGCCGCGTGGCCCGCGGGTTGCCCATAGGCCAGAGAGCCGTCCCCTGCCACCGTCTGCAGCGTCTGCTTGGCGAGGTGGGCGACGCGTACGGCGTGATTGCCAGCATCGGCAAGGTAGAGGTGCTCGCCGTCGAGCGCCATGCCCTGCGGCTGGTTGAGGGCAGCCTCGTGCCAGGCGCCGTCGCGCAAGCTGGGCTCGCCACTGCCGATGAGCGCCAGCACCTGCCCGGCCAAGGTTGCCACGATGATGCGGTTGTGCCCGCTATCGGCGATATAGAGTCGATCATGCGTGGCGTCGGCCAACACCTTGCCAGGAAAGCGCAGCGCTGTCTCTGGGAGCTCCTCGGGCATCAGCGTGAGAGGACCGCTGTGCAGCGTGCCCCGTTGCTGGTGGGTGGCGATGGTCTCTGCGACGAGGTCATGGATGGCGTCATATACGCCCTCGCCCGAACGCTGAGCGATGATGCGCCCTGTTGGGTCGATGAGCACTGTGGTGGGCCAGGCGCGCACGGCATAGGCTTGCCAGATGGCATAGTCGGGGTCGGCCACCACTGGGTGGGTGATGCCATACCGCTGCACCACGCGGCGCAGGCTCTCGATACGGGCCTCGTTGCTGAACTTGCTCGCATGGACGCCGATGACGACCAGCGCGTCGCCAAACTCTTGCTCCAGGCGCAACAGGTCGGGGATCACATGCAGGCAGTTGATGCAGCCAAAAGTCCAAAAGTCGAGCAACACCAGCCGGCCGCGCAGCTCGGCCAGGGCGAGGGGCCGGCTGGTGTTGACCCAATCCAGCCCGGGCGGAAAGTCCGGCGCACGCACCGTGGCAGCGTTGGAAGGCACCGCTGTTCTCCTCATCAAGCCCAGATACGACAGCCCCCCGCGTGGCGGGGGGCTGTCGTGTGGCGTGTTGCACCTCGAGAGATATGCCATGCGCCAGCTTGAAGCGACAGGGCCAACTCGGGAAGTGCAGAGTGCAGAGCACTCGCAGTCTCTCGACTGCAGCTCAAGTATACGCATTATGCTGACAGATGTCAATTTACGCCCTCACGTGAATATGGCCGTTGTGTCTGGCATTGACAACACCCGCAAGAGCGCTACCATCAGCTAGCCCCAGAGGGAGACGCGCATGAACAGCCGTGAACGAATTCGCACCATTATCGCTGGCGGCGAGCCAGACCGCTGTGGCTTTTGGATGGGGAACCCCTATCCTGACACCTGGCCGCTGTTGCTGGCACATTTTGGCGCCCCTGATGAAGAAAGTCTGCGTCAAAGACTGCACGACGATTACCGCTGGATCAACCCGGATGCCGACTATGCTCACCCCGAGGGCCGCTCGATGTGGCACATCAACAAGACGGCACACGGCGCCGCAGGCCCTCTGGCCCATGCTGAAACCGTGGCCGACGTCGAAGCCTTTGACTGGCCCAGCCTCGACTATCTCAACTTTGAGCCCACGCTCGAACGGTTACGGCAACTCGGGCCCGTCTATCGCGCCAGCGGCTACTGGACGCCCTTTTACCATATCGTCATGGACCTTTTTGGCATGGACACCTACATGATGAACATGTACCTCAACAAGGCGGTCGTCCACGCTGTTACCGACCGGGTGTGCACTTTCTTCTACGAGGCCAACGAGCGGTTCTTTGCGCAGGTGGGCGACCTGATCGATGGCTTTTTCTTCGGCAATGACTTTGGCACGCAGCGCGGCCTGATCTGTGGGCCGGCACAGTTCGATGAGTTCGTCATGCCCTGGTTCCGACGCTTTACCGAACAGGGGCACCGCTGGGGCTATCAGGTCATCCTGCATTCGTGTGGTTCGATCTACAAGGTTATCGATCGGCTGATCGACGCAGGCGTCGATTGCCTGCACCCTTTGCAGGCGCTGGCCGAGAACATGGACGCCGCGACACTGGCTCGTGACTTTAGCGGGCGCATCGCTTTCCTGGGGGGCATCGATACACAGGAGTTGCTCGACCGTGGCACACCCGAGCAGGTGCGCGCCGAGGTGCGCCGCGTGCGAGACTTGCTGGGCCCAAACCTGATCATCAGCCCCAGCCACGAAGCGATCTTGCCCAACGTGCCGCTAGAGAACATCCGTGCCATGGCCGAAGAGGCCACGGGGTTGGGCGTGGAGTAGATGACGATGGGCATCACCGCCGCCCTGCCGCCGGGCCTGCGCCTCGCACACCCAACGTGCGAGGATGCGGCTGCCGTGACCGCTTTCTGCAACGCTCGCGATATCGCCTGCTACGGCGTGGGCGAGACGGCACTCGACGATGTGCTTGCCAACTGGGGAGAGCTTGACCTGGGGTGCAACGCCTGGCTGTGCTGCGATACAGCGGGCGCGGTCGTCGGTTACGCCACCACCTCGCCCGCAGGCGACCGCGTCAACTGCAAATGTTGCACCTTGCCCGCCCCGGCCTGGGCAGCGCTCTCTGAGGCAATGCTGCGCCTTGCGACGGAGCGCGCGGTTGCGATTGCTGCGGCTAACCCCGCGCTGCAACCGGTGGCCTTTACGCTGCAACCCAGTGTGCACCCGCAGGCGCGTCAGGCGGCACTGACCTGCGGCTATCATTTGACTGGGCACCATTTTGCCATGCAGATCGATCTTGACGAGGCGCCGCCGGCGCCCGTCTGGCCCGAGGGTATTGTGCTGCGCACCATGCGCCCCGATGAGGACGCCCATAGCCTGCACGCTCTCTTGGAAGAGTGCCTCGCTCGGCCCCACCGCCCTGCACAGTCTTTTGAGACGTGGCAAGACTATATGATGCGTGCGGACCTCTTTCGTCCCGACCGGTGGTTCATCGCCGAGGACGTGGGCGTGTTGGCGGGCCTGGCGCTCTGCTTTGGCTTTGCCGATGCGGGCTGGGTCGCGCAGCTCGCCGTGGCTGAAGGCTGGCGGCGGCGTGGCCTCGCGACGGCATTGCTACGCCATGCCTTTGGCGTGTTCTATCAGGCAGGCAAGCCGGTGGTGGGCTTGCGCATCTGGTCGCACAATGAGCAGGCGCTGCGGCTATATCATAGAGTAGGCATGCGCTGCGTTCGGCAGCTTGACCACTATGAGTGCGATCTGGCGGCCTTTAGCCAGGGGGAGCAGCCGAGATGACCCCCACGCCCAACCTGACCCAGGCGGTGCCTTTCTTGTGGGTGCGCGACCTGACTGCATCACTGCGCTGCTATGTGGATGGCCTGGGGTTCGCCATGACCAAACAGTGGGCACCCGATGGCCAGCCGCGTTGGTGCTGGCTGGAGCGCGACGGCGTGGCGCTGATGCTGCAAGCCTTCTGGCGCGAGGGCGCTAATGCCAACCTGCCCGCTGGCCCGCTGGGCCAGGGCGTGTCGGTGTGCTTGATGTGCCGCGACGCGCTGGCGCTGTATCGCGAGTTCACCGCGTGTGGCGTGGCGGCGCGGCGCCCTGTTGTGGGCAATGGTATGTGGGTCACCGAACTGCATGATCCTGACGGCTATCACCTGGTGTTTGAGAGCCCTACCGACGCCCCTGAGGGATCGGTGTATGCCGGCCAAGGCAGGCGAGCCGCTACCTAGTGCTGAGGGTGCACTACCACCCACTGGGTGGCCGTATCGCTAACGTTGCCGCGGGCCACTGTAAGCTGAACGGCATAGGCGCCTGGCTCGCTAAAGGCGATCTCGGCATACGGCGAGTGTTCCGTGTGGCCATCGCATGTCCAGAGCACATCGGGCTCTGAGCCGCGGTATACCAGCGATGTGGGCTCGCCAACGCGCTGCGGCCGCAAGGGTGGCATCTCGGCGATGGGCAGCCCCTCACGGCGCCGACTGTCACGTTCGGCCTGCCAGCGCAGCAGCGCTGGGTTGAGGGCGTATTCGCGCTCAGCCTGGTGCACCAACCAGGCGAGCTCGCTGCCGCTAGCCCTGAGCCGCCACAGAGAGCCATCGGGCCAAACTTCGCTCCCCTCCCAGCCGTCGGGCGTTTCTCTTACATCGCTCAAGGGGATGGGTGGCGCCGCCGCGCCCCTCGGCCAGAGCGCCTGCGGCGGGCAGATGCGGCCATCTACCTCAAACAGGCCCAGACGCAGGCCGCCATTCACAGTGCCGTCGAGCCAGAGCTGTACACCGTCGATGGCCAGCGGTGCGCTACGCCCCATTTCGATCGCGAGCAGATGCCCATCCACGCGGAGCGGCGCCCGAGCTGTCGGCTCGCCCAAAAGGTCCAACTCATGCACGCCGCTCGAACGCGTGCTGTAAAAAAGGGTATCGCCGGGCTGCAGGTCTAGGACGATCAGGGTATCCTGCCAACCACGTTGATAGTACAAGGACAGTCTCCTTGGGCAACGTTCGAGTTCAGGCGCATTGATCAGGGCTGGCGGGGCGCGCCCGCGGAGGCCGGCGCTGCTGGCCAGATTCGTGCGTTTCGGCATGAATCGAGACGACCGGTGCCCCTGCCGGGTAAAGCCGTGCTTCGATGGCCTCTACCAGCCCCCAGTCGGCGGCCTCTACCGGGCTCAGCGTGCGCCGCTGATGCATGGCCGCGATCACCTGTTCGCCGCTGCGGTTGCTGTTGGCAGCGATGACGCGCGCAATGTTCTCTACATCCATACGCAGCCGGTCGAGCTGTTCGACGAGCTGCGGCTCCTCAAAGCTGGCGTTCTTAAAGTTGACCACCGGTGTGTGCAGCGAAAAGCGCGCCTGTGGCACCGACAGCCGCCGTGCGCCACCGCAATAGAGCACCACGCCGATCGAATCCACGCTGCCGAAATTGTGAGTGGTGATGTGCGCCGGTATGCCCTTGAGGTAGTTGTAGGCCGATAGTCCGTGGAACACGCTGCCGCCAGGCGAAGAGATTAGCAGCACAAACTCGTCAACGCCGCGGCTCAACTGACCGTCGATGGCCTGCATCAGTGCATTGATCGAGCCCTCGACGATAGGCGCAAAGAAGCGGATCACGACGGGACCAGACACGGGCGCCTCCCCAACCAGTGGCGTTAGCGATTGGCGGCAGTCTACCGCGTCATGGTCAATTCTGCCAGCAGCGCGCAATGGTCCGAGACGTCGCCGCACAGCACGCGCGCTCGCGTAGCACGCAGCGGTTGGGAATACATCACATAGTCGATGCGCACCAGTGCAAAGGGTATGGGCCGGCCGCGCACCGACCAACCCTGTGGAAAGGTCAGACCCAGCCCCCAGCCTGCTCGTGTGTAGGCGTCAGACAAGCGCATCCGCGCGACACGATAGGCAAGTGACTGCTCGCTGGCATTGAGGTCGCCAAGCAGCAGCACAGGCAAGCCCAGCGCGAGCTGCTCATCGAGCAACTCGGCCAGGTCATGGTCCAGATCGCGGTACGATACCCCCAGAGGCAACGGCATGCCCAACAGGCGCACTGGCCGTGGCGAGTAGGGGTGCACCACAATCACGCGCCAGTCTCCACCTGGCATGGCCACCGTGGCCAGCAGCGCCCCACCAGGCTTGTGAGCCAGGGTGCGCCACTCATGGTCGCGTATGGGGTGGCGGGTGTAGAGCGCCACGTCCGAGCGCCAGGCATCGCTGCTCTGATGCGGATAGCGCTCGCCCAACGCCCTGGCGAGATACGCCTCTGCCGAGGGTGCCAGCTCTTGCACCGCCAGCAGGTCTACGGGGTGGGCAAGCAGCGCGTCGGCGAGCTCCTCTGGCGCGTGGAACTCGTAGCGCAGGTTGTAGGTCAACACCGTCGCCGGCTGTTCGTGGGCTTGCGGTGCAGACGTTCGTAATGTCGGGGCGATGAGCCTGCCGCCGTACAGCGTCAGAAACAGGCCCAGCGCCACACCATGCAGGGCCAGGCTGCCACGCGCTCGCGCGATCCAGGCCAACGGCAAACTGGCGAGCAGCGGTGCAAAGAGAAACGGCATGAAGGCCGCGGCCAGTGCCAGCAGTGAGACCTCGCGCGGCAGCCAGAGCTGCCAGCCCACAAAGAGGACCAGACCCGCGGCGTACAGGCCGGTGAGCAGGCCCACCGCCGACGACAGCCAGCGCCCTGCTTGCTTCATCGCAGCGCGTCGGCCTGACGGCGCCACCCATGCCCAGGCGCCGGCATCACGGGTACCACACGCTCGAGGCGGCAACCTGCACCCGTCTGCCGACCAGGGTGAGGCCCTCCATCTCGAGGAGGGCGCGCTTCATCGCCAGCCCACCCTGATAGCCGCCCAACGATAGGTCGGCGCGCAGCGCCCGATGGCAGGGGATGAGCAAAGGAAAGGGATTTCTGGCCAGCGCAGAGCCAACGGCGCGCGCAGCCTCGGGGGCGCCGAGATGAGCCGCCAGGCGGCCATAGGTGGTGACGCACCCGCGCGGCACGGCATGCTCTGCATGTAGAACCCGTCGCTGAAAGTCGGGACACAGCGCAAGGTCGGCCAGCGCCAGGCTGAGTGTGTCTGCCTCGCCCCGCAAGGTGCGGGTGAGCGTGCCGGCCAGAATCGCCATCACTGGGTGCTCGCCAGGCATGATGCCTAGATGCTCAGCCAGAGCCTGCGGCAAGGGCGAGGCGCCGTCTCGAGGCAGATAGATGCGCCGCAGCAGGGCGCGCATATGGCCCTCATGCAGGCGCTCTTCGCGCCAGACCAGCACCAGCTCGCCAAAAGGCGTCGCGCTGGTCGTATAGTGGCTGCCCAGACGAGCCTGTGCCGCTATCGTGTTCACTCGCCGCGCGCCCCTTTGCCGGCGAGCAGGCTGCCCGGGCGTCGGTCGCGTGGGCGTGCGGTGTCATAGTGCTGCCAGTGGACCGCCGTCGGCAGGTACTGGGTGCGCGGCTCTTTGGCCTCGGCGGGATAGCCCAGGTAGACAATGCCGATGGGCACTACCTGGGCAGGGATGTCGAGGAGCGCGCGGATCGCACCTCGGTCAAAGCCGCCGATCCACACCGAGCCCAGGCCCATCGCCACAGCAGCGATCAGCATGTTCTCGATGGCAGCACAACAGTCGGCGCCACCATCATCATCATCCCAGGGGATCAGTTCGGGGCAGCCGCAGACCACGATGGCCGCTGGGGCATTATAGTGACCGTTCTCGGGGATAACCTCGCGTAGGCGTGCCATGCCCTCGGGCTCGCTGACGACGACAAACTCCCAGGGCTGGATGTTACACGCCGACGGCGCCGCCATGGCCGCCTGCAGCAAACGGACGAGCTTGGCCTGCTCCACTGGCTGGTCGCGGTAGAGCCTGATGCTGCGGCGCGCATACAGCGCATCGAACACGTGCTGTTCGCTCAGGTTCATCGTTCACCTCTCGTACTCAAAGTGCTCACTCGGTAGACGGCGCTACGCATGCGTATGGCCTTTGTCTATGCGATACCGGTGGCGCGGCGGCCAGCCTGACGTCGTAGCCACAGGGCATCGAGCAGCAGGGCAAGGACCATACCGGCCAGGTCGGCGGCCAGATCACGCCACGAGGCACTGCGCAGCGGCGAAAGGCCCTGCAGCAGCTCCTCGGCGGCGGCCAACGCCAAGATCAGCACCGGCCCCACCGGCATAGTCAGCGCGCCGCAGCGCACGCCCAGTCGCTGCAGGCTACGATGCATCAGATAGGCAAGCAGGCCATAGAGGGCCATATGTCCGTACACGTCATAGTGGGGCAACAGTCCGATAATCGCCGGGATACGCCCCGCATAGGCCACTGCAAAGATCGCAGCCAGCCCCACGGCAAAGGCGGCGCCGGCCAACCGCCAGAGCGTCGCGTGCGGGTCGGGCTGTCGGGTCAGGTACATGACGTCTCCCAAAGCATGCTGTGGTGTTGACGCTGTGACGGCGATGCGGGTTCCCGTTATGCGATGGCTTTGACGCACGCACTCTGGCCGCCCACGGCTGGCGGGGCTCGCTAACCAATCCGCTCGCCTCAGGAGCCCTGGTCTGCCAGTCGCCCCTCAATGGCAAGGACGGCGCAGGGCGGCACTCGCAATGCTCCCCCCTTTGGCCAGGCCCGTTCCACTGGGGCGAACACGTCGGGCTGATACTCGTCCACCTCGGCAAAGGGCGGTGCGGCGAT
>ENA-UOXR01000042-UOXR01000042.1-bioreactor-metagenome-genome-assembly--contig:-NODE-42-length-151597-cov-16.987706_pt1 | contig 151597 bp, 135 predicted proteins | sample MGYA00238164_ERZ764825 | MGnify/ENA primary metagenome ERZ764825 (study PRJEB28920, sample SAMN05720171) | bioreactor metagenome | isolation source: Anaerobic biogas reactor | place... | reverse complement strand
CGGGTGGAGGTGTCCGACGCCCTCTGTCGTAATCCCTTCTTCTTCAGGGCGGTGATTCCAACATGCAGACGGTAGTTGACATGCTCATCCGGAGGGCGTCGTAATCCCTTCTTCTTCAGGGCGGTGATTCCAACGGTATGCGCGGCAGCCCACCTTTTCAACCTTATGTCGTAATCCCTTCTTCTTCAGGGCGGTGATTCCAACTCGCCATGATCAGCAACACCCCGATTGATTATGTCGTAATCCCTTCTTCTTCAGGGCGGTGATTCCAACACGCCGGAGAATGCGGCGGGGTTCAGGCTCGAAGTCGTAATCCCTTCTTCTTCAGGGCGGTGATTCCAACGACCGACATCCCCGAAAGACTCGTCCACCCCGGGTCGTAATCCCTTCTTCTTCAGGGCGGTGATTCCAACTGCTCGCTACCACATCTCCATTATATTCAGAGTTATAAAAAGGGGGTTGCCAAAAAACCCATGCATTATACCAGGTAACATGCCTCCCCCGACTCAACATCATCATTGTATACGTCGATGCTCGGCGAATCCCCGTCCTCTCTTATCGCCCGCAGAAGCCTGCCCAACCCCCGGCCACCCAGCACAATCCCGTCGGGAAGATCCTGCCGTCCGAGCATGGCGACTTCACAGCGATCCGGCACGTGGTAGGCCCGCACATCGTCTTCTTTCGGCGAAATCAGCTCCGAGAGACCGGCGATAATTCGCTCAAGCTCCAACTGGTTACCTTGGAACACGAAAACAGAATATTGTACCGGAATCGCATGCGACTTCAGAAAACGATGCACCCGGCCCAGGCGGCGAGGATTCGCTATGTCATACCCAATCAGCCAGTTACGCTGTTCTGTATGACTCATATGCCCTCCGGTCGCTCCGAAGATATTCGCGCAGGATCCGTACACTGGTACGCAGCGATTGCCGCGTCCCGAAGGGGATCTGCCCCAGGTTGCCGCTGCAGCTGCTGAGCCTCTGACAAAGGCGGTCGAGAAGTTCTTGCCGCCATTCCGATTGATCGCAATCGCCTTCCATTTCCTCTGGATCCAGCCCCATCATGGCCAGCAACGCCCGGTGCCTCCACGATTCGATGCGCCGCTCCCGATCCTGCGACATGCCTTCAAAAGCCTCAACCAGGTCGCGACGCTCCGGACTTCCCTCGAAACGCTCCATCAGTTGATCGAGTAAGACAGCCTGCCTCCAACGCTCAAGGCGCATCATGTCGGAAAACAGCCGATATTCCTGCCTTCCCCATGACAGGGGATCGTGCGGGACTCCATTGGCACAAAGCGCCGAGGAAATCTGCGCGGCGGCCAAACCCGACAGGAACCGATGGCTTCCCCCCACACGCTTGTTATGGCGCAGATATTGGTTAAAACACACCACCTGCCAGGTCATATCCGGATGACGGCTTCCGCATTCAATATGGAGCGCCTCGAGTGCCCGGATCATTTCCCCACGCTCGGCGCCGGAAAACCACCGGTCATAACGCGCAAGAAAGCGCGGCACGCCCAGCAACGAACCGAGGTGCCGGATCAATCCATATACCGGAACGGAGGCCCGAAACCAGAGCCTCACAAACCTGCCCATCCCGTCCAGCACGGCAACAGGCTTCCGCTGCGATAGGCAGGCGCCCAAGGCGTCTCCATGCCATTGGATCGTTCCCAGGGCGACAACACGAGAGACCCGTTGGAGCGGATACTGGCCATCGGCGCGAGCCGGCCGGCGGACCCGCAGCGCAGGCCCGTCGAGCCTGACTTCAATGCCCCGCGATCCGTCCAGGTAAAGGGCCTTCACAGGTCTTCCTCCCCATCGCAGACTGGCAGCTCCGGAGCCTCAGTGCGCAACGCCCGCGCCAGCAACCGGCAATAGCCCCGGAGTCGGACCGAGATCGACTTCATGAAGTGCTCGTAGTGCTCGTAGAACCGCGCGCGGCCCGCCTTTTCGATCACGCAGGCCCCCTTGTCGACCTTGAAGTGCTCAGGCCGCAGTGTCCTGGAACGGAACATCTCCCAGACCCAGGCATCGACCAGGGGTCGCACCGGCTCGATCAAATCGCAGGCTAGCGATTCGCGCCCGAAGGCGACCTCGTGGAAGAAACCGAGAAAGGGGTCCAGCCCGGTGGCATGCGCCAAGCGCACCCCTTCGAAATGCGCCAGCGTGTATCCCAGCGACAGGCAGGCGTTAGCCGGGTCGCGCGGCGGGCGCCGATTACGGCCGTTGAAATTCAGCGCCTCGGCAAAAAGGGAGGTATAGGCACGGAAGTAGGCCGCCTGGGCGGCGCCCTCGATGCCGCGCAGGTTGTCCGCGCACAGGCCCTCTTCGTCCACACGCAAGCGCATCGCCGCAAGGGTTTCCAGAGCGTCAGAAAGCGGTTTGCGCCGGTCGGCTCTCAGGGCCAAAACTCGCTCCAGGAATCGCTGCTGCCGCACAATCTTGGCGCCGATGAAGCGGCGGGCCCACTCCAACCGCCAATCCGCGTTACCTGAAGCTGCATACTGCGCCACGCGCAGCGCCGCGTCGTTGTGCGGCCGGCCATGGACCACCGCCAGCCGGTTCCCCTGCCGGCCGCTCAACACCACGGCGGCGCACCCGCTGTCTGCGAGGGCCCCCAGCGCACTCGACGTCAGCGCAGTCTCCGCACGGAAGACGATCCGGTCGAGCAGGGAGAGGGGAACGGTTCGGATCCGGCTGCCACTTTCATACAGAGCCAGCGCGGCCCCGTCCACCCTGAGCTCCAGTCCCTTCCGGTCGAGATAGAGTGTCGCCATGATCACCCGCAATAGAAGAAAGGGGGGTCCTGCGGTTCTTCCGCAATCCCGAGGGTATGGACACGCGAGCGAGGATCCAGCCTGATAAGGAGCACACGGTCTTCATCCGGCTCGATCACCGCATCGAGCCGATACAGGAGGGTGCGCCGTTCGGCCGGCGTAAGGAAACACTCGTACGCCGATTTCTGCCCCCCGGTCGCGTGCCCCTTGACGAGTTGAAGCGCGGCGCGCATCCGGCGCGGAGAAGCAATGTCATAGGCCGCAATATAGAGATCGCGCTCTTCCATAACCCCGTTCCCTCACTTAACGGGGAAATTGTAGCGCGGTATGGGGAGATTCGGGAAAACCGCAAGCTTGCCGCGGGGGAAGGGGCATGACTAATTGGGGGCGCCTTCATGAGGGGATCCGCTACCTTCATCGGGCACGTTCCACTCGGTACTCCACAAGCCGTGCATGATGTCGCTCCATGTCATCGGCAGAAAGCTCGATCCCCCTGCGTTCCTCCGGGAGGTCCATGGCAATTTGAATGTATCGTGCGGGTTTTGCACAGATTTCGGCGGCCAGATGAACGGGCAATATTCCGATCACCACATCTCCAGGCCGTATCTCCTCGATCCGCAGGTGACTCAGCGCGCGATCGATCATGACGTTGTGACGGGCAGCCCAGTCGAGGGCACCGCCATGGCGCGTTACGAAATAGGTGGCCATAGGCTTCGGACCTGCTACAAAACGTTCAATTGCCGAAACAGGTCCCGGAGCGTCTTCCTCAACCCCTGTTCGCTTTCCAAGGCCCTTTCTATGGCCCGGTCCCAGGGTCTGACGCCATGGGTTAACGCGTTGCGCAGGTTGCTCAGGGTCTTGAACCCCTCCCGAGTGTTTCTCATTTCATCCTTGGCGATATCCCGGTTCTCGTAGTCATCGACTTCGCCGTGCCGATTTTGAATTTCGGCGGAGATGATCGATTCCATCCCATAAATGATCGCCCGGACGTAGTCCGCCTGTTCCAGGTACCTTTTGGCCAGGTCTCGCTCCCACGATGCCCGGTCGGGGCGCTGGTGCCAGGCAATCCTCTTTTCCAACTCCTCTCTAAAGAGCGCGGCCGCCGGATCGTCCGCCGGGTAGCCATGGTCCAATCCCGCCCAGGATCTCAGTTCCGAGCGAGCCCGGACCGGATTGGTCGTGCGTTCGAAAAACGCCGCATTTTTGAGCATTTCACCCTGCGCCCCCAGGAGCGGGGCGAAGGCGCCATAATCCCCGTCCTTGTCGTAGGAGTGGAGCGCCTCTATCCATTCGGCAATGCGCAACAGCCCGGCCAGGTTGTGAACCGGCCCCTCCCCGGTGTCGGGATCATAGGCGCCGTACCAGATGCCCTTGATCGTTGCCTGGCGAGTCTTTTTAAGATGTATAGCTGCAAGCAGCGCGATCATCGGAAGGTGACGAAAACCGTGGGTGACATCGATATGCACGGTATCGCCCGGGGTCACATGCCTCGCCATGATGGACAGGAGCTCGACCTGCTCCCGCCCGTCCCGACAATAGGGAATGATTTCCAATTGCACGTCGCAGCCCAGGAATTGCGCCAGCGGCCGCTGCAGGGGATCGAGACATTCGGCAGTGACCGTTTTCGCGTGGACGGCCTCAATCAGCTCCATCTGGGCATCGACTTCATCGCCGGCAAGGGGAACATCCTTCTCGAAAAGATGGTCCCACATGCTGCCCGCCGTGCCCATGATGACCAGGCGGTCGGCCTTGATCCGCTGCTGCAGCGGCCAACCGAAAAAGGCCGCGGGTTCGCCAAGATTTCCATCCCCAAAGTCATAACGAGTTTCGCGATATCCCTGTTCGGTCCGCGGTACGCGACCCAGAAAACTAAGCAGAGTGGTGGTCATCATGCCTCCGGTTTTTTCAGGTAACCCATCACCGTTTTGGTTCTTTGGTAATCCCTGTCCTTGTCGGGATTCTTCTTTTCGCTTTTCTCCTTCCATTGCTTCTCGGCCTGCATCCGGATCTTGACCTTTCCCGCAATGGCCACCGCCTGTTCTCCGCTCCAGGCATTGCTCGTCAAGCCACTGACGAGGGCGTTGATTTCCGGCTGGTTTTTATCCGCTCTTGCATCCAGAAAGCGGGCGATTTCCCGATCGATCGGATCCATCTGTTCAATCTCCCGCTCCCGGGCCTCCTTTTCTCTTTGAACGCGCAACGCCTCCTGTCTAGCCATTTCCTCCCTTTGCCGCTCGGCCTTTCTTTGCTGGTCTTCGCCCATTGCGCCGTAACCCACGGCCGTTTTGGCACCAAAACCGCACCATGCGAAAGCGTGTTCAAAGGCGGCAACCAGCAACTGCTTCCACCGGCCTCCCTCTATCAACTCAGATTTGGTGTGCCCAAGCAGCTCGAGGTCACAAAGCACATGAAAGGCAAACCCGGATCCGGGCGGGACGGTAAGGAAGGAAATCGGGTTGGGTTGCCCCGAATCGTGCGGGCTGACGCTTCCGCCGGTTTTGCGATCCTTTTTCTGCTGGTAATAGTGTCCCTGGTGCGGCGTCATGATTTCCACCTGCAGGGCGTCATCCTTGATCAGTGGAATCACGTCCCAGAAACTGAGCGCGCCGCGCTGGTGCTCGCTGTCACCGTCCGCGCCTTTAGGACCGAAAAGCGCGGTAATCCGGTCCTCGCTCCAACCACCGGTATCTCCCCAATCACCGGAAGCCAGCTCCAAGGCCGCTTGGCGCACCACGCCCTTGACGCCGCTGCCAGGAAGATAGGGCAATCCATAGGGACTGAGAAAGGCAAAGCCGTTTTCCAATGGATGTTCGTTGCCCAGGCCCGTGGTGAACGGCGAAATCGCGACCGCATCCACCGAAAAAATCGTATCACCGAAGCTTGTCGCAACGCGCCTTTGCCGCAACACAAGGGATTCGGCGTGCTTTTTGTCCCCTTTGTTCAGGCGCGTCATCGATTTCCACGTATCCTTTGGAATGTCGGTTTCCTTGCTCCAGTCGCTGTTCCATATGGACAGGTAGTAACCAAAGCGCATTCCGGGCGAGGCAGTGGCAAAATCCTTCCCCAGGTAATCAGGAACGGCGGCGATGGACATGTTACTCCCCCCCCTTGCGCGCTGCGGCCAGCTGGCGCAACCACTTCAGCCAGGCGAAGGCTTCCGCGTTTATGGCCTGGTAATCCTGAGCATGCTCCAATTTCATGAGCGCTTCCATGAAGGCTGCAAAATCGCTGCTCGGAAGTACATGGGGAAAACGGTTGCTGAGCCATGCGCGCAGTTGCTCGGCGACGTTTTCATGATTGCCCTTCTTTTGGTGCGCAAAAGCCAGGACCTGCATCAGCCCGCTGTTCATGATGAGCGCCGGTAGACTCTTGGCAATGTTGACCTGTTCCTTGGAATAAGTAGCACATTTGTCCCATGCGTCCTGGGCTCGTTGTTGTTCCAATGTCTGTGCCATAGATCAGCCCTCCACCACTTTGGCCACGACCAAGCCGCGGCCCGTGGTCGCATCCCCGCCGATCTGCAGCGGCTTTCCGTTGATCAGCGGCAAAATCTTGCCAAGCACGATTTCGGCAGGCAAATCCTCTCCCTTCCGCCCCGTCCGTGTCTGGCTGGCAAGTAGGGGAGCGATAAGGAGCGACTCCGGGGGCAGGTTCTCGGTGTAGAACAGGCCCGTTCCCTTAGCGGCACCGGTTGTACTATCGATGCATACATGCGGTTCCACTAACATGGCGTTTTGCGCAAAGTACCCGAAGTCGGTGTCGGAAAGCACCGTAATGTCGGTTTTTAGCTTTTCGCGAAAAAAGGCATACTCGTCAGCGCCGGGCAATGCCCTTTCCGCCAGGTCGGTAGCAATGGCCTTCAGTTCGGCCGATTCGGATGCAGAGTATTCAAAGGCTTCGAGGTGCAGTTTGCCTTCAGGTATCAATTCAGCGTTTGCTGTCAGCGCCTCACCTGCCGGTACGCTCACCGCATCCCATTTCACCGCTGCTCCGGATAGCGCCATAAGCCTGCGGGCTCGGGCCAGCGCCTGGGGGCAGGTGGCATAGACATAGCCGTTCCTGAGCGACCGGACGGGGAGCAGGACCAACTGCGCATCGCCGAAACTGACGGCTCCCGCGTGCAGGCCATTCTTGTTTTCGGAATCGGGGCCGAGAAGGCTCTCGATTTCTTCCGGGGATCCCCCAAGGGCTCTCCAGCCGTGCCGCACGGCGCCCTTGATGCCTGACCCGGCAAAGCAGGGATGGCCGGTGTGGCGCTCCCGCTGAATGGGGTTGTCGATTACGTCCACCGCCTGTCCCGCGCCCATGTGGACCGGGCTGACGGCATAGAGAAACACAACTGCCTTTTTCTCGAACATTGATCTTCTCCCTTATAGGTATTCGCTCGTCACCATGCCGCCACCGCGACACGGTTGAAACCCTCCGCCCTCCGGGCATCATCCTTACACGATTCATCCCATAAGCCGCAGGCCGCAAGCTTGCGAAGCTCCCCGGGCGCCGCCTTGAGCTCATCAAGCCAGTAAACACTTCCGGAAGGAACCACACGCTGGGCCGGTTTGGGCATGCGCCTGGCCAGGTCCCATCCGGAGATGGTCTCAAAACGCGGCACACATGCGCATGACACCCTGCCCGTGACATTGCCCAGGGAAACCCGAAAGTCGGGCCCCGTTCCCGGCAATTTCCAACCCAGGGGAAACAAACCCGGGCTGGTGAGCACCAGGCGGCAGCATCCCGCCCGACTGATGCCTTCATAATCGGGCTCCGGAAGGCTCACGCTCGCATTCTCGATGCTGGCGGCCCGCCCGTCGCCGCCAAAGCGGAGCATCCCCGCAGTGGGCGGATTCGCACCGGCGACCGCGACCAGGAAACCAACCCCCTCCTTCAGCGCTACGGCAACGCTCGAAAACAGCTTGCCTTCGTCCGCAGTGCGTTTGTCTCCACTCAGGCCTATGCCGATACGGGTTTCCAAGGCCCATAGTTCGCTGGCGTCCACGAGTTGTTCCGGCGTCGGGACCTGCCCGCGCAGATACGCCGCCAATCCGTCCTGCGTGAGCCACCAGCCACCCTCGTTCTTGCCGCGCTCGCCCTGCGCCAGGACCGGCAACAATGGCAACCCGAAGGAAGAGGGTAGATCGATAGTTGTCGGGCTCAATCGGCCAACCCGTAAAGGAGACCTGCTCCGGTCGTCGGTTCCTTGACTCTTCTTCCGCTCGACAACAAGATCCGCCGGCAGCGCCATCAGGATCTCCGGCTGGCCCTTTACCTTGCGTGCCACGTAAAAGCCTGCCAGCTCGAAACTTCCAGGACGCTCAGGCGTTCCCAGGGTGGGGTGGACAATCTCGTTTCGGGAAAAGGCCCCAAGATCCGCGCGATCATCCGCCAGCATGCGAGACCGCAGCGCCCCGGCGGCCACGGACGGCCGAGGCGGGATGGTGCTTTCGCCATAGCTTCCCGGATCGCCAAACAGTTGGTTGCCGCGGAGGAAAAGAACGTCAAGGGGTTCGATAAAACGATATTCGATGCTCATGCGGCGCCTCCCATCTCCCTCGTTTCCGCATCCTGCGGCCGGTTTCGGCTTACGCGGGTTTCCCGGGCCAGAAATTCCGCAACTGCCACAAAATTCCGCAGCCTTTTAATCGGATCTGACTTCTTCCAACTATTCGCCAGGAGGCAAAGCTCTTTTGCCAGTTCCGGCACCTGGCTCTTGGCCGAACCCTTGGCCTGCCGGTCCAGTTGATAGGTCAGCAGACTCTGTATCATTCCGTTGCAGAAGGCGCTCTCCGGCAATTCATGCTCGTTCAGCCACTCCAGGACGTGATAGGCGGCACGACGTGATACGTCCCCCATGGCAAGAAAATCACGGAGCAATGCAAGAAGGTTGAGCGGCTGCCCCCATTTTTCCGTCAGGTAAAGGGCGCCCCCCGAACGCTTGACGATCGTGATGGAAAAGGCGTCACGCCCGCCCTCGCTCTTGGCCCGTTTTTCCGCTGCGGCCAGTTCCCTCCGAACGAAGGTGAGCGGCGCCTGATGGTGTGCGATGACGGCGCCGCAGGAGGCCGTTGCCTTCGTTCCCATCATGCGCATCAGCCTGCCGTTGAGCATCGCGAAACCATTTCGCAGGGCAAGCCCACGCCCCGGTGCCCCCCCCTCATGTTTGGGATCATGCCCTGAATAGGCACAACGGAGCCGTTGCATCGCTGCAAGCAGGTCGGCCACGGGCAGCATGGCAAAAACGTCATCTCCGCCCGAGTATATGAGACGGCCCAGATGTTCGTTTTCAATCACATGACGGACCACTGTCAGCGAAAAATCATTCAGTGCACCCGAAATCGCAAGGTGCCGGTTAGGCGAAAGGGCCCGTTTTTGATCACCATACTCTTTGATCAGCAGCTGCCCTTGGGCATGCCGGTCAAAACCTTCCTGGACCTGGGGATGAAAACTGTCGCGGTAGCTTATGGCATAAGCCTCTCCACCCCCCAGCCAGCCACCCATCCGGTCCCCATCCATCATGATGAGGCTGTAATAGGTTTCGAGGTTGTCGCCAAATATCTTCTTTACCTCAGCCTCCGCGTGCCGCTTCTCCTCCTCCCCCCGTTCGCGCGCCTCATCGAGATAGCCAGGCAACCGTTTGGCCGCAGCTACGGAAGGCTTATTGCCATGTTTGAGCATGAGCTTGCGGGGCAGCGCCACGCTTTCCGCATTCTCAAAATCCATTTGTGGATCGAGGGTCGGTTCCTTGGACAACCACTGATCAAGCTGGTGGGCCAACGCCATGGTATGGGTGGATACCACGAAGCGGTCGATGCCTCTTTCAGTCTCGCCGCTGGCCAATGCCCTGTCCACTTCCTCCTTGAACAGCGTCGGCCACAACCGCTTGATGGCGGGTAAACCACCCAGGTGCTCTCCTTCCTTGGCCCAGGCAGGCTTATTCCTGGCGATCCTCGCCCAAAGGGTGTCCGTCTGACGTCGATAAGATCCTTGGAGTTGTTTGCGGTCCGTGGTGAGCCACTCCGTCTCCCCGGTCAGGGAACAGCGCCAGCCTTCCTGCCGGGTCTGGTCAAAAACGCGCAGGCTTTTGGCCGCGGCAAGCACACGCTCGGCCAAGTCATGCACCGCCGGATAGAGCACGCCGGGGTTGGGCGTAAAAAACACGGACTTTTGGCCCTGTTCATCCACAAGCTCCATTTCTTGTTGCAGCAGCTTCCACGCAGGCGTACCAAGAAAACCGGGCAGGCCACCACTGTCATTGTCGCCCGGCTCGAAGAAGGGCTTCATTGCCGCGGCGAGCCGTGAAACATCAAGAGATTTGTCCCCACTGTTTTCACGGACAAGCGAGAAGGGCGCGACCGCCCAATGCACTTCGGGAAATCCCTCAAGCTGATCCTTCATCTGCCGATAGGGAGTTTCCATATTGTCGGCTTCATCGAATCCCGCTTCCCGCAGCAAACGCTTCACCACGTCGTCCCCGAGCTTTGCCAACCACGCCCGCACCTTGTCACCCACTTCCTCGGCCAGGGTCTGCGCCTGGGAACGCGGCACGACCGCCACAAAACGATTGGGGAGCGCAGCGGAAAACAGCGGGTTGCTGTCCGTACCCGCCCGGTTCCATTCGCATCGTCTGAACAAGGTTTCGGGCAAACCACATTGGTCGCGCAACCATAGATCCACCTGCGGCACGCCCCGCAGACGCGGAAAGAGGATCGCGTCCGGCCCCAGCCGGTCACACACCACCCTCATCCCCTCCCAGGACAGGCGCGCCAACAAATGCGAACCGGCCCAGAGGTCGTCCATTTTGCGGGCGCTGGCGATGAAAGGCTGCACCGGGCCGATAGATAGGGTAAGCAGTGCGGCCTCGTTCGCAGGATCCGCAGAAAATGCCCCGGCGAAGGCCGAAACGATGTCAAGATGGTCCCAAATGCTGTGGTCGGGCACGCGGGTGTCGGCAGGCAAGAGGTGCCAAAGGGCCCCCAGCTTGCCATTGTCATCTTCCTCCTCGACTTCCGGACCGAAGCGCCAGAGCGCGAGTAGCGTCGTCCGCCACTCGTGTTCACCGGCTTTGTTTTGGTCTAGGGTGGCCAGCAATCTTGCCACATGATCAAAGCTGCGCTTCCGGATGTCGCGAAAATCCGTTTCGCTCAACCCCCCCGGGAGCGTAAACCGTTCTCCCGTCAGCGGGTGGATCAGGACCGGGTTGTCTGCCCACCGAACCTGGGCCCAGGTCGCCACCTTAAGCGTCTTTTGCTCACCCTTTTTGGTCGTTACCTCTATTTCCTGCATGGGCCATTGCGGACGATCGGCAGCCGCGGCCCAGCAGTCCGCCCGCTGGATAAGCCGGTACATGGATGCGGGAATGCCTTTTTTAAATGTCGTCTTTGCCAGCGACTCTTCGTCGCCCGCAATCGTATCTTGACCAATTGCATGCATGCCAAGCAGCCGGGTCAGTGCGCGGCTGGTTCCGCCTTCGTGACCCGCCGGGTCGCGCATCAGCACCAGCGCCTTCTCCGCCGGATCGTGCAGCCGGGCGGCCACCTTGGTTTGCCAGAGGCTATTGTCGTTTACGCTCATTTTTTATTCCTGGACTCGCGTCAGATTAGATTGTTGGGATAAAAAAGAATGAACCCGCTGCCACACCTGAAGAACGTTCTGCCGGTCAGGCCTGAATGATTCAGGCGGCAAACAGGGCATGTGAAAAATGATTCCGCGCAGCTTTCTCTCATCCTGCGCGTCCCGGCGTATCTTGAAGCGAAGGGTGTTTGGCAAGCGTGCGCTTCTTTCCCAAGAACGGACCCAATGATTGGTCACAGGGTAACTAAGCCAGTGCCGCGGTTCCGGCGCCTCCGCCTCCCTCCCTGTGGTAAAGCGAAACTGGGTGCGCAACCCGATCTTGACGAGGGCCAACTCCTTCATCAAAAGCTTCCAATCATCAAATGACTGCGTCTCCCAAGCCAACAGGCCGTCGCCGTCGCACCCAAGCGCATGCGGCCAATCCAAATCGAGGCATTGCATCCAGTTGCGCAACGGGGGGACGCCCTGAAGCTCAGGGGTATTACCCAGTGGTTTGAGACTGAGGGATCCCCAACCATTGCGGCTTCGCCCGCCGATGGTGCCGAAACGATCGATTAGCCACATTGTTTGGTTGATCAACGCAGCCTCTTTTTCGGGCAAGGCCAGAGATAAAACCGCGCTTTCAGCCGGCTGGATGGCGGCGTTGGCTTTGAGGGCGGTTCCGCCCTTGAAAACCAAGGGACCATATCCAAGGTACAAGTCGCTTCCTACCGGTTTGGGTACTTCCGGGTGGGTTACGCTTCCGTTTCGGCCCAGACCCGCCCAGCTTTTCAGCGTGCCTTCATTCCAGTGGTTAAGACGCAGGAGTATTTTGCTCTGGCGCGCGGAGGAACTGTCGCTCTCAAGCCATGCGTGTCCGAATAGCCTCCCTTCCATCTCCCGGAGTTGGGTGAAGTCCCATGGAAACTCCACTTCAGGAGCAGCCGCCACCCGCCACCATTGCCGCAGCAGCGCCTTGAACGGGGGGGTCCGCCATTGGGCCGACTGTTCGGCGTTGCCCAAAAAGGCCGGGGTCAGGAAACGCACTTCATACTCAAGTTGCTGCATTTTCATGCTTCCATCCTCTCTTCAGGAGCGGCGGCTTCCAGGGTCAGCTGCCGGACTTCGGGCATGCCGGCGCCGATCAGGCCCCGGATGTCGCCGTACATGCCCGAGGTGTTGGTGATGACTCGCTCGATCTGCTTTTGACGCTCGTGCCAGAGCCGTTCCATGGCGCGGCGCTCCTTCTGTATCTGCTCCTGCATGGCGCTGAAGGCCTCTACGATGGCCTCCACCCGCTGATGGAACTCTTCTCCCGAAAGGTACGAGTACAGCAGCTGCATCTTGTCGCGCTTCCCCTCTGAAGCAGCACGGGCAAAAGCCACTTGGATGAGTTGCTCGCGCAGCGCCGCGGCAAGCGCCGGCCAGGAGCGTACGCTCACCACCCAGACGCCGTCGATCCGCCCGAAATCCTTGACCCCTTCGGGCAGGGCCACGGAAACGATCACCGCAAGGGAGGCACCGATGGCGCGCTGGTCCTGCTTGAGCTTATCAATCCACGCTGGCTGGTAATGCCTCGTGTTCTTCACCTCCCAAACAATGGCGCCGCAGACGTTTCCAGCGCCGTCGCACACCTCCTGGACCAGGTCGGCCCCCCGCATTCCCTTTGGTACCGGCCGGATGATGTCCCGGGGGAACTGGGCGCCCATGGCGGCTTCAATATCCAGCTCCAGCACTTCTCCCTGGAGCTCCTGGGAGCCCTGCTGAGTCCGCCGCCTGGCTTCGTCCAGGGCCCCGCGCAGATCCTCGATCTGCTTCTCCTTTTCCTTGAGCTTCAGGCTCTGGACCTCGTCCTCTTCTTCACGCACGCGCTTTTCGATAAGCTTGCGCTCCTGTTCGAGCCGTCGCTCGATCTCCAGGTCGAGCTTCTTCTGCTTTTCCTCCAGTTCGCGCGCTTTCTTGCGGATGGCCAGCTCCAGTTTCTCGGCTTCTTCGGCCTTGCGTGCCTGCTCGGAAAGCTGCTCCTTCAGGTCCTTGATCTGCAGCCCGATGGCTTTGCGTGTGCGGGCTTCGGCTTCCTGCACCGCTTCCTCGAGCCGATGATCGAAATCCGTGGACAGCCGCGCTTCGGCCTCCGCCCGCATTCGGGCTCCCAGAGCCTCGCTGACTCCAAACTCGTGCCCGCATTTGGGACATTCCACCATCACCCTGTCCGTATTGTTCATGCCGCGCATCATACGCTTCCCCCCTGCTTCCGGCGGTTTTTGGCAAGCTTGCGGCTTGGGGTTGCCGTCTCCCAACCAATCCATCGGATGCTCTTCGGGGGCGTGGCGATCCGGTATTGCCTGGGCGGCGTTTCCGTATTGAAGATGCCGTATCGACGAACGCCTTCCGGTCCCAGCGCGTTTCTCAAGGCGCGATGCAGCCGCGATTTGGTCTGCTCAAAAAAGGTATTGGTCATCCCTTTCATCATGCTTTTCGCCGTTGGCCCGTCCAGGTCATCACCAATGTTCCTGTATTCCAAGAGGTACTCGCACGCATAGTCTTCCTCGGGAGCCCCGTCGGGCGGAGATACCACATCCGGCCGCCCATCGCGGGCCCTGCGCGCCAGCCAGCTCAGGAAGGACAACTGCGCCGGAGCCAGGTGGATTTTCCGCCCCCCGGCAAGGATGCATTGCCCATCGAAATCGATCTCGAGGCTCGCGGGTTCCAGCGCCTCCTGCGCTGCGGTCACCACCTCGCTGAAGGTGACACTCCCTTTCAGGAGCCGTTGGTCCAAACCCTCCCTGAGCCGCACGAAGGGGATTTCCGCCAGGCTCACCTTGGCCTCGTGCGCATCGAGCGGCCGATTCGAGGGTGTGTAAATCACATGCCTGTGGGGCGTCGGATAATAGAAGTGTTGGTTCGACTCATAGGGGGCGCTCACGAGCACGTGCGACAACCGGTCCTGCGCCCGGCCGAGGAGGGACAGCGCGTACCCGGCATAATAACCCATGGTCTTGCGGCCCCCCGCGATCGATACGTGGAGCGCGCAGTCCGGATCGGCCGTAAACTCCCGGATGATTTCCGTAAGAGTGTCCGCTAGACGCTCGTTCTCCCCACGCGTGCGTATGTCGCCGATCGCCTTTCCTTCCGCCGTAGCGAGCGCATGGATGTTTTGTTCGCTAAAATCGATGCCGGGCAGCCCGTAATCCTTGCGCAGTCGGTGGAACCAGCCCGGGTCATCGGAAAGCAGGGTCAGCCGCGCGCGTTCCTTTCCTTCCGCCGTCGTGACCAGGTGCACTTCCGTGGGGATAAAGCCGGGCTTCAGGGTTTGGGCCAGGGCATACAAGGTTTCGGTAACCACCTGCGGCGAGAGTCCGGTCACGGCCAGCAGTACGCGGCGCCGAAACGTTCCAGGATGGGCTGGCCCCTTTTTTCCGGCCCGGTTACGGTTCCCTGTGTTGTACTCTTTCGTTTTTGTTTTCATGACGGTAAGTATGCGCGGGGCGAGGGCGCTTCATCGATTCGGCAAGCTTGCGGCATGGATTGAATATTTGCCCAGGCCCATGGATGTCGCTTTTCCCGTATGCACCCATTGGCCCCACCAGAGATAGGGCCACAACTCGGTTTTTCCCTCCATCCCAACGACGATCTCCCCCAGCAACCCGTCCATCTTGATCGCGGTCTTCTGGCGGGAGGAATAACGGGTCCAGTCTTTCCAGACAAGTTGGGTTGATGCAGCTTCCACTTGGCGGGCCATTTGCGTCAGGCCGGCAAAATCGGTTTCCAGCGGCTCGTCGGCATGAAAGCTAGTCAGCATCGATAATCGGCGCAGCAATGAGCTGAAGAGATCGCTGAAGCGGAACGTATCCGGAGTGACCAGGTGCTCCTCGCGCTGCAAACGCATGTGCGTTTCGATCTTGATCCGAACGGCCGCAGGCGCTGTGGGAAGGGCCGGAATATCGGGCGGATGGGGCCGGAGCGTTCCGCCGGGTTCGTATATCGGCACCCATGAATCCGAATCCGCCGGCTGGGCCTGCCGCACCTCCACCAACTTCATCGGCATGCGCCCCTTCCCCAACCCCTGTTCTCCTGCCCGCTGAAGCGCATGAACCAGGTACGGCACGTACCCGTTTCCCCGTCCGAACAGAGTCAATCCCAGTTCGTGCATTTCATCTTCCGGGGCCAACGGTGGCTCGATCAAAAAGGGATGGGGGGCCGCCGTGTATTTGCGCATCTTTTTGGCATCGGGATGGGGGGGCGTTTCGAATATGTAGGAGTATGGACAGGACCTGTAGAGAAGGCACGACGGGCAAGCATCCTGGTGCGTGACACAGACCGTCTTCTTCAGCGCATGGCCGAGAGCGCCCCGCCAGGCGGAGCCGGTGTACGCCGGCAACCGCGACGCACCGGTACACCTGAATCGAAACCGGTAGCGGGCTAACGGAAGCATAATGCAACCCGACCGCAATGCGACGTCGCCAAGACCATCCTGCATAACATTCCCACCCTGATTGTTTTCATTTCAATGACGTATGCTTCACCCAGCCTTCGGCCCCGTCGGTCCCAGGACCGAACCTGTGCTCATATGAGGTTCCATGCTGCCTTCCGGGAGTGACAGACCGGGTCACAGCGCCAAAATATTCTCGGTTCCGCAACAACCTTATTTGCAGCGAAAAGCGATGCGGGGTTCCGGTGACCAAAAACCGCCCTTCCTGACTCCATATCGGCGTGATGCGCACCTTTATAAGCTATTTGATCCCCCCACGGCAAGCAGCAATGAACGGGGAATGCACTTCCTCGCTTGCGGGACCATGGGCCAGGCCCTGGAAGACTAGTTGCTGTAGCTTCAATGGAGCCGCGACCTTTCCGCCGCAGAAACCCCGATAGGCGCAGTTATGTGAGAGGCAAACGCGCAGCTTCGATGAGGCCTTTGGAATTTCAAGAAAAAGTGTGAGCCCTCGAATGGAGCGAAGCATCTCCTGATTGACCGAAACGAAAAATCGGTCATGGCCGCAGGCTCGGCCTCCTTCTAGGTTCTGCTAAACCAACGTTGTGTTACCCTAGCCTTGAAACCCCGAAGGCATACGATAACATCGCGGGCAGCCCCCCAAGAATATACAGTTAGTATCTTGTCTGCGTGCTCATTCACTTTTGCCCTATCCGCCACGACGGTTTTTTTCGTACATTTCGACTGGGATAGGGTATCTCAGTCTCCATACTATTTTTATTGGCCTTTCGCTTTCAAAGGTAACCCGATCAGCCGGACCCAGGTAGACAAAAGGAGCAGCGGAACCATTCGTTTTCTTCTTGTCGCGCGCAAAGATCAAGATTGTGTAGCCGCGATCCGCATGATGAATCAGGTTCTGACCTGTCTCAGATTGTTGCGCTGTGTTCGACTGCGATTCCCAGTGAAGGAGTTCCCTACTGATAGGGTAATCCGCATACATTGTGCTTGGCGAGAACTCACGTTCGGTTTTTTGATACGTGATCAGAAGTGCATAGGCTCGGACTGAAGAGAAATGAAGTAAACCAACACCGGTCTGTCCTGCTGTTTCCAGTGTTGCCTGGCCCAATACGGCCTGCACATCCCGCGACCCATATTGAGCGTGGAGCTCTAAAAAAGAGCGAAAAGGAAGTTCGGGAACCTGACCCTCCACTGTGGTTTCAGACTCGCCCCATTCCAATATTTCCATCAGGTCGGAGAGAACGGAGGGATTCTTCGAAATGCGTCGGAAGGAATCCTCCAGAGTTGGGATTCCCAGTCTGCTACCGGGCTTCCCCCAAATCCGGTAATGGGCAAGTATGCCAATATCACCAAGCTCATCCAGTGCAGCTCCAACATCTTGCTCGCGTAGCTTTTCCACCGCTCTTCGCAGAGCCGAGATTTCCCTAGGCCCAGTCATAAAAGCAGCCCGGACCAAACCTTTTTTAAGCTGATTCAGATCCGGATCCGTTGGGAATGGACACAACCGTGCCCTCGCCTTCCATCCGGTCCATGTTTCCTTCACAAGCAGAAGGTCCGGATCATAATCGTGATAGCTTACAAAATTGCCGAAGCTCAATGGCTTCCCGGTTTCGTTCTCGAAAGTCTGCAACCGTTCGGGAACCTGAATCGCAAGATTGCGGAGATTTGCGCGAATATTTTCGAGAACATACTGCCGCGACAACCGGTCCAACTGGATGGAACAGCCTGCTGGAAGGTGAGGAAACTCGTCCTCCACCTCGCGATCAATCGAAAACCGGTGGCGCGGCAGAAGAGCCTTGAGCTTGCTGTCGATGCGGTAACGCCGGTGCGCTCGGCCGACAAAATCCAAAACAGTCAAACAATCCTTGCCGGCAGCATGACGTAGTCCCCGCCCCAATTGCTGAAGAAACACCGTCAGGCTGTCTGTTGGGCGCAAGAACAGGACGGTGTTCATTTCGGGCACATCGAGTCCCTCATTCAGAACATCGACAGTGAATAGGAAAATCAGCTTGCCAGCCCTGAATTCCGAGAGCATCGTGGAGCGGCTATTTTCGTCCACATCGGAAACAAGAGCGGCCGAGGGGATCCCCCGATCCTTGAACATCTGCGCCATGTATCGCGCATGCTTCATCGTGACGCAAAAGCCGATTCCCTTCACCTTCGACAGTTCGGGCTCATACCGAAAAAGGGCCTCTTGGACTGCCTCCACACGCTGTCGAGCGAGAATATCCGCACCTGTATACACATTCTCCAGTGCTGCAGCATCATACCTGCCGTTCCGCCAGAACCGGTCCAGATCAAGATGGACCGGATCGGCCACTCCAAAGTAATGAAATGGGCACAGCAGTTTTTCCTCCAATGCCTCCGGCAGGCGAATCTCCGCTGCAAAACGATTGTTGAAATCCGCGGCAACGCTTTGGCCATCCATCCTTTCCGGAGTGGCGGTCAGGCCCAACAGGATTTTCGGAGAAAAGTGGTTAAAGATAGAGCGATAGCTGTCTGCCGTCCCGTGGTGAGCTTCGTCGATAATGATATAGTCATAGAAGTTCCGCCCGACCTTCTCCCAAAGACTCGAGTTGGCCAGCATCCGAACCGAACAGAAGAGGTGCTCGAGCCGGGTGGGCTCATACGGGCCAACCCAAAGATCCCCGAAATTGCCGTCCCGCAGCACATTTCTGAATGTGGCGATCGATTGCTCCAGGATTTCCTGCCGGTGCGCCACAAAAAGAAGGCGGGCCTGCCTATTCTGTAATTCGTAGAAGCGCTTAAAGTCGAATGAGGCAATGACAGTTTTTCCGGTACCAGTAGCCGCGATCACCAGGTTGCGCCATCGGTTGTGCACGTTCCGCTCGCGGGCAAGTGCTTCCAGAATCCGCTCTTGGAAAGGATATGGCGTGAGATCGAAGAAAATTGCCGGCGGCGCGGCGCCAGCATTGCGTGCACGGTTGATCGCGCTTCTGAATCGCTGCGGATTATCCGAGTCAAAGGGAATGAATTCGCGGCTGTTCCAATAAGTTTCGAATTCCGCAGCGAATTTTTCCAGGATGTGCCCCATATCCTGGGATGTCACTTTCAGATTCCATTCGAGGCCGCTTGTAATCGCGGCGTGGGACAAATTGGCCGATCCAATGTATGCGGTAGAGAATCCCGAGAGCCGTTTGAAATGATACGCTTTGGCATGCAGGCGGGTTCGCTCCGTATCGTAGGAGACTCGTACGTTTATGTTTGGTTGCTTTGCTAACCATTCCACCGCAGGCGCGTCGGATGCGCCCATGTAGGCCGTGGTGATCACCCGGACGGGAATTTCCCGCATACGCAGGTCCTCGAATGCTTTCATGAGGAGCCGCAAGCCGGACCACTTGATGAAGGCTACCAAAATGTCCACCGAGTCGGCTGAATGCATCTCGGCACTGAGTTCATGGGCGAGTTGAGGCTCGCGGGGAGATCCCGTGAATAAGCTGGTCTGGGTCAGCGGCGAATCGGGACGGATCAGGCCCTGATCGGCATAGTTTGGTGGAGTGATTTCCAGAAGAAGCTGTTCTGAAGCTTCGATCAGGAATTTCCCGCCGATGTGCGCGCATTCCGGCAAACCTGAGATCTGTTCGATAAGCCGATTACAAAATGCCAAACGCGAAGCAGAATCAGTTTCATGGCGCAGAGCCTGTTCAATGACCGCAGCAAGAAAAGCAGCATAGCGCGCCGGCTGCTCCTCAAAATCGATCTTCCCCAGGACCGACCGGAGTTCAGGGTGTTGCTCCAGTGCCTCTTTCAAGTCACGGTCCAGCAAGGAATCGTAAATTCCGTGGTGCAGAGGACAGGTCACTCAGAATCCTCCAATGGCATTGTCAGGCACGAATTCACCACCGGACGGTCGGCCTCGGCCCAATCCAGAAAAAGAAGCTCGTCAGGTTTCAGCCATGCGAGTTCAGCATGCTCGTGCGGTATGAGATCTCCCGATTCTATGGCACAAAAGAAAGGGTACAGGGTAATCGTGAAATCCGGGTATTGGTGCGTTGTCGGTGGCAGTGCCTGGCCTATCCGCGCCGTTATTCCCAGCTCTTCAGTCAGTTCACGACGCAGACACTCTTCCGGGGTTTCGCCTGCATGGATCTTCCCACCGGGGAACTCCCACTTGAGCGGCATGCTCATCTTGGAGCTTCTTTGGGCGGCAAGAACATGGCCGCAGCGCCGGATGATGGCACATGTAACGTGAAGGTGTTGACGCATCGGCTATGTTGACCTGAAAATCCTTTCATTGTGCCATCGGAGAAACTCCCGATTTGGACGATCATGGGGCACTAGGGGCAACACGGAAAGGGGGTTCCCGTGAAATCGGTAATAGTCCTTACCATTTTCGTACTCTTCCCTGATTCGTCCACTGATCTCGACTTTCAGGTCCGGCGTCACAGTGAGATAGCCCCGATCGAAAAGGATGTGCAGGTCTGAACGCAAGAGAAGTCCGTTGTCCACGTGATTGGGCCCCTCCCCATAAGGCTTGATGTGTGATGCCTGTAGTACTGGAAGGGTCCGCTCTCCCGAAATCGCACATCGCTTCAGGTATGCGTCGGTCACAAGAATGCGAAAGGCACCTTGGCCGAGTCTTGATTTGCGAAGATACTCCTGGCCATACAGCAGATTTGGATCGGCGATTGCTGTCCCCGATTCCTCCGATGGTTCATCCGAATCCGGCACGGGCAGCCAGGGCCGGACAAGCGTCCACAGGCGATCACTCCATTCATTCTGATCATCGTATCTCTTCCCCGATACAATATTCGGTTTCCAATCCCCCGGCGCCGGAATCCAATGGTCGCGAGGAATGAAGAACGGTTGATTCAGAATGATGCATCCGATCTCAGGATCTACCTCATCGTATCCTCTATAATTGCGAATGAGCTGTTCAAATTGTCTTCGAGTTGCAGCGCCGTTTTTTCGTCCAAACACCTCCCATGCCAAGGACAGAGGCAGCCTTTCGCTTCGGATGAAGAATCCGCCTCCGACGACAAAATTCAGCGGTTTGTGGAGCTTGAATAAAAAGGGCTCTCCGGACTCCAGAGCGGAAAACTCTCTCCCGCTCGGTCGCCAGAAATTGACTTCATCCGGGCCGTCCTTTTCAATGAAATCAAACCAGGCGTTGTCTGTTACCCCAACATAAAAACGCATGCCTAAGCCCTGAGTAGCCCCCGCTTGATTAAGCTCCTATTTCCCTCAAACACTATTTCGATCATGGCGTCTGTCTGGCTCATTCTCCCTTCCGGGAGTGACATCCGGGGTCACCGGCCCAGTTCCGTGCTTCGGCGCGGGAATCATGGTCACGTTAAATCGGTCACTCCAAATACTGTATCGACCTTGTGAGTGCCTTTATAAGCTATTTGATCCCCCCGGAGCAAGCAGCAATGGGTGGGGCTTGCACTTCACCTTCGCGGAGGCCATAATCGAGGCTTCGGAGGGGGACGGATGACCAGGGACGGGAAGATCACGTACAAGGATTCGGGGGTCGATTACGACCGGATCGATCCGCTCAAGATCATGGCGCAGAGGGCGGCGGCGGGGACGGCGGGGAATCTGGCCAAAGCGGGGCTTGCCGAGGTGGCGGAGAGCCGGGGGGAGTCGGCCTACGTCGTCGATATGGGCGAGTTCTATGTCGCGTCGATCCTCGAGTGTCTGGGGACGAAGTCGCTGGTGGCGGATGCGGTGCGGCCGCTCACGGGCAAGACCGGGTACGACCGGATAGCCCAGGACACGATCGCCATGGCCGTCAACGACATCGTCACCGTCGGGGCGCGCCCCGTCAATATCCACGCCTACTGGGCTACCGGGGGGTCGGACTGGTTTTCCGACCAGGAGCGGATGCGCGATCTCGTCGAAGGGTGGGCGCGCGCGTGCGACGCCATCGGGGTCTCCTGGGGCGGCGGGGAAACTCCCGGCCTTGCGGGCGTGGTCATGCCCGGTACCATCGACCTGGCCGCCTCCTGCGTGGGGATCATCCGGCCTAAGGATAGATTGATTATTGGAAGAGAATTGCGCGCGGGAGACCGGATCGTCATCATCGCCAGCAGCGGCATCCACGCCAACGGCATCTCGCTCGCCCGGCGCCTGGCCGAAACCCTGCCGGAAGGGTACGGGACGCGCCTTTCGGACGGGCGGCTGTACGGCGAGGCGCTCCTCGACCCGACGATTCTTTATTCCGCCCTGGTGCAGGAGCTGCTCGACGGCGGCGTGCCGGTGCACTATATCTCCAACATCACCGGGCACGGGTGGCGCAAGCTGATGCGGCACCCGGCGCCCTTCACCTACCGGATGACGGCGATCCCCCCGGTCCCCCCGGTGCTCGCCTTCATGCAGGCGGAGGCGCGGATGGACGCGGCCGAGGCTTATGGGAGTCTCAATATGGGGGCGGGGTTTGCGTTGTTCGTCCCTCCGGAGGCGGTGGCAGCGGTGGTACGTACCTCCGAGCGGCTGGGGATCGCGGCGCTCGAGGCCGGCCGGGTCGAAGAGGGGCCGAAAGAGGTGATCATCGAGCCGCTCGCGGTCCGCTACGCCGGGGAAAGCCTGAATTTGCGGGCTTAGCGCCCGAGGCGCAGGAGGCGGGCCAAGGGTCCCGAACGGACGGTGATCGCCCCGGCGGGGCACATCTCCTGGCAGCAGAAGCAGGAGATGCACTTTTTCCTGTCGATCCCGATGGTGTCGTCTGCGGGGCTCATCGCCCCCGCCGCGCACTGGCGCACGCACTCGAGACATAAGGTGCAGAGCTTCGGGTCGATCCGGGGCGAGGCGGCCAGCAATTTTTCCATCACCGGGGTGAGCCACCCCGGCCCCGCGATCCGGGCCACCGACACCTCCGGGGCGAGCTTCCACTCCGGGTGGGGCCGAAGCTCCGCAACCCGCGGGCCGACGATCTCGATATCTTTTTCCTCCGGCAGCAACCCCATCTCCCTGGCCGCCCGAATTGTGGGAATATTCATCGGGTTCAGGGAGAAGATGCGGGCCAGGACCCAGTCCAGGGCGTGGGCGTTCGTGCCCGCCATGAGGATCCCCAGTTTCCTGGGGGTGCCCGAACTCGGGCCGTTCCCTTCCATCCCGATGACGCCGTCGAGCAGGTTGAGGCGCGGGCGGACCGCTTCGTGGATGTGGACCAGGAGCCGGGCGAAACGGTGCGGGTCGCGCCCCATCCGGTAGTGCCACTGGGCTTTTTCGAGCCCCGGGACGGCGCCGAAGGTGTTTTTCACCGCCGCGGTGAGCGTCATCTGGCCGTGGGTCTTGGCCTTGGCGAGGTTGAGGAGGGGGTGGCGCCGCATGAGACTCGAGAGGTGCAGCCGCCAGGCGCCGGTTTCCGAGGAGGGGACCCACTCCCCCTCCCCCGCATCGACGATTTGGAGGAGGTCGCCGCTGGCGAGCCCGAGCCGGGCGGCGCACTGGGCCGCCGTCCCCACCCCTGGGCTGTCTGTCACCAGCACCTGTGAAGCGCCCGCCGAGCGCGCCTGCCGCGCCGATGCCCGGATGATCTCCGGGTGGGTGGAGACGGCCCCATCTGTTGCCCGCGGCGCGAGAAAGTTGGGCTTGAGGAGGAGCGGCTGCCCGGCGTCGAGGAAGGCCTCCATCCCCCCCAGGGGTTCGAGGAGCGCCTTCAGCGCCGCGTCGACCGCGGCCGGGTCGTAACTTCCCAGTCGCTGGATCGAGACCCTAGGCATCGGGATTCCTTTCAGGCTCTTGCTCCGGATCGGGAATCGGTTCCGGAGTCGGTTCGAGCGGCTCCGACGGCGGTTCGGGGGTCGCGCCGGGGTCGGGGATGGTTTCGGAGGCGGGTTCGGGGTCGGGGGTGACCGGGTAGTAGCGCGCGCGCTCCATGCGGGCGCGGATGGTGCGGATGCGGCTCCGGATGCGCCGGTTGGGACTCACGGGGCTGTAGCGGCGCGGGTTGATGATCACCGCCGCGAGCGCCGCCGCCTCGTCCCGGCCGAGGCGGGCGGCCGACTTGCCGAAGTACGCGCGCGCGGCCGCCTCCGCGCCGTAGATCCCGTCCCCCCACTCGATCACGTTGAGGTAGAGCTCGAAGATGCGGCGCTTGGTCAGGTTCTTTTCGAGCGAGCGGGTGATGAGCAGCTCCCGCACCTTGCGCCGCGGGGTGCGCGCGGGGGAGAGGTAGAGGTTTTTCGCCAGCTGCTGGGTGATGGTGCTCGCCCCGCGCACGATTTCGCCCTTTTCAAGGTTGATCTTCATCGCCTCCCGGACCTCGGCGTAGTCGATCCCCTCGTGCTGGAAGAAGGCCGCGTCTTCGGTGACCAGGACGGCGTTTTTGAGGTGGGGGGAGATGGAACCGAGCGGGCGCCACTCCTGCCGGCGGCGCACCGGGCGCTTTGCTTTCCTCGCTTCCCGCTCGCGCAGCTCCATCCAGGCGGTCGAGGCGGGGTTGGTGCGGGCGAGTGAGGCCGTGTCGGGGAAGGCGAGCCACTCCCAGCCGAGCCAGGCGGCCGCGAGGAGGGGGACGAGGAGGAGGGCGTTCCGGCGCCGGTTTTCTTTCTTCATATCTTGTGGATTATGCGCCTTTTCCGGCCGGCGTGCGGCGGGGGCGGCCAAAAAAAAGTTGGCTCGTTCCGGGGCGGGTTCATTAGAGAGGGTACGGGAAAGGGGGCTCTGATGAAACAACCGGTGGGGGAGGGGCGGGTGGAAGGGCGGACGGCGGACCCGGAGCGGGTCCGGGCGCTCGAGGAGGCGCTCCGGCGGCTGTGCGGGGGGGACGCCGATTGCTGGACGGCGCATGACTGCCCCGAGGACCTGTGGGAGGCGCACCTGGAGGACGTGCTGGCGTTCGAGAACGTGGGGGTGGGGCTCAGCCTCTTCGAGGGGCTCGAGATGCACGGGCTCAAGCTCCCCCGCCCGGAGACGCTCAACGAGAAGCAGAGCCGGAAGAAGGTGTTCGAGATCCTGCAGGCGCTTCTGGGCCTGCAGGTCATGCTCGCGGGGTTCGAGCACCTGTCGGGGCGGCAGCTCTACCGGACGCTTTTCGAGGATACCCTCTGGGACGGCTGCTACGTGAAGAAGAAGAGGCCGGAGCTGGTGACCATCATCGACATGTCCCGCAAGCCCCGGCGCACCGAGCAGCGCCTGCGGATGATCGCGATGGCGAAGGCGCGGACGGTGCAGTAGGGGGCAAGGTCAAAAGAGATCACCCGCGAAAATGATCAAACCCCCCCTTGGGGAGGGGGCGGCGGCTCCCGGCCCCGGCGAGCCAGACCTTGCCGCGGCCCGGGACGAGGCGGCCGATGCGGGTGATCGGGGCGAAGGGGGCGGGCCAGAGCCTTTCGAGCCGCGCGGCCTTGGCCTTCGGCACGGCGAAGAGGAGTTCGAAGTCCTCCCCGCCGTCGAGGGCGAGCGCGAGGGGGTCGCACCCCCAGCGGCGCGCGGCGGGAAAGAGGGGGAGGAGGTCGGGGTCGATTTCGGCGTCGACCCCGCTGGCGGCGCACAGGCGCGGCAGGTCGGTCGAGAGGCCGTCGCTCAGGTCCATCGCCGCGCGGGCGAACCCGCCCGCGGCGAGGTACGCCCCCTCTTCGCACCGCGCCTCGGGGAGGCGGTGGGCCCGAAGCGCCTCCCGCTCGGCCGCACTCCGCCCCCGGAGCCGCCCCGCCCGCAGGAGGGCGAGCCCCGCCGCGGAGCGGCCCAGGACCCCGGTGACGTAGAGGAGGTCCCCCGTTCTCCCCCCGGAGCGGCAGAGGACCCTGCGCCCGGCCGGTTCCCCGACCGCGGTGATGGAGATCACCACCCCCGCCTCGGAGCGGGAGAGGTCCCCGCCGACCAGCACCGCGCCCCGGGCGCTCCGCGCATCGGTGAGGCCGCGGTGCAGCTCCCGCACCCAGCGGGGGGGGAGGCCCGCCGGCAGCCCGAGCGCGACGGTGAAGAAGAGGGGGCGGGCGCCCATGGCGGCCAGGTCGCTCACGTTGACGGCGACGCTTTTTCGCCCGAGCGCGCGCGGGGTGGTCCAGTCGCGCCGGAAGTCGACCCCCTCCACCAGCATGTCGGTGGTGAGCAGGGTGTGCCCGCTCGAGGAGCGCACCACGGCGGCGTCGTCCCCGATCCCCACCAGCACCCGCGAACCCCCCGGGGTGCGGGAGCGGAGCCAGCCGGTGATCCGGTCTTCGTCGGTCGGCCGCGTCATAACCTAAACCAGGGCGCGCGCGAGCACGTCCTTCACCCGGCGGACGGGGACGATGTCGATCCCGTCCCGCAGCCGCTTCGGGACCTCGTGGAGGTCCTTCAGGTTCGACCGGGGGACGAGGACGGTCGCGACATGGGCCAGGTGCGCCGCCAGGATCTTTTCCCGGACCCCGCCGACGGGGAGGACGTCGCCGCGCAGGGTGATCTCCCCCGTCATCGCCACGCTCCTGCGCACCGGGCGCCCGGTGCAGACGGAGACCAGCGCGGCCGCCAGCGTCACCCCGGCCGAAGGCCCGTCCTTGGGGATCGCCCCTTCCGGGATGTGGATGTGGATGTCGTGGGTGGCGAAGAAGCGGTCCTCGATCCCGTACTCCGCGGCGTGGGCGCGCGCGTAGCTGAGGGCCGCGTGCGCCGATTCCTGCATCACCCCCCCCATCTGGCCGGTGAGCAGGAGCCCCCCCTTCCCCTTCATGGCCTGGGCTTCCACGTAGAGCACCGCCCCGCCGGCCGGGGTCCAGCCGAGCCCGGTGGCGATCCCGACGCTGTCGCGCTCGAGCCGCTCCTCCGCGCCGTATTTCGCCGGCCCCAGCCAGCGGCGGACCGAGGCCGGCGTCAGGGTCACCCCCTGGCGGCGCCCGGTGGCGATCCGCACCGCCGTCTTGCGGCAGAGGGAGGCGATCTCGCGCTCGAGGTTGCGCAGCCCCGCCTCGCGCGTGTACCCCCGGATGATCTCCCGGAGCGCCGGGTCGGGGATGGCGAGGGCGCCGCGGGGGAGCCCGTTCTCCCGGATCTGGCGCGGGACGAGGTGGCGCCGGGCGATTTCCATCTTCTCGTCTTCCATGTAGCCCGGCAGGGTGATGACCTCCATCCGGTCCCGGAAGGCGGGCTGGACGGTGTCGACCATGTTGGCGGTGGTGATGAAAAGGACGCCCGAGAGGTCGAAGGGGACCCCCAGGTAGTTGTCGCGGAAGGTGCTGTTCTGCTCCGGGTCGAGCACCTCGAGCAGGGCCGAGGAGGGGTCGCCGCGGAAATCGATCCCCAGCTTGTCGACCTCGTCCATCATGAAGACCGGGTTGCGCGCCCGGCTGGTGTGGATCCCCTGGATGATGCGCCCCGGCATCGACCCGATGTAGGTGCGCCGGTGCCCGCGGATCTCCGCCTCGTCCCGCACCCCCCCCAGGCTCATCCGGAAGAAGGAACGGCCCAGGGCGCGCGCGATCGAGCGGCCGAGCGACGTCTTCCCGGTGCCCGGGGGGCCGACGAAGCAGAGGATGGGGCCCCGGCTGTCCTGTTTCAGCTTGCGCACCGCGAGGTGCTCGAGGATGCGGTCCTTGACCCGGTCGAGCCCGTAGTGGTCCTCGTCGAGGATCCTGCGCGCCTCGCGGAGGTTGAGGTTGTCCCTGGTCTCGGCCGCCCAGGGGAGGCCCACCATCCAGTCGAGGTAGGTCCGGACCGTGGCCGCCTCCGCCATCTCCGGCATCATCCGCTCGAGGCGCCGCACCTGCCGTTCGAACTCCTCCCGCGCCTCGGGCGGGAGGCGCGCCTCCTCCGCGCGCGCCCGGTAGGCGCGCACCTCCTCGACCAGCTCGTTCCCCTCCCCGAGTTCGCTCTGGATCGCCTTGAGCTGGTGGCGCAGGTAGAACTCGCGCTGCCCCTTGTCGATCTCGTCCCGCGCCTGGCTGTCGATCTCCTGCTGCACCGTCAGGAGTTCCTCCTCCCGGGTGAGCATCTCGTGCACCCGCTGCAGGCGCCGCGAGGCGTCGAGGATCGCGAGGATTTCCTGGGCCTCTTCCGGCTTCAGGGAGAGGTTGCCGGCGACCAGGTCCGCCAGCCGCCCCGGGTCCTCGAGGTTCGAGGCGATGACGAGGACTTCCTGGGAGATGTTCTTCCCCAGCGCGGCGACCTTTTCGAGCGAGGCGGCCACCTGGCGCCTCAGCGCCTCGAGCGGCACCCCGGTGAGAGCGCGCACGTACTCCTCGAGGACCTGGACCCGGGCCTCCAGGTGGGGCCGCTCCTCCCGCCAGTCGCTCACCCGGGCGCGGGCGATCCCCTGGACCAGGATGCGGACTTTTTTGTCCGGCAGCTTCAGCATCCGGATCACCACCCCCACGGTCCCGACCTCGTAGAGGTCGCGGGCGGCGGGGTCGTCCGCGCTCCCGTCGTGCTGCGTCACCATCAGGAGCATCCGCCTGCGGGTCAGGGCCCGGTCGATCGCGTCGATGCTCTTGTCGTTGGAAACCAGGAGCGGGACGATCGTGTAGGGGAAGACCACCGCGTCCTGCACGGGGAGCACCGGCAGGACCTCGGGGATTTCGGCCTGGTCCTCCTGCTTCATCCCTTCCAGGCTGAAAAACCCGCCCTCGTTCGCGTCCGGCATCCCCATCGGCGCCCCCTCCTTCGGCATGTTCCCTCGTCCACCCGCCCGGCTCTCCCGGCGCGGCTGTCAGTCCGGCCCGGCCCCCAAGGGGATGACGACGGCGCCCGCCCGCTGGCGCAGCCGGGGCAGCTCGACGGTGAGAATGCCCCGGTCGAGCCAGGCACGCGCCTTGCGCGGATTCACGCTCCCGTCGATGCGGAGGCTCCGCTGGAAGCGGCCGTACCGGCGCTCGAGGCAGAGGTAGCGCTCGATCCGGCGCCGCCGCCGCTCCCTCTTGATCCCCCCGACGCGGAGCACGCCCGCCGTGAACTCGATCCGGACATCGGAGGGGGCCACCCCCGGGAGTTCGACCCGCACCGTGACCCGGCTCTCCGTCTGGCAGATGTCGGCGTAGGGGACCCAGACGCCGCTGGCAAGCTCGTCCCAGACGTCGTGGTGCTGCCGGATCAGGTCGGCCGATCGCATCTCCGCCATTTCCTGGGCCGCGCGGCGCAGGTTTCGCATGGTCCCCTACTTCTTCTCGATCAGTTCGTTGATCGTGGTCATGAACTCGCTGACGTCCTCGAACTCCAGGTAGACGGAGGCGAAGCGGAGGTAGGCGACCTTGTCGATCCGGCGCAGCTCCGACAGGAGGAGCCGGCCGATGTGGACCGATTCCATCTCCCGCTCCGGGTTCTCCTGGACCGCCTGCTCCACCGTGTCGACGATCTTTTCCACCTGGGTGAGGGTGACGGGCCGCTTCTCGCACGCCTTCAGCAGCCCGTTCAGGATCTTGTTCCGGTCGAACCGTTCCCGGCCGCCGTCCTTCTTGACCACCATGTAGGGGATCTCGTCGCTCCGCTCGTAGCTGGTGAAGCGCCGGCCGCAGTTCAGGCACTGGCGCCGGCGCCGGATGGAATCCCCGTCGCGGCTCTCGCGCGAGTCGACGACCCGGTCTTTCAGGAAGCCGCAGTAAGGGCATTTCATGGTGCGGGCCTCACGGTCTGTCCGTTGACGACGGTAAAATGATCTCGCATTCGCGGCGCCCGGATGGCACAATCTCCCCTAAGCGTTGATCTCAAGAGAATTAATAGAAATTTCGGACAAACGTCAAGCATAAAGCGGGAGCGCCGCTCCGGGCCGCGCCCCCGCCCGGGCGTCCGGCGCGCCCCTTTTTTATTGAACCCGGACGCGCGCCGTTTCGTTTGCATGGTTTGAACGAGGATGGCCGACAAGGAGTTCCCGTTGCTCTCAGGCGATCACAGACTTGTGGAGCGTTGTCTCGAGGGGGATGACGCCGCCTGGGAGGCGGTGGTCAGGGCCTACGGCCGGCGGCTGTACAACCTGGGCTACCGTTACCTCGGCCGCCGCGAGGAGGCGGAGGACCTGACGCAGGAGATCATGGTGCGGGTCTACCAGAACCTGGGGAGCTACCGGCCCGACGCGGGGAGCTTCCAGAACTGGGTCCTGCGGGTCGGCCGGAACCTCATCATCGATCACTACCGGCGCAACCGCCGCTTCGCGGGGGCGGGGGGGAGCGAGGAGCTGGAAACCATGAACCTGGGCGACACCCGGACCCCGTCCCCCCAGCAGGCGGCCGAACAGGCCGAGACCGCGCGTTTCGTCCGGTCCGGGCTCGAGGCGCTCTCCCCCGAACTGAGGGAGGCCGTCATCCTGCGGGACCTCGAGGGGATGGAATACCGGGAGATCGCCGGACTCCTCAGCGTCCCCGAGGGGACGGTCAAGAGCCGCATCAACCGCGGCCGGATCGAACTGGCGCGCCTGCTCGGGAAGCGGCGCGCCGCGGGCGGGGGCCGGGTTCGGGAGGGATAGGGTCCGCCGCGCGGACCGGAGGCGAGTCATGGACTGCATCCACGCGGAAGAGATGATGAGCGCATACCTGGAGTCCGCCCTCCCGCCCGGGGAGGCGCGGCTCCTCGAGGAGCACCTCGCCGGGTGCGGCGCCTGCGCTGCGCTGCCGGGGCGGATGCGCGCCGTCATCGACGCCTGCGGCCGGTTCCCGGTCCTGGAACCGGACCCCGCCCTGCTCGACCGCATCCTCCTCGCCACCTCGGGCCGCCCGCGCTCGCGCTCCTTCTCCGAGTGGGTCCGGACGCTGTGGCGCCCGCTGCTGACGCCCCGGTTGGCCGTGGGTTCGGGCCTGGCCCTGCTCTGTCTGGCCCTGGCCCTGCAATTATGGATGCCGCGCCTGGCCGGCTCCTGGTCGTCGGTGTCGGCGCTGGGGGTGCTGGGGGTCTTCGACCGCGGGGTGCAGAGCGTGTACAGCCGGAGCCTCCGGGTCAACGACCGGGCCGGGGCCTGGCTGGCGGAGTTCCGCTTCTTCCGCGACAACGCCTTCAACCGGATCCGCTTTTTGAAGGAACGGCTGGACGCGCCCGCGCAGAGCAGCGGGGAGCAGAGAAGCGGGGAACCGGCCCGGCGGGAGCCGGCGGGGGAACCGGCCGGGGAGAACGGGGAGGGGCGGCGGGTGAGGCCGCTCGCATAGATCAGTCGGGGTTTTGGAACGGGAGGAATGGCTTATGAAATGCTCCTATCACGCAGACAGGGAACATACCGAATGCTGCAGCGCCTGCGGCAAGCCGCTGTGCGCCGAGTGCGTCCAGCGGGTCAAACTCAAGCCGTACTGCCAGGAGTGCCTCGCGGGGGCGGCCGACTGGATGGCCGCCCGCGGCCGGCCGGGCGGGGACGCGCCCCGGCGCGCGGCCTGGTTCTCCCTCATCCCGGGGATGGGGGCGATCTACAACAGCGAATACCTGAAGGCCGCCACCTGGTTCGCCGTGTTCGCCGCCCTGGTCATGCTGGGGGGGAGGGTGCACGGGGTGTTCGGCTTCGGGGCGGTGGTGTTTCTGGTCTTCACCATCTTCGACTCCTACCGCACGGCCGAGACGCGCGCCCTCCGGGGGGCGGAGCCCCCGCGGGCGGACGGGGAGGAGCGGGCCGTCCTTGCCTGGGGGGTGGTGCTCGTGGTGCTGGGGCTGCTGTTCCTGCTCCAGAACCTCATCCCCTTCCACTTTCTGAACCGCCTCTGGCCGCTGGTCTTCATAGGGCTGGGCGGGTACCTCGTCTATCGTGCGCTCGGGGAGAGGAAGGGTTCCGGGCGCCGGTCCCTGCCATGGGCGGGCGACGGGAAGGAGGAGTGACATGTCCAGCCGCATGATGCGGGGGGGGCTCGCCGCCGGGGTGGCCCTGATCCTCTTCGGCGCCCTCTTCCTGGTCCACAATCTCTACGCGCCCTTTTCGGTCTGGCGCCTCCTGGCCCGCTACTGGCCGCTGCTGCTCGTCGGCTTCGGGCTCTGGCGCCTCTGGGCCCACTTCGCCTGGCGGCCGGAGCCGGTGGCTCCCGGGACGGAGGCCGCCGGCGCGCCGGCCGTGCGGGCGAAATCCCCGCGCCCCCCTTCCCTCCTCGGCGCCCTCCTCTGGACCGGCCTCGGCCTCCTCTTTTTCGCCCACAATCTAGGGGCGGGGCCCGACGTCTGGCGGCTGGCCTCCCGCTGGTGGCCCCTGCTCCTGATCCTGCTGGGGATCGGGAAGCTCGTGGATTACGCCCTGCACCGGGAGGGGGTGGCCGTCCGCGCCGGGGAGCTCGTGGGCATCCTGGCCCTGGTGCTCGCCGGCTCGGCCGTCTCCCGGCTCGAGAAGAGCCCGATCCGGGAGATCGTGCGGGACGCCCGGATCGAGATCGGGGAGGCGCGGGTGCGGCCGGGGGAGTGGCTCGGCACCTCCCACGCCTACAGCGAGGAGCGGTCCTACCCGCAGGAGCGCCTCCGCCCCGTCCGGATCGAGAATTCCTACGGGTCGGTCTCGGTCCTCCCCGGTCCCGAAGGCGAAATCTCCGTCCGGCTCGGCAAGGTGATCTTCGCGCCGGAGGGGGAGGCCGCGAAGATCGCCGGGGAGATCCGGCTCGAGACCCCGGAGGACGCCGGCGGGGACGCCTTCGTGATCCGGACCAACCGAGACCTCCTCGCCGACCGGAAGCTGCGCTTCAACACCAACCTGGAGGTGCGGGTCCCCGGGAAGACGCGGGTCGAGGTCCGCAACGCCTTCGGGGAGATCCGCGTCTCGGACCTCCACGGGGGGCTCGACCTCGCCACGACCCACCGCCGGATCGAGGTGGCCGACTCGACGGGGCCCTTCACCCTCTCCGCCCGCTACGCCGAGACCCGCCTCACCAACCTCGAGGGGGACGTGCGGCTCGACAGCCGGGGGAAGGTCTACGCCGAAAACATCCGGGGGAACCTGACCGTGAAGGACGAGTACTCCCCGGTGGAGATTCTCAACATCGAGGGGGCGCTCACCCTCTCCGGCGTCGACGGGAGCATCCGGGTGGAGAACGTCTCCGGCCCCGCCGTCATCGAAACGCGCGGCGCCCCGGTGACGGCGCGCGGGCTGCGGGGGGGGCTGCGCCTCGCGGCCAGTCACGCCAAGGCCGACCTCTCCGGGATCGACGCCGGGCTCTCCGTCGAGAGCCGCTACGGCACCCTCACCCTCGAGGAGATCCGCGGGGGGGTCGAGCTCGCCTCGCGCTCCGACCGGATCCGCGCCGGGGGGATCGAAGGGAATTTCCGGATGAGGGGGCGCTCGAGCAGCCTGCGCCTTGACGGGATCCGGGGGAACGCCGACGTCGAGACGAGCCTCGGGGACCTCGTCGTCCGCGACCTCGCGGGGGCGGCCTCCCTCGTCAACAGCCACGGCGCCGTCCGTCTCACCGCCAGGGCCCCGCTCGGGGCGCTGGACATCAAGAACCAGGGGGGGGCCGTCACGCTCACCCTCCCCGCCGGGGCCCGCTTCTCGCTGGCCGCGCGCGCCCGCAACGGGAGCGTGCGCGCGCTCTACCCGGGACTCCCCGCCCCGGTCGCGGAAGGGGGAGGGATGCGGCTCGAGGCCGAGGTCCAGGGCGGAGGTCCCGCCGTGGCGCTCGAGACCCGGAACGGAGACATCGTCATCGACGGGGCCGCGGGGGACGCGCGGTCCCGCGGGGGGAACGTGTTATGAAAAGAGCATCGTGGATAGCCGGGGCCTGGGTTCTCCTCCTCGCCGGGTGCGGTCCCGGGGGAACCCCCGTCCCCGCCGACATCGCCAACCTCAGCCAGGAGCGCCCCATCGGGGACGAGACCGGGCTGGAGGCGGACATCCGCTTCGACCTGGGGACGGTCGAGATCACCCGGGAGGCGGAAGCCCTCTACTCCCTCGACCTGGAATACGACCGCAGCCGGTACGAACCCCGGGTGGAGTACGCCCCCGGGGCCAAGGGACGCCTCTCCTGCCGGCTCGAGAACCGGCGCGAGGGGGGCCTCCGGCGGGAGCACCCTAACCGCCTGCGGCTCGGTTTCGCCGACTCGGTCCCCCTCGACCTGCGCCTGGCCTCGGGGGTGGGGGAAACGCGCCTCTCCCTCTCCGGCATCCGCCTCGAAAGCCTCGACATGGAATCGGGGGTGGGGGCGGTGAAGATCTCGGCCTACGAGCCGAACCCGATCCGGTGCGACGAGGTCCGCTTCCGCAGCGGGGTGGGGAGCCTCGAGGCGGTCGGGCTGGCGAACCTCAATTTCGGCGTGCTCCGGTTCGAGGGGGGGGTGGGGGGGGCCACCCTCGATTTTTCTGGGGAATGGCGCCAGGATGCCGATATTCATATTGAGGTGGGGGTGGGAGGCGTCGACCTGCGCTTCCCCCGGGAAACGGGGGTGAGGGTGGACGCGGCCAAAAATTTCCTGAGCGGGGTCCAGCTCGAGGGCTTCACCCTCCGGGACGGCGCCTGGTACAGCGATAACTACGACCGGGCCGCCGTCAAGGTCGACGTCAAGGCCGCCACCGGGGTCGGAGGACTCAAAGTCGGCTGGATCTAACGGTTCCCTGGAGTGTTGCCTGATGCGTTACGGACTGCTGCTGATGCTGGTAGGATTCCTTCCGTCTCTGTACGCCCGGGAAGCGCCGAGCCCCGCCCCTTACGTGGAGCGGCAGGAGAAGGAATTCAAGTTTTACCCCGGCGGGAAGGTGGGAATCGACCTCGACGTCCCGGGGACCCTCCGGGTCGTGGGCTGGAAGCGGGGGACCGTCCGGATGGAGGCCGAAAAGATCGTTTTCTATTCCTCCGCGGACCAGGCCCGGGAGTTCCTCTCCCATCCCCCCATCCGGATCCGCCACAACGACACCAGCGTCACCATCGGGGTCACGGGCGCGCCCGAACCCCCGGCCATCCTCGAGGTCAACCTCACCCTGTACGTCCCCGCCGACCGGACCGACCTCCTGATCCGGATGCAGCAGGGGGACCTGGCGCTCGAGGGGGTCAACGGCTGGATCGAGGCCACCCTGGGGGAGGGGAGCGTGGAGGTCCGGTCGGTGTCGGGCTATTTCTCGGCCAGCACCCTCAAGGGGGACATCGACGTGGAGATGTCCGACCGGAGGTGGCGCGGGCAGGAATTCGCCGCCATGACCCGGGAGGGGTCGATCGAGCTGCGGCTGCCGGAGGAGTACTCGGCCGCGCTCCAGCTCGAGACCCGCGACGGCGCGATCGAGGTCGACTATCCCCCGCAGGAGGTGGACGGGGAGCTCCTCCCCCCGGAGATCGTCATCAAGGATTCGACCCGGCTCCTGCGCGCCTCGGTCGGGGACGGGGGCGCCCCGGTGAAGCTCACCACCCAGTCGGGCGACGTGCGCCTCGAGCGCGCCCTGCCGTAGGGCCTATTCCCCGGTCCGGATATGGAGCTCGCGCAGGTGGCGCGGCTCCAGTTCCGAGGGGGCGTCGAACATGACGTCGGCGGCGCTGGCGGTCTTGGGGAAGGCGATCACCTCGCGGATGTTCGGCTCGTCGGCCAGGAGCATCACCAGCCGGTCCACCCCCGGCGCCATCCCCCCGTGCGGCGGCGCGCCGTACTCGAAGGCGTCGAGCATGTGGCCGAACCGCTCCCGGACCTCCTCCTCCCCGTACCCCAGGCACTTGAAGATGCGCGCCTGCACCTCCCGGCGGTGGATACGGATGCTGCCGCTCGACAGTTCGTACCCGTTGCAGACCAGGTCGTAGGCCTCGCTCATCACCTTCCCCGGATCGCTCTCGAGCATGTCCAGGTGCTCCTCCTTGGGGCTGGTGAAGGGGTGGTGCATGAAGTTCCAGCGCCCCTCCCCCTCGTCCCACTCGAACATGGGAAAGTCGACCACCCAGCCGAAGGCGAGCAGGTCGGGGGGAGCCAGGCGGAGCCGGTCGCGCAGCTCGAGCCGCAGGGCGCCCAGCGCCTTGCACCCGGCCGCGGCCCTGTCCGCCACGACGCAGGCGAGGTCCCCTTCCCCGGCGCCGCAGAGGCGCGCGATCTCCGCCGCCTCTTCGGGCCGGAGCTGCCGGGCGAGGCTCCCCTTGAGCCCCCCGGCCGTCCACCCCAGGGTGCCGAGGTTTTTCGCCCCCGCGGCGCGGGCCAGTTCGACCAGGTTGTCGAGCTCCCGGCGCGACCAGGAGGCGCAGCCGGGGGCCACGATGCACTGGACCGAGCCGCCGGAGGCGAGCGCGTCGGCCAGGAAGCGGAGGTCGGAACCCTGCACCGCCGCCGAGACGTCGACGATCTCCATCCCGAAGCGGAGGTCGGGCTTGTCGGTCCCGTAGCGCGCCATCGCCTCGGCGTAGCTCATGACCGGGAAGGGGGTGAAGAGCCGCTTGTGCGGCACCACCGCCGGGACCAGCTCCGTGACCAGGCCCTCGACCACCTCGAGGATGTCGTCGCGGCCGGCGAACGACATCTCCAGGTCGAGCTGGGTGAATTCCGGCTGACGGTCCCCGCGCAGGTCCTCGTCCCGCATGCAGCGGGCTATCTGGAAATATTTTTCGAACCCCGCCACCATCAGCAGCTGCTTCAACTGCTGCGGGCTCTGCGGCAGGGCGTAGAACTTCCCGTGCTGCACCCGGCTGGGGACGACGTAGTCGCGCGCCCCCTCCGGCGTCGACTTGATCAGCATCGGGGTCTCGATCTCCAGGAACCCCCGCCGGTCGAGGTAATCGCGCATGAACTTGATCGTCCGGTGGCGCAGGATCAGGTTGCGCTGCAGCCGCTCCCGGCGCAGGTCGAGGTAGCGGTATTTCAGCCGGGTGATCTCGTCCGTCTTGTAGCCGTCGTCGTCGAGCGGGATCGGCGGGGTCCGGGAGGTGTTGAGAAGGACGATCGACTCGGCCAGGACTTCGACCTCCCCGCTCTCGAGGTTGGGGTTGACCATCCCCTCGGGCCGCGGCCGCACCTTCCCCGTGACCTGGAGCACGTACTCGCTGCGCGCCCTCTCGGCGGCCGCGTAGGCGTTGGCGAAGGTCGGGTCGGCCGTCACCTGCACCACCCCCGACCGGTCGCGCAGGTCGATGAAGATCAGGCCCCCGTGGTCCCGGCGCCGGGCCAGCCAGCCGGCCAGGGTCACCGTAGCACCGGCGTCCGTCATTCGCAACTCGCCACAATTCCGCGTCTTCAGCATATTCGGCTACTTCCGTTTCCTTGTTGATTTCGGAGCAAAGGAGAAGAATACATCATACCGGGCGCGTCAGGAAACGGCCGAGTACCGCCGGGCGACATATTTTTCCAGGATCGCGATGAAGTCCCCGACGAGGGCGTCCCCCTCGAGGGTGGCCGCGTGGACCCCGTCGATGTAGACGGGCGCCTTCGGGTCCTCGCCCCTGCCGGGGAGGGAAACGCCGATGTCGGCGTGGCGCGATTCCCCGGGGCCGTTGACCACGCACCCCATGACGGCCACCGTCAGGTTCTCCACCCCGGGGTGGAGCCGCCGCCACAGGGGCATCCGGCTCCGGATGTGGTCCTGGACGCGGGCGGCCATCTCCGAGAAAAAGGCGGAGGAGGTCCGGCCGCAGCCGGGGCAGGCCGAGACCTGGGGCGCGAAGCGGCGGATCCCGAGCGACTGCAGGACCTGCTGGGCCACCAGCACCTCCTCGCACCGGTCCCCCCCGGGCGCGGGCGTCAGCGAGACCCGGATGGTGTCGCCGATCCCCTCGGCCAGGAGCACCGCGAGCGCGGCGGCGGAGGCCACGATCCCCTTCATCCCCACCCCCGCCTCGGTCAGCCCGAGGTGCAGGGCGTAGTCGCACCGGGCGGCCAGGGCGCGGCAGGCGTCGACGAGGTCGGGGACCCCCGACATCTTGGCGCTCACGATGATGCGGTCGTGCCCGAGGCCGTACTCCTCGGCCATCCGGGCCGAGTCCAGGGCGCTTTGGATCATCGCCTCGATCATCACCTCCCGGACCGGCCGCGGCTCCGCGCTCCGGTTGTTGTCGTCCATCAGGCGCGCCAGCGGCGCCGGGTCGAGCGACCCCCAGTTCACCCCGATCCGCACCGGCTTGCCGTTGCGGACGGCGACGTCGATGATGCGCCGGAAATGGTCGTCGTGGCGGCTCCCGGCCCCCACGTTGCCGGGGTTGATCCGGTACTTGGCCAGCGCGCGCGCGCACTCCGGGTGCTGCTCGAGCAGGAGGTGGCCGTTGTAGTGGAAATCGCCGATCAGGGGGACCGGCCCGCACCGCTCCGTCACCCGGCGCACGATTTCGGGCACCGCCGCGGCCGCCCGCGGGGTGTTGACCGTGAGGCGCACCAGCTCCGACCCCGCCTCCGCCAGGGCCGCGACCTGCCCCGCCGTGGCCTCGACATCCCCGGTGTCGGTGTTCGTCATCGACTGCACCACCACGGGGGCCCCGCCCCCTACCTGCACGCCGCCGACGTCGACGGCGGTCGATTCCCTTCTCTGCCGGTTCATGCCCTCACCCCGTTCCCATAGAGGGAAAAGTATAGCAACAAAGCGGGTACCTGTGCGATGGAGTGTTTTGAATAATTATCTTTTTCAGATACAATAACTTATAAATGTCCGGTCCCGTGCGGGATCGGCGGGGAGGAAACGATGGAGAGTTCGGCTGTGTCCGACCGGGCGCCCGGGCCGGTGCTGCTGTCCCGGAGCGAGATCCAGAAGCGTGTGTTCGAGATGGGCCGGGAAATCACCCGGGATTACGAGGGGCGCGCCCCTCACCTGATCGGGGTGCTGAAGGGAGCGAGCGTCTTTCACGCCGATCTCGTGCGCGCCATCGAACTGGAGGCGTCGTTCGATTTCATCGCCGTGGGGAGCTACGGGCTGACCACCCGGACGAGCGGCGAAGTCCGCCTCCTGAAGGACCTGGACGAGAGCCCCGAGGGGCGCGACGTGATCATCGTGGAGGACATCGTCGACACCGGCCTGACGCTCGACTACCTGGTCCAGTGCCTGAGGATGCGGGAACCCGCGAGCCTCAGGACCGCGGCGCTGCTCGACAAGCCCTCGCGCCGCCAGCGCGAAGTGCCGATCGACTACCTGGGGTTCGAGATCGACGACAGGTTCGTGGTCGGATACGGGCTGGACTACGGCCAGCACTACCGGAACCTGCCCGACATTCATCTTCTGGGGAACTGACGCCGGAAGGGCCGGGACGGCTCCGAGGAGCCGCCCCGGCAAAGGCGTCAGGAGCGTACGCTGCGCATCTTTTTCCGCAGGCGCTTGCGCGCCAGGGCCTGCTTGATTCTCTTCTTTTCGCCCGGCTTCAGGTAGAAGGAGTGCTTCTTGACATCCTTGATGATGTCTTCCTGCTGAACCTTGCGCTTGAAGCGCCTGAGGGCGCTTTCGAGGGATTCCCCCTCGTTCAGGATGACTTCCGCCAAACCATTCACCTCCTTCGGCGACAAGGGGGTACGTTACCCCCTGCGGCGTCGAGTGTCAAGACCCAATCTTTCAACCAGTTAGGACTCCCGCGGCGCCTGCCGTGACCGTACCACAAGCTCGATGATGTCCGCCGCCCGTTCCGGGGGGAGGAGGCCCGTGTCGAGGCAGAGGTGGTACCGGGTGCTCAGGGTCCAGTCGTGGCGTGCCATGCGCGCGAGATACGCCTGCCGCGCCCGGTCCGATTCGCGGATCATCGAGAGCGCCTTTTCCCGCGTCGGCGCCCCGTAGACCTCCATGGCCCGCTCCACCCGGAAGGTGTCGGGCGCGTGCAGGAACACGTGGACCGCCCCGGGGTGGTCGCGGAGCACGTGGACCCCCCCGCGCCCCACGATCACGCAGTCCTCCCGCGCGGCGAACTCCCGGATGATTTTGGCCTGGAGCTCGAACAGGCGCTGGTCCGTCACCGTCTGGAAAGGGGGCGCCGTGTAGGAAACGTCGGGGAGCCCGTAGGTGAAAAGGGAGGTGATCTTTTCCCAGAACGACGCCAGCCGCTCGTCGCGCCAGGAGATCTCCTCGACCGGGAGGCCGAGCTTTTCGGCCGCCAGCTGCAGCACCTCGCGGTCGGCGTAGAGATACCCGAGCCGCGCCGCCACCATGTTCCCGATCTTCGCCCCGCCGCAACAGAACTGCCGCGAGATGGTGATCGCGGTTTTTTCACCCATGGCTCTCCCCCCGCGCGTCACTCCGGCCCGTCGCCCGGTTCCTCCCCGGCGACGACCGTGACGCTGGCGACGTAGTCCCCTTCCTCGAGATCGATGCACTTGACCCCGACGGCGGCCCGGGCGTGCGTGTTGCGGATATCGTCCGCGTTGAGCTGGATCAGCTTCCCGTTGGCCGTGATCAGCATGACGGAGGTGTCCTCCTGGACATGGCAGGTGTGGACCACCGTCCCGTTCTTCTGCCCCACCTTGACGTTGATCACGCCGCTCCCCCCCCGGTTCTGCCGGGGGTATTCCTCCACGTCGGTGCGCTTGCCGAACCCCTTTTCGGTCACGGTGAGGAACTGGCCCGGGCCCTTGAAGGCCGACATGGCCACCACCTTGTCGTCCCCGGAGAGCCGGATCCCGATGACGCCCCTGGCGGTGCGCCCCATCTCCCGGACCCCCGTTTCCGCGAACCGGACCGCCTTGCCCATGCGGGTGGCCAGCAGCACGTCGGTGTCCCCGTCGGTGAGCCGGCAGCCGATCAGTTCGTCGTCCTCCGGCACCGAAATCGCGATGATGCCCGAGCTGCGCGGGTTCGAGTACTCCCGGAGCGCCGTCTTCTTGACGATGCCGTTGCGGGTGGCCATCAGCACGTACCCGCCGCCGTCGAACCCCTTCACCGAGATGATGTCGGCGATCTTTTCGTCCTTGCCGAGGTTCACGAGGTTGACGATGGCCTTCCCCTTCCCCGCGGTGCCGACATCGGGGATCTCGTAGACCTTGAGCCAGTAGACCTGGCCGCGGTTGGTGAAAATCAGCAGGTAGCTGTGGGTGGAGGCGACGAAGACGTGGTCGATGAAGTCCTCGTCGCGCGTGGTCATGCCGATCCGCCCCTTCCCCCCGCGGCCCTGGGAGTGGTAGAGCGAGGCGGCCGTGCGCTTGATGTAGCCGGAGTGCGTGACGGTGATGACCACGTCCTCCTCCGCGATGAGGTCCTCGAGCGTCATCTCGACTTCCTCGTCCACGATCTCGGTCCGCCGCCGGTCCCCGTAGGCGGCCTGGATCTCCCTGAGTTCGCCGACCACCACCCCCTCCAGGACCTTCTCGCTGGCCAGGATTTCCTTCAGGCGCGCGATCAGCTTCAGGATCTCCTCGTACTCGGCCACGATCTTCTCGCGCTCGAGCCCCGTCAGCCGCTGCAGCCTCATCTCCAGGATCGCCTGCGCCTGGGGGGCGCTGAACCCGAACCGGTCCATGAGCCCCTCCCGGGCGACGGCCGGCTCCTTCGAGGCGCGGATCAGGGCGATGACCTCGTCGAGCATGTCCAGGGCCCGGCGGAGCCCTTCCAGGATGTGGGCCCTCGCCTCGGCCTTCGCGAGCTCGAAGATCGTCCGCCGGCGGACCACCTCCTTCCGGTGCCCGATGAAGCAACGGATCGTCTCCCGCAGGTTGAGGACCCGGGGGCGGTTCTCGACGATGGCCAGCATGATGATGCCGAAGCTGGTCTGCATGGCCGTCATCTTGTACAGGTTGTTGAGGACGACCTGCGCCGGCTCGTCCTTCTTGATCTCGATGACGATCCGCATCCCCTCGCGGTCGGACTCGTCGCGCAGGTCGCTGATCCCCTCGATCTTCTTGTCGCGCACCAGCTCCGCGATCCGCTCGATCAGCCTGGCCTTGTTCACCTGGTAGGGGATTTCGGTCACGACGATGGCTTCGCGCTCGCGCGCCATCTTTTCGATCCCCGCCCGGGCGCGCAACGTGATGATGCCGCGGCCGGTCTCGTATGCGGAGCGGATCCCGCTGCGCCCGTAGATGAATCCGGCGGTCGGGAAATCGGGCCCGGGGACGCACTGCATGACCCGGTCGAGGGGGGCGTCCGGGTCCCCGATGAGGAGGATGGTCGCCTCGATGATCTCGTTGAGGTTGTGCGGCGGCACGTTGGTCGCCATCCCCACCGCGATGCCGCTCGACCCGTTGACCAGCAGGTTGGGAAAGCGCGCGGGGAGCACCAGCGGCTCCCGGAGGGAGTCGTCGTAGTTGGGGCCGAAATCGACCGTGTCCTTTTCGAGGTCCGCCAGCAGCTCGTCCGCGATGCGCTCCATCCGGACCTCGGTATAGCGCATCGCCGCCGCGCTGTCCCCGTCCACGGAACCGAAGTTCCCCTGGCCGTCCACGAGCGGGTAGCGGATGGAGAAATCCTGGGCGAGGCGCACGATGGTGTCGTAAACGGCGCTGTCCCCGTGCGGGTGGTACTTGCCGATCACATCCCCCACGATGCGGGCCGACTTCTTGTACGGCTTCGCGTGGGTGTTCCCCAGATCGTGCATGGCGTAGAGCACGCGCCGGTGCACGGGCTTGAGCCCGTCGCGCACGTCGGGGAGGGCGCGGCCGATGATGACGCTCATGGCGTAGTCCAGGTAGGACTTGCTCATTTCGTCGATGATGTTTACGGGGATCTTGTCGAGAGCTTCGGTCATAACAGGCGCCTTCGGCTGCTAAATGTCGAGGTTTCGGACGTTCAGGGCGTTGTCCTCGATGAAACGCCGTCGCGGTTCCACCGTGTCCCCCATCAGGATGGTGAAGATGGCGTCGGTCTGGACGGCGTCGTCGATCGTCACCCTCAGCATCGTGCGGGTCTGGGGGTTCATGGTCGTTTCCCACAGCTGCCCGGGGTTCATCTCGCCCAGCCCCTTGTAGCGCTGCACGGCCAGGTCCTTCTTGCCCAGCGCGCGCAGGTACTGGAGGAGCTCCTCTCCCGAATGGACCGTCACGCAGTTCCCGTTTTCCCTGACGGTCAGGGGGGGCTTCCCCAGGGGGACCATGGCGGCGAAAAGCTCGAGCACCCGCTGCCATTCGGCCGAGGAGAGAAAATCCCAGTTCAGGGAGACCCTGTTTCCCCTGACCCCGTTCTCGACCTCGAGCGAAAACAGCCCGTGCTCCTCGTCCTCGAGAATGCGGCACCCGTACCCGATCTCCTCGAGGGCGGGGCAGAGCGAGGCCAGGAGCTCCTTCTGCTCGAACAGCTGGCGCAGGCTGAACCCCTGGTCGAAGAGCCCCCCCTCCCCGGCGATCGCCTCGAGCAGCCGCTCGAGCAGCTCCCCGTGCTGCAGCTTCCGGTTCAGTTTTTCCTGGATGGCGGCGCGTTCCCCCATCATGCGCACCACCCGGATGAGGCCCTCCCCGGTGTACTGCGTTCCCGTTTTTTCCACCGTCACGGCGACGCCGTCGGTCGCCCGCTTCATCAAAAAGTCGTCCATCTCCTGCTCGTCCTTCAGGTACCGGACCGACTTGCCGTGCCGGACCCCGTACAGGGGGGGCTGGGCGATGTAGATGTGGCCCCGCTCGAGCAGTTCGGGCATCTGCCGGTAGAAGAAGGTCAGCAGGAGCGTGCGGATGTGGGCCCCGTCCACGTCCGCGTCCGTCATGATGATGATGCGGTGGTAGCGGAGCTTTTCGGTGGCGAAGTCCTCCTTCCCGATCCCGGTCCCGAAGGCGGAGATCATCGTGGCGACCTCGGCGTTCCCCAGCATCTTGTCGAAGCGCGCCTTCTCGACGTTCAGGATCTTCCCCCGGATCGGCAGGATCGCCTGGAACTTGCGGTCCCTCCCCTGCTTGGCCGAGCCGCCGGCGCTGTCCCCCTCGACGATGTAGATCTCGCACAGCGCCGGGTCCCGCTCCTGGCAGTCGGCCAGCTTCCCCGGCAGGAGGGCCGTATCGAGCGCCCCCTTGCGCCGCGTCAGGTCCCTGGCCTTGCGCGCCGCCTCGCGCGCCCGCGCCGCTTCGATCCCCTTAGCCAGGACCTTGCGCGCCACCGCCGGGTTCTGCTCCAGGAAGGCCCCCAGGCTCTCGTTGACCGCCGCCTCCACCAGCCCCCGGACCTCGCTGTTCCCCAGCTTGGTCTTGGTCTGCCCCTCGAACTGCGGGTTTTTCAGCTTGACGCTGATGACGGCCACCAGCCCCTCGCGGATGTCCTCCCCGGTGGGGTTCTCCTTCAGGTCCTTGAGCAGGTCCTCCTTCTGGCCGTAGGCGTTGACGGTGCGCGTCAGGGCGGCCTTGAAGCCGGAGAGGTGGGTTCCCCCCTCGTGGGTGTTGATGTTGTTGGCGAAGGAGAAGATCGTCTCGCTGTAGCCGTCGTTGTACTGCATGGCGACCTCGACGATGACGTCCTCGCGCTGGGTCTCGAAATGGATCGGTTTGGGGTGGAGCACGTTCTTGTTCGTGTTCAGGTATTCGATGAAGGAGGCGATCCCCCCCTCGTATCGGAACGTCTCCCGGCGGTCGGAGCGGAGGTCCTCCAGGGCGATTTCCAGCCCCTTGTTGAGAAACGAGAGCTCCCTGAGGCGCGCGGCGATCGTGTCGTAGCTGAACTCCAGCGTCTCGAAGATCCGCTCGTCGGGCCGGAAGGTAACCTTGGTGCCGCGCCGGCGGGTGGTGCCCGCCTGGACGAATGCCGTCACCGGGACGCCGCGCTCGAACCCCTGCTCGAAAACCTTCCCGTCGCGCCAGATCTGAACGTCCATGCGCGCGCTCAGGGCGTTCACCACGCTCACCCCCACGCCGTGGAGCCCGCCCGAAACCTTGTAGGACCCGTTGTCGAACTTCCCCCCCGCGTGCAGGACCGTCAGCACGATCTCGGCGGCCGATTTGCCCGTCTGCTCGTACTCGTCCGTCGGGATGCCGCGCCCGTCGTCGACGACGGTCACGCTGTTGTCGATGTGGATGGTCACCTCGATGCGGGTGCAGTACCCGTTCAGGGCCTCGTCGACGGAGTTGTCGACGACCTCGTAGACCAGGTGGTGCAGCCCCTCGACCCCCGTGGACCCGATGTACATGGCCGGGCGCAGGCGCACGGCCTCCAGGCCCTCCAGGACCCGGATCTGGTCCGCGCCGTATTTTTCCACCGGGAGGATCCCTTCGTCGGGCGCACCGACATTTTCATTTTCTGCAGGCAAAATATTTTCGCTCATGCCGGATATTCGATTGAGAGTGGAAACCGTCCGCGAAAGCCATGCAACCTTATTGTTTCCAACAAATTATTTCATCCAAAAACACCCATGAAGTATAGCACGGCGCACCCCGAAAAAAGAAGTAATTTATCGGTTATTTTGTTAATTTAAGTTGTTTTATGTCTATAACTTAGGACGTCATCACCGGGGGTCGGGACCGGACCCGGCGCCGGGGGTCCGGACACGCCCGCCCCGCACCTCGTACCGCACGGGGTCGAGTCCCAGCGAAGGGACCAGGAAGTCCTTCGCCGAGGTCAAAACGGTCTGCGTCCTTTGCGCCAGGTAGTGCAGAAACGTGTGGAGCCGCTCCTGGTCCAGTTCCGCTTCCGCGTCGTCGACCAGGAAGACGGGGTAAAACCCGTGCTCCCTGGCGTGGATCTCCATCTGGGAGAAATAGAGCGCCAGCAGGCTGGAGCGCTGCTGTCCCGCCGAACCGAACTCCCCGAGCGATTTGCCGTTGACGTAGAGCTTGAGGTCGTCCCGGTGCGGGCCCACCGAGGTGGTCCCCGTCCGCAGGTCGCGCGCGCGCGCGCGCGCGAGCCCCTGCCGGAAGAGGTCGGCGAGGGGGGCCGGGGCCGGGTCCTCCGCGCCGATCGTCGACAGGTAGTGCATCCTGAGCGATTCCGAACCGAAGAGCCCCTCCGGCAGCTCGCTCTTCATGCGCCGGACGTAGCGCAGCCGGTTGGCGAGGATCCGCGCCCCCTCCCCGACCAGCGCCTCGTCCCAGCTCTCCAGCAGCCCCGCATCGGCCGGGCGGGCGCCCGCGGCGATCTCGGCCAGCACCCTGTTGCGCTGCCTGAGCGCGCGCCCGTAGGAGGCGAGGGAGCGGACATGGCCGGGGTAGAGGGAGGCCATGGCCCGGTCGAGGAAAGCCCTGCGGTCGGCCGGGCCGCCGCGCACGACGGCGAGGTGGGCGTGGGTGAAGGCCAGGAGGTGGAGGTTGCCGACGAACTCCTCGAGCGGCGAGGGCTTGCCGTAAAGCGAGAGGGTCTTTTCGGCCCCCCGCAGCGTGACGCCGAGGGTGCGCTCGAGGCTGCCGCGCTCGACGATCCCCTCGATGCGGCATTCCGTCTCCCCGTGCCGGATGCAGTCCCTGGGGGTGGAGGTGCGGAAGCTGCGCCCGTAGGCCAGGAAATAGATCGATTCCAGGATGTTGGTCTTCCCCTGCCCGTTGCGGCCCGAAAGGAGGGTGACGCCGGGCCCGGGGTCGATCTCGAGCTCCCCGATGTTGCGATAGTTGAAGAGTCGAAGCCGGCGCAGGCGCACGCTTAAAACTTCATGGGCATGACCACGTATTGATAATCGATGTCGGGGGACCCGATCGGCCGCAGCAGCCCCTGGGTTTCCGAATCCCTGATGGAGATCGAGATCGAATCGGTCGCGCACGCGCCGACGAAGTCCAGGAGGTAGACGGGGTTGAAACCTATTTCCAGGGGGGCCCCGTCGTACTCCACCTCGAGCTGCTCGCGCGATTCCCCGGCGTCGGCCGAACTGGCGCTCAGTTCGAGGACCCCGCTCCGGAAGGCGAGCCGGATGGCCTTCAGCTTTTCGTCCGACATGATCGCCGCCCGGCGGATGGCGTCGCCGAAGGCCTTGGCCGAGGCGATGACGAACTTGTCGTTCTCGCGCGGGATCACCAGTTCGTAGTTGGGAAACTGGCCGGCCAGCACCCTGGAAACGAGCCGTTTGCCCCCCACCCCGAAGAAGAGGTTGTTGTCGTCGCGCCCGAACTCCACGGCCGCGTCCTGGTCCCCGATCAGCTTGAGGATCTCGACCAGGGTCTTGCGCGGAATGAGCGATCTGGTCTCGGCGTCCAGCCCCGGAATCTCCATGGCGCGGTTCACCATCGCGAGCCGGTGCCCGTCGGTGGCGACCATGCGGATCTGGTCGGGCAGCAGCGCCAGGAGCGCGCCGTTGAGCGAATAGCGCGATTCCTCCTGGGTGATGGCGAACATCGTGCGCTGGATCATGCCGCGCAGCACGCTCCCGGGGATATGGGCGACGACGGGGGCCCCTTCGGGAATGGAGGGGAAGTTGTCCTTGGGGAGCGCCACGATCTTGTAGTGGGAACTGGCCGAGCGGAGCTCCACCCAGTCGTTTTCGAGCAGCGACACCTCGATGTCGGCGCCGTCGGGAAGGAGGCGCACGATGTCGAACAGCCGGCGGGCCGATATCGTCGTCGTCCCCTCGGCGTCCACCCTGGCCGGGCATCCGCAGCGGATGGTCACGTCGAGATCGGTCGCCGCGATATCCAGGTGTTCGCCGGAGGCTTCCACCAGGATATTGGACAGGATGGGGATGGTGCTCTTTTTCTCGATCACCCCCTGGACCAGGTTGAGCTCGTTGAGCAGCGAATTCCTTGTCACCGTGAATTTCATCGAGGATGCTCCTTGCAGATTTGAAGAGAGACACTGGCCGTCGCCATGGCGATTATACAGCTTTCGGTTCGATTGCGGCCCAAAAAAAAAGGGAAATCGAGGAGCCCTTTTCCACCGGACTATTCACACCCTAAATCCGCGTTCATTAAAGACTTCTCTGTTTTTCCACAGCCGCCCCCGGTGGAAGGGGCTGTGGATTTCGCCCGCAGCGGACATTTCCACAGAAAGCCCCCGATATCCACAGGAGGGCGGCGCTTTTTTGCACCGCCCGCCCCCGCACCGGTGCGGGGGCCCGACGGCTTTTCCACATATCCACAGGACATTCTTCTACTACGGGTATATATCCTGATTAAATATTTGGAAAAGGAACGAACGGCGGGGCAACGGGAGCGAGACAAGAGCGTGCATCGGGAAAGGCGAAGCGGGAAGGCGGGGGGTTATCGCAGCGATTTGACGATTTCGTTGACGGCGGCCGAAATCTCGGGATCCTTCTTACGCAGCGAGTCGATCTTGCGGATGGAGTGCAGGACGGTCGTGTGGTGCTTTCCCCCGAAATCCTTGCCGATCTGCGGCAGGGACTGGTGGGTCAGTTCCTTGCAGATGTACATGGCGATCTGCCGGGGGACCGCGATCGGCCGGGAATTGCTTTTCGCCTTGAGCTGGGCCGGCTTCAGGGAGAAGAAGGAGGCGACGGCCCGCAGGATGGCGTCGGGGGAGACGGCGGAGTTCTCCTCGGTCGTGAACCCCCGCAGGACCTCCCTGGCGTAGGTGAGGTCGATATCGGCGGTGTCGAGCCCGTCGAGGGAGGCCCGTGCGCTCAGCCGGGTCAGGGCCCCTTCGAGTTCGCGCACGTTGGAGCGGATGCCCCCCGCGATGAAGAGGGAGACATCGTCGCGGAGGTTGGGCATCTCCGAATGCGCCTTTTTCCTGAGAATGGCCAGCTTGGTTTCCAGGTCGGGCGGCTGGATGTCGGCGATGAGGCCCCACTCGAAGCGGGAATGGAGCCGCTCCTCGAGCGTGGGGATCTGCTTCGGGGGACAGTCGCTCGTGATCACGATCTGCTTCTGGCCGTCGTACAGGGCGTTGAAGGTATGGAAAAACTCCTCCTGGGTCCGCTCCTTCCCCGCGATGAACTGGATGTCGTCCATCAGCAGCACGTCGATGTTCCGGTATTTCTGCCGGAACTGGATGGTGCGGTCGTAGCGGATGGCGTTGACCAGTTCGTTCATGAACCGTTCCGACGACATGTAGGCCAGGCGGACGGAGCGGTTGCGCGCCTGGATCCTGTTGCCGATCGCGTGCATCAGGTGCGTTTTACCCAGGCCCACCCCCCCGTACAGGTAAAGTGGATTATAGGCTTTGGACGGGCGTTCCCCGACGGCGAGCGCGGCGGCGTGGGCCAGCTGGTTGCTGGCGCCGGCGACGAAGGTGTCGAACGTGTATTTCGGAATCAGAAAAGGCGTGGATTCAGGGCTTTGGGCAGGCGCCGCCGCACAGGGGGGCGCTTCGGTTTCGTGCGCGCTTTCGGCCGTGATCTCCAGGGAGAAGGCGGCGTGGGTGATGGCGCCGGCGGCGTTCAGCAGGAGGGTGGAGTAGTTTTCCAGCAACCCTTTGCGAAAACTCTCGGTCGGGACCAGAAGACGCAGGATGCCGTTATCGCTCCCCTGATAGACTATGGGGCGGAACCAGGTGTCAAAGCACTGGGGATTCAGGTGTTTTTCTACGGTGGAGAGGACCTGGTTCCAGAATTTCATAATAGGGCGACCCGGGCGCGGGGGTGGATCTTCAGCCGCAGTGCAAATCTTTTTCCACAGGTTTTCCACAGCTGTGGAAAACAGACAGACAGCCCCGAACAGCGGAGTGTTTCAATCCGCTGTCCCTGAAACACTGAATGTCAGGATTTCGATGGTGTTGTTTTCTCAACAACGGGGCGAAAGTTAACACACGGAAGCGAACACATTCAACAAAAAAAAGTTTTGCCGCCGAAAATTGTTTTTTTACTTGAAAACCCTGTAAAAATGCGGTCGCGAAGCGCATCGGACCGCGCAAGCGCCGGAAAACAAAGGATAAAAAAATTATTGAATAAATATAAAGTCCTATCAGAAGTTTTATAAGAAATTATAAAAAAAAAAGGCGCGCGGACGGCGGCGCCGCCTGACGCCCGGGCGGGGCAAGGCGGGGGGAGGGGGGGGAGGGAAAAACGGGACGGAAAGGAACTCCGTCCGTCGGCCGGGAGGGCGGGGGGTATGACGAAAATCACAGTAATAACGGGCTGAAACGGTTCAGCAGGCCGCGAAGTGGGGGAGCAGACGTTCGTAGGTCCGGGGCAATTCTTCAGGCAGGACGCGGGTCTCGCCCACAACCGAAACAAAATTCGAATCACCTGTCCAGCGGGGAAGGACGTGCATGTGGAGGTGGTTTTCGACGCCGGCCCCGGCGGAGCGGCCGAGGTTGAAGCCGAGGTTGTACCCCTCGGGACGGTATTCGGCCTGGAGCGCCCGCTCGCAGCGGCGGCCGAGGTCGATGATCTCGTGGAGCTCTTCGGGGAGGGTGTCGCCCAGGAGCCGGATGTGGCGGTTGGCCACCACGAGGAGGTGGCCGGAGGTGTAGGGGAACAGGTTCAGCAGCACGAAGGCCGCGCGGCCGCGGTAAAGCACCAGGTTTTCGGCGTCGCGGCGTTCGCCCAGGATCCCGCAGAAAACGCAGGAGGGGGCGGACTCGGCGCCGCGGATGTAGTCGAAGCGCCAGGGGGTCCAGAACCGGTCCATTACTGGTTTACGAGGTCCTTTATTTCCTTGCCGGGCTTGAAGTAGGGCACCTTCTTGGCCGGGACGCTGACGCCCGAACCGGTTTTGGGGTTGCGCCCCTGGCGCGAGGAGCGGTTGCGGATCCGGAAGGAGCCGAAGCCGCGCAGTTCCACCTTTTCTCCCCGCTGCAGCGATTCCGTGATGCTGTCGAGAACCGTCTGAACGATCACCTCGGCGTCTTTTTTGGTCAGTTCCGATTCATTGGCGACTTCTTCGACTAATTCTGCCTTGGTCATGGCGCTCTATCTCCAGAGATATTCAAATCGGATGTGCGACTGTGAACGGTTCGCGTCGAAAGGGAGGGCGGCCTTCGCGTCCCCCAGGACGACGTCGAGAACGGAAAATTTCTTCCGGACGGGTTTCAGGAGCTTCGGGGGACCGCTGATCCCCGCCATCCTGGCCGCGGCGTCGATCGCGTCCTGGTAGGTCCCGATCTCGTCGATCAGGCGGTTGTCCCTGGCTTCCTGCCCGGTGTAGACCCGGCCGTCGGCAAGGGCGCGGACCTCCTCCTCCGGCAGGCCGCGCCCCCTGGCGACATCGGCGACGAACTGCCCGTACATGTTGTCGATCAGCGCCTGGAAGTAGGCCTCTTCCTCCTCCGTCAGCGGCCGGGAACCGCTGCCGGCGTCCTTCAGGCTCCCGCTCTTGATGACGATGTCCTGCATCCTGGCCCAGCGCAGCAGTTCGCCGTAGTTGTACCACTGGGCGATCACGCCGATGCTGCCCGTGATGGTCCCCCGGTTGGCGAAGATCCGGTCGGAGGCGCAGGCGATGTAGTACCCGCCGGAGGCGGCCACGGACGCCATGCTGACCACCACCTTCTTGCCCGAATCCTCCCGGAATTTGAGGATCGCCTCGTAAATCTCCTGGGTCGCCGCGACTCCCCCCCCGGGGCTGTCGATGCGGACCACCACCCCCCGGACCCCCGGGCGGTTGCCGTAATCCTCGAGCTGTTCGACGAATTCCGTGGAATCGGAGATCGTCCCGGTCAGCTCGAGGGCGGCCAGCTGTTTCGAGGAAAGGGAGAAGCGGGAGGGGGCCCCGTCCGTGAAAACCACGGCCAGGGCCAGGAGGCAGAGGACGAAGAAGAACAGGGCTCCCCCCCCCAGGATAATCCAGAGCAGCAGGTTGGATCGTTTCTGTGCCATCTCCACAATCTCAAGGTCCGCGGAATGTTATTCCGTCTCGGGTTCCGTCTCGGGTTCCGCTTCGGGTTCCGTTTTCCTGAAACGCTGAAGCTGCTCGCCCAGGCGCTCGCCCATCGAGGCGTTCCCCGAATCGGCGGAGGCCATGTAGGAGGAGAACTCCACCCGCGGTTCGTCCTCTTTCATCGCCTTCAGGCTCAAACCGATCTTCTTTTCCTGAAGGTTCAGCTTGATGACGCGCATCTCGATTTCCTGGCCGATGTTGAGGAACTCCGTCGGTTTTTCCACGTGCTTCTCGTCCAGCTCGGAAACGTGGCAGAGACCCTCGATCCCCTCTTCCAGCTCCACGAAGGCGCCGAAATTGGTCATCCGGACCACGCGCCCCTGCACGGGGTCTCCCACCTTGTGGCGGGCGAACCAGTCCTCCCAGTGGTCGGGCTCCAGCTGCTTGATCCCGAGGGAGAGCTTCTGGTTGGGGGCGTCGATGCTGAGGATCACCGCCTGGACGTCATCCCCCTTTTTCAGCACCTCCGAGGGGTGCTTGACCCGCTTGGTCCAGGAGATGTCCGAGACGTGCACCAGGCCGTCGATCCCCTCCTCCACCTCGATGAAGGCGCCGAAATCGGTGATGTTGCGCACCTTTCCGGTGATGACGGTCCCCGGGGCGTAACGGGTCTCGATCACGTCCCAGGGGTTCGGCTCGGTCTGCTTCAGCCCCAGGGAGATACGGCGGGATTCCACGTCGATGTCCAGCACCACGGCCTCGACCGGGTCCCCCACGTTGAGGATCTTGGAGGGGTGCTTCACCCTCTTGTTCCAGGTCATTTCCGAGATGTGGATCAGCCCCTCCACCCCCGGTTCCAGCTCGATGAAGGCGCCGTAGTCGGTCAGGCTGACGACCTTGCCGGTCACGCGCATGTTCTTGGGGTAGCGCATGTCGGCCGCCATCCAGGGGTCTTCGGACAGCTGCTTGTAGCCGAGCGACACGCGGCCGTCCTCGCGGGTGAACTTGATCACCTTGACCTGGACCTTGTCCCCCACGTTGAAGAGCTCGGAGGGGTGGTTGACGCGGCCCCACGACATGTCGGTGATATGGAGCAGACCGTCCACGCCCCCCAGGTCGATGAAGGCGCCGTAGTCGGTGATGTTCTTGACCACCCCGTCCATGATCTTGCCGTTTTCAAGGATCTCCAGGGTCTTGGCCTTTTCCTCCTTCATCGATTCCTCGAGGACGGCCTTGCGGGACAGCACGATGTTCCCCCGCTTCTTGTTGACCTTGATCACCCGCATCTCGAACTCTTCGCCCCGGAGGCTGTCGAGGTTGCGCACGGGGCGCACGTCGATCTGCGAACCGGGGAGGAAGGCGCGGACGCCGATATCCACCGCCAGCCCGCCCTTGATCCGTTCGATCACGCGTCCCTTGACGACGCTCCCCTCGCGGTAGGCGCGCTCGATCTCGTCCCAGATCTTCATCCGCTCGGCCTTTTCGCGCGACAGCACGACGTGGCCGCGGGAGTCCTCGGTCTGCTCGAGGAAAACGTCGACGACGTCCCCCGTCTGGACCGCCACCTCGCCGCGCTCGTTCAGGAACTGCTCGGCCGGGATGATGCCCTCGGACTTGAACCCGACATCGACGATGACGCTGCTTCCGGTCACGGCGATGACCTTGCCCCTGATGACCTCCCCTTCCGAAAAGGTCTGGGTCTTTCCTTCATACGCAGCCAGGAGAGACTCGAAAGAGGCCTCTTCCTCCCTGGAACCGGCTTCCGCGGGGGAAGCGTTTTCAGTTGAGGGCTGCGTTTCGTTAACGTCTGACATTCATTCCTCCTGAATTAGGTCCGGACCCCCGGTAGACGGGGGTGGGACCGAATATTTCTAAAACTATGAGTGCGTTCGGGTATGGGACAGACTGGGGCCTGCGTTTATGAAACCGGTTCGGGCTTTGAGGCAACGGCAAAGGTCCACATCCCACGATCACGAGAGATATAAGTCACAATAAATAACCTTTAAAGCGCACAATGTCAAGGGTTCGTGCAGCGCGCCCCCTTCCCGCAGATTCCGGTTCGCTCCCGCCCCCGATGGCGGCATAATAGGGAGTCATGAGACACTGGAAACCGCTGCTGGTCCTGCTGGCCGCATCCGCCGTCGCCCCGGCCTCCGACGGCGACCCGCTCGAGAGGATCGGGCGCGGCGGGCCGCCCCCCGAGGGGGGGATGGAGTGTGCGCTGGACGCGGTCAGCTGGAACATCGAACGGGGGGAGAACCTGCCGGGCGTCGCGGGCTTCCTCGAGGAGCACCGTCCGGCGCTCGCCCTGCTGCAGGAGGTCGATCTCGACGCCTCCCGCTCCGGCCGCGTGGACGTGGCCGGCACCCTCGCCTCCAGGCTGGGGGTGCAGTACCTTTTCGCCCCCGAGTTCGAGGAACTGGGGCAGGGGTCCAGCCGTCGTCCGGCCTGGCACGGGCAGGCGGTGCTGACGCGCCTCCCCGTCTCCTCCGCCCGCATCCTCCGCTTCCGCGCGCAGAGCGACTTCTGGCGCCCCCGCTGGTACCTGCCCAACTGGGCCTTCATGCAGCGGCGGCGGGGGGGGCGTAACGCCCTGGCCCTGCAGCTGGGGGAAGGGGGGCGCCGCCTCGTGGTCTACAACGTCCACCTGGAAAGCCGGGGGGAGGAAACGCTCAGGCTCCGCGAGATGGAGGAGGTGCTGGCCGACCTGGGGCGCCACCCCGCCGGAACCCCCATCCTCGTCGCGGGCGACCTCAATACCCGCGAGGAGGACTCCCCCGTCGTCCGGGCCCTCCTCGACGCGGGGTTCCGGGCCGCGGCCGGGGGGGAGGTCACCACCCGGCGCGGGCAGGCGCTCGACTGGGTTTTTGTCCGCGGACCCGTGGAGGTGGAACGCGCGCGGGTGCACCGGGAGGTCGAGGCCAGCGACCATTATCCCATCACTTTCCGCCTCAGGCTCGAGACGCCCGAATGCCGATGAAGCTCCGACCGCCCGCAGCCGTCCTGTGTGCCCTGATCCTCGGCGCCCCGATCCTCGCCCCCGCGGCCCTCGGCGCCCCGGGCCGGGACGCGCCGGCGCAGACAAGGGCGGGGGAGATCGCGGCGGAGCGGGAAGTGAAGGCCCGCGCGCTCCGGCCGGAAACCGTCTCCCGGATAGAGGATATCGCGCTCCAGTTCAAGGAACGCAAGGTGCTCGAGCGGCTGGCTGCCGGCTACAACGGGTTGCGCTTCCAGATGGGGGGCCTGGCCACGGGGAGCGGGTTCGCCGCGGGGCCGAGGTTTTCCCGGCGCGACCTCGCCGACGGGCGGCTGCGGGTCGAGGCCTCGGCCTCCCTTTCCACCCACCTGTGGCAGAAGTACCAGGCGAGCGTGGCCGCCCCCCGCCTGGCCGGGGGCCGCCTCGTCGTCGAGGCGGAGGCGATCCGGAGGGACTACCGGGCGCTCGAGTTTTACGGCCTGGGCGCCCGCGCCTCGCGCGGCGACCGCACCGCCTACCGGCTCCGGGACACCAGCCTGGAACTGAGGGCGGGCTGGCGCCCCGCGCGCCGTTTCCGCCTCGGGGGGAGCCTGGGCGCCCTCTGGCCCGACATCGGCCCCGGGGAGGGGGACGACATCGGCGGCGGGGAGGACATCCGCAGCATCGAAGAGGTCTTCGGGGAGGCTTCCGCCCCCGGCCTCGACCGGCAGCCGGACTACTTTCTGTCGAGCGTCTTCGGCCAGTTCGATTACCGGGACGACCCCGAGGGGCCCAAGGCGGGGGGGAACTACGTCACGGAGTACACCTGGCACCGGGACCGGTCGCTCGGCGCCTACGGCTTCGGGCGCTGGGACGTCGACGTGCAGCAGTACCTCCCCTTCTTCAACCGGAGCCGCCGCTTCGCCCTGCGCGCGCGCGCGACCCTGACCAACCCCGGCGACGGGCAGCGGGTGCCCTTTTACCTCCAGCCCTCCCTCGGCGGGTCGGACGACCTGAGGGGTTTCCGCCCCTACCGCTTCACGGGGCCGAACGCCATCGTCTACAACGCCGAGTACCGCTGGGAGATCTTCTCGGGCCTGGACGGCGCCCTCTTCTTCGACGCGGGCAAGACGATGCCCTCGTGGGGGCACTGGGGCCTTTCGGGGCTGCGGACCTCCGGCGGCATCGGCTTCCGCTTCAACGCCCGGAACCGGACCTTCACCCGGATCGACATCGGGGTCAGCGAGGAGGGGGCGGTGGTCTGGCTGAAGTTCAACGACGCGTTTCTGCCGCGCCTGTTCGGCGCCGGCACCCGGCAACCGCTCTACTGAGGTGGGTGTGAAGAGACTCCCGGCGATCCTGATCCTCATGGCCCTCCTCCCCGGGGAGGGGGTGTGCGTGAAATTCTACGGGGACGACCCGCTCGTGCGGGAGCCGGCGCCGCTGCCGGTGGAGGACGCCCGGTCGCGCAAGTTGAGCGATTATTACGACATCCTGACGCACACCCTGGCCACGCCGGGGGAACGGCAGCCCGCCGGGGGGGAGATCGGGGCGATGGGGGTCAACACCCTCGGGGAGCCGATGGAGGGGGCGTGGTGGGAGCGGCGCCACTACTACCGGCGGATGACGGCCGACGAGCTCCGGCGCGGTCCGGGGGGGGGCTCCCCCCCGGCGATGGACGGCCCCTGGACGGTGGTTTCGGCCAAGACCGAGGGGATCACCCCGGGGTTCGTGATCCTCGACCGGCTCGGGCGCCGCTATTTCATCAAGTTCGACCCGCCGTCGAACCCGGAGATGGCCACCGGGGCGGACCAGATCGCCTCCAAGATCTTCCACGCCCTGGGGTACCACGTGCCCGACAACTACGTGGTTTATTTCCGACCGGATATCCTGGAACTCGGGGAGGAGGTCCGCATCGAGGACCGGCTCGGGCGCAAGCACCCGATGACGCCGCGCGACCTCTCGGAAATCCTCATGCGCGTCCACCGATGCGCCGACGGCCGCTACCGCGCGACCGCCAGCCTGGCCCTGCCGGGGAAGACCCTCGGCCCCTACCGCTACTACGGCACCCGCTCCGACGATCCGAACGACACCGTGCCGCACGAGCACCGGCGCGACCTGCGCGCCATGCACCTGGCCTGCGCCCTGGTCAACCACGACGACAGCCGCTCCATCAACACGGTCGACGTGCTGGTCGACGGCCCCCGGGGGAAATACATCCGGCACTACCAGCTCGATTTCGGGTCGACCCTGGGGAGCGGGAGCGACAAGGTCAACAGCCCGCGCTCGGGCGGCGAATACCTGTTCGGCTGGCGCTCGGCCGCCACGCAGCTCCTGACCCTGGGGCTGGCGGTCCCCCCCTGGGCGCGCGCGCGCTACCCCCCCCTCGAGGCCGTCGGGCGGTTCGAAAGCGCCCTGTTCGACCCCGACCGCTGGGTGCCCGAGTACCCCAACCCCGCGTTCCTGAACCGGCTCCCCGACGACGAATTCTGGATGGCGAAGCAGATCGTCCGCCTCCGCGACGACGATATCGCGGCCATCGTGGAGACGGCGCGCTACAGCGACCCCCGGGCGGCGGAGTGGATCGCCCGCTGCCTCATGGAGCGGAGGGACAAGATCGGCGTGGCGGCCTTCGCCAGGGTGCTGCCGCTCGACCGGTTCGGTGTGAGCGGCGGCCGGCTCCGGTGGGAGGACGTGGCGGCCTCCGCGGGCCTCGGCCCGCCCCTCGAGGTGAGCGTCCGCTGGGAGAGGTTCGACAACGCCGCGGAGCGGGGCACGCCGCTCCCGGGCGCCGCGGGCCCGGACGTCCCCCCGGTGCCGGGGGACGGCTACCTGCGCGCCGTCCTCGGGGCCGCCGGGCGGCCGGGCCAGGAGGTCTCGGTCTACCTGAGAAAAGAGGGGGAGAGGCTGGACGTCGTCGGGGTGGAGCGCACCTGGTAGCCCGCGGGCGCTATTCCTCCTTCTCCGGCGGGCGGGCCCGGTCGATCTCGAGCAGGAGCGACTGGTGCGACTCGAGCAGCCGGTCGAGCGCCTCCCCTCCGGGCGCGGCCCCCTCCCCTTTCGGCTCTTTCCCCGGCTGCACCAGGTCCCAGAGCCGCCGGCGGATTCCGGCGGGAAGGACGCTGTCCAGGTACTCGGCCGCCAGGCCGCGGAGCGCGGGGTTCTCCGTGTGCAGCGCCCGGAAGGCGATCTTGACCGGTTCGCGCGGCAACACCGCGGCGAAGAGGGAAAAGACGTGTTCCAGGCTCCGGTCGGCGCGCCTCTGGAGGACTTCGTCGAGGAAGGCCTCCTGGTCGGTCTCGGCGCGCTGGTCGAGCAGACGGCGCGAGTTCCAGACCGGCTCGGCCACGGCCAGTTCCCGCTCGACGGCGGCGAAGACGGTCTCGGGCGGTACCGGGACCTCCGGGTGGCGCATCCGCACCGCGTCCAGGGCGCGCGCGCAGCGGAAGCGCACCTCGAAGCGTTCGTCCTCGAGCCCGGCGAGGAGGCCCGGGACGGCCAGGCGCGCCTCGCCGCCGATCAGGACGGGGGGGATGCGGCGCCGGATGCCGAAGGGGACGGCGGGGTGGGTCAGCTGGTCCACGAGCAGCCCGGTTATCGGCCCGGGGTCCCGGCCGAGGGCCGCGCGCGCCGCCTCGCTCACCTCGTCCCAGGCCAGCAGGCGCACCAGCTGCGCGGCCTCGAGCGCGGTGACGCGCCCGAGGCCGGCGATGGCGGCGAGGACCCGGTCACGGTCCCCGGAGCGGAGTTCGGCCAGGGTCCTGACGGTGTCGTCGATCTCCGCCGGCGGCCGTGGGGGCGCCGGCCGGCGGGGGGGGGCGGGCGTCGCCGGCGCCGGCCCCGGCCGGGGGACGCTGACGAAAACGCTGCGGGTGGTCGAGTCGGGGATCTCGTCGAGGTCGAGCTGCACCGCGTGGTCGAGGAGCCGCCTCTGGATCAGGCGGGTGTAGGCGCCGTCCAGGCCGAGCGAGATCCAGATGCCGGCCGCGGCCAGCGCCAGGGTGATGCCCAGCAGCTCCGAGGTCATGTAGGCGGCCCCGATCCAGAGCACCAGCTGCACCAGTCCGCCCCCCAGGGCGTCGCCGGCGCGGTCGAAGGCCACGTCGACGAGGGTCTTCGCCGCCCGCTTCTCCTCGGGCGGCACCGGGGTGTAGAGCAGTTCGTAGGCGGAACGGTAGAGCGATCCGCGCAGGACGAACTCCAGGGAGCGGGCCAGCGCGAAGACGGGAAAGACCGGGAGCATCAGGGCGGCCAGGGCGCCCGCCCCCACCCCGAAGGGGAGGGCCGACATCGTGCGCCCGATCCCCAGGCGCGCGAGCGCCCGGCGGGCCAGGAAGGTCTGCGCGCCGAAGGTGAGGACCTGGGTGGAGATGTAAAAGAGCGCGAAAAAGCGCAGCAGCCCGGCGCCCCCGCCGAAGGCGGCGCTCGCCCCCGCCTTGAAAAGGTAGTCCAGGATGGCGGCCGATGACGTGCCGGCCAGCACCGTCATGGCGATGAGGGCCAGGTAGGGGGCGCGGCGGAAGAGGGCCACCGGGCGGAGGGGGGCGGTCCGGCCCTCCGCCGGGCGCGCGGGGGCGCCCCGGGGGGCCCCCGCGAGGACCGCGGCCGCCGCGAGGTGCAGCGCCGCCAGCAGGAGCAGGACGTCCGCGGGGGCCGAGAGGGTCGCCAGGCGCTCGGCCAGGAGCCCCCCCGAGATGCCTCCCAGGGTGCCGAAGCCGGTGATGCGCCCGAACAGGCGCCGGGCGCTCGGCGGGTCGAACGACTCGGCCATCAGGGACCAGAAGCCGGAGAGGAGGATCGCCCCCAGGGCGACGATGTGAAAGTAGATGATAACCGACCAGCGCCCCGGGGAGCCGTCCATGTACGCGTACTCGAGGGCGTGGAGCAGGGCGCTCAGCAGGAACCCCGCCGGGACCGTCCGGGCCGGGCCGAAGCGCCCCATCAGGCGCGCGGAGACGAGGACGAGGAGGATCGAGACCGCGGCCGCCGCGATCACCACCCGGGGCAGGTCGGACGCGGGGTGGTGCGAGAGGAAGAAGGAGTCGCGCACCGCCTTTCCGGCCACCTGGTGCGCCACCATCAGGGCCGCACCCGCCATGGCGATGAGGGTCATCCTTCTTTCCGGCACGGTGGCGTCCCCCGGCTAGGTTTGGGAATCGGGCGGGGCCGGCCGCGCCCGGCGCGCCGCCCGGTGGGCGGAGGACGCCGGCAGGTAGGTGTCCCACCATTCGGCCGCCCGCTCCTGGGTCCAGGTCCCGGCGCCGCACTCCCCGAGCGCGCGCCGCAGCTCCAGGGCGGAGCGGGGGCGGTCCTCCGGCTTTTTTTCCAGGCACCGGAGGATGATGCGGTCGAGGGCCTCGGGGACCGGGAGTTCGCTGCGCCGGGAAGGGGGGAGCGGGGTCTTCTGCACGTGGGCGAGGGCGGTCGCGGTGGGCGTCTTCTCCTCGAAGACGGGACTCCCCGTCAGCAGGAAGTAGGCCACGCACCCCAGCCCGTAGAGGTCGGCCCGCCCGTCGAGCGCCTCCTCCCCCAGGGCGATTTCGGGCGCCATGTAGGTGGGGGTCCCCGCCGAGGTCCCTTCCGTCGTCAGGTGGAGCGTGTCCCGGTGCGACACGTTCTTCACCAGGCCGAAGTCGAGCACCTTGGCGAAGTCGTATTCGATGCCGACGCTGCAGGCGAAGATGTTGCTCGGCTTGATGTCCCTGTGGACCAGGCCGCGCCGGTGCGCCTCCTCGAGCGATTCGCACACCTGCCCGAGGAGGTGCACCACGCGGGCGGCGGGCTGCGGGCCGAACCGTTCCACCATCAGCTGCAGGCTGATGCCGTCGAGCAGTTCCATGACATAGTAAAAGGAGCCGTCCTCGGCCACGCCGAAATCGAAGAGGTACACGGTGTGGGGGGAGCCGAGCGACGCGATCGCCTGGGCCTCGCGCTTGAAGCGCCGGCGGGTGACGTCGGGCCAGGGCCCGCCCCGGCCGGCCACCAGGTCCTTGCGGATCAGCTTGATGGCGGCGTCGCGCGCCAGCATCCGGTGCTCGGCGCGCCACACCTCCCCCATGCCGCCGGAGCCGATCAGGGAGACGAGGTTGTAGGAGCCGAGTTCGCGCGCCCGCTCCGCCGCGCTCTCCATCACGACCATCCGGCGCGCCAGGGCGTAGGTCACCAGCGCCATCAGGTAGGGGACGTGGACCCAGGCGAGCAGCCGGTTGGGGGGGAGCGGGTCGAACCCGTACAGCTGCAGGTTCATGAAATAGGCGAGGGGCCACATCGAGGCGGAGACGAGGGCCGTCGTCAGCTTGACCCCGGGGCGGTTCGGGATCAGGAACCCCACCGCGGCGATCCAGAGCGCCACCTTGGAGACCCCGAGCACCGGCGCGTCCAGGTCGAGCGGGAGGGAGGTCTCGGAAAAGGCGATGGCGAAGGCGACGAGGACCTCGAAACCGAGCCCGAGGGTCAGGAGCTTCGCGGGCGGGAGGAGGCCGAAGCGCCGGATCATCCCGAGGGCGGCGCTGGACAGGAGGACGACGGCCCAGACGGCGGAGACCGCGGGGTGGCGGAAGACGTCGACGAACTCCGGCTGGATCCAGCTCTGGAAGAGGATCGAAAGGGTCGCCAGGACGGCGCAGAGGAGGCAGATCCAGCAGAGGCGCCCGACGGCGTGTTCCATGACCCGGGGGGGCAGGGTACGCCCGAGGAGCGTGTCGGACCGGACCGCCCACGGCGTATCGGTGCGCACGACCGGTTCTGTCGTCGGTTCCTTTCCCTTCATCGGCCGGAAGCTCCGGAGCCCTGCGGGCTCGTCAAAGGCTAAGTCTAGCACGATCGCGCCCGCGCGGAGGGGATCCTTTTTTGCCCGAAGCATGCTATAAGAAAGGTTCGAGAACGGGGGGGGACATGAACGGAATACCGGTGCTGCACGTGGAGGCCGACTCGATCGCGCGCGGGTGGGAGGAGTCGCTCGTCGCGCTCCACCGGGACGGGGCGGTGGTCCGCACCCAGTACGACCGGGAGGGGGACGCGGCGAGCCGGGACTGCACGATGATCCTCACGATCCGGGACCCGCTCGCCGAGCCGATGATCCACAAGGACTTTCCCGGCGGCCCGGTGGAGCTGCAGGAATACGTGATGGAGGTGTGCGAGGGGATCAAGGACCACCTGGTCCGCGACCCCGCCGACCCCGCGGACACGCGCTGGGACTACACCTACCACCAGCGCCTCTTCGCCTACGAAACCCCCCCGGGCGGGCCGGTCGACCAGGTCGAGGCGATGTGCCGCGCCCTGGCGGAAGTCCCCTACACCCGGAGGGCGCAGGCCGTCACCTGGCGGGTGGGCGCCGACAACGACTGCTTCGACCCCCCCTGCCTGCAGAGCCTCTGGTGCCGCGTCACGGAGGGGGAGGGGGGGCGCCGGCTGAGCATGAACGCGCGCTTCCGCTCCAACGACGCCTACCGGGCCGCCTTCATGAACATCTTCGCCCTGGTCGAGCTGCAGAGGCGGATGGCGGAGCGGATCGCGCGTCTTTCGGGGGAGCCGCTGGGGGTGGGGCGCTACTGCCACATGGCCGACAGCTACCACATCTACGGCTCCAACGCCCGGGAGTTCGAGACGCGCTTTCTGGGCGCGCTCGGGAAGCGGACGTTCGAGGAGCGGACGATGCGGTACGACGCCTTCCGCGAAATGATGGAGGAGGCGCGGCCCGACATCCTGGCCAAGGCCGCCCGCATGGGGCGCTAGCGCCGCCACGGGCCGCTCCCCCCCGCTTTTTTTGCATTCACCCCGCGGCGATGCTAAGTTAAAACCATCTGCGCCCGCCGAGGCGGGGCGCCGGTCAGGACGTTGTTGCCCAACATCGACATGAGAAGACTCCGGAAAGGACGCGGCCCATGTTTGAGCTTGAGCAGAGAATCCTGATGCTGCTGTTGCTTGCGGGCCTGCTCCACGCCAGGCCCCGCATGAGCGTCTGGGCGAAGCTGGGGGTGGCCGCGGCCGTGCTGCTGGCCCTCGTCGCTCCCGCGGTTCCCCTCGGTTTTCCCGCCGCGTGGCTGGCGGCGGCCCTGATCCCGCTCCTGCTGTGGCAGTCGGCCCACCGGCTCGCCAACGCCCGCTGGCCCATCAGCCGCGCCGAAATCGCCGTCTGGCTCTTCATCGCGGCCGCCATCGGTTTCATGCTCGCGGCGGTCTCCGGGATGCGGATGTCGGCCGCCCTCCTTTTCGGCGTGCTGGCCGCCAGCATCCTCTGGCGGGGGACGGAGGAGGCCCCCGCCCCGGCCAGCCACCTGGGACAGGTGGGGACGCTCGCCCTCTGCTTCCTGCTGGCCGAGATCGCCCCCTTCGTCGAGGCGCCCGGGCGCTACCTCCTCGGCCTCGTGGGGGGGGCGGCCCTGGGGGCGCTGTGCGGGTACCTGTTCGTCCACCTGGCCCGGGTGCGGGCGGAGTCCGGCTGGCGGCTGGCCGCCGGCCCGGTCCAGGCCTACGTCGCCTACGGGCTGGGGGCGCTGTTCGGGCTCTCCGGGGTCGCGGCGGCCGCGCTGGGCATCTGCGTCTACGTGGCCTACGGCTCCAGGCGGGGGCTCTTCCCGGACGGCGTCGTGCGGCCGCAGCCGCTCGACGCGCGCCCCGTCTTCATCGGGGCGGTGGCGGTGCTGGCTTACACCGGCTGGCAGGTCCATGTCCCGTTGACGCCGCAGCTGCTGGCGGAGTGCGTCCTGGGGATCGGGATCGGGTTTTTGGGGATCGCGCTGGGCCGCCGCTTCGGCGGGAGCCGCTTCGGCGGGAGGATGTCCTACCGGGGGAGCCTCCTCCCCCTCGGGCTGCTCCTGCTCCCGGCCCTTCTCGTGTGGCCCAGGGAGACGGACCTCGGCGGGATCCCGGTGGCGGCGGCCCTGGTCCTGGCCTGGGCCCTCACGCTCGGGGCCAAGGGGGCCCTCACGCCGCTGCTCAACCTCTACGCCATGGTGGACGAAGCCGAGACCACCATTCCCCAGCCCGATTACCTCGCCGGCGGCACCCGGGTCGGAGAGATCATGAAGGGGGACACGCCGCGCGTGCGGCGGGACGCCCCGGTGGCCGAGGTGATCGAAAAGCTCCTCGCCGGGGGCGCGGGCTGCGTGGCGGTCACCGACGACGAAGGGGGGCTGGAGGGCCTGATCACCGAGAGCGACCTGTTCATCAAGCAGGAGCGGCTCCCGAGGGCCGACGTCTCCTACCCCTCCCTTTTCAGGGAACCGGTGAAGCCCGACCGGCTTCCGGAGGTGTACGCCGAAATCGCCGCGAAAAGCGTCGCCGCCGACATCATGGTCCCCTGCGCCGTCAGCGTGAAACGGCACCACAACATCCGACACGCCATCCGGGTCATGGCTGAGTACGGCTGCGCCCACCTCCCGGTGATCGACGGCGCGGGGGGCGGGTTCAGGGGCGTTCTGACGCGGAGCGACATCATCCGCGCCTTTTCCCGGGAAACGAAATCCTGATGCCGGCGCTGATGCTGGCGGCGTCGATACTGGCCGGATTCGGGGCGGCGGGCGCGGCTCCCGCGTTCGTGCGCCGGTTCGGGCCCCGGGCGGCGGCCTGGATCGCCCTGGTGCCGGCCGCGCTCGCGCTGTACTACCTCTCCCTGGCGCGCTCCGGACCCGCGGGGCCGCGCGTCCTCCCCTGGGCCCCCTCCCTCGGGCTCAACCTCTCCTTTACGGCGGACGGGCTGGGACTCCTGTTCGCCCTGATCGTCAGCGGCGTCGGCGCCGTGGTCGCGGTCTACTCCTCCGGCTATTTCGGGGGGGACGCGCGGCTGGGGCGCTTCTACGGGTGGCTGCTGGTATTCATGGCCGCCATGCTGGGGGTGGTGCTCAGCGACAACCTCCTGCTCCTGTACATCTTCTGGGAAATCACGAGCGTCAGCTCCTACATCCTCATCGGGTTCGACCACGAGGAGGCGCGTTCGCGCGCGGCCGCCCTCCAGGCGCTGGTGGTGACGGTGGCGGGGGGGCTCTGCCTCCTGGGCGGGGTGGTGCTGCTGGGGATCGCGGGGGGGAGCTTCGAGATCTCCACCCTCATCGCCCGGCGCGAGGCGATCCAGGCGGAACCGGTCTTCGTCCCCGCCCTGGTCCTGGTCCTCCTCGGGGCCTTCACCAAGTCGGCGCAGTTCCCCTTCCACTTCTGGCTCCCGAGCGCCATGGCGGCCCCGGCGCCCGTGAGCGCCTACCTGCATTCGGCGGCGATGGTCAAGGCCGGGATCTACCTCCTGCTGCGCCTCCACCCGCTCCTGGGGGGGAACGCCGTCTGGACCTGGGTGGCGGGGGGCGCGGGGCTGGTCACCCTCCTCCTCGGGGCGTTCCTGGCGCTCGGTCAGACCGACCTGAAGCGGCTCCTGGCGTACTCCACCGTGAGCGCCCTGGGGATGATGACGCTGCTGATCGGGCTGGGGACGCCGGCGTCGCTCGGGGCCGCGGTCGTTTTCGTGACGGCGCACGCGCTCTATAAAGGGGCCCTCTTCCTGTCCGCCGGGTCGGTCGACCACGGGGCGGGGACGCGCGATGTCCGGGTCCTGGGCGGGCTTGGCGCTCCCATGCCGCGCACGGCGCTCGGGGCGGGAGCGGCCGCGCTCTCGATGGCGGGGGTGCTCCCCCTCCTGGGCGCCATCGGCAAGGAGATGGCCTACGAGGCGGGGCTCCAGCACGGCCCCGGCGTCGCCGCCGCGGTCGTGGCGGGGGGGCTCGGCTTCTTTTTCGTGGCCGCCGTGGCCGGGTACGGCCCCTTCCGGGGGGGGACGCCGGCCGCGGCGCACGAGGCCCCCCCCCGGATGTGGGCGGGGGTCTGGGCCCTGGCGGGGTGCGGCCTCCTCCTGGGCCTGTGGCCGGGCGCGGCGGCGGGGCTGCTCGGGGCCGCGGCCGCCGCGGCGGGAGCGCCGGGGATGGAGCTCAAGCTCTGGCACGGGTTCGGGCCCGCCTTCGGCCTCAGCCTGGCGACCCTGGCCGCCGGCGCCGGGCTCTACGCCCTGCGCGCCCGCGTCCGGGAGTGGGTCGCCCGGATGACGTGGCGTCGGGGGCCGGAAGCGGCCTACGAAGCGCTCCTCGGCGCCACCCTCGCGGCCGCGGGGGGGCTCACGCGCGGGCTGCAGAGCGGGCGGCTGCGCAACTACCTCGTCATCATCGTGCTGACCCTGGTGGGGCTGGCGGCGACCCCCCTCCTGCTCTTTCAGGGGGTCCACTGGCCCGACATCGACTACGACCTGCGCTTCGGGGAAATCGGGATCGCGGCGGTGATCCTTCTCTCCGCCGGGCTGGCGGTGCGGTCGCGCTCGCTCCTGGGCGCCGTCGCGGCCATGGGGGCGGCGGGGTACGCGGTGGCGACCATCTACCTGCGCTACGGCGCCCCCGACCTGGCCATGACGCAGTTTCTGATCGAGTCGCTCACGGTGCTCCTGTTCGTGCTGGCGTTCTACCGGCTGCCGAACTTCCCGAGGCTCAGTTCGCGCCGCGCGCGGGGGCGGGACGCCGTCGTGGCGCTCCTGGGGGGGGGGCTCGTCACGGCCCTGGTGCTGGTGGCCACCGGGATGCAGCTGCACCACCCGATTTCGGACTATTACGTGCAGACGGCCGTCGGCGAGGCCCACGGCCGCAACATCGTCAACGTCATCCTGGTCGACTTCCGCGGCCTGGACACCCTCGGCGAGGCCACGGTGCTGGGGATCGCGGCCATCGGGGTGCTGGCGCTGATCAAACTCAAGAGGAAGGGACCGTGAAGAGCGGGGGTGCGGGCCGATGACGTCGCTGATTCTGCGGGTGGCCGTCAGGGTGCTGATGCCGCTGCTGCTGATGTTTTCGATCTTTTTGCTGGTGCGCGGGCACAACCTGCCGGGCGGGGGGTTCTCCGGCGGGCTGGTGGCGGCCTCGGCCTGGGCCCTGTTCGCCATCGTCTACGGCGCCGCGGCGGCGCGGCGGGCGCTGCGGGTGGACCCCCTGGACCTGATCGCCGCCGGGCTCGGCACCATCCTGGTGAGCGGGGCCGTCGGCCTGTTTGCCGGGCGGCCGTTTCTGACCGGGCGCTGGGGCGCCCTCGACCTGGGCGGCTACGGCGTGTGGCCGGTCGGCACCCCGCTCCTGTTCGATTTCGGGGTCTACCTCTCGGTCATCGGGGTGGTGCTGACCATCATTTTCGTCCTGGAGGAGGAGTAGGGGTGGCCGTCGTCATGGCATTCGTCATCGGGGGGCTGTTCGCCGCGGGGATCTACATGATGCTCCGGCGCAGCGTGGTCAAGCTGCTGATCGGCCTGGCGCTGCTGACCCAGTCGGTCAACCTGCTGATCTTCGACGCCGCCCAGCTGGTCCGCGCCCGGATCCCCATCGTGCCGGAGGGGGGGCACTCCCTCATCCCGCCTTACGCCGACCCGCTGCCGCAGGCCTTCATCCTCACCGCGATCGTGATCAGCTTCGGGGTGACCTCTTTCGCCGTGGCGCTCGCCTACCGGGCCCTCCGGACGACGGGGACCGACGACCTGGACCGGATCGGGGAGACGGAGCGCTCATGAAGGATCTCCTGCTGGTGCTCCCCGTGATGATCCCGATGTCGACCGGCATCCTCACGCTCCTGGCGTGGCGGCGGCGGCGGTTGCAGCGGGGCCTGTCGCTCGCGGGGGCGGCCGGCCTCGTCGCGGCCGGCGTCGCGCTCTTCGCGGAGGTGTCGGGGCGGGGGATCCTCTCCAGCCAGATCGGGGGCTGGCCCGCCCCCTTCGGGATCACCTTCGTGGCGGACCTCTTCAGCGCCGTCATGGTCCTGGTCGCCGGGCTGGTCGGGTTCACCGTGGCCCTCTACTCGCTCGCCAGCATCGACCCGATCCTCGAGAACTTCGGCTACCACCCGCTCTACCACTTTCTCCTCATGGGGGTCTCGGGCGCCTTCCTTACCGGAGACCTGTTCAACCTCTACGTGTGGTTCGAGGTCATGCTCGTCTCCTCCTTCGTGCTGATGGCGCTGGGGGGCGGGCGGCGGCGGACCGACGGGGCGGTCAAGTACGTGACCCTGAACCTCCTCTCCTCCACCCTCTTCCTGGTGGCGCTGGGGATCCTCTACGGGCTGGCCGGGACGCTGAACATGGCCGATCTCGCCGGCAAGTTCGCCCAGGCCTCCGCCTCCCAGCCGGTGGGGGTGCTGCGGATGCTCCCGATGCTCTTCCTGATCGCCTTCGGCATCAAGGCCGCCGCCTTCCCCCTCTTCTTCTGGCTCCCCGCCTCCTACCACACCCCCCCCATCGCCATTTCGGCCCTGTTCGCCGGGTTGCTCACCAAGGTGGGGGTCTACGCGCTGATCCGGGTCTTCAGCCTGATCTTCGTCGGGGACACGGCCTACACCCACACGCTGATCCTCGTCATCGCCGGGCTCACCATGGTGACCGGGGTGTTCGGGGCGATCTCCCAGAACGAGTTCCGCCGCATCCTCTCGTTCCACATCGTGAGCCAGATCGGGTACATGATCATGGGGCTGGGGCTCGGCACCCCGCTGGGGCTGGCGGCCGCGGTCTTCTACATCGCCCACCACATCGTCGTGAAGACCAACCTCTTCCTGATCAGCGGGGTGGTCCAGCGCCTGGGCGGCACCCTCGAGCTCGGGAAGCTCGGGGGGCTGTACGCCGCGCGGCCGTTGCTGGCGGGGCTGTTCCTCGTGCCCGCGCTCTCCCTGGCGGGAGTCCCCCCGCTGTCGGGCTTCTTCGCCAAGCTGGGGCTGGTCCAGGCGGGGGTCGCCGACGGCCGCTACCTGATCGTGGCCGTGTCCCTGGCCGTGTCGCTTCTGACCCTCTATTCCATGACCAAGATATGGAACGAGGCCTTCTGGAAGAAGGCGCCGGAGGCCGGCGGGGGGGCGGCCGCCGCGGCGGGCGCCGGCATCCGGACCCCCCTCGTCCCCATCGCGCTCCTGGCGGTCGTCACGGTCCTCGTCGGCCTGGCCGCGGGCCCGGTCTTCGGCGTCGCCGAGCGCGCGGGAGCGCAGCTGGCCCGGCCGGCCGGTTACATCGAGGCGGTCCTGGGGGGAGGGAATCGATGACGCTCTTTCTCGCCAACATCGGGCTCGGGCTCCTCTGGGCCGTCCTGACGGGCGTGTTCAGCCCGCCGAACCTGGCCATCGGCTTCGTCCTGGGCTACCTGATGCTGTGGATGATCCGGGGGGTGCTGGGGCCCTCGCGCTATTACAACACCGTGCCGCGCCTGTTCGAGTTCGCCGGGTATTTCCTCTGGGAGCTCATCCTGGCGAACGGGCGGCTGGCCGTCGACGTGCTCACCCCGGCCCACCGCATGCGCCCGCGGGTGATCGCCCTCCCCCTCGCCGTCCGGGAGGAGGGGGAGATCGCGCTGCTCGCGAACCTGATTTCGCTGACCCCGGGGAGCCTGACCCTGGACGTCAGCGAGGACCACCGCTTCCTCTACATCCACGCCATGTACGCCTCGGACCCGGAGGCCGTCCGCCGTTCGATCCAGGACGGCCTGGAGCGCCGGATCCTGGAGCTGATGCATGGAAGCGAAAGGAACCCCGACCGTGTTCACTGAAATCCTCTCCGGCATCCTCGTCGTCGCCGTCGTCCTGGCCTTCATCCGGCTCGCGCGCGGCCCCAGCCTGCCCGACCGGGCCGTGGCGCTCGACCTCGTCGCCACCATCGTCATCGGGCTGATCGGGGTCTACGCCGTCATGACGCGCGAGGCGCGCTTTCTCGACCTGGCCGTGGTGCTGGCCCTGATCGCGTTCCTCGGGACCGTCGCCTTCGCGCGCTTCATCGCCAAGGGGGGGCTGCCATGGGACAGGTCCTGAGCGCGGTCCTGCTGGCCCTGGGCGCCTTCTTCTCCCTGGTCGCCGCGATCGGCGTGCTCCGCTTCCCCGACCTTTTCCTTCGCATGCACTGCAGCGCCAAGTCGGCCACGCTCGGGGTGAGCTGCATCATGCTGGGGGCCGCGGCGCATTTCGGCGACCTGATCAGCTACACCAAGGCGGTGGCCGCCATCGTCTTTCTCCTGATCTCGGCGCCGGTGGCCACCCACGTGCTGGCGCGCGCCGCCTTCCACGCCGGCGTCCCGCTCTGGAAGGGGACCCTCAGCGACGAGCTGAGCGGGCAATACCCGAAGGGGACGGAGGATTTCGGGGCGCCCGGGGCCGCCGACGGGGCGGAGGGCGGGGAAAAACCGGCCCCGGGGTCCCGGCCGCCGGCTTGACCCCTTCCCCCTCCGGTCGTATGATAGGGCCCTTTTCCGAAGGAGGATGCGCATGGCGGGACCGCTCAGCGGAGTACGGGTGGTGGAGATCACGATGTTCCAGCAGGGCCCGATCGCGGGCACGCGGCTCGGGGACCTGGGGGCCGACGTCGTCAAGGTGGAACCGAAGGAGGGGGACCCGGGGCGGCACTTCATGCGCCTGATCGGCGCCACGGTCGGCCTCGAGGGGCACAACTTCTACTTCGAGAGCCACAACCGCAACAAGCGCAGCATCGCGATCGACCTGAAGGCGGCGGAAGGGAAGGAGATCTTCCTCGACCTGATCGACCGGGCGGACGTTTTCCTGACCAACATGAGCATCGACGCGCCGGCCCGGATCGGCTTCGGCCCCGAGGAGCTGCTCGCGCGCAACCCCCGCCTCGTGTACGCCCACGCCTCGGGCTGGGGACGCAAGGGGCCCGACGCCCGGGAGCTGTCGTTCGACTACACCGGCATCGCCCGCAGCGGCCTGATGATGTGCGCCGGGGAGATGGGGAGCCCCCCGGGGCAGTTTCTCCCGGGGATGGGGGACGAAATGGGCGGCCTCATGCTGGCCTGGGGCGTCACCGCCGCGCTCCTGGCCCGGGAAAGGACCGGGAAGGGGCAGGTGGTGGACACCTCCCTGATGGGCAGCATCATCAATCTCGCCGGGCTCATGATCGACGCGCCGGCGATGCTGGGGAAGGAGTACCCGCGCGACAGCCGGGAGGCGGCGGGCAACCCCATGTACAACCACTACCGCTGCCGGGACGAGCGGTGGATCGTCGTGGCCCACCTGCAGCCCGACCGCTACTGGCCGGCGTTCTGCAGGGCCCTGGAGATCCCCCACCTCGAGCACGACCCGCGCTTCGACACGATGGAGGCCCGGGGCGAAAACTCCCGGGAGCTGATCCGGGTCCTGGACGAACGCTTCGCCTCCCGGACGCGGGAGGAGTGGATGCGGCGCCTCGGAGCGGAGGGGTGCATCGCGACCCCGGTCCAGACCCTCACGGAGGTGACGGCCGACCCGCAGGCGCTGGCCAACGGGTACGTCATCGAGGTGGACCACCCGAAGCTGGGGAGGAGCCGCCAGGTCGGCTTCCCCTGGGATTTCAGCGACACCCCGGCCTCGTGGCGCCGGCAGGCGCCCGGGCTGGGGGAGCATACCGACGAGATCCTGCTCGACCTGGGCTACGGCCCGGAGGAGATCGCCCGGTTGCGCACCGCGGGGGTGCTGTCCTGAAACGGGATCCCGCTTTTGACTTGACAGCCCGCGGCCGGCTGCATATGGTTTTCGCTACCGATGCCGACGGCATCGGTCTAGGATCGACTTCATGATGTCCAGAAACCTTGCCGTGGTCGGCGCCGGACCGATCGGCGGCATATTGGCGGCGCATTTGATCTCGGCCGGCCACTCCGTCGCCGTGGTGGACGTCTGGAAGGAGCACCGCGACCGTATCCGGGCGGAGGGGCTCCGCATCACCGGGCGGGGGGAGGACCGGATCCGGCCGGCGCGGGTGTGCGCCTCGGTCCGGGAGCTGGAGGAGCGGGTCCCGGAACTGGTCTTCGTCTGCACCAAGGCCTCGGACCTCGGGGAGGTCCTCGACGCCGTCGGCCCCGTTCTTGGCGGTTCGGGCGCCGTCTTCGTCTCCTTCCAGAACGGCATCGACACCGAAGCGGTGATGGCCCAGCGCCTCGGGCGGGAGCGGGTCCTGCGCGGCGTCGTCCATTACGCGGGGGTGCTCCCGGCGCCCGGCGAAATCAGGGAGAGCTTTTCGAACCCCCCCAACTACCTGGGGTGGCTCGACCCGGCCGCCGAGGCCGCCTGCCGGGACGCGGCGGCACTGCTGACCTCCTCCGGCCTCCAGACCGAGGCGACGGGGGAGATCCAGCGGCACGCCTGGCGCAAGACCGTCTTCAACACCTGCATCATGGCGGTGTCGGCCGTGACCGGGCTCGACATGCAGGAGATCATGCGGTTCGGCCCGACGGAGCGGCTGGCGGACGGGCTGCTCGAGGAGTCGATCGCGGTCGCCGCCGCCCGCGGCTTCGACTTCGGCCCCGGCTTCGCGGAGCAGGTGCGGGAGTTTCACCGCCACATCGGGCCTCACCGGCCGTCGATGCTGGCCGACATCGAGAAGGGCCGCAGGACCGAGAACGAGTTCCTGGTCCGGCGGATCGCCGAATACGGGGACCTCGAGGGGGTCCCCGTCCCCCTGCACCGCACCCTGGCGGCCGTGATCGAGGGGCTGGAGCTGCGGGGGCGGCGCCAACGGGAACCACATTCCACGACAGGAGTCAGCGAGTGAAAAGCGATCGACCCAAACAGAATTTCAAGAAGATACACGCCTCGGGCAGGATGAAGGAGATCATGGAAGCCCATTTCCGGGAGCTGGACGAGGCGGCCAGAACCAAAAAGCAGAAGGTCGCCTGGTGCACCAGCGTGGGCCCCGCGGAGCTGCTGAAGGGGATGGGGTTCCAGGTCTTCTACCCGGAAAACCACGGCGCCATGCTGGGCGCCACCCGCATGGCCACCGACCTCATCCCGCTGGCCAACGCGATCGGCTATTCGCCCGACATCTGTTCCTACCTGACGGCCGACATCGGGTCGTACCTCAAGGGGGAGAGCCCGATCTCCAAGGCCTACCCCGGCATCGATGGGCCGCCGCGGCCCGACGTCCTGGTCTTCAACACCAACCAGTGCCGCGACGTGCAGGACTGGTTCAACTTCTACGGGCGCGAATTCAAGGTTCCCGTCATCGGCATCCAGACGCACCGGGGGGTGGGGGAGGTCACCCGCGCCCACATCGACTCGATCGCGGACCAGCTGAAGGCCATGGTCCCCAAGCTCGAGGAGGTCAGCGGGAAGAAGCTGGACATGGAGGAGTTCAAGCGCGTCGTGGGCCTGTCGCGCCAGTGCACCGACCTCTGGAAGGAGGTCCTCGAGATCGCCGCCCACAAGCCCTCCCCCCTGACCTTCTTCGACGGCACCGTGCAGATGGGGCCCGCGGTCGTCATGCGCGGGGAGCAGCGGGCGGTCGACTACTACAAGCTCCTGCTCGCGGAGCTCAAGCAGCGGATCGAGGAGGGGGTGGCGGCGGTGGACGGCGAGAAATACCGCATCTACTGGGAGGGGATGCCGATCTGGGGGAAGCTGCGCGAGCTCTCCACCCAGTTCGCCGAGCTCCAGGCCTGCGTCCTCGCCTCCACCTACTGCAGCAGCTGGGTGTTCCCCGCGCTCGATGCGGACGAGCCGTTCGAAAGCATGGCCCGGGCCTACATCGAGCTCTTCATCGTGCGCGACGAGGATTACAAGGAGGAGTACTTCGCCCGGCAGATCCGCCATTACGGCATTGACGGCATGATCTTTCACGACGCCAAGACGTGCCCCAACAACTCCAACGACCGTTACGGGATGGTCGAACGGATCTCCAGGAGGTTCGACATGCCGACCCTCGTCATCCACGGCGACCTGAACGACCTCCGGTGCTATTCGGAGGAACAGGCCCGCACCAACATCGAGGCGTATATCGAGCAGCTGGCGGAGAAGAGGGGACAGTGACAGCGGAGGCCGTCTACGGGGGGGTCGACATCGGGGCTTCCGCCACCAAGGTGGCCCTCGTCGGCGGGGGCCGGAAGATCGTGGCCTCCGACGTCCGGAAAACGGGCGTCAGCTTCGAGGCGAGCGCCGCGGAGGCCATGGGCGCGGCCCTGGCCTCCGCCGGCCTCCGGCTCGAGGGGCTCCGGCGCGTGGTGGCGACCGGGTACGGGCGCCACAACGTCCACTTCGCCCACGCCACCCGGACCGAGATCGCGTGCCACGCCCGGGCGGCGCACTTCCACTTCCCCCGCCGCATCACGGTCGTGGACGTGGGGGGGCAGGACAACAAGATCATCCACGTCAACGCCCAGGGGCGGCGGGAGAGTTTCAAGATGAACCGGAAATGCGCCGCCGGCACCGGCGCCTTCCTGGAAGAGGTCGCCCAGCGCATGGACGTGCCGCTCGAGCGGATCGACGAGCTGGCGCGCCAGGCCTCGCACACGGTGCACATGGGGAGCTACTGCACCGTGTTCACCAAGACCGAGATCCTCGCCCACATGAGGGCGGGGGAAAAAGTGCCGGAAATCGTGGCCGGGCTGATCGAGTCGGTGGTCAAGCGCATCGTGGAAATGGACCCGCTCGCGGGGGAGGTGGTGCTCACGGGAGGGGTCGTGGCCCACAGCCCGATGCTGGCGGAAATGCTCGGGCGGATGGTCCGCCGCCCCGTGCATATCCTGCCGGACGCCCAGCTCGCGGGAGCCTTCGGGGCCGCCCTCCTGGCGGCCGAGACGGAATAAACGGTCCGGAGCCTTTGCCCGGCCGTCAGGCAATCATCATCTGACCAAGGAGTGCAGCCATGCTCGATACCCTGTTCCGCCCCCGCGCCGTCGCCGTGCTGGGAGCGTCCAACAACACCTTTTCCATCGGCAACCGGGTGGTGAAGAACCTGATCACCCACAACTTCAAGGGGCCGATCTACCCCATCCACCCGAAGGAGGCCGAGATCCTGGGCCTGAAGGCCTACCCGAGCATCCTGGACGTACCGGGGCCGGTCGATGTCGTCACCATCGCCGTCAAGAGCACCCTGGTCCCGCAGATGGTGGAGGATTGCGGGAAGAAGGGGGTGAAGTTCGTCATCATCCACACCGCCGGCTTCCGCGAGATGGGGGGGGAGGGGGCGCGCCTGGAGGACGCCCTGCTCGAGGCGGCGAAGAGATACGGGGTGCGGGTGTACGGCCCCAACTGCCAGGGGGTGATGAATTCGGACCCCGAGGTTTCGGTCTACGCCAACTTCACCTTCACGCCGATGAGGCCGGGCAACGCCTCCATCCTCGCCCAGAGCGGGGGGGTGGCGGAGCTGCTCAACCTGAACCTGCGCCGGATGGGTTCCGGCTTCCGGATGTACGCGTCGCAGGGGAACGCGTCCGACGTGAGCACCAACGAGCTGCTCGAGTATTTCGGCTCCGACCCGGGGACCCGCACCATCATGATGCACATCGAGAGCATGAAGGACACCCGGGAATTCATCGAGAGCTGCCGCCGCATCGCGAAGGGAAAATCGCTCCTGGCCATCCGGACCGGGCGCAGCAAGGCGGCGGCCAAGGCGGTGAGCTCCCACACCGGGTCGCTCATGCAGCAGGACTCGCTGACCGACACGATCTTCGAGCACGCCGGCGTCCTGCGCTTCCAGACGACCGAGGAGATGATCTCGGCCGGGTACGCCCTGGCGAACCAGCCGGTGCCCGCGGGGCCGAACGTGGCCATCGTCGCCAACGCCGGCGGCCCCGGCATCATGGCCATCGACGAGTGCGTCGGCTGCGGCCTCACCCTGGCCACCCTCACGGAGGAAACGAAGGCGACGCTGCGCGCCGGGCTGATCCCCGAGGCCTACGTGGAAAACCCGGTCGACGTCGCCGCCACGGCCAACGCCGAGCATTTCCGCCTGACGCTCACCGCCCTGGACGCCGACCCGGGGGTCGACTCGATCCTCGTCACCATGGTGACTCCCCCCTTCGTCGACTGCGAGGCGGTGGCCGACGCGATCGCCGAGTGCGCCGGCCGGGCGACCAAGCCGATCGTGTGCGTCGTGATGACGAACGAAAACTGGGCCTCCACCGTGGAGAAGATCAAGGGGGCGGGGATCCCGGTGTACGAATTCCCCGAAAGCGGCGCCCGGGTGGTGGCGGCGATGGCGCGCTACCGCGAGGTCCAGAAGCGGCTCGAGGAGCCCCCGGCTACGGTGCCGGGGGACCGGGCCGCGGCCGAGGCGATCCTGGGAGCGGCCCCGGGGGGCTACATCCCCCAGGCGGACGCCTACGGGGTGCTCGGCGCCTACGGGATCCCGGCGGCGCGGACCGCGCCGATGACGGGGGGCCGGGCGCCGGAGGGGACCCTGTACCCCGCGGTCCTCAAGGTGGACAGCCCGGACGTCGTGCACAAGAGCGACGCCGGCGGGGTCGAGCTGGGTATCGCGGATGACGGGGGGCTCCAAAAAGCCTGGGAGCGGATGTCGGGCGCCTTCCCCGGCGCCGGGTTCGTCGTCCAGGAGCAGTGCCCCCGGGGGACGGAGATCATCGTCGGCCTCAAGCGGGAAGAGGGGGTCGGACCGGTGTTGATGTTCGGCCTGGGCGGGGTCCACGTGGAGGCGCTCGGGGACGTGTCCTTCCGCCTCGCCCCGCTGTCGGAGGCCGGGGCGGCCCGGATGGTGCGCGAAATCCGCTCCCTGCCGCTGTTGACCGGCTCCCGGGGGGTGCCGGCCGCGGACCTGGGCGCGGTCCAGCGGTTGCTGCTGGCGGTGTCGCAGCTGGCGGTCGACCTCCCCGAAATCGAGGAGATGGACCTGAACCCCGTCATGGTCTACCCCGAGGGGGAGGGGGTGAAGGTGGTGGACGTGAGGATCCGGAAGAAGTAACCGGCTCGCGGCGGCCGCCGGGCCGCACGCGCCGGGGGGACGGTCCTCCGCCCGTCAGGGCGGGGCGCGCCGTCCCTTTTTTTTTGCGTCCCGGGAGGCCTCAGGGCGTCTCCGCCAGCTCAAAGCGGAGAAGAAGGGTTTTCTGGATGGGGGCGTAGTTGTCGTCCGACAGCAGGGTGAGCAGGAGCCTGCCCGAGGCGCAGCGGTGCACGTCGAGCGCTTCCAGGTTGTCGATCCGGTGGCGGCGGTCGGCGAGGAAGAGGACGGGCCCGTCCGCCGGCGGCCCGGGCCGGAGCAGCGCTTCGGGGAGGCGGCGGATGCGGGCCGCGAACCCTCCGGTCAGGGTGAAGCGCCGCTCGAGCAGGAGGAGGTCGCCGCCGGGGAGGAGCGCGGCGTCGCTCACGTCGAAGCCGTCCGAGCGCCGGACATGGAACATTCCCGGCCGCGGCCCCCCGATGATGAAGGCGGCGATATTCCCCTCCCCGTCGAGGGCGCGTTCGGAGATCCCGATCAGGGAGCCGCCCAGGGGGAGCTCCCGGGGCACGAACACCAGCGCCTCCAGCCCCTGGTTGGGGGGGAGCGCCGCGGCCCCGGGAGGGAGATCGATCAGGCGGGCGGGGGCGAGGAGGCCGGAGCGGCCGAAAGCGAAACGGGCGACGGCGTCGAGGCGTTCGATCCCCACCCAGGCGTCGCCGCCGTCGAGGGCGAGCGATTCCGTGTCCCAGCGCTCGGCGGGGCGGCCGTCGGGGGCGAGGACGGGGCCCATTTCGGCCCCGGCGATCCCGAGGGGGACGCCGTCGCGGGCGACGATGCGCCCCCGCAGCCAGTAGGCGCGGTCGGAGAGGGCGACGAAGCGCTCCCCGCCCGGCTCGAGGCGCAGGGCGGACAGGCCCCCGAAGGCGCCGTCGTCGGAGGAGAGCTCCAGGCCGCCGATGAAGGAAAGGGCGCCGAAGCGGGAGCGGGAGGGGTCGCCCTCGTCGAAACAGGAGATCGGTTCGGCCCGGACGGCCAGGGCGCCGGCCCCGACGGGCCGGGCCCTGTGCGGGCAGGCCACGGAGGCCAGCCCGAAAATCAGCAGGAGAAGCACTCGCGCGGCCGCCATGTCCGACCCGCCCCTAGTACCGGTAGTGCTCCGGCTTGTAGGGTCCCTCGACCGGAACCCCGATGTAGGCCGCCTGCTTCGGGGAGAGACGGGTGAGCTTCACCCCGATCTTTTCCAGGTGCAGGCGGGCGACCTCCTCGTCGAGCTTTTTCGGAAGCCGGTAGACGCCGGGCCTGTACTCCTCCCGGTGCTCCCAGAGGTCGAGCTGGGCCAGGACCTGGTTGGTGAAGGAATTGGACATGACGAAGCTGGGATGCCCCTCGGCGCACCCGAGGTTGACCAGCCGGCCCTCGGCCAGGAGGTAGATGCTGCTGCCGGAGGGGAGGTCGTAGCGGTCCACCTGCGGCTTGATGGGGACCTTGGCGACGCCGGGCGCCCGGTTGAGGCGCTCCACCTGGATCTCGTTGTCGAAGTGGCCGATGTTGCACACGATCGCCTGGTCCTTCATCGCGAGCATGTGGTCGACGGTGATGACGTCGCAGTTCCCGGTGCAGGTGACGTAGATGTCCCCCTCGGCGAAGGTTTCCTCGATGCGGGTGACCTCGAACCCCTCCATGGCCGCCTGCAGCGCGTTGATGGGATCGATTTCGGTGACGATGACGCGGGCGCCGAAGCCGCGCAGGGAATGCGCGCTCCCCTTCCCCACGTCGCCGTAGCCGCAGACGACGGCGGTCTTGCCGGCGATCATCACCCCGAGGGCGCGCTTGAGGCCGTCGGCCAGCGATTCACGGCAGCCGTAGAGGTTGTCGAATTTCGACTTGGTGACGCTGTCGTTCACGTTGACGGCGGGGACGAGCAGCCGGCCCGCCTCCAGCATCTGGTAGAGGCGGTGGACCCCGGTGGTGGTCTCCTCGCTCACTCCCTTCCAGCCGGCGGCCGCGCGGGTGAACCAGCCCGGGCGCTCGGCGGCGCAGCGCTTGAGCAGGGCCTTGATCGCCTCCTCCTCACGGCTCTCGCTCCTGCTGTCCACCCAGCCGCTCCCCTGCTCCATCTCGTACCCCTTGTGCAGCAGGAGCGTGGCGTCGCCGCCGTCGTCGACCACCAGGTGGGGGCCCTCCCCCCCGGGGTGGGTGAGCGCGCGCAGGGTGAAGTCCCAGTATTCCTCCAGGCTCTCCCCCTTGAAGGCGAACACCGGGACTCCCGTGGCGGCGATGGCGGCCGCCGCCTGGTCCTGGGTGCTGAAGATGTTGCAGCTGGCCCAGCGCACGCTCGCGCCGAGCGCGGCCAGGGTTTCGATCAGGACGGCGGTTTCGATGGTCATGTGCAGCGAGCCGGTGATCCGGGCGCCGGCGAGCGGCCGGCCCGGGCCGTATTTCGCCCGCACGGCCACGAGTCCCGGCATCTCCCGCTCGGCCACCCCGATCTCCCTGCGGCCCCAGTCGGCCAGGGTGAGGTCCGCGACCGCGAAGTCGCCCGTTTTCCCCGGTGCCGGGGCCTTCGTCGTACTTGACATAGCTGAGAGGTCCTTTCCAAAAATTATATATCGACAAATCAGGATAAGATGATATAAAGATCGGGCAACCGCTGTCAACAGCTATTTGCCCGGGAGGAGAACGGAACATGGTGCCGGTCCTGAAATCGTTGCGCGCGCTCGCGGATCCCACGCGCCTGAGGATGGTGGCCCTCCTCGAGGGGGAGGAACTGTCGGTGCAGGAACTGCAGGAAATCACCCGGCTGGGCCAGTCGAGGATTTCGACCCATCTCGGGCTGCTGCAGGAATCGGGCCTGGTCCGCTGCCGCCGCGAGGGGAAGCGGGCGTTCTACCGGGTGGCCGGGGAACTGGAGCCCCCCACGGCCGACATCGTGCGCGCGGCCGTGGCCGGGGCCGCGGAGCTCGAGGAGCGCGCGGCCGACCGGGTCAACCTCAGGCGGGTCCTGAGGCGGCGGCGGGAGCGGGCGGAGGTCTACTTCAACCAGGTGGCGGGGCGCTTCGACCGGGTCTACGGCCCGGGGCGCTCCTGGCAGGGGTTCGGGCACCTGCTGCTGCGCATCCTCCCCCCGCTCGAGGTGGCCGATCTCGGTTCGGGGGAGGGGCTGCTGGCCGAACTGCTCGCGCGGCGGTGCCGGAGGGTGATCGCCGTCGACAACTCCGAGAAGATCGTGAAGTTCGGCGCCGCCAAGGCAAGGAAGAACGGGATCCTGAACCTGGAGTTCCGGCTCGGCGACCTCCAGGACCCGCCGATCGCGCCGGGGAGCGTGGATCTCGTGATCCTGAGCCAGGCGCTCCATCACGCGGCGGACCCCGCCGCGGCGGTGGCCGCCGCCTACCGGCTGCTGCGCCGGCCCGGGCGGATCCTCATCCTCGACCTGCTGCGCCACGGCTTCGAACAGGCGCGCGAGTCCTACGGCGACGCCTGGCTCGGTTTCGCCGAGAGCGACCTCGAGCAGTGGCTGGAGGGGGCCGGGTTCCGCGACATCGACATCAGCGTGGTCGCGCGGGAGGAGGAGGCGCCCCATTTTCAGACCCTCCTGGCGGAGGGGCGGAAGTGAGGGCGCGGGCCTCGTCGAAAAGGCGGTCCCATTTCGCGCGGAAAGGGTAGAGGAGGAGGGAGCGGAGGAGGAGGCCCCGGACGGCGCCGCGGCCGACCTTCACCCGGGCGGCTCCGCCCGTCACCTCGGCCGAGCGGAGGAGGCCGAGGGTCCGGACTCCGATCAGGAGCGGCCAGGCCGAGGCCAGCCGGACCCGGACGCTCCGGAAGGGGAGCGCGGTGGTGTAGCGCCAGCCGGCGGCGAGGTGCTCCTCCGCCTCCCCGAGGTAGCGGGCGTAAAGGGGGCGGAAGAGGCGCCAGTAGCGCGCGTCGAGGATATCCGCGGGCCGCAGCCCGTATTTCGCCATGCGCCGGGAGGGGATGTAGCAGCGCCCCGCGGCCAGGTCCTTCGGCAGGTCGCGCAGGATGTTGACCAGCTGCAGCCCCCTGCCGAAGCGGACGGCGTCCTCGAGCAACCGCTCGCGGTCCGCGACCGCGCCGGGGAAGAGACGGCGGAGGCAGAGGCTGGTCCAGAACTCCCCCACGCAGCCGGCGACCCGGTAGGTGTACAGCTGCAGCTCCTCGTCCGAATCGAGCGCCCCGATCCGGTCCGGTCCGCAACCGCCGAAGCGCAGCAGGTCCGCGTCCTGGCCGGCCGTGATTGTTTCGAGCACCCCGGCGATCTCGGCCCGGTCCTCGGCGTCGAAATCCCGCAGCCTCCCGAGCACCTCCCCGAAATGGCGCAGCAGCCGCCGCTCCCCCTCCGTCGGGCCCGGGCGGGCGAGGAGCTCCGCGAGATCGGGGGCCGCCGCCCGGCGTCCCGCGCCGCAGTCACGGATGGCGGCGCCCATGGCGGCGAGGATCTCGCGGCGGCGGCCGGCGGGGACCCCCTCGGTGTCGGCGACCGTATCGGTCGCCCGCGCCAGCAGGTAGGCCAGCCGCAGCTGGGGTTTGATGGCGCGCGGGAGGATGGCGAGCGTCAGGTAAAAGGAGCGGGACACGTCCCGCAGCAGGCGCTCGAGGTTGGGCGATCGGATCATGACGGCGGCATTGAACCACAGAAAGGGGCCCGGGGGGAATGATTTCTTGCCCGTGTGCCTTGGCGCGGAGGCCCCCGGAGGGTAATCTTCAGGGGTCTGCCATGTCCATCCATTCAAAACGGTGAATCCACGGAAATCATGAATATCGAACAGATCGTAGCAGGGGAACTCTCGCTGGGAATCGGCCAGGTGCAAAGCGCGCTCGCGCTCTTCGCCGAGGGGGGGACCGTCCCCTTCATCGCCCGGTACCGCAAGGAACGCACCGGGGAAATGAACGAGGTGCAGCTGCGCGCGCTCCTGGAGCGGCACACCTACCTCACCGAGCTCGGGGAGCGCAGGGGAACGATCCTCAAGTCGATCGAGGAGCAGGGGAAGCTCACCGAAGGGCTGAAGGCCAAAATCGAAGCCTGCATGCAGAAAACGGAGCTCGAGGACCTCTACCTCCCCTACAAGCCCAAAAGGCGGACGCGGGCCACCATCGCCAGGGAGAAGGGGCTCGAGCCGCTGGCCGCCCGGATCCGGGAGCTCAACGCTGCGGGCGCCCCGGACGCCGACCTCGAAACGGAGGCGGCCGGCTACGTGAACGGGGAGACGGGGGTCGCCTCCGCGGCGGACGCGCTCCGGGGGGCGTCCGACATCCTGGCCGAGGAGGTCTCCGAGAAGGCCGAGCTGCGCCGGCACCTGCGCGACTTCCTCGTCTCGAAAGGGGAGTTCGTCTCGAAGATCGGCGAGGACCGCCCCGCGGGCACCACCAAGTTCGAGATGTACCGCGACTACCGGGCGCGCGTCGGGGAGATCGCCCCGCACAACATGCTCGCGCTGCGGCGCGGGGAGGCCGAGGGGGTGCTCTCCTTCACCATCGAGTTCGACGCGGCGGCCGTCGCCGCGTACCTCGAGGAGAGGGAGATCCGGACGGCGGCGCCGGGGGTGCGGGAGTTCCTGCGCGCGATGCTGGCGGACGCCTTCGAGCGGCTGATGCGCGCCACCCTCGTCGGGGAGGTGCGCTACGAGAAGAAGGTGGCCGCGGACCGGGAGTCGATCCGGACCTTCGAGACCAACCTGCGCGAACTCCTCCTGGCGAGCCCGGCGGGGATGAAGCCGACCCTCGGGATCGACCCCGGGTTCCGGACCGGGTGCAAGGTCGCGGCCGTGGACGGCACCGGCAAGCTCCTCGAACATGTCACGATCCAGCCCCACAAATCGGACCGGGAACGGGCGGAGGCGGCCCGCGTCCTCGCCGGGCTGATCCGCACCCACGCCATCGAGCTCGTCGCCATCGGCAACGGGACCGCCGGGCGCGAGACGGAGGGCTTCGTCGGGGAGGTCCTCGGGGGGCTCGAAAAAAAGCCGCTCAAGGTCATGGTGAGCGAGGCGGGCGCGAGCGTCTACTCCGCGAGCGAGGCGGCGATCGAGGAGTTTCCCGATCTCGACCTGACCGTCCGGGGGGCCGTCAGCATCGCGCGCCGGCTCCAGGACCCGCTGGCGGAGCTGGTGAAGATCGACCCCAAATCGATCGGCGTCGGGCAGTACCAACACGACGTGGACCAGCGCCTGCTCCGGGAAAAGCTCAACGACACGGTGGAGAGCTGCGTCAACTACGTCGGCGTCGACCTGAACCTGGCCTCCCGGGAACTCCTCGGCTACGTCGCCGGGATATCGGGGGCCGTGGCGCGCAACATCGTCGCCTGCCGGAACGCCCGCGGGCCCTACCGCAGCCGGCAGGAGCTGCTCGAGGTGCCGCAGTTCGGCCCCAAGACCTTCGAGCAGGCGGCCGGGTTCCTCCGGATCCGCGACGGCGCCAACCCGCTCGACGGCACCGCGGTGCACCCGGAGAGCTACGTCATCGTAGAGCGGATCGCCGCGGACCTCGGCGTCCCCCTGGAAAAGGTCACGGAAGACCCCGCCGGGCTCGCCCGCCTCGACCTCGGGAAGTACGTCACCGCGGAGATCGGGGAGCCGACGCTGCGGGACATCGTCGCGGAGCTGGAAAAACCGGGACGCGACCCGCGGGCGGAATTCCGCTACGCGCGTTTCGACGAGGGGGTCCGGGAGCTCAAGGACCTCGTCCCGGGGATGGAGCTCGAGGGGGTGGTCACCAACGTGGCCAATTTCGGGGCCTTCGTCGACATCGGGGTGCACCAGGACGGGCTGGTGCACGTGTCGCAGCTCGCCGACCGGTTCGTGGACGACCCGAAGAAGGTGGTGAAGGTGGGGCAGATCGTCAAGGTGCGGGTGCTCGAGGTGAACGAGGCGCTCAAGCGGATCGCGCTCTCGATGAAGTCGCCCGGACGGGCGGGAGGGCGGCGGGAGGGGAAGGGGGCCGGGGAGAAGCGGGCCGCGGCCGGCGGGCGCCGGAACGCCTCGGTCGGGGACCTGATGGCGCGGTTCAACCGGCCCAGGTAGGGGAGCTCACCCCTCCAGGAAGCGGAGGACCTCCGCGGACCGGAGCAGGCGCCGGGCCTGCTCGCGCCCCCGCTCGAAGGTGCGGAACGCCGTCTCGTTGTCCATGCAGAGGAAGCCCGCCTCGACCCTGTGGTCCGGGCGGATGACGAGCAGGCGGTTTTCCCGCACCGCGCGGCGCACGGCGGGCTCCCCGTCCAGCCGGCGCAGCCGGGAGCTGGTCTCCCACAGCGCCCCCCCCGGGTCGCAGCAGAAGACGAGGGTCCGGTCGGCCGCCGCCCAGCGGGCGAGGGGGGCCAGGGCCGGGTCCGATTCGAAGCGGGCGAGCGGCATCTTGAGCGTGTACCCGCCGTCGATGAAGACGGCGCCGCGGTCCCCCGGGCAGTCCCCCTGGCCGAGGTCCCCGGGCGCGAGCGGGAGGCCCATGGCCACCGGGATCAGGCAGGAGGCCTCGATGACGCGGTGGTAGTTCCCCCGCGCGAGAGGGCGGACCCCTTCCGACCGGAGCTCCGGGGGGAGGGGGTGGGCGAAGATGACGGGGTCTTCCGCGTACCCGGAGGGGAGGTACTTCCACCCCGCGGGAAGCTTGCGCATGGCGGCCTTCAGGAAGAAGCGGAGCCGGTCGGCGCGCCCGAAGGGGCGGCCGTCGAGGCGGCGGACCCTGGTGGTGAAGATCAGGAGCCGGAGCGGGGGGTCGGCGTCGAAGACTCCCTCGAGCTCCCGCTCGGCCATCACGTACCGCGTCGACGCGGCCAGGAGGGCGCGGAAGCGGCCGTACTTCGGCCCGCGCCGCGCCGGGGTGCCCCAGTGACGCCACCCCTTCATCACCGTCTCCTCGGTCCCGGTGGCCACGTCGGCCGCGGCGTAGCCGCCGACGGAGGCTCCCATGGCGGCGCGGGGGTAGCGGCCGTGGAGGCGGCACCAGCGCATGAACTCGTAGAGGACCCCCCCCTGCCAGGCGCCGCGCCCGGCCCCCCCGGAATCGAGGATCCAGCGATAGGTCGTCTCCATGGTCCGGGACCTCCCTAGGACGGGGAGCGCTCGTACCCCTCGTCCACGCCGAGGTCGGGCGCGTCGGCCGCGGCGGTCGCCAGCCGGTCGCAGCGCTCGTTCTCGGGATGGCCCGCGTGCCCGCGCACCCAGAGGAACTCGACCCGGTGGACGCGGCAGAGCTCCAGCAGGCGCTCCCAGAGGTCGGGGTTGACCGCCTTCTCCCGGCTGTTGCGCTTCCAGCCGGCGGCGCGCCAGCGGGCGGCCCACCCCTTCTCGATCGCGTTGACGAGGTACTGGCTGTCGCTGTAGAGGCGGACGCGGCACGGTTCCTTCAGGGCCTCCAGGCCCGCGATGGCGGCCAGGATTTCCATCCGGTTGTTGGTCGTCAGCCGGAAGCCGCCCGAAAGCTCCCGGCGGCGGGACTCGTAGAGGAGCACCACGCCGTAGCCCCCCGGGCCGGGATTGCGGCGGCAGGCCCCGTCGGTAAAGATCTCCACCTGTCTGGTCACCCGTCGCCTCCCAAAGAAAAACGGCCGACCGGCGGGTCGGCCGCGTGCGAAAAGGGAACGCGGGCCCCGGGGGGCCCGCGCGGCCGCTACGATTCCCGGGCCACGGTGGGCTCGGGGGGCTTGGGGATCTCCTTTTCGGAGACCCAGTTTTCGACCGGCGCCGTCACCGGCGCGCCCGGCTTGTCCTTGCACAACCCCATCGATTTCAGGAAGGCCGCCTGCTTGGCGAGCTGGATGGCCATCGCCGGGTCGACCCCCTTGGGGCAGACCTGGGAACAGGCGCCGGCGAAGTGGCAGCGGTAGACGCCGTGCTTGGAATAGACCTCCTCGGAATGCTCCTCGGTCCCCTCGTCCCGGGTGTCGGCGAGGTAGCGCCATCCCTGGGTCAGGGCCTGGGGCCCGGTGTAGTCTTCCGAGGTCGCCACCGTGGGGCAGGCGGACAGGCAGAGGCCGCACTTGATGCAGTAGGCGAACTGGATGTAGTTCACCAGCTCCTCCGAGGACTGGAAGTACTCCCGGGTCGGGCTGTTCTGCTCGATCCGGTCCCGGCGGATGAGGTAGGGCTTGACCGACCGGTGCCGGTCGAACAGGCTCTCCAGGTCGGGGACCAGGTCGCGGATGATGTCGAAATTGGGGAGCGGCTTGATGACGACCCGGTCCGAGTGCAGGTGCGTGATCTGGTTGGTGCAGGCCAGGCGCGGCAGCCCGTTGATGAACATGCCGCAGGAACCGCAGATCCCCATGCGGCACGAGGAGCGCCAGGTGAGCGTGGGGTCCTCGTGCTCCTTGATCCAGTGCAGCCCGTCCAGCACCGTCATCCCCTTGTGGAGCGGGACGGTGAATTCCTGAAGATGGGGGGTTCCCCCCTTTTCAGGGTCGTAGCGCAGCACTTCGAAGATGATGGTCTTGATTTTGCCCGATTCAGTGGATGTGCTCATGGTTAGACTCCCTTCATCTGAAACACCCGCACGGCGACATAGGTTCCGTACAGGAACAGGGCAAAACCGGCGGCGGTGCAGAGCCTCCCGATCGCTTTCTGGAGCGTCTTCGAGAGGGAAAGTTCACACAGAATGCTGCGGAAACCGTACAGACCGTGAAAGAGCGCGGTTCCCAGCAGGGCGATGTAGGTGATCATGAAGAAGAACTGCCGGCTGCGCTCGAAGACCTCGGCCGAGGCGGTGGGGTGCGTGGAGCCGAGCCCGAGAGCCTCCATGAGGGTGCCCATGTGCATGATGCCCATGTGCAGGCCGAGCAGGAACAGTATCACCACGGCAGTCAGAATGTGCCAGAACCATAGTCTGGATTCACGCATGGTTCCCTCCTATTTCGTCAAGAATAAGAAATCCGCGCCGGCGAACAGGACCAGGACCGCGGTGATCACCATGGCGACGACCAGGACGGGCCTCTGCCGGATGACCGAGTGGCTGTAAGGGTACGACGGGAGCCCCGGCTTTCCGACCAGCAGGCCGAGTTCGACCAGCACCAGCCGGATGCCGTTGACCGCGTGGTAGAGAAAGGCCAGGAAGACCAGGAACTCGCCGAGCCTGAAGAGCGGGTTCTCGAAGAAGCGCATGGCGCTTTCCCAGGCCTCGGGGCCGTCGACGCGGGTGCCGGTGACGAAGATGTGCATCAGGAAATAGGCCAGGATGCCCAGGCCGGTCAGGCGGTGAAGCGCGTAGGCGTAACGGTCGGCGCCGTAACGGCCTCCGCCGAGCCAGCCCCATAATCCAAGGTTGTTCTTGTATCGGTGTTGCATAGGTGCTCCTCTGTCCTTGAAATATTAATATTTCCGTTCGACGGGCTTCCAGGTGTTGATCGTCACCGGCTTGTAATCGAGCCTCGGGCCCTGGTCGGTATGAAACGCCAGCGTGTGCTTGAGCCAGTTGGCGTCGTCGCGCTGCGGGAAGTCGCGGCGGGCGTGGGCGCCGCGCGATTCCGTGCGCGTGAGGGCCCCCAGCAGCGTCACCTCGGCCAGATCGAGCAGGTTGGCGAGCTCCAGCGCGTGGTACAGGTTGGTGTTGTAGACGGAGTTCTTGTCCTGGATGCTGATGTTCCGGTACCGGCCGCGCAGCGACCGGATCTTTTCCAGCCCCTTGCTCATCAGGGCCTCGGTGCGGAAGACCCCGGCGTGGGCGTCCATGCAGGTGCGCAGCTCCCGGCGGATTTCGTACAGGTTCTCCTTGCCGCTTTGCGACATCAGTTCCTCGTAGATGCGCTTGTATTCGGCCTGCACCCTGGCTTCGGGAACGGGGGCCGCCGCGCTCACTTCCGCGCAGTAGCGGCCGGTTTCCGCGCCAGCGATCCTGCCCCAGACCAGGCATTCGGCCGTGGAGTTGGAGCCCAGGCGGTTGGCGCCGTGCAGGCTGACGCAGGCGGCTTCGCCCGCGGCCCAGATCCCCTTGACCCGGGTGGCTCCCTTGATGTCGGTCTCGATCCCCCCCATGGAATAGTGGGCGACCGGGCGGCAGGGGATCGGTTCCTCGATCGGGTCGAGGTCGTTGAACTCGATGCAGACCTCGCGGATGAGGGGGAGCTGTTCGTTGATCCGCTTCGCCCCCAGGTGCCGCAGGTCGAGGTGGATGTAGTCGAGCCCGTCCGGCCCCTCGAACCCGTGCCCCTCCTCGATCTCGATCATCTCGGAGCGGGAGATCAGGTCGCGCGGTCCCAGCTCCACCTTGGCGGGCGCGTACTTGTGCATGAAGCGCTCCCCCTTGTTGTTGACCAGGTAGCCCCCTTCCCCGCGGCAGGCCTCGGTGATGAGGATGCCCGAGGGGACCAGGCCGGTGGGGTGGAACTGGAGGAACTCCATGTCTTCGAGGGGTATGCCGGCGCGGTAGGCCAGCGCCATGCCGTCGCCCGTGACCGTCTGCGAGTAGGTGGTGAAACCGAAAAGGGTGCCGCCGCCGCCGCTGGCCACGATGAGGGCCTTGCCGCGCATGACCTTGAACTTCCCCGTGGTCATGTCGATGGCCGTGAGTCCCGCGAAAGCGTTGTCCTCGATCAGGATCGAGGTGATGAAGTGTTCGTTGTAGTGCTTCACGCGCGGAAACCGGTTGACCGTGTCGTACAGCGTCTGCATTTCGAAGAAGCCGGTCTTGTCCTGCGCGAGCACGGCGCGGGGGTAGCTGTGCCCCCCGAAGGGGCGCTGGGCGATGCGGCCGTCCGAACGGCGGGTCCAGGGGATTCCCCAATGGTCCAGCTGGAGGATCTCGCCCGGTATGGAGCGCACGAACAGGTCCACGACGTCCTGGTCGGCCAGGAAATCGCTTCCCAGGACCGTATCCCAGGCGTGCAGCTGGAGGCTGTCGCCGTCCTCGGGACGGAGGACCGCGGCGGTGCCCCCTTCCGCGGCCACGGAATGCGCCCGCATCAGCTGGTTTTTGGAAATGAGCGCGATATCGATATTGCCCTGTGTCACGCGCGACGCCTCGATGGCTGCGCGCAGGCCGGCTAATCCCGCCCCGAGAATGATGAGGTCATGAGTCTGAACATCGGCCATACGACGGCCCCTCCTATCCATTCGATAAATGTTAAGGTCTAACGCTTCCTGGGATTGCGTACTTCGTGCCGCAATCGGGTTCCGGAAAGACCGCGCCCGGGATTCTGCTGCAAAATCGTGCGGCAAGGAAGCGGGGAGCGCCGGGTTTCCGGTTTAAGGGTACTGCTGCTGATACCGCGCGAGCCCGGCGGCCAGCGCGGCGACCGCCTCCTCGATCTCGGCGCTCCGGAGAACGTAGGCGATGCGGGCCTTGTCCCTCCCGCGGTCGTTCTGCATGTAAAACCCGGCCGCCGGCGCGATGAAGGTGGTGGCCCCGCGGTGGGAAAAGCCGTCCAGCAGAAAGGCGGCGAAATGGTCGGCGTCGCGCACCGGAAGCTGGACCAGGGTGTAAAAGGCCCCCCGGGGCTTGTGGATCGCCACGCCCGGTATCCGCTTCACCTCCCGGTAAAGGGTGTCGCGGCGGGAAAGGAACTCGAGCCGCATGTTTTCCAGGTAGTCGTCCCCGATCCGCTCCAACATGTAGGCCGCGGCGAACTGCTCTATGGTGGGAGCCGCCAGCCGCGCCTGGAGGATCTTCAGGACCGCCGCCAGGATCGATTCGTTGGCCGTGATCAGGCAGCCCACGCGCGCCCCGCAGAGGCTGAAGCGCTTCGACAGGCTGTCGACGACGATGACGCGGTCGCTTCGCGGCGCCAGGTGGAGCATGCTCAGGGGCTGGAGATCGTCGTAGACGAACTCGCGGTACGTTTCGTCGACCACGAAAAAGAGATTGTGCTCCTCGCACAGGCCGAACAGGAATTCGAGATTCTGCCGGTCGTAGACGGTCCCGGTGGGGTTGTTCGGGTTGCAGAGGAGGATCGCGCGCGTCCGCGGCGTGATCGAGCGTTCGATCCGGTCCCGGTCGGGGAGCGCGAAATCGTGCTCCATGTCGCTCAGAACGGGGACCAGGGTGACGCCCGCGATCGAGGCGAAACCGAGGTAGTTGGCGTAGGTGGGGTCGAAGATGAGGATCTCGTCCCCGGGGTCGCAGCAGGTCATGAACAGAAAGACCAGCGCTTCGCTCGCGCCCACGGTGATCAGGAACTGCTCGGGGGCGGTCCGGAGGTCCAGGGTCCGGTTGGCGTAGGCGGACCAGGCGGCCCGCAGCGCCTCGTTCCCCTGCGACTGCTCGTAGGAGACGACCTTCTGGTCGTACGCCCTGAGCCCCTCCAGGAATTCCCCGGGGGATTCGATGTCCGGCTGCCCGATGTTCAGGTGGTACACCCGGGTCCCCGCCGCCTTGGCCCGGTTGGCCAGGTGGGCCAGTTTCCGGATCGGAGACGGCGGCGTCAGCCGGGCCCGGTTGGATATCGGGATCGATGTAGTTGGAGCCTCGGTCACTGCTTTTTCCATACCCCCACGCCCTGAAATGCAAGTAAAACCCTAAAGACTAATCCTTTCCGCGGCGAGGTTCAAGCCGTAAAGAAAGGAGGGGGTTCAGAGCAGGGCGCCGACCTGCACCGTCAGGATGTGGCAGAGCTCGAAAAAGCGGCAGAAGCCGTTGCGCTCCTTCAGCGCCGGGTCCGCGGCCCGGTCCTCCTCCCGGAAGCGGGTGGCGACCTGGTCGATCCGGTCCCTGAGCCCCGGGTCGGTGGCCAGGGCGAGGAGCTGGGTCATCTCCACCATGCGGTAGAGGGCGCCGAGCAGCCGTTCCCGGTCCGAACGGGCCGCCCGCATCCCCTCGGCGAAGCGCCGCTCCACTTGCCGGATCGGGTCCGTCAGCTCCCCGGCGCCGTCGGCGGCGATGGTGACGAGCCCGAGCAGGGGGAAACAGGCGCCGAGCGCGGCGGCCACGCGCCCGTCGGGCCCCGCCGATTCCACTTCCGCCCGCACCCGGGCGTCCACCGCGGCGATCAGCCCCCTGGCTTCGGGGTCCTCCCCCGTCAGCTGGTGGCCCAGGGTGTTGAGGGCGTTGTAGAGGGAAAAGGCCGCGTTCAGCATGCGGTCGGGGTGCGTGCGGGCCTCGAGGCGCCCCTGCGCGAAAATGGCCGCACGCCGGTCGATCAGCGCGCGGTAGCGCTCCCGGGGGTCGAGGATGCGGGCCAGGGCGGTGAGGATCTCGAACGCGTGGTGGGCGGCGACGAGGGCCTGTGCCGCGGCGTCCCCCTCGTGGTCCGCGTACTGCTCGAGGTAACGGCGCCAGATTTCCATCAGCGGGAGACTCGGGTCGTGTTGTGCGGGAGGGTGGGTCATATTCCGGTCCGGGCCGCAGTTCGCGGGCAAGGGTCGATTGTAGCACTGATATAATGATTCTCCCATGTTCAAGATCAAGGATGTCATCGTCGACCCCCCCTTCGTCCTGGCGCCCGTGGCCGGCCACACCGATTCCGTCTTCCGGCGGGCGGTCAAGGGCCTGGGGGGGTGCGGGCTGGTGGTTTCGGAACTGGCCAGCACCGAGGGGATGACGCGCGGGCAGGGGCGGACGGACCACATCACCCGTTTCGGCGAGGAGGAACGCCCGGTCGCCATCCAGATCTTCGGCGCGGACCCCGCGCGGATGGCCGAGTCGGCCGCCATGGTCGAGGCGATGGGGGCCGACATCGTCGATATCAACTGCGGGTGCCCGGTCAAAAAGGTGGTGCGCCAGGGGGGGGGGAGCCGGCTGCTCCGGGACCTCCCGCTCCTGGAGAGGATCTTCCGGGCGGTGAGGGACGACATCCGGATCCCGCTGACGGTGAAGATCCGCTCGGGGTGGGACCACGACTCCATCAACGCGCTGGAGGTGCTGCGGCTCGCGGAGGATTGCGGGGTGGACGCCCTGGCCATCCACGGGCGCACCCGCTCCGATTTCTTTTCGGGGAGGGCCGACTGGGGGGTGATCGCCGAGGTCAAGGCCCGGGCCCGCATCCCCGTCATGGGGAACGGGGACGTGTTCACTCCCGGGGACGCCGCGCGCATGCTGCGGGAGACCGGGGTCGACGGCGTCATGATAGGGCGCGGGGTCCTGTCGAACCCCTGGCTGATCCGGCAGTGCCGGGACCACATGACCTCGGGTGAGGCGAAAACGGTGAGTCTCAGGGAGCGGATGGAGTTCATGTCCGCCTTCCTGGGGCGCGTGTGCGCGGAGGTCCCCCCCCCCGTGGCCCTGGGCAGGATCAAGAAAGCGGGGGGGTACCTTTCCAAGGGGTTGCCCGGGGGCTCCCGGCTCAGGGGGGAGATGCACGCGGCGCGCACCACGGCGGAGTTCTTCGCGGCCCTGGAGGGCCATTTTGCCGCACTGGAGGCCGCGGGGGGCCTAGACCAGCCCTTTACGCCTCCGGCGCCAGCCGAACAGGGCGGCCACCCCGATGCTGATGAGGTAGAGGACGACCATCGGGGCCGACCACCAGAATAGGTTCAGCGCGTCCCCGGTGGGGGAGATGACGGCCGCCAGCGCCACGATCGCCACCATGGCGTAGTTGAATTTCTTCCAGAGGAACCGGGCCGAGACGAGGCCGAACATCGACAGGAAGGCGGCCAGCACCGGCATCTCGAAGATGAGGCCGAACCCCAGGAGCATCATGTTGGTGAAATCGAGGTACTCGTTGATCCGGATCATCGGGGTGAAGGAGGCCCCCAGGTTCACCAGGAAATCGAACGCGGTGGGGAGGACCACGAGATAGCAGAAGGTGGCGCCCGAAAGAAAGAGGAGGATCGAGAAGAAGAGGAAGGGGAGGACGTAGCTTTTCTCCTTCCGGTAGAGTCCGGGCGCGATGAACTTCCATACCTCGTAGAGCGTCAGCGGCAGGGTCAGGAAGATGCCGGCCAGGAGGGCCACCTTCATGTACAGGGTGAAGGGGTCCGTGGGGTTGGTGTAGGCCAGCTTGGTCCCCTCGGGAAGCGACTGGGTGATGGGGACCGCGAGGAAATCGTAGATCCGCCTGGCGAAAAACCAGCTGACGATGAAGCCGACGCCGAGATAGATGGCGATATGGACCAGCCGCTTGCGCAGCTCGTCGAGGTGGTCCAGGAAAGACATCTTCCCCGACTCCTGCTCCGATTCGGGGTCTTCGGCTTCGGGCTTCCGCTCCGCGGTGGGGTCACTCATCGGTTTTCTTGGGTTCGGTGTCTTGGGAGCCGGTGTCTTGGGAGCCGGTGTTTTGGGGATCGGGTTCGAGGGATTTGTTGAGGTCTTCGATGACCTCGCCCGGGTTGATGGTGCTTTCCCGGATCACCTTGGCCATCTCTTCCTTTTCCTTGTCGAGATTGACCTCGTCCTCCCACGTCTGCCTGAGCTCGTTGGAGGCGCGCTTGAACTCCGCCAGGCCCTTCCCGATCGTCTTGCCCAGCTCGGGAAGCTTTCTGGGGCCGAACACGATGAGTGCAAGAATGAAAATGATGACTATTTCCTGCATTCCGAGAGAACCCATAAGTCACCCTCTTTCCCCGCACATTGATGTAGGGAGTCTAGATTAGGGCTTGTTCGAAGTCAAGATGGGGCGGCCGGGCCGCCGCCGGAGCCGGAGCTCTAGCGCTTGTGCCGGCCGGCGGGCGCGTGCTATACTCGTCAGCGAATGTTCCGCATGGGAGCCAACCCTTTATGAAACATGGATTTGCCATCCTCCTGATATCGGTAGTGGCGGTGTTTTCGCTCATGGGCGGCCTGCTGGGAGACCCTATGTTCAGCCGATCGGCGGCCGACGCCTCCACCCCCCCTAACGAATTTCTCGCGAATTTCACCGAGGCGCTGGAGGTCATCGAGCAGAACTACGTGGACCCGGTCGGTTCCGACAAGCTGGTCTACAGTTCCATCAAGGGGATGCTCCGGAGGCTCGACCCCCACTCCAGTTTCCTCGATCCCAAGGAGTTCGCGCGGTTGCGCGAGGACCAGCACAGCCGCTACTACGGCCTCGGGATCCGGGTCCGGCCCCTGCTTCGGGACCAGGGGCGGCACGTCATCGTGGAGCCGCCCGCCATCGGCACCCCAGCGGAGAAGAAGGGGCTCAGGGCCGGGGACGTCATCACCCGCATCGGGGGGGAGCCGATCGACGACTGGACCTCGGACGAGGTCGTCGGCCACCTGAAGGGGCCCCGCGGCACCACCGTGGACATCACGATCGAGCGCCCGGGGGTCCGGGAACCGATCGAAGTGACGATCGAGCGGGACGAGATCCCGATGGTGACGGTCCCGTACGCCTTCGAGCTGAAACCGGGGATCGGCTACATCAAGATCGACCGCTTTTCGGAGTCCACCGCCGAGGAGCTGGGGGAAAAACTGGAGCTGTTCGGGGACCTGTCGGGCCTCGTCCTGGACCTGCGCGACAACCCGGGCGGGCTGCTCAACCAGGCGATCGCCGTGTCGGACTACTTCCTCCCCCGCGGGGAGCTGATCGTCTCCACCAGGGGGCGTGCGGGCGGCTCCACCAAGTCCTACGCCGCCCCCGGCGAGGAGAAGGTCCGGGTGCCCCTGGTGGTGCTGATCAACCGCCACAGCGCCAGCGCCTCCGAAATCGTGTCGGGCGCCCTGCAGGACCACGACCGCGCCCTCATCGTCGGGGAGACCAGCTTCGGCAAGGGGCTGGTCCAGTCGGTGTTCACCCTCGACAACGACACCGGGATGGCGCTGACCACGGCGAAGTACTACACCCCGAGCGGCAGGCTGATCCAGCGCGATTATTCCGGGTCCAGCCTCGAATACTACTATATCGAGGGGGAACTGGAACCCCCCGCGCCCGACCGGGAGAGCGAGGTCTACTCCACCGACGGCAAACGCAAGGTCTACGGCGGGGGGGGGATCACCCCCGATATCACGGAGGCGGCGCGCGAGCTCAACCGGTTCGAGATGCTGCTGGCGAGCAAGGACGTCTTCTTCCAGTACGCCCGGCGCCTGACCTCGGGCGAGGTCCCCTTCGCCGGCGAGTTCCAGCGCCTGGCGCGCAACGGGAGTCCGGCGGCTTCGCAGGGGAAGGGGCTGCCCGATTTCCAGGTCACGGGGGACGTCCTCGCCGATTTCCGGCAGTTCCTGCAGGACCGGAGCGTCGAATTTTCGGATGAAGATATCACCGGAAATGTCGATTTCATAAAGAGGCGCATCCGGCAGGAAGTCTTCACCTCCGCTCTCGGGATCCAGGAGGGCTACAAGATCGGGGTCCAGGGGGACAACCAGGTGCTGAAGGCGCTCGACGTGATGCCGGAAGCGAAATCGCTCATGACTTCGGGGCGGATCGATCCGCCCGTGCTCCCTCGCTGACAGTATTGGGATCATGAAAAGGTTCTCGCCCGGATTCGGCATAGTCACCCTCTGTTGCCTCCTCCTCCCCGCCTGGGGGGCGGCCGGACCCCCGTCCGCGGCCGACACGGGGGCAGGCGCGCTGATCCAGGCCTCCAGGGAGCTTCTGCTCGAAGGGGAAACCCTCATCCGCGCCGGCGACCCCGAGGGTGCCCGGGAGCATTTCGACCGGGCGGTCGACATGCTGCTCGATTCGGAGTGGGACCTCACGGCCCACCCGGAGATTGCCGCCTACTTCCAGGACCTCATCGGGGAGATCAAGGAGGCGGAATCGCGCTACCTCTACGTTTCCGTGGAATTCGACGAAGAGGCGGAAAGCGTCGAGGAGTACGGCGACCTGGACCTGGGGGCGATGACGGACGACCCGGTTCTGCGGGAGGCCCTGACGGCCAGCATCGCCGAGCACAGGTACGACATCCCGATCGCGGTCAACGAGCTGGTGATCCACTCGATCCAGCACTGGCTCCAGCGGGGGCGGAAGCCGTTCGAGGAGGGGCTGGTCCGGAGCGGGCAGTACCGGGAGATGATCGAAACGATCTTCGGCGAGGAGGGGATCCCCCTCGATCTGATCAACCTGGCGCAGGTCGAGAGCCATTTCAAGGCGCATGCCCTCTCCAGGACGCGGGCCAGGGGGATCTGGCAGTTCATGGAGGGGACGGCCGTCCGGTACGGCCTGAAGGTCAACCGCTACGTCGACGAACGCTCCGACCCGGAAAAGGCGACCCGGGCGGCGGCCCGGTACCTGAAGGACCTCTACGCCATGTTCGGGGACTGGAACCTCGCGCTGGCCGGCTACAACTGGGGGGAGGGGAAGGTCAAGCGCCTGATCGAGAGCACCGGGATCCGGGACTTCTGGGAGCTCGCGAAGCTCGACCGAAAACTCCCGAAGGAGACCCGCAACCACATCCCCCTGATCCACGCCAGCGTCATCCTGGCGCGCAACGCCGAAAAATACGGGCTCCCGGTCGAGCTCTCCCCCCCGCTGCGCTATCAGAAGGTGGGCGTTTCCAAGCCGATCGACCTGCGGGCGGCGGCGAGGGCGCTCGAGGTCACCTTCGACGAGCTCCGGCGGCTGAACCCCTCCCTGAAGGGGGTGACCACCCCTCCCGACTATCCCGGCTTCGAGCTCCGGGTGCCGGAGGAGACGGTCGCGGACGCGGGGACGAGGATCGCCGCCCTCCCCAGGGCCAGGGTCGACCAGGGGCACCGGGTGCGCCGGGGGGAGACCCTGTCGGCCATCGCCCGGCGGTACAAGACGACGGTCCATGAGTTGATGCAGGCCAACAACCTCCGCTCCGCCAACCGGATCAGGGAGGGGCAGATGCTCCGGGTCCCGTCGGACGGGTCCGGGGGAGGGGAGGAGGCGTCGGCCGCTTCCGGCGGGGAACGCCGCCACCGGGTGCGCCGGGGCGAGACCCTCTCGGGGATCGCGGTGCGCTACGGCACCACGGTCCAGGCCCTGATGCAGGCCAACAACCTCTCCTCCCGGAGCATGATCCGGGCCGGGGCCTGGCTCCGGGTGCCCCCCGCCCGGCGCTCCCGCGGATAATCCCCCCTATTAAGGATATCGGAGAACATTTCCTCGCCCGCCGGCGTATTAAGGAGAGTGCCCCGCCGCGTCCCGGGCGGGGAGGGAAACGGAGGTTATCGATTTGCCGGACGGAGGGATGAAAAGGCGCGTGTCCGCCATGACCTGGGAGGCGTTCCGCATCGCGCTCGACTCGATCTGGAACCACAAGCTCCGGTCGGTGCTGACGCTGCTCGGGATCATCATCGGCGTCGCCAGCGTGGTGACCGTGGGGGGCGCCATCGGCGGGCTGGGGGCGTACATTTCCGAACGCCTCTCCGCCTCCTTCGCCAGCAACACCTTCATCGTTTCGCGCTTCGCCCGGGTGAACGTCTCCGCGGAGGAGTTCGAGAAGCTCATCAAGCGGAACAAGAACATCTACCCCGAAGACATGCGGGCGGTCGAGGAGCGGTGCGAGGAGTGCGAGGCGATCTCCCCCGTGATCCGCGGGAGCGACGACGCCAGGAGGGGGGCCAGGATCTTTTACGAGGCGAGCGTTTCGGGCGTCAACGCCGACATGCCCCGGATCCAGACCCTGGACCTCGAGGAGGGGCGCTTCATCTCCAGTTTCGACGTGGCCCACGCCCGTCCCTATGCCGTGATCGGGTCGGCGGTCCGGGAGGAGCTCTTCGGCGCCGCCGAGGCGGTGGGGAAGGAGTTCAAGCTGGGGGGGGACAATTTCACCGTCATCGGGGTGGAAGTCGAAAACGGCAACATGATGGGGCAGTCGCTCGACAACAACGTCTACGTCCCCTACACCGCCTTCCTGAAAAAATACGGCCTGCACCGCTCCATCCAGTTCCGCGTCCGGGCCCCGTCGGAAGCCGCCATGGAATCGACGCAGGACGGGGTCCGCCAGATCCTGAGGGCCCGGCACAAGCTCCGGCCCAGCCGCGAGGACGACTTCGACATCCTCGCCAGCGGCGCCGTTCAGGACATGGTCGGGCAGCTGACGGGCGCCATCGCCATGGTGGTGACGCCCATAACCCTGATCTCGCTCGTGGTGGGGGGGATCGTGGTCATGAACATCATGCTGGTCACCGTCACCGAGCGGACGGTCGAGATCGGGACGCGCAAGGCCGTGGGCGCCCGGCAGAGCGATATCCTGCTGCAGTTCCTGGTCGAGTCCGCCCTGCTCGCCTCCATCGGGGGCGTCATCGGCATCCTCCTCTCCTACGGGCTAGGCGTCATCGTGGAGGCGGCCAGCCCGATCCCCATGCACATCACCTTGGGATACATCCTCATCGCCATCTTCACCTCGGGCGGGGTGGGAGTGATTTCGGGCCTGTATCCCGCCTACAAGGCCTCCAAGCTCGACCCGATCGTGGCGCTTACGAAAAGTTAGGACTGCGGGCATACGGCAATGATCGAATATCGCGAAAACCTGGCCATGGCCTTCGACACGCTGCTGGCCCACAAATTCCGCTCTTTCCTCACGGTGCTCGGGATCGTCGTGGGGGTGCTCACCGTCATCGTCATCGCCTCCATCCTCACGGGGATGCGCCAGAGCGTGGTCTCGCAGATCGAGGACCTGGGGACCAACAACATCTTCGCCTTTCACATGAATACGGGGGTCCAGGTGGGGCGCCGCTCCCGGGAGGAGATGCTGCGCAAGCCCCTCAGCCTGGCCGACGCGGCGGCGGTCCGGGAGCAGTGCCCGTCGGTCCACGATGTGAGCTGGCGCCTGGTCCCCTTCGGGACCCGCATCCAGGCCCAGTACCAGGGGAGCACGCTGCGCAACGCCGAATTCCTCGGGGTTTCGGCCAACTACGGCGCGGTGGCCAACGTCAAGGTGGAAAACGGCCGCTTCTTCTCCGATTCCGAGGAGCGGCACCGCGTGCCCGTGGCCGTCCTGGGGCCCGACGCGGCCGAGGCGATGTTCAGCTACTCCGACCCGGTCGGGAAGCAGATCCTGGTGATGGGGCACCCGCACACGGTCATCGGGGTCACCGAGAAGAGCAAGTCGAGCTTTCTGAGCGAAGGCTCCGACAACATCGTCATCCTCCCCTACGGGTCGATGCGGAAGATGATGCCGTGGGAGGACAAGCACATCCTCTTCATCCAGGCCGAGTCGGGGCGGCGGTCGGAAGCCCTGGACGAGGTGGAAAGCCTCCTGAGGCGCCGGCGGGGGGTCGGGCCGCGGGAGGAGAACGATTTCGACCTCACCACCGCGGACCGGGTCATCACCCAGCTCGATTCGATCACCGGGGTGATCGGGCTGGTCGCCATCGCCATTTCCAGCGTCGGCCTCCTCGTCGGCGGCATCGGCGTGATGAACATCATGCTGGTCTCGGTGACCGAGCGCACGCGCGAGATCGGGGTGCGCAAGGCGATCGGGGCGACCCGGCGCGACATCGTCCTCCAGTTCCTGTTCGAAGCGATGACACTGACCGGGATCGGGGGGGTCTTCGGCATCCTCCTGGCCGTGGCCGTCAGCTACCTCATCGTCCTCCTCGTCCCGGCGCTCCCGGCCGTCATCCCCCTCTGGGCCGTCGTTGCGGGCCTGGTGGTCTCCATCGGGATCGGGCTGGTCTTCGGCGTCTGGCCCGCGCGCAAGGCGGCGCAACTCGATCCCATCGAGGCGCTCCGCTACGAATAGGCGTTTACATCGGGGGCGGATTCCAGTACGCTTTCAGGTCGACTGGATTCGCAGTCAGGGAATAGTCTACTCTTTCCGCGGTTTTCCTCGCCTGTTTGAAAAAGTCACCCAAACGAGTACGGAAGGGAATATTTGATGACGCGACTTTTGTTATGTGGAGTTTACAAGCCTTACGGGGTGCAGGATGACACCGGCGAGGCCCTCTGCACCATGGAACTGCTCAACAACCAGGTGACGCGGGAACAGGGGATCCATTCCCCCCGCTCCTCCAATCCCAGCTTCGGCCTCTACCTGCTGGCCGAAAACCTGAACCTTCCGGTGACGGTGCTCGACTTCCCCTCCTGGGAAGAGTTCACGCGCGAAATCGACACGGGCGGCTACACCCACGTGGGGATCTCCTTCATCGTCCCGAACGTGCTGAAGGCGCGGCGCATGGCCGAATATATCCGCACTGCCGCCCCGCGGGCGAAGATCCTCATCGGCGGGCACGGCACGGCCGTGCCTCACATCGAGGAACTGATCGACTGCGACGAGATCTGCCACGGGGAAGGGGTGGTCTGGCTGCGGCAATATTTCGGGGAGGAGACCGACCGCCCCATCGTGCACCCCGTGGTCCAGTCGGCCGTCAACAGCTACGTCTACGGCGCCCCGCTCCACGGGAAGGCCGGGATCCTCATTCCGGGAGTGGGGTGCGAGAATTCCTGCCGCTTCTGCTCCACCTCGCACAAATTCGACCGCAAATACACCCCCTTCCTCGCCACGGGCGAGGAGGTGTTCGAGGCCTGCCGGAAAGCGGAACAGGAGCTGGGGGTGGACGACTTCGGCGTGATGGACGAGAATTTCTGCAAGGACCCGGTGCGCGCGCGCGAGCTTCTGGCGGAAATGGAGAGGAACGGGAAAGCGTACAGTTTCAGCATTTTTTCCTCCGCCGAGACCCTTGCGGCTCTCGGGATCGACTTTCTGGTCCGGCTCGGGGTCAATTTCATCTGGATCGGGGTCGAGAGCAAGGCCAACCTGTTCGAAAAGACGCGGGGGATCGACCTGCACCGGCTGATCGCCGAGCTGCAGGACCACGGGATCAGCGTGCTGGCTTCCTCGATCCTCTTTCTCGAGCATCATGACAAGAAGACGATCCACGAGGACATCGACTGGGCCCTCAGCCTCCGGTCGGACTTCTCGCAGTTCATGGAACTCGGCCCCACCCCGGGGACGCAGCTGTACCGCGACTACGAGGAGGCGGGGAAGCTGCTGGCGGATATCCCCTGGCCCAAGAAGCACGGCCAGGACGAGATCTGGTTCCGCCACCCGGAATTCACCCTTCCCGAATCGGCCCGCTACCTCAAGGACGCCTTCGTCCGCAAATACGAGGAGCAGGGGCCGGGAGTGCTCGCCATGGCGCACACGGCGGTGAAAGGATACCTCAGCCTGCGGGCCGAGATCGAGGAGCGGGAGAAGAAGGGACTCGTCTGGGACCCCGGCACCCTGCGCTACGTCGAGGGGCAGGCGCCGGCGCGCGACCCCTTCATGCGCCTCCGGCTGGAGTGCGTGAAGAAGACGGCGCTCCTTTTCCGCCCCGCGCTGGGTACCATGATGCGGTACTCCCCCAACGAGCAGGCAGAGACCAAGTGCCGCAGGGTGATGGGCCTGTACCGGGAGGCGTTCGGTCCCATGTCGCTCACCGACCGGCTCAAGGCGGTGGCGGTGCGGGTGTGCGCCCTGCGTGAAAGCCGCCGGATCCGCAAGGAGGGCGGGGTCATGCGCCAGCCGCCGACCCGCCGCGTGGTCTACCCCGAGCGGGAGGCCGCGGCGCTGCGGCCGGAGCGGCGCGAGGCCAGGATCGCCTGATTCCGTCCGAAAAAGGGTTAAATTCCCCGCTGGATTGGCTTAAGCTGGTAGCCAACGAGCGGCCCTTCGGGGCCGGAAAGGGAAAACCCATGCAGGAAGCTCTCTCCCGCCCTCTCCCCCGCAGGGACTTTCTCAAGCTCCTGGGGCCCGGGCTGTACATCCTCGCCTCCGCCGCCGCCCTGTCCGACGCCGCCGGGGTCCGGATCCGCCGGCTCCCGCTCACGCCCGAAAGGGTGCGCGCGGCGCTCGCATGACGGACTGGATCAGGGTGGGCGCCGTCGCCTGGCTCGGGCGGTGCGTCATCGGCCTCATCGGCCGCACGCTGCGGTGGGACGTCGCCGGCTGGGAAAAGCTCGAGGCGGTGCACGGCGCCGGGAAGAGGTGGATCCTCGCCTTCTGGCACGGGCGGTTGTTCCTGGCTTCCTGGTATTTCCGGGGCCGCGGCATCGCGGTGATGACGAGCCGCAACCGGGACGGGGAATATATCGCGCACGTGATCCGCCGGCTCGGCTACAGGCCGGCGCGCGGGTCGAGTTCCGCGGGGGGGCACGGGGCCGCCCGGGAGATGCTGCGCATTCTGCGGCAGGGGGGGGACGTGGGGTTCGCCATCGACGGCCCGCGCGGTCCCCGCCACGTGGCCAAGGCGGGGGCCGCCTACCTGGCGTGGAAGAGCGGGAACCCCGTCATCCCTTTCGGGATTTCGGTCGAGAGGAAGTGGACGCTCCGGAGCTGGGACCGGTTCGAGATCCCGAAGCCCTTTTCGCGCGCGGTGCTCCTCGTCGGGGACCCGATCCCGGTCGAGCGGGGGGCTGCCGGGGAACTCGACGCCTGCCGGGCCAGGATCCAGGAGGCGCTCGACGAACTGCGCCTCCGGGGGGACGGCTGGTGGGCGGGCATCGGGAAAAAGTGAGAAAAGCGGGCGCGGGAGGGGGCGGGGAGCATGGTTGCCCTTGCTTTTTTCCTCCGCAGTTTCTATGATTTAAGCTTTTGATTCGAGGCTAAGGCCGTAATCTGGAGAAAGTGGCACCATGAAAAGGACGTACCAACCCAATAACAGCAAGCGCAAGAAGACCCACGGTTTCAGGGAACGCATGTCGACCAAGGGGGGAAGGCTGGTGCTGAAGCGCAGGCGCGCCAAGGGGCGTAAAAGGCTTACAGTGAGTGGATAAGGCGACGCGTGAGGCATTCCCGCATCATGTCCGAATCGTTCGGACCTCGGACTACCGGGCGATCTACAGGACGGGCAGGAAGCTGCATAGCGGAAGGTTTGTGCTTTTCTGCCGCGAAAACACCCTCGGGCACCCGCGACTCGGAATCACCGCGTCGGGGAAGGTCGGAGGCGCCGTTGTCCGGAATCGCATAAAGCGCTTGTTCAGAGAGATCTTTCGAAGATCTTTCCACCAAATCCCAAGCCAGTTAGATATTGTCGTCAATGCCAAATCGGGGTGTGTCGGGGTGGATTACGACACCCTGCGCACGGAGTTTCTGGCCGCGGTGAGGAAAGTCTGCCGCCAGGGCGGGCAGGAGACGCCATGACGGGATCGGGCCTCGGGCGAAGGATCGGGGACGGCATCGGGGGGGGAGTGATTTTTGCGCTGGGGGTGTACAAGCGCTTCGTTTCCCCCTGGCTGCCGCATGCCTGTCGCTTCGAACCGACCTGTTCCGTATACATGATGCAGGCTATCGGGAAACGGGGGCTCCTGAGGGGGGGCTGGCTCGGGATCCGGAGACTGCTGCGTTGCCATCCGTTCTGCGCGGGAGGGGTGGACCCCGTTCCGTAGGCCAGACCAGAAAGGGGGACCGGGGTACGCCCCCGTCCGGTAAATTATGGAAAAAAGAGCCATCGTAGCCATTGGATTATCGATCGTGGTCTTCGTCCTCTTCTCCCACTTTCAGCGGGAGAGGATGGCGGAGCGCGGTGGGGCGGCCGGGATCGAAAGCGCGGGGACGCGGACGGAAACGCCCGCTCCGGCGGGGACCCCGTCCCCGGCGGGCGGGGCGGGCGGGATCCCCGAAGCCGCCGCCGCGGAGACGGAGGCGCCGGCCGCGCTTGCGGCCGGGGCGGAAGACACCCGGGCCGAGGCGCGGAAGATCACGGTGATGGGCAACCTCTACACCGCCGTCATCGACAACCGGGGCGGGGTGCTCTCGAGCTGGGAGCTGAACAAATACCGCTCCGAGCAGCAGAAGGTGTTCGAGATGATCGCTCCCGCGCGCGGGGGGGAGACGGGCCCGCGGCCCGGGGCTCTCCTGTTCGGGGACGCGGAGCTGACGGCGGCCGCGAACGAGGGGCTGTACGAAGTCAGCGTCGAGGGGGGGGAGCTCGGGGCCGGGGTGCTCGCGCCCCCCGCCACCGTGCGGCTTCTCCTGCGGCGGGGGGACCTCGTCATCGCAAAGACCTATACCTTCGACCGGGAAAACTTCCTGGTCGATCTTGCGATCGAGAGCACGAAGGGGGGGGCGCCGCTGCCGGGCCGGTATTTCCTCGGAAAGGATATCGGGCCGGAGCAGGAGCACATCAGCAGCCGCATGGCCAAGCTCGAGGCCATCTACTATTCCGACGGCAAGGCCCGGCGCGAGGGGCCGCCCAAGAGCGAGAGCGAGGTCGCGAAGATCGAGGGGGATATCCGCTGGGTCGGGCTCGACATGCAGTATTTCAGCATGATCGCCATCCCCGACGGGCCGCTCGGTCATTTCAACCTCCGCAAGCAAGCGGTCAAGACGAAGGCCCTCGACGGGGATACGGTCGACCGGGACCTGCTCGAAGTCACCCTCCCTACGACGGGGAGCGAGCGCTACCAGCTCTTTATCGGTCCCAAGGACCAGGAGCACCTCAAGGCGGTCCGTTCGGGCGACATCACCGGCGTTATCAACTACGGGATGTTCTCCTTCCTCGTCTACCCGCTGCTGGCCGCGCTCCAGTGGATCCACCAGTTCGTGCACAACTACGGGTGGGCCATCGTCATCCTGACCCTGCTGCTGTCGCTGCTGCTCTTCCCCTTCCGCCTCAAGCAGATGGTGTCGATGAAGAGGATGCAGGCGGTCCAGCCCAAGGTGAAGGCGATCCAGGAGAAATACCGCCGGTACAAGAAGACCGACCCGAAGCGGGCGGAGATGAACCAGGAGATCATGGCGCTCTACAAGGAGCATAACGTCAACCCGCTGGGGGGATGCCTCCCGCTCCTGCTGCAGTTCCCGCTCCTGTTCGCCTTCTACGCGCTGCTGGCCTACTCGATCGAGCTGCGCCAGGCGCCCTTCATCTGGTGGATCCACGACCTGTCGCTCAAGGACCCCTACTACGTGCTCCCCATCGTCATGGGGATCACCTCGTTCATTTCGCAGAAGCTGACGCCGATGACGCCCGGGGCCGACCCGATGCAGGCGAAGATGATGATGATCATGCCCGTCATCTTTACGGTCATGTTCCTGAATTTTTCGAGCGGCTTGAACCTGTATTTCCTCTGCAGTAATATCTTCCAGGTTTTATTTCAGAAAATAGCCGAGAGGTGGATGGGTGACGGAACGACAGCGAAGCCCGCAAAGGCCAGGGCGTAAGGGCGCGTCCCTTGCGGAAATCGAATCCTTCTTCCTGACGCTGGTGGAGCATTCCGGGCTCGACCTGGACGCCGGCGTCCGGGAAGAGGACGGGGTCATCCACATCAACCTGACGGGGCCCGACCGGACCTACCTCCTGGCCGGCGGCGCGGCGCTCCTGAACTCGACCGAATACCTCCTCAACCGGATCTTTCCGGGTGCGGGGGCGGAGGCGCCCGGGATCATCCTCGATTCGGACGATTACCGCAAGCACCGGGAGATCGAACTCCGGCTCCTGGCGCGGATGGCTTCCGAGAAGGTGGTCGCCTCCCGCAAGCCCCTCACCCTGCAGCCGATGACGCCCCGGGAAAGAAGGATCGTGCACCTGGCCCTCGCCGAAACCCCGGGGGTGCGGAGCGAGAGCCAGGGGGACGGGGACAACCGCTCGGTCACCCTGTACCCTGCCTGAAGAATTCGGGGACCGGGACCCCGGCGCTGCACTATAATGCCTCGGGGAACCGCCGGTCTCTCGAACATGGAAAATCTCAGGGATACCATCTGCGCCTTGTCCACCCCGCCGGGACACTCCGGGATCGCGGTGGTGCGCCTTTCGGGGGAGCGGAGTTTCGAGCTCGCCGGAAAGGTCTTCGTCCCGTACGGCCACGAGGGCCCGGCGCCACCCCGCACGGCCCGGCTCGGGAGGATCCTCGACTCCCTGGGCGCGGAAATCGACGAGGCCCTCGTCCTGCGCTTCCCCGCCCCGAACTCCTATACCGGGGAGGAGATGGTCGAATTTTCCACCCACGGGAGCCCCGTCATCGCCGCGGCCCTCCTCGACGCCCTGTGCAGCCGGGGAGCGCGCCTGGCCGGGCCGGGGGAATTCACCCTGCGCGCCTTCGTGAACGGGAAGATGAACCTGGCCGAGGCGGAAGCGGTGGCCGACCTGATCGGGGCCCAGACCCTGCTGCAGGCGGAGACGGCGCTGCGGCAGCGCTCGGGGGAGCTCGGGCGGGAGATCGGCCCGGTCAGGGACGCCGTCGTCGACATCATCGTCGAGCTCGAGACCGCGGTGGAATTCGTCGAGGAGGACGTGCCGGCCGTTTCGCGCCGCGGGATGGCCCGGCGGCTCGAAGAGGCCCGGCGCAGGCTGGGCCGGGCGGTCGACTCCTACCGCAGGGGGAGGATCGTGCGGGAGGGTTTCACGCTTGCCGTCGTGGGCCGGCCGAACGTGGGGAAAAGCAGTCTTTTCAACGCCCTGCTCGGGCGCGACCGCTCGATCGTGGCCCGGCTCCCGGGGACGACGCGCGACCTGGTCTCCGAGTCGAGCAGCATCGGGGGGATCCCGGTCCACCTCCAGGACACGGCCGGGATCCGGCATTCGGAGGACCCCGTGGAGAAGCTCGGCATCGACCGGAGCGTCGAGGCGATCGGGGACGCGGACGCGGTAGTGCTGGTGGCCGACCGGGCGCGGGCCCCCTCGGAGGAGGACAGGCGGATGCGCGAGCGGCTCCTGGGGGTGCGCGGGGCGGTGGCGCTTAACAAGTCCGATCTGCCGGGCGCCTGGAAAACGGAGGATACCGTGGAGTTTGCGCGCGGGTGGCCGGTTTTTGAAGTCTCGGCCCTGCGGGGCGCCGGGATAGGGGAGCTGCGCGCCTGGATCGTGGATGAGATGACGGGGGGTGTGCCTCTCGGGAGGGAGGGGGTGCTCGTCACCCGGTTGCGGCAGCGGCGGCAGCTCGAGGAGGCCGCGGAGCGGCTCGGGGCGGCGGCGGAGTCGCTCGCCGGGGGGATGTCGGAGGAGTTCGCGCTCTACGACCTGCGCCGGGGGCTCGAGAGCCTGGGGGTGCTGACGGGGGAGGTCCATACCGAGGACCTCCTGGGCGAGATCTTTTCCCGGTTCTGCATCGGAAAATAGGGGGCGCGGGGGAAACATGGCGAGACGATTGCGCGGAAGCTGCGACGTGGTCGTGGTGGGAGGGGGACACGCCGGGTGCGAAGCCGCGATCGCGAGCGCCCGGATGGGGGCGGGGACCCTCCTGTGCACCCTCGACCCCGGCCGCCTCGCGCAGATGTCGTGCAACCCCTCCATCGGGGGGATCGCCAAGGGGCACATGGTCCGGGAGATCGACGCCCTCGGCGGCGTCATGGGGGAGGCGGCCGACGCCACCGGGATCCAGTTCCGGCTCCTGAACTCGAGCCGGGGACCGGCCGTGCAGGCCCCGCGCTGCCAGTCTGATAAAGCCAGATATATCAACTATATGAGGGATCTATGCACGGCCCTGCCCCGGCTCGAGGTCCTCGGGGCCGAGGTGGTCGACCTGATCCTGGGGGAGGAAGGGGTGCGCGGGGTTCGGCTCGCGGACGGACGGTCGCTCCCCTGCCGGGCCGTCATCCTGACCGCCGGGACCTTCCTCAACGGGACGCTGCGGATCAGCGACGGGAGCTGGAGCGGCGGCCGGATAGGGGAGCGGGCCTCGGTGGAATTGGCGCAAAGCCTTAAAAACAAAGGCGTTATTATAAACCGGCTCAAGACCGGGACCCCCCCGCGCCTCCACCGGGACAGCATCGACTATGCGCGGTTCGAGGAGCAGAAGGGGGACGAGGCCCCCACCTTCTTCTCCTTCCGGACCCGGAAGACGGCGCTCCCGCAACTGAGCTGTCACCTGGGGTACACCAACGAGCGGGTGCACGCCATTATCCGTGCAAACTTAAATAAATCAGCATTATACGGAGGCCATATCACGGGCATCGGCCCCCGCTACTGCCCCAGCGTCGAGGACAAGATCGTGAAATTCCCCGACCGGGAGCGGCACCAGGTCTTCCTCGAGCCGGAAGGGCTCGACAGTGAGGAGGTCTACCTCAACGGCGTCTCCACCAGCCTCCCGATCGAAATCCAGAAGGAGGTGGTGCGCGCCATCCCGGGGCTCGAGCGGGCCGAGATGGTCCGGCCGGCCTACGCGATCGAATACGATTACGCCGATCCCCGGCAGCTCGGGGGCACGCTCGAGACCCAGGCCGTGAAGGGGCTCTATTTCGCGGGGCAGGTCAACGGGACGACGGGATACGAGGAGGCCGCCGCGCAGGGGCTGGTGGCGGGGATCAACGCCGCGCTCGCGGTCCAGGGGGGGGAGCCGGTTCTCTTTCCGCGCGAGGAGAGCTATATCGGGATCCTGATCGACGATCTCATCACCCGGGGGGTCGACGAGCCCTACCGCATGTTCACCTCCCGCTCCGAATTCCGGCTCCTGCTGCGAATCGACAACGCCGACCGCCGGCTGCGGCCGCTGGGGCGCCGGCTGGGGCTGGTATCGGCCTCCGATTACGCCGCGTTCGAGCGCAAATACCTGGAAGTAGACTCTTTACGCGACTTCCTGCGCAGGGAGCGCTGGAACCCCGAGCGCGTCCCCTGCCCGGGCCTCGGGCGGAAGCTCGACAGCGCGGGGGTCAAGGGGGCCACCCTCGAAGAGCTGCTCCGGCGCCCGGAGGTGGAACTCCTCGACCTGGAGCCGCTCCTGCGGGCGCGGGAGCGCTGGCCGGAGGATGGGGAGGTGCGGCGGGTGGTCGAGATCGAAGTCCGCTACGAGGGGTATATCGGGCAGCAGAAGAGGGACGCGGAGAAGCTGGGGCGGATGGGCGCCCGGCGCCTCCCCCCCGATTTCGATTACGAGGGGGTGGCGGGGCTGAACCGCGAGATCAGGGAAAAGCTGGCGCGCGTGCGCCCGCGCGACCTCGCGATGGCGGGCAGGATCCCGGGGGTGACCCCGGCGGCGGTCGCGATCCTCAACGTGCAGCTCGAGCTGCGCCAGGCGGGGCGGCGCCGCCGCGAGGCGGGGGAGGAGGGGGATGAGTGAGGGTGCGGGACTGGAGCGGCTGCTGGAGCGGTCGGGTGTCCCGGCCGGGGGCCCCGAGGCGGATCTCCTCCGCCGGTATCTCGGGCTGCTGCGGAAATGGAACGCCCGCATCAACCTGACGGCGCGGGGGGAGTGGGACTCCCTCGAGCCGCTGGTGCGGGAGGGGGTCTGGAGCGCGGGGCTCTACCCCCCCGGGGAGCGCTCCCACCTCGATATCGGGAGCGGCGCCGGCTTCCCCGCCCTCATCCTTCGGATCTTCAACCCCGGCATGAGGCTGGAAATGGTCGAAAGCCGGGGGAGAAAGGCCGCCTTCCTCGAAACGGCGGCCTGGGAGCTCGGTTTCGGCGAGGTCCGGGTGCACGCCGAGCGGCTGGAACCCTTTTTGCTTCGCTCGGCGACGGACAAGCGCTGGGACCTGGTCAGCTGGAAGGCGATCCGTCTTTCGGGCACCGAACTGGCGGCCCTGAGGCTCCACGCGGGGGAGGACGCCCGCTTCTGGATGTTCCACGGCGCCTCCCCCGCGGGGGACCCGGAGGCGCTCCGGGACCATTTCCGGCTCGAGCAGCGCCGCGCGGTCCCCGGAACGAAGGGAGCATGGCTCTCTATCTATGGGGACAGTCACCACCGTCCCCAAAACGAAAACGGACAGTGATGACCGTCCCCCCCCGACGCCGTTTCACGTGAAACCGGGGACAGTGGTGACTGTCCCCCTGTTTCACGTGAAACACCCCCTAAAAGATCGACTTTTCCCCGGCGCTGTGCTACTCTCGCTTCCGCGTATCCCATGGCAAAAATAATCGCGGTAACCAATCAAAAAGGGGGGGTGGGGAAGACCACCACCACCATCAACCTGGCCGCCGGCCTGGCGATGGCCGACATGCGGGTCCTGGTGATCGATACCGACGCCCAGGCCAACTGCAGCAGCGGCCTGGGGGTGGTCAAGGGCTCCGTGGAGCTGAGTCTCTACGATTCCCTGATCCGGTCGGTCCCCCTGGCCGAGATTCTGCGCGATACGGAACTCGACAACCTGAAACTCGCCCCCGCCGACCGGAATCTGTCCGGGGCGGTGATCGAAATGCTGGAGTTGCCCGAACGCGAGTCCCTCCTCAAGCGGCTGCTCGAGCCGGTGGTGGGGAACTTCGACTTCATCCTGATCGACAGCCCCCCGTCCCTCAGTATCCTGACGCTGAACGGGCTGGTCGCGGCCGATTCGGTCCTGATCCCGATCCAGTGCGAATATTTCGCCCTGGAAGGGCTGACCGATCTTTTCGACACCCTGGCCCGGGTCCGGCGGGCGTTCAATCCCCTCCTCTCCATCCAGGGGATCCTCCTGACCATGTACGACGAGCGGACCAACCTGAGCGCCCAGGTGCGCGAAGACCTGAAAAGCCACTTTGCCGACAAGGTGCTCGAAACCGTCATCCCCCGCAACGTCCGCCTGGCGGAGGCTCCCAGTTTTGGTAAACCCGTTCTTATCTATGACATACGCTCCAAGGGGGCGGAAAGCTATCTGCGTCTGGCCAAGGAAGTTCTGAGCTATGAAAAAAAAGGCATTGGGTAGGGGGCTCGGGGCGTTGATCCCCGAGGTCGAGCGCGCGGAGCCCACCCCGAACGAGATCGATATCGACCGGATCTCTCCGAATCCAAATCAGCCCCGGATCCTTTTTGACGAGGAGCGGATCGAGGAACTGGCGGCCTCCATCCGCGAAAACGGGGTCCTGCAGCCGGTGCTCGTCCGCCCCTTCGGCCGGGATTACCAGCTGATCGCCGGGGAGCGCCGTCTTTCGGCCGCCCAGCGGGCGGGGCTGTTGAGAATTCCGGCGGTGGTCCGGGAGGTGCCCGACGATCAGCTGCTCGAACTGGCGCTGGTGGAAAACATTCAGCGCGAACAGCTCAACCCGATCGAGGAAGCGCAGGCGTACGCCCACCTCATGGAAGAGACCGCGCAGACCCAGGAACAGCTGGCCCAGAGGCTGGGGAAGGACCGGAGCACCATCGCCAACGCCGTCCGGCTGCTGAAACTCCCCCCCGCGGTCTCGCTCCTGGTTTCGGAAGGGAAATTGTCCGCGGGTCATGCGCGCGCCCTCCTTTCCGCCGCTCTCCCCCCGCTCGAGATGGAGCGGACGGCGGTCATCCTCATCGAAAAGGGGTGGTCGGTACGGGAGACGGAGCGCTGGGCGAAGAAGAAGAACAAGGCCCCATCCCTCCCCCGCATCCAGGACCCCAACGTGACGGCGGCGGAGGACCAACTGCGCCTCGCCCTGGGAGCCCGGGTGGAGATTGTATCCAAGTCCAAGGATTCAGGGGAGATACGGATACATTACTACGGCCAGGAGGAACTCATGCGCCTCTTTGCCCTCCTCAAGGAACAGCAGAATTCAACGGAGCACAAACATGGGATTCAGAACGGGAAAATCCGCAAGTGAGATTGTCAGCCAACTGGGGGAAGGGGCTGAGCTGAACGGGGAGTTCCTGTTTGCCACCGGGGCGCGCATCGACGGCGTGCTCAAGGGGAAGTTGAAGGCGGAAGCGGCCCTGGAAATCGGGCCGGGCGGCAGGATCGACGCGGAGGCCCACGTCCGGCGGATTTCGATCCGGGGGGAATTCCGCGGCACCATCCACGCCTCCGACCGGGTGGAAATTCACAAGGAAGGGAAGGTTTACGGGGAAATCTACTCCCCGTGCCTCATCATCGAAGCCGGGGCGGTGTTCGAGGGGCGCTGTAACATGAACACCCCCCCCGCGGAGGCGCCCGCGCCGGGCTAGACGGGGTCGTCTACCGATATCTTCAATGCTTTCAAGAATTTAGCGTCGTCTTCTGTGATCGTGAGCCGCACCGGTTCCCTTCCGGCAACCGTCCGCTCCCCCTCGGCCGGGGAGCGGGCGCCGATTCTGGCTTCGATGGAGAGATACACCTCGTACCCGGCCGCGCGGATGACACGGATGCTCTCGTTGATCCCGGGTGACTCGGAGAGCGTTTCGTTGATGGACGCACCCAGCTGCCTGACGAGCTTCCTGATTTCGGATTCCGGCATCGGAGTTCTCCCGAACGGGGTTGCCCCCCTCCCTTCATGGTACGCCGGCGATGTCGGGTATTCAATCGGGGGCCGGAATCGCGTATGATTTCAACGAAATATGAAACCTTTCGTCCCGGCCGCTCGTAGTATTCGACATTGCCCCGAATGGAGGTGAAAAGCAGATGACCAAGGGGAAAAAAGTCTGGGTTATCGGTGGTGCCATCTTGGCCCTGCTGATCATAGTGGTAGCCAGCGTCAAGATCAGCCGCAAAAATACCGTCCTCGTTCAGACGTCGGTTGTGAAGCGCAAGGATACCCTGAGCTCCAAGGTCACGGCCAGCGGCGAGATTCGCGCCAAGGAATTCGTCGATCTGCAGTCCGAAATCGCGGGCATCATCACCGAGCTGCCGCTCCGGGAGGGAGCCGCGGTCAGGAAAGGGGACGTGCTGCTGCGCATCGACCCGATCCAGACGGAGGCGGATCAGGCCTCGAGCCGGGCGCAGTACGACGCCGCGCTGGCGGAGACGCGGGCGCAGGAGTTCCTGATCATGAACGCCGAGGCGAACCTCAAGAGGGACGAGGCCTCGCTCCGGTCGGCGCGCGCGGAACTCGCGCAGGCGGAGCACAACTTCACCCGGGCGGAGAGCAGTTTCAAGCGCAAGCAGCTCCTGCACGAAGACGGCCTGATTTCGCGCGACGAGTACGAGGCGGCGCAGAACGATTTCAAGGCCGCGCAGTCGCGGCTCGAGGTGGCCCGGGCGCAGGCCTCCCAGACGGAGAGCCAGGTCAAGGTCTCCCGCAACAACATCGAGCAGAGCAAGGCATCGGCCGAGGCGCGGCTGGCCAACGCGCGGGCCGCGATGGCCAGCCTCACGCGGGCCAAGGACCAGCTGAAGAAGACCACCCTCTACTCCCCGCTCGACGGGGTGATCACCCAGCTCAACGTGGAAAAGGGGGAGCGCGCCCAGCCGGGGATCATGAGCAACCCCGAGGCGACCCTGATGACGATCGCCAACCTGAGCGTCATCCAGGCCGAGCTGAAGGTGGACGAGACCGACGTGGTGAACCTTTCCCTGGGCGACATCACCGAGGTCAAGGTGGACGCCCTCCCCGACGTGGTTTTCGAGGGGGAAGTCACCGAAATCGGCAACAGCCCCATCCAGTCGTCGGCCGCGTCCCAGGAGGCCAAGGACTTCAAGGTGATCGTGACGCTGCTCGACCCCTCGCCCAAGCTGCGGCCGGGCATGTCGTGCACGGGCGACATCACCACCGATGTCCGCAACGACATACTGGTCATCCCCATGCAGGCGCTGACGGTGCGCGACGTCGAGGTGGACAAGGACGGGAAGTATCACCCCCCCGACGTGAACGCGCAATCGGGGAGGGTGGCGAAGGCTTCCGGGCGCGGCGATGACGAGCCCGAGAAAAAAGAGCTCGAAGGGGTGTTCGTGGTCGGGGAGAACGGCATGGCCCGCTTCCGGGACGTGAAGACCGGGATCACCGGGGAGTCCGAAATCGAGGTCCTGGAGAACCTCCAGGAAGGGGAGACCATCGTCTCGGGCAGCTTCCAGACCCTGCGCACCATCAAGGACGGCACCTTCGTCAAAGTCGACAAGTCGTCCAAAACCGATGCAAAACGATAGCCTGAACGAAGCATAGAGGAGCATGATGAGCGGAACCAACGATAGCAGCGCCGGCGGGGACAACAACATCCTGATTCACATCGAGGATCTCTGGAAAACCTACCAGATGGGAACGGAGCAGATCCATGCCCTGAGGGGCGTCACCTTCTCCATCGTCCGGGGATCGTACGTCGCCATCATGGGGCCCTCGGGGTCGGGGAAATCGACCCTGATGAACCTGATCGGCTGCCTGGACACCCCCTCGAAGGGGACGTACATGCTCAACGAGCGGCTGGTCTCGCAGATGGACGACGACGAACTGGCCCATATCCGCAACAAGGAGATCGGGTTCGTGTTCCAGACCTTCAACCTGTTGCCGCGCGCTTCGGCGCTGCACAACGTGGAACTCCCGCTGATCTACAACGGGACCGCGTCGCATGACAGGAAGGAGCGGGCGATCAAGGCGCTCCAGAACGTGGATCTTGGGGAGCGGGTCTACCACCGGCCCAACGAGCTTTCCGGGGGGCAGCGCCAGAGGGTGGCCATCGCCCGGGCGCTGGTCAACAACCCCTCGCTCATCCTCGCCGACGAGCCGACGGGCAACCTCGACAGCGCGACGAGCAGGGAAATCATGGAAATCTTCGACACGCTGCACAAGCGGGGGAACACGATCCTGCTGGTCACCCACGAAAACGACATCGCCGAACACGCCTACCGCATCATCCGCCTGCTCGACGGGCAGATCCACAGCGACGAGAAGGTGCCGAAGTAGTCCCCTGACGAAACGCACAAAAAACGGGCGGCCCGGAGGCCGCCCGTTTTCGTTTCCGCCGCCGGTCCGGGGGCGGTCAGAAAAGCCGGGTCCCGAGAAAGCGCGAGTGCCCGCCCAGTTCCTGTTCGATCCGCAGCAGCTGGTTGTACTTGCAGATGCGGTCGGTGCGGCTGGCCGACCCGGTCTTGATCTGCCCGGCGTTGGTGGCCACGGCCAGGTCGGCGATGAAGGAGTCCTCGGTCTCCCCCGAGCGGTGGGAGATGACGGTGGTGTAACCGTCGACCTTGGCCAGCTCGATCGTGTCCATGGTTTCGCTCAGCGTCCCCACCTGGTTCGGCTTGATCAGGATGCTGTTGGCCATCCCGTCGGCGATCCCGCTCTGAAGCCTCGAGGCGCTCGTGACGAAGACGTCGTCGCCGACCAGCTGGATCTTCTCCCCCAGGGCGGTGGTCAGGGCCGCCCACCCCTCGCAGTCGTCCTCCGCCATCCCGTCCTCGATCGAGACGACGGGGTATTTTTCGATCCACCGCCCGTAGAGCGCGATGACCTCCTCGACACCGAGCTTCGCCCCGGTCGACTTCTTGAAATAATACTTCCCTTCCTCGTAAAACTCGCTGGCGGCCGCGTCGAGCGCCAGGAAGATCTGCTCCCCGGGCTTGTACCCCGCCTTCGCGACCGCTTCCAGGATCAGCTCGATCGCCTCCTCGTTCGACTTGAGGTTCGGGGCGAACCCCCCCTCGTCGCCGACGCCGGTGGCGTACCCCTTCTTCTTCAACACCCCCTTGAGGGCGTGGAACGTTTCCACCCCCATGCGCAGGCTCTGGGAGAACGACTCGGCCCCGGCGGGGACGATCATGAACTCCTGGATGTCGAGGTTGTTGTCGGCGTGCGCCCCGCCGTTGACGATGTTCATCATCGGCGTGGGGAGCACGCAGGCGTTGGTCCCCCCCAGGTAGCGGAAGAGCGGGAGGCCGAGGGAGGCGGCCGCCGCCCGCGCCGCCGCGAGCGACACGGAGAGGATGGCGTTGGCGCCCAGCGACCCCTTGTTGGGGGTCCCGTCGAGGTTGACGAGGATGCGGTCGAGCCCGCGCTGGTCGTAGACGTCCTCCCCGACCAGGGCCGGGGCGATGATGGTGTTGACGTTCTCGACCGCGCGCAGCACCCCCTTGCCGGAGAAGCGGCCGGCGTCCCCGTCGCGCAGCTCCACCGCCTCGTGGCTTCCGGTGGAGGCGCCCGACGGAACCGCCGCCCGGCCCCGGACTCCGCCCTCGAGCGTGACGTCCGCCTCGATGGTGGGATTTCCCCTGGAGTCGAAAATCTCTCTTGCTCTGATCGAACGAATATTGCCCGTCATAGGAAAGCTCCTCAAAGATTGGATAGGTTCAGGGAAAGAAAGCGCAAGGATTCTTATAGCATAGGGGCCAAAGGGGATCAAGGAACCCCCATGGAGGGGACAGTCACCACTGTCCCCAATCTCAGAGCCGACCTGGAGAAAAGCCTGGCCGTACCCAAGCGGCCGATGATTCGGAAAGCGACCTGGGCTTGTCTCCTTTGATAGGGGTTCACTCCGCAACGCGATAGATGGCCAAGCCGCGGCCGCGGCCCCGTGGAGGCATGGATAAATGGGTGACGGGTGGGACGTCCCTGTTTTCAAAGGGGACCCTATTCCCCGGAACACGTTGGATCTCTTTTGTGAGGACCAGGAGACAGACGAACAATCTCCTTGTTGATGTCTCGGATCGGGGACATAATGATACCGTGAAAGCGATCGATTTTCATGTGAGAGCGCTGGAGTTCATCAGAGAACAGGCAACGTCGATCCGTCGTCACCTCGGAGAAGCGCTCCGAGACCTTCAAAAAGGTGTCAACCTTGGGATGCCTCTCAGCCGCCCGATGCCAGGTATTGCACCTGGAGTTCACGAATTGCGGATAAGGGGAGAAGGAGCGACGGTGAGGGTTTTTTATTATGTACACAAGGAAGACGCGATTATTGTTTTTCACGCGTTTCAGAAAAAGTCGCAGAAGACACCTTCTCGTGAGATCAACCTTGCGCGTCAGAGATTGCAGGAGGTTTTAAATGAAGCAAGCAAATCCTGAAAAGCCCATCCGCACCAGGACTGCCGAAGACTTGGGAAGAGCTATGGGTTTATCTGCGGCGGAAACGGGAGAAATGGAGTTTCGTTCCGATCTCACCTGCGCTTTGACAAAAATCATCCAGAATGGACGATATACACACGCAGAGATCGCCAAAAAGGCAGGAACTTCTCGCACACGCGTGACGGCTATCGCTAATGGGAACACACATGGGATGTCGACGGATCTTTTGATTCGGGTACTTTCTGCCACAGGATACAAAGTTGAATTGCGGGTACGGAAAGCCGCTGCATAAGGAGTAGGAGGGGACAGTCACCATTGTCCCCAATCACAGAGCCGATCTGGCGAAAAGCCTGCCCGTACCCAAACGACTGAAGACCCGCAAAGAGAACCGGGTTTATCGTTTTAGATTTTGGTTTTGTCGGCAGCATGACAGATGACAGAGCCGGGGCTGCGGGTGGGCTTTGATAAATGGGTAACGGGTGGGACGTCCCGGTTTTTCATTTATTTGGCGATAGCTGCCTTTCCGGGTATACTTCGGGTTTTTTCTGCGACTGGGCCCAGCGGTTTTCTGCGGTCAGGTCGCCGTGTCCCCTCACTCCCGGAGCCTTTTTTCCCATGCAGCTGTCTCTCAACAACATTTCCATGCGGTTTGGCGCTCTCGTCCTGTTTGAAAACGTCTCCACAACCTTTATTGCCGGACGACGCTATGCGATCACGGGGCCGAACGGCGCCGGAAAGTCGACGCTCATGAAGATCCTGACCGGGGAAATGGAGCCCGAAGGGGGTTCGGTGACACGGCCCGGAAAGATGGGCGTCCTGCGGCAGGATCAGTTTGCCTTTGAATCGTACCGCGTGCTCGATGCGGTGATCCTCGGGAATACCGCTTTGTGGAACGCCATGCAGGAGCGCGAGGCGCTGTATGCCAAGGATCCCGATACCCTCACGGATCGTGATGGCATGCGTCTGGGAGAGCTCGAAGGGATCATGGGCGACGAAGGCGGCTATACGGCGGAAACGGATGCCGCCATCCTGCTCGAGGGCCTGGATATCCCGGAATCCCTGCACGAACGCAAGATGGGTGAGCTGCAGGGGGGGCAGAAGGTGAGGGTTCTGCTGGCCCAGGCCCTGTTCGGCAACCCGGAGGTGCTGTTGCTCGACGAGCCCACCAACAACCTCGATCTCGATTCGGTCCACTGGCTCCAGGAATATCTCTGCGCGTATTCGGGCTGCCTCATCGTCATTTCGCATGACCGTCATTTTCTCAACGAGGTCTGTACCCATACGGCGGACATCGACTACCAGACGGTCCTCACCTACACCGGCGGTTACGACGATATGGTGCTGGCCAAGACGCAGGTCCGGTCGCGCATCGAAGCCGGCAATGCCCAGAGAGAGAAGAAGATCGCGCAGTTGAACGAATTCATCGCCCGCTTCGCGGCGGGCACGCGCTCTTCCCAGGTGACCTCCAGGAAGAAGGAGGTCGAAAGGCTTCAGACCTCGGAGCTGGCAAAATCGAATATCCAGCGCCCGTTTATCCGGTTCGACGTTGCGCGTCCCTCGGGGAAACATCCGCTCGAGGTGGATCGGCTCGCCAAGTCGTACGCGGGCGCAGACGGGCAGGTCCCGGTCATCCGCGACTTCAGCGCCAAGGTCAGCCGCGGGGAAAAGATCGCCCTGATCGGGCGCAACGGCGCGGGAAAGACCACGCTGCTGAAAGCGCTGATTTGCTGCGCCTCCGGCAATATCGATGCCGCAGACCGGGAGTTCCCCGTCGACGGCGGGACGGTGACCTGGGGTCATGAAGCGGCCGTCGGATACTTTGCGCAGGACCACGGGGACTCCATCCCGCCCGGCATGAGCGTGATCGAATGGCTGCGCGAATGCGATCCCGCCGCCTCCCAGCAGGAGTTGCGCGGGCTGCTCGGACAGATGCTGTTCAGCGGCGACGATGCCCTGAAACGCACCGACACCCTTTCCGGGGGCGAAGCCGCCCGCATCATCCTGTGCCGTCTCATGCTGCAAAAACCCAATATCCTCGTGCTGGATGAGCCCACCAATCACCTCGACCTGGAATCGATCAATGCTCTGAACATCGCCCTGCAGCGATATGCAGGCACGCTGCTCCTGGTGACGCATGACCACGAGGTCATCGACGAGGTGGCGACGCGCATATGGCACTTCGGGAACGGGCGGATCGAAGATTTCAGGGGACCCTATTCCCAATACCTGTCCCAGTCGGAACCCTCGGGCCAGGTGCGATCCATGATCGCATAGATCGGCTGCGGATCCGGAAAAGGATCTTACCCGAATGCTCCCTCAACGCCTGGAGGCCCTTGAGCATTTTTGGGGGTCCCATTCTGCGAGGCCTTTGAGCTCGATTGCCGTCCGGCGTTCCAGAGGGTGGTGACGGCTGTGGGGTCTGCCGTCAATGATCATGATAAACAGCGGAGGAGATGTCGAATATCATCATTGCCGGGGTATGCGGGCGCCATAATGGCCATCGACTTTTGGCGGGGGTCGGGATAGAATCTCGCGGCTTTTGGATAGCCGTGAACATGTGGCGCGCGAGGTTTCGACTCGAGGTTTTGTTCCGCTATGGCCGACTCCAAGACCACCGCCCTGATCGTGACCTGGAACGGGCGGGAGCTCGTTGGGAACTGCCTGCGGGACCTGCTGGCGGGGAGGCCGCATCTTCCTGTCATGATTGTAGATAACTCGTCCACCGACGGCACGGCCGAGTACGTGCGCCGCGAATTCCCCCAGGTCGAAGTGCTCGGGAGCGGTGCGAACCTGGGGTACGGCCAGGGGTGCAACTACGGGCTGAGGCGGCTGATGGCGCGGCCGGGGGAATACTTTCTCCTGGTCAATCAGGACGCGCGATTGCGGCCCGACGCGCTAGACCGGCTCGAGGCGGCGGCCGACGCCCACCCCGAAATGGGGATCCTGATCCCGACCAACCTGACTTTCGAGGGGGACCGGATCGACCCCGGGTTCGAGGCCGCGCTCGGCGACCCGCGCCTCGGCCCCTACCGGGCCGACCGGGCGGCCGGCCGGCTGCGGGACGCCTACCCCGCGGGCATTCTCCCCGGGGCGGTCAAGCTGGTGCGGAAAGCGACGGTCGAACGGGTGGGGGGCTACGACCCGCTCTTTTTCCTCTACGGGGTGGAGTACGACTACCACCTGCGGGCCGAACGGCACGGCTGGCAGTCGGGACTGGTGCCCGAAGCGGTGGTGCTCCATTCCTACATCGACCACCGGATGGAGGGGCGGGTGCTCACCCCGGCCCAGCGGCTCGACCGGATGACGTGGCTGAGCCTCTTCCGGCTCAAGCGGATGGACCACCCCCTGGCGCGCAACGTCGCGGTGACGTTTATCCGGCTGGCCCAGGAAACGGCGCGGGCGCTTGTCGCGGGGGACGCGGCCGGGGTGAGCATCGGGCTTCTGGCCGGGGCGCGCTCGCTCGCTTTGTTGCCCCGCGTGGTGCGCCACCGCCGGCGGTCGCGCCGCGGCCAGGGGGCCTTTTTCTGAACTTCTATCTGTTGCGGGCTTGGATATGTACGGCCTGATCGAAAAAGCGTTGCGGGAGCGGGGGAGCGACCTGCGGGTCGCGGTGGTGGGCACGGGCTGGTTCGGGAGCCGCCTCGTCGGCGAACTGGAGCGAGCGGCCGGGGTGCGGCCGGTCGCCGCGGTCGACCTCCTGCCGGAGCGGGCGGTCCGGTCGTTTCTCGCCGCCGGCTGCGCGGCCGGGGAGATCGAGCGGGCCGCGACGGGGAGCGCGCTGGCCGCGGCCGAAGCGCGCGGGCGGAGAATCTGCCTGGAAGAGATCGGCATGCTGGGGGAGCTGCGCACGCTCGACGCGATCTATGAATGTACCGGCGACCTCGAGGGGGGGGCCGAGGCGGCCGTGCTCGCGGCCGATCTGGGGCTGCCCTTTGTCACCGTCAATTCGGAGCTCGATTCGACCCTCGGCCGGGTCCTGGCGGAGCGGGCGGCGGAGCGGGGGACGGTTTACACCAATTCGGACGGGGACCAGCCCGGCTGCCTGGCTCGCATGATGAGGGAAGCGGTGGCCTTCGGCTTCGAGCCGCGGGTGGCCGGCAACTGCAAGGGGTTCATCGACCCGCACCAGGACCCGGTCGGGGTACGGCCCTTTGTCCTCCCCGGCCACGATCTCAACAAGGTGTGCGCCTTCGCCGACGGCACCAAGCAGGCGATGGAGCTCGCCGTGGTCGGCAACGCCTTCGGCCTGCGGCCGGCGGTGCGCGGCATGCACGGCCCGCGCACGAGCAAGCCGGAGCTGGTCGCGACCTTCGACCGCCTGGTCGGGCTCGACACCCTCTCGGGCGGGATCGTGGATTACGTGCTCGGCATCGACGGCGTGGACCAGGGGGCGGGGGTGTTCGTCATCGCCCGGCGCGACTCCCCCGGCTTCAGCCAGGACATGCAGTACCTGAAGAAGGGGGCGGGCCCGAATTACCTCTTCTTCCGCGATCATCATCTCTGCCACATGGAGGCGCTCTCGAGCCTGGTCGAGGCCGCCTGCTTCGGGGTGGCGACCCTCAGGCCGGCCGGCTGGGAGTGCGAGGTGTGCGCCGTGGCCAAGCGCGGCCTGCGGGCGGGGCGGCGGCTGGACGGGCTGGGGGGGTTCGACGTCTACGGGGTGCTCGACTCGGCCGAGGCCGCCCGGGACGCTCGCCTGCTCCCCGCGGGCCTGGCCGGATTCGCCACCCTGACGGCGGATGCGGCGGCGGACCAGCCGCTGACTTCCGATATGGTGGAACTCGAGGACAACCTGGTGACGCGCCTGCGGCGCGAGCAGGACGCGCTTCCGTGGCAGGGGTCAGGTGGCAAAAGGGCTACGGGCCTGTAATCTCAACCACCCCCTCTCCTTTTCGGAGCCAATCGGCGGTGCGAGCAAAAGACCGCTTGAGCAGCCGCTTGAGTTGAGCGTTTGAGGTGTTGCCGCAGGTAAGCAGGATGATTTGCGGGGGGATTCCCGATTTTTGGACCAGGTGGACGAAATCCACATCCTTGGTCATGATGATGGCGTTGGCCTTTCTGGCCGCGAGGAAGATTTCCTGGTCTTTGGCAGCGCGCAAGCCAAGGTCCCGTACGGCCATTGCCGAAACTGAAAATTCGAGGCTCATCCAGGACGCTATCGCGGGGGATACATGCGCGTCGAGCCAGATGATCATGCGACCATTACCGGGTGGTCCAGGCGGCGGGCGGCATATTTCAGGGCGGCCCTGATATCTTCCATCTCGAGATCGGGAAGCTCTTCCAGGACCTGCTTTGCGTTAAGACCGGCGGCGAGGAGATCGAGAATATCAACGACACGGATCCGCATGCCACGAATGCAGGGTCGGCCGCCGCATTGTTCGGGGTCAATGGTGATTCTGTCGATCAGACGGGGCATACTGTTCTCCTGGCGTGAAATTGATATCCATTATATCAAAGGATGGGCCGGTTTGAATGCGGGATCGGCAAAGCCCGCGTCAAATTGACAGGCTTCGGCCCGCTGTGCTAGTTTCTCCTATTGAGATCGGGAGGCCGCATGAAGTTTACGACCAGGGTGGAAGGGGACGTGGTGGTGATCGACGCCGAGGGGAAGATCATCCTCGGCGAGGGGGACGTGGAGATCAAGCAGGCGGTGGACGAACTGGTCAAGCAGGGGCGGAAGAAGATCCTCCTGAACCTCGCGAAGGTCCCCTACATGGACAGCGCCGGGCTGGGGGAGATCATCCGCTGCTTCACCGCGCTGCGCAAGAGCGGGGGGTACTTCAAACTGCTGTCGCCCAACGCGCGCGTCCTCGACCTGCTGAACATCACCAAGCTCCTGACGGTGTTCGACAGTTACGACGACGAGGAGACCGCGCTCGCGAGCTTCTCGTAACCCCGATGGGTATTATGGTCCGATCCCGACGAAGCCTGTTCATAGCCGCCCTGTGCCTGGCCGCGGGCATCCTGGGGGAGGGTCTGCCGCGGGCCCAGCAGCTGGGGCGCGTCAGCTCCGACCATGTGATCGTCCAGATGCCGGCTGAAAGGGAGCTGCTGGGCCGGCAGCTCATCGGCGACCTCGAGCGCTGCTACGCCTACATGAACCGCTCCATCGGCGGCGCGCTCCCGCGCCGGGTGGCCGTCACCCTCGACTGGGCCCGGGCGGAAACGGTCTGCAACCGCCGGGCGGGCCACATCACCATCGGGATGGGCCGGCCGGAAGCTTCCGGCGACAGGGAATTTCTCTTCCACGCCATCGCCCGGGAGATGGCGCGCCTGGGGCTTCTCAACCTCTCCGAGGGGGCCGCGCGGGAGGACACGGAGTTCCTCTTCGAGGGGATGATCGAGATCCTGGTCCACGAGTTCGACCACTCCTCCCGGAGCCTGGAGTCCGCCTGGGCGATCTCGAAGCTCCTGCTCGAGACGGACCGGCTCGGGCTGGCCCGGCAGCGCGCCTGGTCCGAATTCTCCGGCGGGGTCCGCAGTCACCGGAGCGCCGCGCCGGGGGTCACCTTTTTGAAGACCTTCCGCGACCTGCAGGGGCGCGAGCGCCCGGTCAAATTTTTCGAGGCGCTCAAAAAGCGCAGCCTGCTGAAAGCGCTGGAGATGACCTTCAAGGCCCCCGGGGACGAGCTGGAGCGGGTGTGGCTCGAGCGGGTGCGGGAGTACCGGATCCCGGAGGCGATCCTGGTCGACGAGGCGCGGGCCCCCCGCCTGGTCCGGATCGAGCCGGCGGAGGGGAGAGTGCGCATGGTTATCGAGGATGCCGACGGCGACCTTTCCGCCGTCTTCGTCCGGGACGAGGGGAGCGGCGCGGTGTCCCAGGCGCGCGCGGAAACCGAAAACGGCGTCCCGTTCTTTACGGTGAGCCTCCCGGCGGGCGCCGCCGCGGGAGCGGTCACGATCGTGGCCGTGGACGAGGCGGGGAACCTGCGGAGCTGGAACGAAGCTCCGTCCCGCTAGCCTGCAATCTCCTTTTTCCAGGCTACTTTTTATTTTCGGTGACCCGCGCGATCGCCTCCTTGAGTTCCTCGGACGCGGCGAGCGAGTCCGCCTTCCGGTAGGCCTTGAGGGCCGGATCCCACTTCTTCTGCTTCTCGTAGACGAGTCCCAGCCGGGCGTGGACCCCCGCGTTGTCGGGAAGGAGCGCGGCGGCCTCCCCGAGCGCCCGCTCCGCTTCGGCGTAGCGGTTCTGGAACAGGTAGGCCTCGGCCAGGTTGTAGTGGAGGTAGCCGTTGCGGGGGTCGTACTCCCGGGCCTTGCCGAGCGCCTGCGCCGCGGCGGCGTACTCCTTGCGCCGGAGCGAGGCGACCCCTTTCTGGAAATGGGCCTTTCCCAGCGCTTCCCGGACGGTCGGCTCCCCCGGCTTCAGCGCGAGCGCCCGCTCGAGCTCCGCGATCGCCTCGTCGGCCCGGTTCGTGTTGAGGTAGGACACGCCGAGCATGGATCGGTCGGCCCAGTCGCCGCTCCCGGCGCGGAGCGCCCGCTCGAGGTCCGCGGCGGCGGCGTCGAACCGCTTCAGGCGGTAGTGGGCGGCCCCCCGGAGCCTGTAGACCTTGGTTTTCTCCCCCTCCGGGTTCTTCTCCCGCGCCGCCAGGGTTTCCGCCCGGCCCAGCGCGGTGACGCTGTCGCCGTATTTCCGCATGTTGAAGTAGGCCTGCCCCAGTCCGTAGTAGGTCGCGAAGGAGGTCGACTGGAGCTCCGCCGCGCGGGAAAAGGAGGAGACCGCCAGGGCGTTGTTACCGAGGCCGAGGTAGCAGAGCCCCAGCAACCGGTGGCCGAATTCCCATTCGGGCGACCGGTCGAGGTCGGGCTTCAGCTCCTGGATCGCCTTGGTGAACTGCCCCTGGTTGTAAAAGGCGACCGCCTGCTTGTAGTCGGCCCGTGCGGCCGGGACCGCGGCCAGCAGGCATGAGAGCGTCAGAACGCGGAAAAATGGAGTGGTCTTCATCGGGCCCCCGTCGAAACGTCTTCTATTAGGGTAGCCGCCCCCGGGAGGGGTGTCAACTTTGGGTCCTGTCCCGCCGGATCCTGAAACGCTTGAGCTTCTCGCTCAGGGTGGTGGTGTTGACCGAGAGGAGCTCGGCCGCCTTCTTCTGGTTCCAGTCGGTCCGCTCCAGGGCGGCGAGGATGAGGGACCTTTCGTAGCCGCTCACCCGTTCCTTCAGGGAGACGCCGTCGGGCACGAAGCCGGGGGGGGGCGCGAGGGGGGGCGCCGTCAGGGAGGCGGGGAAGAGGCCGGGGCCGACGCGGTCCCCCGGCGCCAGTACCACGGCCCGTTCCATGACGTTTTCCAGCTCCCGGACATTTCCGGGCCAGGGGTAGTCCAGGAGCACCCGCAGGGCGTCCGGCTCCAGCGTCAGGGGGTCGCGGCCGTTCTCCTCCGCGTACTTGCGGAGGAAAAACTCCGCCAGCAGCTGCACGTCCCCGGTCCGCTCGCGCAGCGGGGGGACCTTGATGGCGATGACGTTGAGGCGGTAGTAGAGGTCGTCCCGGAAGGTCCCCGCCCGGACGCCGGTCTCCAGGTCGGTGTTCGTGGCCGCGACGATGCGCACGTCCACCCGGACGTTCTCCAGGCTTCCCAGCCGGCGGAACTCCCGCTCCTGGATGACGCGCAGGAGCTTGGCCTGCATCTCGAGCGAGATGGTGGCCACCTCGTCCAGGAAAAGGGTGCCGCCCGAGGCCGCTTCGAACAGCCCCTTGCGGGAGACGCTGGCGCCGGTGAAGGCGCCGCGGACATGCCCGAACAGCTCGCTCTCCAGCAGCTCCGACGGGATGTTGCCGCAGTTGATGGCGACGAACGGGGCCTCCGCCCTGCCGCTCGAGGCGTGGATCGCCTTCGCCACCAGCTCCTTCCCCGTGCCGCTCTCCCCCTGGACCAGGACGGTGCTCCGGCGCGGCGCGACCCGCCGGACCAGGTCGAACACCTGCTGCATGGCCGGGCTCTTGCCGATCAGGTTCCCGAACCCGTACCGCTCGAAGAGGGTGCGCCTCAGGCGCGAATTCTCCTCGACGAGGTGCCGGTGTTCCGCCGCGTTCTTGACCGCCAGGAGGAGCTCGTCGTTCTTGAACGGCTTGGTCAGGAAGTCGAAGGCCCCCAGCTTCGTCGCCTGCACCGCCTTGTCGATCGAGCCGTAGGCGGTGAGGATGATGGCCGCGGGGGCGTTCTCGAGCTTCTTCATCTCCCCGAGCAGCTCGAGCCCGTCGATGCCCGGCATCATCAGGTCGACGAGCGCGACCGCGTAGTCGGTCTCGCGGAGGCGCTCGAGCGCCCGGGCGCCGTCCTCGGCCAGGTCGACTTCATAGGACGCCGTCGCCAGCAGGTCCGACAGGACGTCGCGCAGGATCTCTTCGTCGTCGACCACCAATACGCGCCGGTTGAAAAGCATCATTGGAGCCTGGCCGGAAATTTCAGCATGAAACGGGTCCCCTTGCCGGGGGTGTCCACCAGGATCCGTCCCCCGTGCTCCTGGACGATGCCGTAGCTCACCGCCAGGCCCAGGCCGGTTCCTTTCCCCATCGCCTTGGTCGTGAAGAAGGGGTCGAAGATCCGGTTCAGGTTTTCCCTCGGGATGCCCTCGCCGGTGTCGGAGATTTCGACGACGACCATCGATTCGCGCATGCCGGTGCGGATGGCCAGCTCCCCCCCCGACGGCATGGCGTCACGCGCGTTCAGGAAGAGATTGACCAGCACCTGCTGCAGTTTGCCCGTGTTCCCGTAGACGGGGGGGAGGGAATCCTCGAGGTCCGATTCCACCCGGATCCCGGAGCGTTCGAACTGGTGCTGGAGGAGCGCGAGGCTGTCGGCGATCAGGCGGTTGAGGTCGACGGGGTTGAACGTGCTCCCGCTCAGGCGGGAGAAATTGAGGAGGCTGTTCACGATCTCGGAAGCCCGGAAGGACTGTTTCTCGATCTTTTCAAGGATGGGCCGCTGCCGGTCCGATTCCCCCGCCTGCTCGAGCAGCATCTGGGCGTAGCTGGAGATGCCCGTGATCGGGGTGTTGATCTCGTGGGCGATGCCGGCGGCGAGCAGCCCGATGGAGGAGAGCTTCTCGGCCTGCAGCAGCTGGTCCTCCAGCGCGATCTTTTCCGTGATGTCGTCCAGGACGAGGAGGACCCCCCTCTCGGAGGGGTCGCACAGGGGGATCAGGCCGAGGTTCACTATCCGCCGCTCCCCCTCCAGGTTGTCCAGGCGGAGCTTGAAGAGGTTCACGGGGGAGTCGATCCTCCACCCCTCCCCGCTGTCTCCCCCGCGCAGCGAGGCGATGAAATCGGGGGAGAAGAGGTTGTCCACCGGGGTGCCCGCGATATCCCGCCGGGAGACGGCGTAGAGGGTTTCGAAGGCGCGGTTGCAGAAACGGATCCTCCCGTCCTCCTCCAGCGCGAGCACCGCCACATCGATGCTTTCGAGGATGTTCTCCGTGGCGCGCTTCATCCGCTCCAGTTCGCCCGCCCGGCTCTCGGCCGACTCGAGCAGCCGGGCGTTGTCGACGGCGATGGCGCCGAATTTCGCCAGGGCGGTAAGCAGGTCCAGGTCTTCGGTCGAGAAGTGGCTCCCGCCCGGGAGGGGGCCCAGGGCGATCGCCCCCACGCGCCGCCCCCGGTGTTCGAGCTCCTGCACGTAGGCGAACCCTTCCGCCTCCAGCTCCGCCCCGGCCGGGTAGAGGCGCCCGGGACCGCCCGGCAGGCCGGGAAGGGCCTCGGCCGCGCCCAGCGCCTCCGCGCGGAAAAGAGGCCGCAGGGCGGCCGGGGGCCGGCCGATCGCGTCGGCGGGGCGCAGGCGGCCGGGGTGCGCCGGGTCGTCGACCAGGAGGGCGGCCGTCTCGATGCGGAAGGCGCCCGAGATCCGCTCGAGGATCCGGCGCGAGAGGGGGCGAAGGCCGATGTCGGAGCCGAGGGTGCGGGCGAAATCGAGGAGGGTGGCCCGGTCCTCGAAGCGGTCCCGGTAGAAGCGGCGCTCGAGCCCCCGCTCGATCACCCGGCCCAGCGGCCGGAAGAGGAGCGCCAGCGCCAGCGCCGCCAGGCCCATGGACGGCAGCAGGGAGTGGGGCGCGACCCTTTCGAGCCCCTTCCCCGGCACCAGGACGAGGAAGAGATAAAGGGCTACGAGCAGCCCCGCGGCCGCGAGACGGGCCGCGGCGCCGCGCGCGATCTTCTCCACGTCCATCAGGCGGAAATCGGTGAGGGCGTACCCGACCGCCAGCGGGATCAGGGCGAGCGAAAGGATCGACGCCTCCATGGCGAGGTTGGGGCGTGCCCCGAGCAAAACGGGAAGCCCGTAGGCCAGGCCGAAGGGGACGATGCCGGCCATCGTGCCGTAGCCGATCCATTTCAACTGCTGGCCCGCGACGAGGTCCCGGTTGCCGCGCCTCAGCCGGAGGAGCCGGAGGCCCCCGGCCAGGAAGGCGGCGCAGAAAAAGAGCAGCTCCACCCGGTCGACGACCAGGCTTCCGCCGGCCGTCAGCGCGAGACCGAGCGGGGCCAGGTGCCCCGTTATCCAGAGGAAATGAAACGCGACGAGGGCGAGGGCCGGGGCGTAAACGAGGAGCGCGGGCCTCGGGCCGGAGGCGACGGGAAAGCGATGGCAGAAGTGGAGGAAGAGCGCGGGGAGGAGGAGGAAGGCAACGGCCGACAGGGTGTAGACGGTCCAGTCGAGGAGGCCCAGGCGCGGGGTGTAGCTGTAGAGCCAGAGGACGAAGGCGGCCAGGCAGACCAGGAAGAAGTGCCTGCCCGCGCCGGAGGCGCGCGTGCGCCACAGCACGTAGAACCCGATGCCGAGGTGGAGAAAGGCCAGGAGGGTCTTCAGTCCGTCCCGGGCCGAAAAGAGGGGGCGCGCCCCGAGCCGGAGGCGCACGCTGCGCACCCCCGCCTCCCCCGCCACCTCGTAGGTGTGCCACGAACCGGGGGCGAAGCGGTAGAGCAGCTCCGCGTACCGTCCCAGGTCGGGGACCTCCGCGCCGTCGATCGACAGGAGCCGGTCGCCCGGGTGGATCGCGGGCGGATTCGGCCCGGCTCCGGGCTTCAGCCCGGCGGACCGGAGAGCGCCTTCCGATTCCACCCAGAGGACCCCGTCGGAGGGGTCGGCCCAGTTGAGGCGGTCCCGGAGATTCAGGACTCCGACGGCCATCAGGGCGCAGGAGAGGAGCACGGCGGCGGCGATCCTCGATGGCACGGGAAAAGGGTTCATGAACGCGCTCTCATATGTATACCCAGGCATGGGGAGGGGATGCAATTTATATGCCACGGCAAAGGGGAGAGCGTGAGCCATCGGTCCCGTTAATTATGGAAATATAAACAGACACTACTGTCCCAACGTTAGTTGAATAGATTCAATTGTATGCAGCTTTCATCTATTTGTTCTATGTCTTCTTCCCTCGATAATGCCTGTAAAATTGGGGTTTTCTCGAAAAGGGCAACGCTCAGGATCTGTAGAATTGTGTAGAGACTGTTCTCCAGTTCCAACCGTTTCTTGACAATGGCAACAAGTACGTATATTGAGATCGCAATCCAGATTTGCGTCTTCACCGCGTTCTCGGAATTTCCATAGAATTTCTTGATCCGGAGGTGCTGCTTGATCCACTTGAAGAACAATTCGACCTGCCAGCGGCAGCGATATGCATCTGAAATTGTTAATGCTGGCAGCGTAAAATGGTTGCTCAAGAAAACCATTGAGCGGTTTTGCTCGGCGTCGAAATAGCGGATGCGCCGGAGTTGTCCAGGATAATCTTTCTTGGATTGGAATCCCGTGAGTGTGACCGTTTGGTCGCATTGCACGCCGGCCGATTTTTCGACGGGGTGAGAGTAGCGTCGGCGCAATTGTGTATTGTGTTTCGCCCTGGTGACAAAGAAAGCCCCGGCAAGGTGAATTGTATGTAGTCGTGCGAAATCCAGATATGCGCGATCCATGACGTAAATCGATCCAGCCTCCAGAGGAAGCGTATCGAGAATGTTGACATCGTGGACCTTGCCGTGAGTAATGTTTATAAGGGTGGGAATGCTGCCGCGCACATCCAGCAGCGTGTGCATTTTCACCGCACCTTTGTTCTTGCGAAAATGAGCCCAGGGAAACAGCGAGAGGCACAGGTCGATTGTCGTGGAGTCCAACGCGTAGATAGTTTCGTCCAGATCCACGCCGAAGTCCTCGTTGGCGTACAGGATTCTTGCCTCGGAAATCAGTTTCTGGCCAAAGTCCGCGAAGATGCGCCAATCCCGAACCATGTTGGCATTGGAGAGCGTGTTGCGCGATACCTTGCTCCGTATTCCAATATGATAGAGCTTGTTTTTGGCAACGCGCAGACATGCCTCGATATCCCGGAGACCTTCCCGGTAAGTCAATTGGGCAAAAGCCATGCACAGGTATTGATCCCAGCATGAAAATGATTTCACTTTGTGCTCGCCGTCGTAGCGGCTCACGCACTTCTGGAATTCGTAGTGCGAAAGGAAACCAACGAGTTGAGAAAAGATCGTACTCCCCGTGTTCATACCAGTGCCCCTCCATCCGGATTCCTACCGAATGGTGGCTTTTGAGGGGATTCGATTTCAAATCGTTTAATCGCGTCATGGGACCCTAATTGCGTAAATTCAATGGCTTATACACGATGATGCCTGTAACGTTGGGACAGTAGTGATAAACAGATAAGTTTTGGCCGTCCCGTCATGTCTGCCCGCTGCAACGGAGCTTCAACAACTTGAACTCGTCGGTTCAATATTTTGAATGAACGGCGGGGGAGGTTCAAGCCGAAAATAGGGGGATCAGTTGAAACGGTAGTTGAGGCCGTAGCGGAGGGAGCGGGGGTTGCGGTTCAGGACCAGTTCCCCCTGATCGCTGGGGAGCACCTGGATCCCCTGGTTGAGGACGTTGCGGAAGTCGAGCAGGATTTCCCACCGGCCGGAGGAGCCGGGCAGGCGGGGGACCGGCTGCCGGATTTCGAAATTGACCGACCGGGTGCCGATATCCATGCGGTCGGAAAACCAGTCGAGGGCCGTCAGCGGGCTGCCGGAGTCCCAGCGCACCGTCGTCATCAGCCCGGTAAGGGTGACCGGGAGGGTGACGTCGACCCTCCCGGTGAGGGAATGCTCGAACCGCTGGCGGAGAAAGGCGGCCGGGTCTTGTTTCAGGAAAGCGACGGAGCCGGGCGCTCCCCCTTCGGCCACGCTCCGGGCCTCGCCGTAGATGTAGGCGACCGAGCCGCGGAGGGATTCCAGGACCTTGTGGTCGAGAGTCACCCGCACCCCGCGTTGGCTGGAGTGGTCGTCGTTCATTTCGATCAGGTGTTTCCGGGCGGCCGCCCCCGGAACGATTTCGGTGACCATCAGGGGGATTCCGGGGCCCCGCACGTAGTCGCTGTAGAGGGCTATCTCGACGGCCGTATCCGCCGCCACCGCCTTCCGCGCGGCGAATTCCGAATGCCGGACCTGGCTCATGCTCACCCGGTCCCCCACCATCGTGATCAGGGTCGGTTCGGAGAGATCGATCGTCTCCCCCTCCGGAAGGACGAGGGTGTTGGTGGCGCTCGGGCGCCGGGAGGCCAGGGAGGTGCGCAGACTCCACCCCTCGGCCGGCGTCAGCACGATCTCGATGGAGGGGTGCAGGAAGTGCGTGTCCTCTCCGTAATAGAGCCGGGTGTAGTCGACGCCGTATTTGACCGCGACCAGGTCCAGGAATTTCGTGGACCCCTCGACGCTGACGTCGAACGTTTCCAGGCCCGACGGGGCGGGGACGTCGCTGCAGGAGATCGATCCGGAACTCGGGTAAGGGCCCGCGATGCGCCCGTAGCCGACCGAGGCGCGGTAATCGTGGCCGCCGTCGGGCCGGTACTGGTAGGTGTTGCGCATGCGCCAGAAGGACCCGTCCCCGACGTCCATCTGGCCGGAAAGGATGATGCGGCTGCGGGAGCCGAGCGGTTCCGTGAGGGCGAAATTGGAGGAGACCCCGCTCTGGCTGGTGTGCGGGCGCAGCAGGAAGCCCCGGGTACCGGCGGGGGCGCCGGAGGCGATGCTCATGGCCCCGCTCCGGGTGAACGATTCCGCGCCGGCCGCGGCGATCTCCGGACGCGTGCCGGAGGCGCTGCGGAAGATGAGCCGGCCTTCGGAGGTGCCGCGCAGCACCGTTCCGGGGTTCCAGTTGCGGGCGTCGTCCTCGCGCGAGATCGCGTGGACCCATTCCCTGAGCGCGATGTCGAGCGCGATGGAGCGGTCTTCGTCGACGGCGAACCGGGTCGTGGCGACCGGCTCGTATCCCTGGCGGGAGACCTGGAGATGATAGATGCCGGGGGCCAGGAGGGCCGATTTGAAAAATCCCCGGCTGTCGCTCCGGATCAGGGTGAAGAACTCTCCTTCTTCGACTTCGCGGACGATCCGTACGACGGCGTCGCGGAGGGGATGGCCCCCGAGGCTGGTGACGCTGCCCGTGATCCGCCCCTTGTCCCCGGCGGCTGCCGCCAGGGCGGGTGCGCATACCAGAATCCCCAGAAGCAGAAGCGTGTGAGAGAGAGACTTCATGGCCAGGAGCCCCCTTCACCGGAAACCATCGATGACGGACCGGTATACGGTGAGGCTATCACAGATTCCGGTGGAGTGTCAATTCGGCCCCCTTTCGGGGACTTTGCCGGTTCAGGGAGCCCGCCCGGCTTGGGGTGGGGACGGCGGGGCGAGGTCGGCCGAGAGGACCGAGGCCTCTACCCGGACGGCCGATGCCGGGACCGGGGCCAGCTCGATGCCGGAGATTACGAGCACGTCCCCCGGGGGGAGGGAGCGCTCCTGGGTGCAGGTCTCCCTGGCCAGGGTGTCCCCCCGGGCATCGAGATAGACGAACTCGAGCCGGAACCCCTGGTAGGGGAGCGTTCCGTGGTTGCGGATTTCCACATCGTGGCTGGCGGCCGCCGCGCCGCCGGGCGCCGCTTTCAACGCGAAGTCGGAGCGCACGACCTCGAGGTCGCCCGGCGCGAAAACCCTTACGGGGGAGGGGGGGGATTCGCGCGTCAGCTCCGCCATCCCGTCCGTCCGCTCCTTTTCCCGCTGGCACCCCCGGAAAACCAGGCCGGCCAGCACCGCCACCAGAATCAGCGTGATTGCGAAAAACAGGGTTCTTCGGATCATCGTCCCACCGCTCCTTCGGATCGGTACAGTGTACCACCGGGGGCGCCGGGGGGCTGAGTGCAAACTGCCCCGGGCGGCGCCGCCCCTGTTTTCCCCTTGGCGGCGCCGGGAGGCTCCAGTATAGTGAAAGACCGGTATTTGTGCGGCGTCAAGGATATTGCAGGGGGAGGATATGGCGATTTTTCTGAGGGAATCGGACATCAACGGGCTGGCATCGATGGACACGGCCATCGATGCGGTCGAGCGCGCATTCAGGCTTCAGGGGGAGGAAAAGGCCCACATCGCCCCCCGCCGCCGCTGCCGCATGGAGAAGGGGATGCTCCACCTGATGAGCGCCTCCCTCCCCCCGCTGGGCTACGCCGGCCTGAAGAGCTACACCAGCGTCTCCGGGGCCAACCGGTTCGTGGTGCTGCTCTACGAAGGGGACGGCCGACTGGCCGCCGTGATGGAGGCCGACCGGCTGGGACAGTTGCGGACCGGGGCCGCCTCGGCGGTGGCCACCCGCTTCATGGCGCGGGAGGACGCCTCCAGGCTGGGAGTTTTCGGGGCCGGGGGGCAGGCCCGGGCCCAGATCGAGGCGATCTGCGCCGTCCGTCCCATCACCGAGGTCACGGTCTATTCCCGGACAGCGGACAGGCTGAAGGAGTTCTGCCGGGAGACGGCGGAGGCCACGGGGATCGGGGTCGTCCCGGCCGGAAGCCCGGAGGCCGCGGTGCGGGGGCAGGACATCGTGGTCACGGCCACCACCTCCGCCGAACCGGTTTTCAAGGGGGAATGGCTGGCCGCGGGGACCCACATCAACGCCGTGGGATCGAATTTCCTGACGCGGCGCGAGATCGACGGGGAGACGGTCCGCCGGAGCGCGTGCGTGATCGTGGACTCCCTCGAACAGGCCAGGATGGAGTGCGGGGATCTGGCCCTTGCCGCCCGGGAGGAGGCGTTCTACTGGGAGGACGCGCGCGAACTGGGCCTGGTGGTCGTGGGGGAATTCCCGGGCCGGGAGGACGCGGCCGAAATCACCCTGTTCGAATCGCAGGGGGTCGCCCTGGAGGATGTCGCGCTGGCGGCCGAAATCTACAAGCGTGCGCTCGAGGCGGGAACCGGCGAGAAGCTCCCTTTCTAGCGGCGCCGCAGGGGGTTTTCATGCAGGAGGTGTCGTTCGAGATCGTTTCGTCGGCCCCCGTGGAAGAGGTCGTGGAGCTCTACCGGTCGGCCGGCTGGTGGGAGGAGAGCCCCGAGGCGCGCGCCATCATCCCTTCCATGATTCGCGGAAGCCTCTGTTTCATGGTCGCGCGGCTGCCCGGGGGCCGGACGATCGGGATGGCGCGCGTGATCTCCGACGGGGTGAGCGACGCCTACATCCAGGACGTGGTGGTGCTCCCGTCCCACCGGGGCCGGGGGATCGGCGGGGAACTGGTGCGGCGGCTCACCCGGTTCTGCCTGGAGAGGAAGATCCCGTGGATCGGGCTGGTCGCCGAGCCGGGCACCCAGGGACTGTACGAACGGCTGGGCTACGGTCCCCTGGCCGGGTATCAGCCGATGCTCCACGGCAAGCGCCCATGACCGCCTACCTTTTCCTCGATTTCGAGTTCACCCCGCTGCGGTTGGGGGCCCGGGGGTTCCTGACCCCTGCGCTGAGGCGATATGCGCACCCCCTGGCAGGGTATACGTTCGCGGTCCTCGCGGCCTGGAACCCCTTTTACCACTACGGCTGGGCCATCTGCGGCCACGCGGGCCTCATGATTTCGTGCTTCATCGAAAGGACGGGGCAACACCACCTGCTGCAACCGCTGGGGCGGTTGAGGTCCGCGGGCCGCCGGAAGATTCTGCAGGGCGCCGCCGCGCTCGACTACCCGCTGAAAATCATCGGCGTCTCCGAGCGGTTCCTCGCGGAGAACCCCGACCTGGTCCAGGAATTCCAGGTCCGGGAGGACCGGACGGCGTCCAACTACCTCTATGCCGCCGACTCCCTGGCGGAGCTCAAGGGGCGCAAGTACGCCAAGAAGCGCAACCTGATCTCCCAGGCGAACGGACTGTACGAATGGACCGCGTCCCCCCTGACGGCGGAGCGGACCGGCTCCTGTTTTGCGGTGCTGGAGGCGATCGCCGGGGAGGAGAGCCCCCAGGTGGAGGGGATGCTGGCCCTGGAAATGAGCGCGCTGGAAAGCACGCTGAAGCATTTCAAGGCCTGGGAGCAGCAGGGGGTGCTCGTCGAGGCGGAAGGCCGGCCGGTGGCGTTTTCCATCTTTGAAGCCATCGGCCCCCGGACGGCGGCGATCCATTTCGAGCGCGCGCTGCGCAGCTACAAGGGGCTCTACCAGATCATCAACCAGGAGACGGCCAGAACCATCGCGGCGCAGGGGTACGCGTTCATCAACCGCGAGGAGGATCTCGGGGATCCCGGTCTCCGGGCGGCCAAGAAGTCGTACCATCCGGTCGAAATCGTCCCCGCTTATGAACTGACCTTCAAGCGGTAGGCGCCGCGGCCGGGCGCCCCGTCGGGGCAATCTGGAGGTTTACATGCGGCCCATTTTGATCTATAGTTTCACTTTTTCAATCGAGGTTGAGTTATGAACAAAAGGGATCTCAAGAAATTCAGGGCCGCCCTCGAACAGAAGCGGGATTCCATCGTCAACGCCCCGGGCAAGAAGCCTCATTGGGAAAATATGGAGGACACGCGCCACGGCGACTTCGTGGACCAGGCGAGCGACGACAACGAAGTTCATGTCAATCTCCGGTTGCTGCAGATCGACGCCAAGCTGCTGCGCGCGATCGAGGCGGCGATAGAGAGAATCGACAACGGCACCTACGGCATCTGTTCCGTCTGCGAAGAGGAAATCAGCCTGGCCCGGCTCAAGGCGGTTCCCTGGACCTCCGTCTGCATCGCGTGCAAAGAGAAGAAGACCGCCTGACCCCGAAGTAAAACGTCCTGACCCTGCGCCGCCCGCGGGAGGATCCCGATGACACCGATATATACCCGCACGGGGGACGACGGGACCACGAGCCTCGCCGGCGGCCGGCGCGTCCCCAAGGACGATCCCCGCATTGAAGCCAACGGAACCCTCGACGAGCTGAACGCGCTCCTGGGCGTGGCCCTGGCGCAGGCGCTGCCGGAGGGGGTGGGCGAAATCCTGCGCCGCGTCCAGGGCCACCTCTTCCTGCTGGGCGCGGAAGCGGCCGCACCGGACGGGGGGGAGGGGCGGAGGATCGGGCCTGCCGAAATCTCCGGCCTGGAGGCGGAGATCGACTCCCTGGACGCCCTCCTGCCGCCGCTCCGGAATTTCATCCTGCCGGGCGGGACGCCGGGGGGAAGCCTGCTCCATCTGGCGCGCGCGGTCGCCCGCAGGGCGGAACGGCAGTGCCTGGCGCTCGGCCGCTCGGGCGCCGTCGGCCCCGCCTCCCTCCGCTACCTGAACCGGCTCTCCGACCTGCTTTTCGTGCTCGCGCGCAGCGTCAACCTGCGCCAGTCCGCGCCCGAAACCGGTCCGGGCGTCCCCCCTCAGGGGGAATAGGATGCAGATCGAGACCCTCAAGGTCTTCTGCGACCTGGTCGAAAGCCGGAGCTTCTCCCGCGCCGCCGTCCGTAACGACATCTCCCAGTCGGCCGTCAGCCAGCAGATCAAGAACCTCGAGGCACGGTTCGGGACGCAGCTCCTCTGCCGGGACGGAAAGACCGTCTCCCCCACCCCCTCGGGAAGGATCTTCTACGAGCGCTCCAGGCAGATCCTCGACGGCTTCCAGCAGATGCAGCTGGAACTGAAGGCGATCGGGCAGGACATGGCCGGGAGCGTGCGGGTGGCGACGATCTACAGCGTCGGCCTGTACGAAATCTCCGTCGTGGTGAAGACTTTCCTGAAACTCTATCCCAAGGTCAGGCTCCACGTCGAATACAGCAAGGGGACCCGGGTCTACGAAGACTGCCTCGCCGGCGCCATCGACCTGGGGATCGTGACCTACCCGGAGCCGCGCGAGGGCCTGCGCGTCATCCCGCTCCCCGCCGACAAGCTGGTGCTCATCTGCGCCCCGGAACACCCGCTGGCCCGGAGGCCCCACGTCGACATCCGCAAGCTCGGCGGGCAGAACTATATCGCGTTTGAAAAGGGGCTGGCGAGCCAGCGGGCGCTGGACCAGATCTTCCGGGAGAACGGAATCGACGTGCGCGTGGTCATGGAATTCGACAACATCGAAACCATCAAGCGCAGCGTGGAGATCGGCGCCGGGGTCTCGATCGTGCCGCTGCTCAGCGTCCAGAAGGAGGTCCAGAGCGGCTCCCTCGTCCAGGTCCCGTTCACGGAAAAGAACTTTTACCGCCCCCTGGGCGTCATCGTCCGCTCGCGGCGGCCGATCACCCCGGCCGCCCGCAAATTCATCGAACTGATGCGGCACCCCCACAAGGGGGGCCCGGGACGGGAGAACGGATGATGGGCGATGCGGGGGGCTCGGTGCGGCTGTATCTCGTGCGCCACGGCGAAACGGCCCAGAACGTCGAAATGCGCTATCTCGGGCTGGGGGACGAGCCGCTGAACGAGCGCGGCCGGAACCAGGCGCGCCTCCTCGGGGAAGCGTTCGAGCGCATCCCCCTCCGGCGGGTCGTCTCGAGCCCGATGCGAAGGGCCGGGGACACGGCCGCCGCCATCGGAGCGGGGACCGGGGTGGAAGTCCGCAGCGACCCCCGCCTGGCGGAGGGCTCGTTCGGATCCTGGGAAGGGCTGACGCGCGGGGAGGTCCGCGACCTGGGGCCGGAGGACGCGGCGCTGCTCGAGCGCTGGGAAGCGGACGCCTCCGCCGCCCCCCCCGGAGGGGAATCGATCCTGGGGGTGCAGCGGCGCGTCGTCGGGCTCGCCGACGAGCTGGCGGGCGAGTTCCCGGGCGGGGCGGTCGCCCTGGTCAGCCACGTCGGGCCGATCAAGGCGCTGGTGGCCGCGGTCCTGGGGGTCCCGCTGCCGGTTTCGCGCCGGCTGTTTCTCGATCCGGGGACCATCACCGTGCTGGAGTGGGGGCCGCGGCCGCTGCTGCGGCTGTTCAACTCCCACGCGCATCTCGGCTGGACCTCCGCGCGCTGGATGCGCTAGGGAATTCCTGCCTCTTCTCCCCGGACCCCGGGCCGGGGGGTCCCCCCGGCCGCGTATTCCCGCACGTCCCGGGTGATCTGCATGGAGCAGAAGCGCGGGCCGCACATGCTGCAGAAATGAGCCGCCTTGGACGAATCCTGGGGAAGGGTCTCGTCGTGGAACTCCCGCGCGGTCTCCGGGTCGAACGAGAGGTTGAACTGGTCCTCCCAGCGGAATTCGAAGCGCGCCTTCGACAGGGCGTCGTCGAGAGCGCGCGCCCCCGGGCGGCCGCGGGCGACGTCGGCGGCGTGGGCCGCGATCTTGTGGGCGATGACGCCGTCCTTGACGTCCTTTTTGTTCGGCAGTCCGAGATGCTCCTTGGGGGTGACGTAGCACAGCATGGCGGCGCCGAACCAGCCGATCATGGCGGCGCCGATGGCGCTGGTGATGTGGTCGTAGCCGGGGGCGGCGTCGGTGACCAGCGGGCCGAGGGTGTAAAAGGGGGCGCCGTGGCAGACGGAGTCCTCGCGCTCCGCGTTTTCCCTGATCCGGTCGAGCGGGACGTGGCCCGGGCCCTCGACCATCACCTGGCACTCCCGCTCCCAGGCCCTCCGGGTCAGTTCGCCCAGGGTGTCCAGTTCGGCGAACTGCGCCCGGTCGTTCGCGTCGGCCAGCGACCCGGGGCGCAGCCCGTCCCCGAGGGAGAAGGTGACGTCGTACGCCCTCATGATGTCGCAGATGTCGTCGAAACGGGTGTAGAGGAAATTCTCCTCGTTGTGCGCGAGGCACCACTTGGCCAGGATCGACCCGCCGCGGCTGACGATGCCCGTCAGCCGCCCCGCGGCGAGGGGAATGTGGCGCAGCAGGACGCCCGCGTGGATGGTGAAGTAATCCACCCCCTGCTCCGCCTGCTCCACGAGGGTGTCCCGGAAGATGTCCCAGGTGAGCTCTTCGGCGGCCCCCCCCACCTTTTCCAGCGCCTGGTAGACGGGGACGGTGCCGATCGGCACGGGCGAATTCCGGACGATCCACTCCCGGGTCTCGTGGATGTTTTCGCCGGTGGAGAGATCCATGACCGTGTCGGCCCCCCAGCGGATGGCCCACGTCATCTTTTCGACTTCCTCCGCGATGGAGGAACCGACGGCCGAGTTGCCGATGTTGGCGTTGATCTTGACCAGGAAGTTGCGGCCGATGACGGCCGGTTCGAGCTCGGGGTGATTGATGTTGGCCGGGATGACGGCGCGGCCCGCGGCGACCTCCGCCCGCACGAATTCGGGCCCGGCCCCTTCCCGCACCGCGACGAACTCCATTTCGGGCGTCACCTCCCCCCGCCGGGCGTAGTGCATCTGGGTCACCGCGGAGCGTCCCCGCAGGACCTGGCGGCGCGCGGGGAAGGCGATGCCGGGGGCGCCGCCCGCCCGGGGGAGCCCCGGTCCGGAGATGTCGCAGCCCGCGCGGCCGCGGATCCATTCGGCGCGCAGGGCGGGGAGCCCCCGCTCGAGATCGATGGCGGCTGCGGGGTCGGTGTAGGGGCCGGAGGTGTCGTAGAGCCGGACCGGCGGGTTCTCCTCGAGCGCGCCCCCGGGGCATCGGGTCGGTTCGAGCAGGACCTCGCGCATCGGCACCCGGATCCCCCGGTTCCCCTCGACATGGATTTTTCGCGCCCGGGCGGATGGTTTGCCGGGGGGCGTCGGGACGCCTTCGCCAGGGTCCCCGTTTCGACGCGTCATGGCGGCCTCCTCGATCATCGACGGTCTCAGGATTCCTCGACGCGGATCATGCGCGTGGGGGCGACGATGACGGGGAGGGAGTCGATCTCCGCGAGCGCCTTCCGCATGTTCCCCTCCCGCGCCTCGTGCGTCATCATCACGACCGGTACGGCCTTGGCCTTCTGGTGTACCTTCTGGATGACGTTGGCGATGCTGATGTCGTGCCTGCCGAGGATGCCCGCGACCTGGGCGAGGACGCCCGGCCGGTCGAGGGCGGACACGTTGAGATAGTAGGAGGAGGCAACCTCCTCGATCGGCTTCAGCGCGAGCGGCGTGCGCCCCAGGACCGGGAGGTCCTGGGGGACGGCGGCCTGGCCGGCCGCCAGCCGGCGGGCGATCTCCACGATGTCGGCCCAGACGGAGGACGCGGTGGGGAACTGCCCGGCCCCCCGGCCGTAGAACATCAGGTCGTTGACGACGTCGCCGCTGAGGAAGACGGCGTTGAATACCCCGGAGACCGCCGACATCGGGGAGGACTCGGGGATCATGGTGGGGTGCACGCGCAGCTCGAGCCGGCCGTCGGACGATTTCGCGATGGCCAGCAGCTTGATGCGGAACCCCATTTCGTGCGCGAGGGCGATGTCCTCCGGCGTGACCCGGGTGATCCCCTCCACGTAGATCTCCCCGAGCCCCACGGAGGTGCGGAAGGCCAGCGTCGCCAGGATCTGCAGCTTGTGGGCCGAATCGATCCCCTCGACGTCGAAGGTGGGGTCGGCCTCGGCGTACCCCTCGGCCTGGGCCTCGGCCAGGACGCGGCCGAACTCCAGGCCCTCGTCCGTCATTTTGCTCAGGATGTAGTTGGAGGTGCCGTTGACGATGCCGTACAGGGAGGTGATCCGGTTGGCGGCCAGCCCCTCCTTCACCGAGCGGATCAGGGGGATCCCCCCGGCCACCGCGGCCTCGAAAGCCAGCATGCACCCCCGGCGGCGGGCCTCGGCGAAGAGCTCCTCGCCGTGGGTGGCCAGCAGCGCCTTGTTGGCCGTCACGACGTGCTTCCCGTTGGCCAGCGCCCGGAGGATGAAGGCGCGCGCCGGTTCGAGCCCCCCGATCAGTTCGACCACGATGTCGATCGAGGGGTCGTCGAGGATCCTGGAGACGTCCCGGCCGAGGGGGAGCCCTTCCAGGTCGAGCCCGTCGCGGGGGGTGGTGATGTCCTGATCGACCACGGCGCCCAGGACGACGGGAGCGCCGACCTTCTCCTCCAGTTCCTCCCGGTGCGTCCGGCAGACCTTGGCCACCCCCGCCCCGACGGTTCCCAGCCCCAGCAGCCCCACCCTGATCGGTTTCATAGTCACCTCTGCAAAACCCCGATTATAGCATGGGGACAGTCACCAGTGTCCCCCTCCATCATTTCCTGTATAATCAGAGGGGGACACTGGTGACTGTCCCCTTTTTGATTATGGCCAACGATACGGGAGTCAACGATCGCGAATTCATCGCCCGGCTCCGGCGCGAGCGGGACCTGCGGATGCAGGGGTACCGCGAGCAGGCGCTCCGGCTGTACCCGCCCGTGTGCGGGCGCTGCGGGCGGGAATTCGAGGGGAAGCGGCTGCGCGAGCTCACGGTGCACCACCGGGACCACGATCACGACAACAACCCCCCCGACGGCAGCAACTGGGAGTTGCTGTGCGTCTGGTGCCACGAGAACGAACACGCGCGCCACTCCGTGGCCGACTGGTCGGAGGGGCCGGCCCCCACGGGCGCCCAGGCGACCGTCTCCACCTACAACCCCTTCGCCGGCCTCGACCGGATGCTCAAGAGAAAGTGATCCGCGGCGGGGACACCCTTCACCGATGAGACACGTCATAGCCCACCTGGCGGAGCACCTTCGCGGGGAGAGACCCCCGGGGGAGGAGTTCGCCAGGGTCATGACCGATCCGCGCGCCTTCGAGCGCGCCGTCCGCACCCGCAGGCTGGAGAGCCTCATCCCCGAACTCGCCGCCTTCGAGGAGAACCTGCCCGAAAAGGACCCGAACATCTATCGTCCCATGCCCCTGATGGAGCATACGTTCGAAGCCGTCCGGCACGCGTTCGGGTGGATCCATAGTTTCGGCGCGGAGGAGTACCGGGACCCGGAGGCGCGGCGGGGCTCCACGCTCTGGATCAACACGGCGCTGCTCTTTCACGACCTGGGGGAGGTGGCCATCATCAGGGGGATGCACCTCCGGCTCTGGTACGGGCTGGCGGCCGAGTGGAGCAGGAACCGGGAGCGCAACGCCTCCATCCTGAAGGAAACCTACCCCTTTTTCGGGCTGGATACGCGGGAGGCGAGAAACTATCTCGGACACCTGATCCATCCCGAAATTTCGGCGCTGCTCGCGAAGGATTTTCTCGCCCGCCTGGGGTGGGGGCCCCGCGATATCGCCATCGTGCAGTTCCTGGTCCGGAACCAGTCGGTCCTGATCGAAAAGGCGACGTACGGCCGCGTCAAGGACGGCCGGACGCTGCACGAGGATTTCTACGCCGATATCGAATCGGTCGAGCTGGGGACCGGCATCCGCAAGGAGGACCTGCTCAAGATGCTCCAGGTCCTCCAGATCGCGGACGCCAACGCCGTCCGGCCGGACATGGCGCGCATTCCGCGGGAGACGCTGATGCGGGTCTGGATGGCCTACGACTACATGAACCTGGTCCTGGCGGTGCGCAGTTCCCCCTCCCGCTACCGGGATTTCATGCGCTACCGGGAGATCTTCGGCCGGATCCGCCGGGGAAAACCGTTCGGCACCCCTTTCGGGGAGCTCTTCGACCTGCTCGTCGGCTGGATCGAGGCGGAGGGGGGGCGCCTCGATGAAGAGGAAAGGAGGATGCTCGAACAGCACCTGGAGTATTTCGAAAAATTCCGCATCATCAAGGAAGACCACATCCACATCAACGACCAGGTCAACCAGCTCCTGCGCCTGGTCGAGACGGCCTCGGGCAAGGCGCTGTCGTCGGCGGACATGGCCCTGCTCCTGAAGGGCTACAAGGTCGCCTACCGCTCCCACGACGGCGATTCCCGCCGGCAGCTGAAAACGGTGCCCGTGGGGGACGTGCGCCGGAAGTTCATCGAGCACCCGATCCGGGTGGCGCGGATCATGGTGGAGGTCTTCGGCGTCACCGACGCGATCGTCCTGGTCACGCTCCTGCTGCACGATGTCCTGGAGGATACGGACACGAGCATGGACGATATCCGGGCCGCGTTCCGCAAGGACGACGTCCGGGGACGGATCCTCAAGGCGCTCGAAATCCTCACCAGGCCGGAGGAGGAGGGGGCCGGGGAGCGCCCGCAGCCGCTCGGGGAGATCGATTACCTCCGCTACGTCGCCGGGTGCCTGACCGCGGGGGACCGTATCCTGCCCGACATGGAAACGTTCGAGTGGCTCCGGGCCATCGTCCCGCTGGCCAAGGCGTGCGACAAGATCCAGAACCGCCGCACCCTGATGGGCCGGAAACCGAAGGGGCGGATCGAGGAGATCTGCCGGAACTGGAATTCATTGCTGATGTTCATGGAATCGAGCAGCCTCCCGGGGGAACACAAGCTGAAGATCCTGGAGGAGTTCAACAAGAGCCTGCTCGAAATCTTCGGCCTGGCCGATCCCGGCCGGCGGGAAAACCGGGAGCGGCTGCTCGGGCGGCTGGAGGAGTTCCTCGGGCGGACCCTCTACGAAAAGGTGAAGGGGGCGCCCGGCGCGGACCTCGGCAGGCTGGATGCGTTCGTCGGCGACAGCCGGAGGATGTTTGAAAAGATCGTGGAAGGCCCCGTGCGCGACATCGAGGTCCGGATGGTCCTGTTCGAGAGGCGGATGCTCCCCGATTTCCTCGGGGAAGCGGGCCTGGACGAAGGGACGGCGGCGGAGATCCTGGACGAGTTCAGCCTGCTCCTGTTCGACCTGTCGGAGGTCGCCTGGTTGAAGGGGAAACGCCAGCTGCTCGGGTTCCAGCAGATCGTCCGCGCCTACCGCAGGAAAATCGCCGACGGCGGCTGGGAGCCGCGGATCCCGGGGATCGTGGAGGACCTGGTCCGCTACACGCAGGGGGACGAGAACGTCCTCCCCCCGATCATCCGGTCCGGGGCGGGCGCGGGGCGCTCCGCCGGGCTGCCGCTCGTCGGGGCGCTGCGGGACGCCTGCCGGCGCCGCAGCAGGAAAAGGAGGGAGCGGGTGGCCGCCCTCCTTCCCCGCGTCGCCATGCTCCCCCTCACCCGCATCTACTGGCTGGAGGGGGACGGGATCCGGAGCGTCGGGCGGGAGGCGGTGGAAGACCGGATCGGCGGGATCGATGTCTCCCGGCAGCCGGACGGCCGGCTGGTCATCCGGCTGCTCACCCCCCTCATCCCCTGACCAGGGGCTTGTAGCGGATGCGGTGGGGCTGGTCCGCCTGGGCCCCGAGGCGGCGCCGGCGGTCCGCCTCGTAGTCCTGGTAGTTCCCCTCGAACCAGACCACCCCGGAATCCCCCTCGAAGGCCAGGATGTGGGTGGCGATCCGGTCCAGGAACCAGCGGTCGTGGCTGATGACGACGGCGCAGCCGGCGAAGGAGAGGAGCGCGTCCTCGAGCGAGCGGAGGGTGTCCACGTCCAGGTCGTTGGTCGGCTCGTCGAGGAGCAGGAGGTTCCCGCCGCTTTTCAGGACCTTCGCCAGGTGGACCCGGTTGCGCTCCCCGCCGGAGAGGTCCCGGACCAGTTTCTGCTGGTCCGACCCCTTGAAGTTGAAGGCCGCGGCGTAGGAGCGGGCGGGGACCTCCCGTTTGCCCAGCGTGAGGATATCGCGGCCGTCGCCGATCTCCTCCCAGACCTGGCGCTCCCCCCGCAGCGCGTCGCGGCTCTGGTCGACATAGGCGATCCGGACCGATTCCCCGATCCGCAGCTCCCCCGCGTCCGGTGTCTCCTCGCCGGTGATCATGCGGAAAAGGGTGGTCTTGCCGGCGCCGTTGGCGCCGATGACGCCCACGATCCCCCCGGGGGGGAGCCGGAAGGAGAGGTCGTCGATCAGGAGCCTGTCCCCGAAGCCCTTGCGCAGGCCTTTGGCCTCGACCACCAGGTCGCCCAGCCTCGGCCCCGGCGGGATGTGGAGGTCGGTGGCCTGGGCCCTCTTCTCGGCGGCCATTTCCTCCGCCAGCAGCTGCTCGTAGGCGTTGAGGCGCGCCTTTCCCTTGGCCTGCCGGGCGCGCGGGGACATGTGGACCCACTCGAGCTCCCGCTGGAGGGTGCGGCGGCGGGCCGACTCCTGCTTTTCCTCCGCCTCGAGGCGCGCCCGCTTCTGGTCGAGCCAGGAGGTGTAGTTCCCCTCCCAGGGGATCCCCGCGCCCCGGTCCAGTTCCAGGATCCACCCGGCCACATTGTCGAGGAAGTAGCGGTCGTGCGTGATGGCGACCACGGTCCCGGGATACTCCTTGAGGAACCGTTCGAGCCAGGCGACCGATTCCGCGTCGAGGTGGTTGGTCGGTTCGTCGAGCAGGAGCAGGTCGGGGCGCTCGAGCAGCAGCCGGCAGAGGGCCACGCGGCGGCGCTCCCCACCCGAAAGCGTGGTGACGTCGGCGTCCCCCGGGGGGAGGCGCAGCGCGTCCATGGCGATCTCGAGGGTGCGGTCGATCTCCCAGCCGTTGCAGGCGTCGATGGCGTCCTGCACCCGCCCCTGCTCGGCCATCAGCCTGTCCATCTCCTCGGGGGAGAGCTCCTCGCCGAAGCGCGCGTTGATGCGGTCGAACGCCTCGAGGAGATCGTGCACCGGGCGCACCCCCTCCTCGACGTTGCCGAGGACGGTTTTGGCCGGGTCGAGCTCCGGTTCCTGCGGCAGGTACCCCACCCGCACCCCTTCGGCCGGCCAGGCCTCCCCGAGGAAGTCCTTGACCACGCCGGCCATGATCTTCAGGAGGGTGCTCTTGCCGGCGCCGTTGGAGCCGATCAGCCCGATCTTGGCCCCGGGCAGGAACGACAGCCAGATGTTCTTCAGAACCTCGCGGTTCGGGGGATAGACCTTGCGCAGGTCCTTCATCACGTACACGTACTGTTGCGCCACTCTCTCTCCTTCGTGCTTACCGCCAGTCGTCGATCTTGACCGACACGGTCGGCACCATGCCGCCCATCATGAAGTAGTTGTTGTTCGACGCGCCGGTGACGACGACCGTGAAGCCGCCGCCCCTCATGCCGAATCCGCCGAACTCCGGCTTCGGCTTGGCCGCCCCGGCGTCGGTCACGAACTCGGTGAACTCCTCCACCGTGTCGTAGCCGGCGTCCCTGACGAAGTTGGCGATCGGCGGGCTCAGCACCGCGATGGTGCCGAACATCGGGTCCTGCTGGGCGTAGATGTCCTTGATGATCTGGGGGTAGTTCATGGTGGAGCCCCAGACGTTGGCCTTCCAGTTCTTGGCGGAGAGGATGCCCCAGCCCATGAACAGGGTGATGATGTTTTCCCCCTTCCGGAAACCGCGCCTCACCGCGAGCGGTTCGAAGGGGGAGTTCTCCTCGTTTTCGGCGATGATGATGTTGGCCAGGTTTACGGGGTTGCCCACCGTGCCCATGTAGGTGGTCCCCACCTTGCCGCAGTTGCCGCCGTTGATGGCCAGCAGGCTCCAGGCCCTCCCGATCACCGTGTTGGCGTGGGCGTAGGGTCCCACGGCGCCGATGTCGGAGTTCAGCCCGATCTCCTCGCGGATCGCGCCGTTGATGACGGCGCCCGCCATGAAGCCGTTGTCGGACACGTTCACCGGCGTCATGCCGGTCGACCCGAGCGCCAGGATGACGGGGAAATGCTCCGGCCTGGCGCCCGCCATGACCGCGTTGACCGCGGCGTCGCGGACGGTGTAGGTCCAGACGTCGCCCGCTTCCGACCCGGGGTTCATTTTGCCCAGGATCTCGTCCGGCTCGTGGCTGGTGGCCTTGAGCATCTCCTCGACCTTGTCCCCGGTCGGCAGGGTGACGGGCAGGAAATCGGTCATCCGCTTCTCGAGGAACAGCTGCTGCAGCTCATCCGGGGTGCCGGTGAAGGTGGCCGGTCCCCGCCCGGGGTCGAGCCGCCCCGTCTTCTTTTCCTCCGCCGTCAGGGGCCGGGTGAGGTGGCCGATGATTTCCTGCATGACGCGCCCGCCCGTGATCGGGTTGTTCCCCTCGACGATCTGCTTGCGGAGCTGGTCGTTGGTCTTGCCCCAGACCGGTCCGCGGAAATACTGGATCCGGAGGTTGGGCATGCCGGCGTTGAGGGCGACCTCGACCTCCTGCTTGTGGAAATCGGAGAGGATGAGGGGGATCGAGGGTTTCCTGAAGCCGTGTTCGATGTCTATGCTGAGGCGGACCGCCCCGGGGGCGCAGACGCTTCAATGTCCCAGGCCGATGATGACGGCGTCCGCCTTTTCCTGGATCTCGGCCCACAGGGCCTTGTCGGGGACATCCATGGAAGGATTCCGCTTGTTGACGATGGTGGTCCTGGGATGGTTGGCCGCGAACCACTCCGTCATGACTTCCATCAGGCGCTCGGTGCCGACGAAACCGGTGTTGACCAGGTAGAGGGTCTTGCCGTCGAGCGTGTCCAGGCGCGGGGCCTGGGCTTTCAGGGTGATCGGGGGCGGGGTGCCCATCGGGCTGAGCACGGTGATCTCGGGCATCTCCACCGCGCCCTTCCCCTGCGCATGGGCCTGGGTGCCCGGGATGCCGGCGCCGCAGGCGAGGCCCAGGCACAGAACCGCGATGATGGCTGTGCGCAACTTCATGCGTCATTCCTCCGCTGTTTCAGGTATGTTCCTTCCGTGCCCCTGTCAGGCCTTCCTTGTCAGGCCTTCTATTTGAATATGCTGCGGAGGGTGTCCTCCAGCCCCTTCCCCGCGTCCCCCCCCGCAGCTTCCCCGTCGCCGCCCCCCAGGACGCTATCCAGGAGACCGCGCGCCCCGCGGGGGTCGAGGACGAAGGCGGGGTCGGACGCGTTCCCGCGGACGAAAAAGGGGATGTCGAGCTTTCCCCCCTTCACCAGCCGGCCCAGGCCGGCGCCGAGCGTCCCCCCCGGTTCGATCGCCGCCCGCATGGCGAAGTCGAGCGCCTGCTCGGGCGAGATCCTCCCGGCGCCCGAGAGGGTTCCCAGCGCCGGTACCACCAGCAGCAGCCGCTCGACCCGGATCCCCTCGGGCGTCATCTCGAAGGCGGTGGAGAGAGTCTCGATCTCGGTATGCTCACCGGGCTGGAGGCCCGCCAGGCGGGCGACCACCGCCAGCCTGCCCGAAAGATCGAATCCCTCCAGGCGGGTCCCGGCCATTTCGGCCGTTCCCCGGATGACGGGGGCGTCGAGCGGGCCTTCGGCCGTCAGCTTCGCGTCGAGGGTGCCCCCTTTGAGGGTCGCCCCCCTGGGGAGCGTCACGCCGAAGGCGGGGAGAAACTCCCCGAGCTCTCCCACCGGCATGGCGGCCCCGTCCAGTCTCAGGTTGAGGTCGGGCGTCTCCCCCCTGGCGTCAAAGCTCCCGGCCAGGGTGGCTGCCGCGGTGCCAAGGCCGATCCGCACCTCCTCCATCGCCCCCCGGCGCACCTCCAGGTCGTAATTGAGGCGGTAATCGAGCGAGACCGGGCTGCCGGCCGGCCTCCCTCCGGGGGCCACCTGGAGCCTTTCGGCCGTGGCGCTGCCCGCGCTTTCGAGCATGCGGCCGTCCGAGGAGGCGGTCCCGCTGAAATCGAGGAGCCCGGAAATCCCCGAACCCTCGCGGACGAAGCCCGATGCGACCAGGTCGAAATCCCGGGCGGTCAGCTCTGCCGCGAACGGCGTCTGCAGGGTGTCCTCCCCGCCGAGCGGTCCGGCCGTCCCTTCCAGGCGTACGTCGCCGCCTCCGGGGAGGGCGGCGGTCAGGGTGAAGGGGAAGGCGGCGGCATGGGAAAGGTTGTCGGCGGCGAGGTTCACGGAGTCGTAGACCGACGGCTTCTCCTCCCCCTCGATGACGGTGACCCGGCCGTCGGAGACCCGGAGCCGCCGGATGAAAACGTCCGGCGCCGCGCCCTCCCCGGTTTCCTCCGTCCGCGTGGGCTCTCCGGCGCCCAGGCTGGAGAAATTCCAGCTCCCGTCGGGGCGGCCGATGAGGCGGATCTCCGGCCTGTCCAGGGTGATGCCCGTGATCCGCACCTGCCGGGAGAAGAGGAGGGGGCGCATCCGGACGCCGATTTTGAGCGAACGGGCGGTCACGAAGGGGGCCGTGCCGAATGCGGGATCCTCCCCGATCTCGAGGCCCTCCACCGCCAGCCTGCCCGACAGCAGGGAAAGGCGGATGGCGCCCATCCGGACCCGCCGGCCGAGCGCCTCCGACAGCCTCGATTCGACCTGGGGCCGGAACCGGTCGGCGTCGATGAGAAACGGAAGCGCCGCGACGATGGCAACGAGGAGGGCCGCGGCCGGGAGGGCCCACTTCAGCGAGCGGGATTTTCTACGGGTGTCTGCCGCCATGGTCTTTTTCGCCCCCAAGGATTTTTGCATTCTCCGCCGGCCGGTGTTCCCTTATAGTATCCTCCGGCGTTCCGGCCTGGAATGCCGGATATAATAAATAATGGGAATCTGGAGAGAATGCCATGAAATATTTCGCAGCGCTTCTGATGATGAAGGACCCCGAAAAGAACCGGACTTTCCGCGAGCAGCATGTCGCTTTCCTGGCCGAAAGGGAGAAGAGCGGGGAGATCTTCGCCCGGGGGAAATTCCTCGACAACAGCGGCGGGCTGGTGATCTACGTGGCCCCCTCGCTCGCGGAGGCCGAAAAGACCGCCGCGGGCGACCCTTACGTGGCCTCGGGCGCGCGCAGCCTGGAAGTCCACGAGTGGGACGTGAAATTCACGCCGGCGGCCCGGGAGGGGTAAGAGCGGCTATCCCGGGGGGGTGCGGGAGAACCGGTTCTCCAGCTCCCGGATCTTCCCGACCCGGCGCAGGTGCCGTTCCTCGCGGCTGAATTCGGCGCCCAGGTAGAGCCAGACGATGTCCTGGGCCAGGGCGGAGGCGATGATGCGGGCCCCCAGCACCAGGACGTTCATGTCGTCGTGCTCCACCCCCTGGTGGGCGGAGTAGCAGTCGTGGCAGACGCCGGCCCGGATCCCCGGGATCTTGTTGACGGCGACCACGGCGCCGACCCCGCTGCCGCAGATCAGGATGCCGCGTTCCGCCTCCCCCCCGACGACGGCCGTTCCGACCGCCTCGGCGATGTCGGGGTAATCCACCGGCTCGGCGCCGTCGGTGCCGGCGTCGATCACCTCGTGCCCCATCGACCGGACGTGGGCCAGCAGGGTCTGTTTCAGCTCAAATCCGGCATGGTCTGCCCCGAGCACAACTCGCATATTCGATCTCCTCGCGAAGCCGCATTATAGCGTCCCGGCCGGGGAAATTGCAGGGCGTTTGCGGCCGGAGGGCGATTTTCCGCGCCCGGCGCCGGCGTGGTTTGGTTTGACATCCGCGGCGGCGCCATCTACATTTGGCTCTTGGCGCGTTCTTGCGGTTTCCCCCGTCAAATTTTGGAGAATGTTCATGAGTCCTGACATGCCGGCGGCATCCTCATCCTCCACGCTGGACCGGATGTGCGTGAATTCCATCCGGGCCCTTTCGATCGACGCGGTCCAGAAGGCCAACAGCGGCCACCCGGGGCTGCCCCTCGGCGCCGCCCCGATGGCCTACGTCCTCTGGACCCGGTTCCTCAGGCACAACCCGGCCGACCCCGGGTGGTGGGACCGCGACCGCTTCGTGCTCAGCGCCGGGCACGGGTCGATGCTGCTCTACAGCCTGCTGCACCTGACCGGCTACGACCTCCCGCTCGCGGAGATCGAGAATTTCCGGCAGTGGGGGAGCCGGACCCCGGGTCATCCCGAGCGGGGCCACGCCCCGGGGGTGGAGGTGACGACCGGGCCCCTGGGACAGGGGCTGGCCAACGGGGTGGGGATGGCGATGGCGGAAGCCCACCTGGCGGCGCGCTTCAACCGCCCGGGGCACGATATCGTCGACCACCACACCTGGGTCCTGGCGGGGGACGGCGACCTCATGGAGGGGGTGGCGGCCGAGGCGGCCTCGCTCGCCGGCACCCTCCGGCTCGGCAAGCTCGTCTGCCTCTACGACGACAACCGCGTCTGCCTGGCGGGCACGACCAACCTTTCCTTCGGCGAGGACCGGGCCGCGCGCTTCGAAGCCTACGGCTGGCACACGGTGAGGGTCGAAGACGGGAACGACCTGGAGGCGATCTCCGCGGCGCTCGCGGCGGCGAAGGCCGAAACCGCGCGTCCCTCCCTGGTCCTGGTCCGGACGGAGATCGGGTACGGGTCCCCCGCCAAGCAGGGGTCCTTCGAGTCGCACGGTTCCCCCCTCGGGGCCGAGGAGGTGAAGCGGACCAAGCGGGCGCTCGGCTGGCCCGAGGAGCCCCCGTTTTACCTGCCCGGGGAGGCGGTCCAGTTTTTCCGCCGGTCGGCCGATGCGGGCCGGGAGGCCGAGGCCGGGTGGCGCCGGCGGATGGCGGCCTACGCGGCCGAATTCCCCGCGGAAGCGCGCGAGTTCGAGAGGGCGATGAGGGGCGAAAGGCCCGCCGGGTGGGAGCGGAGCCTCCCCGTCTTCGCCGCCGACCCGAAGGGGATGGCGACGCGGGCGGCTTCGGGCAAGGTGATCAACGCCATCGCCCCCGTGCTGCCGGCCCTCTTCGGGGGGTCGGCCGACCTGAACCCCTCGACGAAGACCGTCATCAAGGACGGGGGGGATTTCGGGGCCCCCGGCAGCCGGCCGGATAACCTCCAGGGGGAGGTGGGCGGCCCGTGGGGGTACGAGGGGCGCAACATCCACTTCGGCGTGCGCGAACACGCCATGGGAGCGGCGGCCGTCGGCATGGCGGCCCACGGGGGAGTGATCCCCTACACGGCCACCTTCTTCGTCTTTTCCGATTACATGCGCCCGCCGATGCGGCTGGCTGCCCTGATGGAACTGGGCGTCGTCTTCGTCTTCACCCACGACAGCGTCGGCGTCGGCGAGGACGGTCCTACCCACCAGCCGGTGGAGCACCTGGCCGCGCTGCGGGCCATCCCGGGCCTCTGCGTGATCCGCCCCTCGGACGCCAACGAGACGGCCGAAGCCTGGCGCGTGGCGGTGGAAAACCGCCGCCGCCCCGTCGCGCTGGTCCTGACCCGGCAGGACACGCCGGTCCTGGACCGCGCGCTCTACGCCCCGGCTTCGCTCCTGGCCCGGGGGGCGTACGTGCTGGCCGACGCGAAGGGGGGGCGCCCGGAGCTGATCCTGATCGCCAGCGGTTCGGAGGTGGGGCTGGTGGTGGAGGCGCAGCTGAGGCTCGAACAGAAGGGGATAGCGGTGCGCGCGGTGTCGATGCCGAGCTGGGAGCTGTTCGACGCCCAGCCCGGGGAGTACCGCGAGGAGGTGCTCCCCCGCGCGGTGCGCGCCCGACTCGCCGTGGAGGCCGGGATCTCCCAGGGGTGGCACAGGTACGTGGGGGACGCGGGGGACATCCTCGCCCTGGACCGCTTCGGGGCTTCCGCCCCCGGCGACACGGTGTTCGGGAAATTGGGCTTCACGGTGGACGCCGTCGTGGAGCGTGCCCTGCGGCTGGTCGGGAAATAGCTAGTCCCGCCCCAGGCGCCTCAGCAGCCTCCGGGCCTGGCCGTGGGAGTCTTCCGTTTCCGGCAGCGAGAGCACGGCCCTCAGTTCCCGCTCCGCCGCCGCCGGCCGGTGCAGCCAGAGGTGGATCTTCCCGAGCGAGAGGTGGGAGAGGGCCTTTTCCTCCGTCCCGGTCAGCGGGTCGGCGAGGCAGAGCCGGAACCGCTCCGCGGCCAGGTCGTGCCGCTCCATGTGCATCAGCTGGGTGGCGAGGTGGAACCGGAACTCCCCGAGGGGGATCCGGTCGAAATTGGGCCGCCCCTGCTCCACCTGCCGCTCGATCCGCACGAACGTCCGCGCCGCCTCCTCCCTCATCCCCGCCAGCTGCTCGATCTGCGCCACGCTGAGGGCCAGGAGAAAGCTCCTGGGGAATTTCCCGTGCAGGGCGCGGGCGATCTTCAGCCCCTCGGCGTAGCGCTTTTCGCGGACTTCGAGGATCATCCGGATCAGGGAGGCCTCGTCGCGGGCGACCGTCCCCTTTTCCGAGGCCAGCCGGACGTGTTCCATCCCCAGCTCCCGGTCGCCGCCCAGTCCGATGACGACCGTCATCCACTTCACGTACCAGGGGACGCTGCCGGCGATGTACTCGTAGACCCCGGTGATCAGGTAGGCGTCGTAATAGGCGGGGTCCTCCCCGATCAATCCCCTGGCGAGGCCGTAGGCTTTCCGGCCGCTGCGGAAGGCCTCGCGCAGGGAGTGATCGATCGTGATGGCGAAGGAGGCGCGCAGCCCGGCCGCGGTGGCCAGGTAGTAGCGCGCGTCCCGGTCCCCGGGCGACGGCTCCAGGATGGCCGCGGCGAGGTTCTCGCTCCTGGAGATTTCGCCGAGGAACGCCGCCCGTTCCCCCTCCGGCATGACCAGGTCGGTCTTCGCGGCGAAATGGGAGGCGGACACGAAGCGGTGGAGCGTGAGGTCCTGCCGCCGCGCCATCTCCTCCATCCAGCGGATCGAGGCCAGGTAGAGGGGGGGCGCCGGGTGGGCGGGGTATTCCCTCTCGAGGGCGAGGAAAAGGTCCCGGGCCGGGGCGTAGTCCTGGTTGAAGATGTGGGCGAACCCCTCCCGGGCCCTTTCGACGAAGCGCGCCTCGCGCAGGTCGCGGGCCGGCAGCGCGGAGGCCGGTCCCAGGCAGAGGGACGCAAGGAGAAGGCGGAAGATCAAAACACGCATGGAAACCCCGATCCGGTGCTCCCGTGGATTCTACCGCAACCGGCGGCGCGGCGGGGGGCGATTCGCCGGAATTTCCGATCTTGATAATGAACAAGGATTCCTTGTTCCGTTTCCGGGCGTTCCCGTTGACTCATAATTAAATGTTACCGAAGCGGGCCTCAGTGGATCGTTGACCA